>FWPU01009079.1_pt1 | contig 16047 bp, 15 predicted proteins | sample 2228361 | NCBI WGS metagenome assembly FWPU01 (sample SAMEA103939777, study PRJEB20133) | metagenome
TATACTTGCCTCTGTACCCCCCAGGGGTATATAGACAGGAGGCATAGGATGGCGCAAAACAGCAGGGAGCAACTCATCTCTGATTTTATCAACCGGCGGGTGTGGGCGGTCGTCGGTGTCAGTCAGGATCGGAGCAAGTTTGGCAACCGGGTCTTTCGCACCCTGCGCGAGGCAGGCTATACGGTCTATCCGGTCAACCCCAAAGGTGGCGAGGTGGAGGGGGTGAAGGTCTATGCTTCTCTGGCCGACCTGCCCGAACGCCCGGAGGTGGTGGATACGGTAGTCCCGCCAGCAGCCACCGAGCAAGTGGTCAAAGAGGCCTATAGTCTGGGCCTGACCCGTATCTGGATGCAGCCCGGCTCCGAGTCAGAGGCAGCCATCGCCTACTGCCACGAGCATGGCATGGAGGTGGTCTATGACACCTGTGCCATGATCCACAAGCGGTGGTGGGATTGAGCCTGAAATTATACCGCCGTTGAGCTGCAGTTCCCTGCCGGCAAGCAGGCAGGGGGCAATGAGCAGCAGATTTTTGTCACTGAGCCTTTTTCTTGAGGCGCTTCAGGGCTGCCTGGGCCGCCCGGGCGCAGGCCGAAGCGGGCAGCAGATCGATCGCCTCGTTGAACTGCTGCATTGCCCTGGCGTCTTCTCCCTTTTGTTCGTAGGCCAACCCCAAGTTGTAGCAGCAGGCTGCTTCATACTTGAGGCCTAACCTGGATCGTTTTTCCTCCTTCAAAACCCCCTCCAGGGTTTGGATGGCGGTTTCGACCTGGCCACAATAGAGCTCAGCCGCGCCCCGGTTGGCCAGGACAATTAGTTGCGACGTAGCATCGGGCCACCAGGTCAGCCCCAGCTTGTAGAGCGCAAAGGCCGCTTTGCGTCGCCCCTGGCGCAGCAACAGATTGGCCACATCCACCACCAGTCGGGAGCGCATGGTAACCAGATAGAGCAGAAGCAGCAGGAGGATGGGGCTAAGCTGGATGCCCAGCAACCAGGAACCACCCACCAGCAGGCAGGTCAGAGCCAGCGCCTCCAGAGCAAACTGGACCGATAACCCCTCGCGGCGGAGGAACGACAGTCCACCAAAAACCAGGATGTATAGAAAGGCGATCAGCAACAGCAGCAGGATCGGGTCCAGGATACCACCTCACTTTCCAGCCCGGCTAAAAGACCTCCGAGGTCTGATGAGACCTCGGAGGTCTGGATCTTCAGGCAAAGAGGTGCGCTGCTGTCTGCCGGAGCATCTCCACGCCCTTGACCTCGGTATCGAACAGCGGCAGCACCGCCCGCACGTCGGGGAAGATACGCCAGATCTCGTCCATATAATCGGCCTGCATGGCCACCCGGTTCTTGACGAAATCTGGAGTTTCCTCGCCTATACTGCTTTTGTCAATCAGCATATTGACTATCACCCCGCCGACAGGGATGCCAAACTCATCGAACCAACTGATGAAGCGGCGGATGACGGCGATAGGCAAGGCCTCGGGCAGGGTGACAAAAAAGAAGGCCGTCTTTTGGGCGTCGGTCAGCAGCTCTTTGGCATGGCCCATCCGCGTGCGCAAGTTAAGCAGATAGTCCATCAGCGGGTCTTTTTCCTTCTTTTTCCTGCTGTAGGAGAGGAGCTCGCGCAGGCTCATCGCCTCTTCGCGGCTCTGGACCATCTTGTTGACCCACATCGAATAGACATCCGACATGCCCAGCAAGCGGCGAGCGTTGGCCGTGGGCGCGGTATCAAAGACATAGACCTGATACTTGTCCTCGAACATGAGGTCTATCATGTTCTCGAACATGGCCGACTCCTCAAAGGCGGGGTTCATCGTTGCCGACTCGACAAACTCATCCGCCCTGGTCTTGATGTCGGCGAACTTTAAAAACCACTCGATCTTTTCCCGGATCTCTCTTTTCGACTTTTCGATGGTATCCTTGGTGTCAATCTCGTAGGCATACAGGTTGGGCACATCGGCCACAGGCGTATGCCGTCCAAAGACATCCTGGCCCAGCAGGCTGGTCAAGCTGTGTACCGGATTGGTGGAAGCCAGCAGCGTCTTTTTGCCCTGCTGGGCGAACCACAGGGCTGCCGCGCCGGCCATGACCGTCTTGCCTACGCCTCCCTTGCCGCCGAAAAAGACATATTTCAAGCGAGGGTGTTCGGCCAGGAATTGAGCCGTCGTTTTTTCAATCATCCTCTTTTACCCTCCAAACATCTGATGGGCCATCTTCTCGATCATGCCCAGGCCGGTGATGTCACGCTCCATCTCAGGGATATAGGCCAGCACCTGACCGCCCAGCTCGCGTTGGATGGTGGCCAGGTGCTTTTTTTGCATCTCCAGCCGATGGCGCAAATACTCGGGGATTTCCTGTTCCGCCAACGACTCGGGGATTACCCGGTTGACGATATAGCCCGACAAGGGGACGTTGTACTTGGCGAACAGGCCGGCTGCCTTCTTGGTATCGAGGATGGCCATCTCTTCGGGGATAACCACGAAGAAAAAGGCGGTCCGCTCCCGGTCGGTGAGGATGCCGGACGACTTGTTAATCCGCTCCTTGATGTACTGCAATTCGCGCAGAATGGCGTCTTCTTCAGTTTCCTTCTTGCGCTGCATGACCGCCGCAACCTTGCTGTACTCCTCCATCTCGGCCCGCAGAGCAGTGATCTTGTCGATCCACTGATCGTAGACGCTGGCCATGCTCAAGTAATAGAGAGCATGGCCCAACGGCACCAGGTCGTAGATATAATAGTCGTACTCGGCGCTGACGACAATGTCCACCACGGCATCAAAGATGGCGCTTTCCTCCATAGCCGGTTCGGCGGCTGCGGCCTGGATATAGTTTTCGATCTCCTCCGGCACCTGCTCCAGGCCGTACATGTCCAGGATCTTTTTGCGGATCTCGTCCTGATACTCTTTGATCCGCTGGTCGGCGTCGATCTCTTGGGCATAGAGATTGGGCATGATTTCCACTGCGCCCTTGCCAAAAATGTCTCGCTGAAAGATATCGGACAGGGAAGCCTGGGGGTCTACCGAAAAAACCAGCACCCTGTAGCCCTGCTTGGCCAGCCAGTAGGCTGTGGCAGCACTGAAGGTGGTCTTGCCCAATCCTCCCTTGCCCCCATACATGATGTAACGTCGCTGCGGGTTTTCTTCAAAAATTCTTTGTAGTGACAATGTTGCCTCCTTCACGCCAGTGCATCGGTCAGGTCACGCTCACGCAGCATCCGGCGCTTCCAGGTGCTGATCTGTGGCACCACGTAGGGCAGGATGCGCAACGAGTAGTAGGGCGGCAAGATGGGGATACCCAACAGGTCCCCCATAGTGATCAGGATGAACAGGTGCTCCATGCTGCCCCGTGTCTTGAGGGCATAGCGGCTCATGTCGTGGCCGGCCATGCCATACAGAATGCTTTTCGCTGTGTCCAGAAAACTTGATTTTGTTCGCTCTTCTTCCGCCATTTGCCTCTCCTATTTGATGGTATCAAACCGAACAACGACAGATCAGGCGATCTCCTGATCGCACAAATCGGTCAGATCGCGCTCGCGCAGCAAGCTATAGCGCCAGCCTTGGATGTTGGGCACCACGTAAGGCAACAAACGCAAGGCATAATAGGGCGGCAGGATCGGCACCCCCAACACATCGCCGAATACTGCCAGGATAAACAGCCGTTCGATCATGCCCCGCTCCTTTTTCAGGTCGCGGACCATGTCGTAGATGGTCATCCCGTATAGAATTTCGGCCAGTGTGTGAATCAAGCGTCGCGCTTTCTCCTGCCAGGCCATTCTAGCCGTCCCCAAGCGCCAGCGCCAATGTCGCTTCCAACCGCTCCCGATCCCAACCGACCACCTTCTTTTGGCCGGCGACGATAAAGGTGGGATAGCGCCGCACCCCGTACCGCAAGCTCTTGATCAGCCCCTCTGGCGAGCGGGGGTCAATCACCTTGATGAGAACCCGGCCGCCATACCGAGCGGCCAGCTCATAGACCCAATCGGCCAGCTGCCGGCACTCATCCTGCCATTCCTGGGGATATTCATCCAGTGCCCGCTCGTGCGGCCTCTCACCCACACCGGCCTCTGCCAGGATGAGCTCACAAGAAGTACACAGGCCCAGCCCTTCAAGGGTGGGGGCGATCACCTCCAAACGCACCGGTTTTATCGGAGACTGCCGATCGTTACAGGCTGTTCCACTCATCGGCTAAAATCAAATGACCAAGAATCCCTTGCCAAGTATAATACACGCTTCTGCCCAATCGGTCAAACCCTGCATCCGAGGTGACCGGCCTCACAAGAAAAAGGGAGAGCCCGAAGCCGGGCTCTCCCGCCTGGGATTCTCTGGGCTCAGGTCCTGGCCGGCCTGGCTGCCATTTTGGCGCGGTAACGCCGGATAGCCTGGATGCCGTCCCAGGCCAGGACCAGGGCGGCCACGACCAGGATCAAGGCCACAATACCGATGATGATTTGGGCCGTTGTGTACTGGCCGACGTTGGCGATCTTGTACTTTTCCGGGTCTGCCGTCTTGGGCAGGTTGATGAAGAAAGCCTCGTAGGCTTTGTACAGCAACGCCCCAATGGTGGTGACAAACATAAAGACAAACGGCCAGAAAGCCCACTGGTAGTTCTTGCCCTTGGACATCAGCCACAGGGTGATCAGCAGCAAGGCCAGCGAGGCCATGAGCTGGTTGGCGGCACCGAACATCACCCAGATCTGCAGGAAAGGAACCACCCAGATCAGGATCAGGGTGAGGGCCAGGGCAATAATGGTCCCCACATGGACGTTCTTCATGATTGGGAAGCGATCGCCCAACGCTTCGGCGCTGGCCACACGCATAAAGCGCACCACCAGGTACATGATCGTCAACGCCATCAAGCAGAGAAAGACTCCGCCATAGGCCTTCCCAAAATCCACGGGCAGCCCCCATTTGCTCATAAAAGTGGCCAACCCTGCTGTAAAGACCTTGGCTGCTGCCGCGCCGCCCCCTGCGTCCACGTAGCCTTGATAGCTGCCAAAAGCAACCGTGGCCGTCAGGAAGGCCATGATGGCAAAGAACATCTCCAGGAACATTGAGCCGCCGCCGACGAATAGGGCATCGCCCTCTTTTTCAAGCTGACGGGCCGTGCCGGAGCTAGAGACCAAGGAGTGCCAGCCGGAGATGGCCCCGCAGGCAATGGTGACGAACAGAATTGGCCACAATGGCCCCAACCCTGTGACGTTGAACATCCGGTATGCAGGAAAGTCACCCAAGCCGGGGTGCCAGATCAACAACCCCAGCACCCCCCCTACGATGCCGGCCAGCACGATCCAGAAGGCCACATAGTTGATCGGCTGCGCCCATCGCCAGATGGGCAGCACGGCACCAAAGTAGCAGATGATGACCACCAGCAAGCTGCCGATGAACTTGGCCTGGGTCACATCCAGGAACCATTTGGGGCTGGCGGCGCCACCCGTCGTGCCATACAGCGCGGCCCAGAAGTCCATTACCGATTTCTGAGTGCCCAGCCAAATGCCTATAAACGAGATGGCAACGGTGACCACAGTGGTGAGGATGATGTCCTGTTTCCACTTGTAGGTCATCTGCCCTGCCAGAATCCCGGCCAGGATGACGATGAGCACACCCAAGGGCACCGCCGTCTGGGTGAGCAGGTTAAAGCCAACCTGGACACCGAACGCGCCCATGATCAGCCACAGGTAGAAGTAGATAAAGGTAAGGAGAATTATGCGGGAGCGTGGAGAGATAAGGCGATAACTGAGGGCGCCGAAGGTCTGCCCTTCTTCGCGGACCCCCATGATGATGCTACTATAGTCCTGCACCCAGCCGATAAAGAAGGTGCCGAGGATAATCCACAACAGGGCCGGCAGCCAGCCCCACTGCACGGCAATGATCGGTCCTAGAATGGGACCCAAGGCAGCGACAGACTTGAACTGATAGCCAAACAGCACGTTGCGGTTGGCCGGCATGAAATCCACACCATCCATGTACATTTTGGCCGGCGTGGCTTTTTTGTCATCCGGCTGAACAATGTTGCGGTCAATCGTCCGGGCGTACCAAAAATAGCCCACGGCGATGGCCGCCAAACCAATGATCAGAATAACGATGCTCATTTTCCTTCCTCCTACTCCTTTGTGGAACTGGAAACTCGCTCAACCTTTCGGTTGGCCGCCATGCACCTGCACCACACCGCTCAAGCTATCCTCAGGCCTCACCTCCTTTCACCTACCCCCCAGAGAGGGAAACTCCAGAGGTTTCACCGGGCCTCACCAGGGGCCGTCGCTGCTCATCGCCCCTGAGAGGCTTTTCCCTTTTTAAACTGCCGTGGTAACTGCTCGCCTATGAGGACGCCCACAACCCCTCTCAGGTGCGGTTTTAACCGCCCGGCTGAGCAGTCACCTGCCATGCATCCAAACCGCGTTGAGTATACCACTATTCAACAAAGATGTCAACTGCCACTAACAGCCACCAACTTTTGGGTGCCCTCTGCTTTCTGCTTCCTAACCTACAACACACAACCAAGCCCCAGGTTGCGCCGCCAGAGCAGGAACAGGCCTGGAAATATCCCCCCCGCAGCTCACACCAATCGGTCCACCATCATCCCGGTGAAAACCAGGGCCAGGTACAGGCTAGAGAGCTTGAACATCAGCCAGGCGTTGCGCTCGGTGGGCTTCAAATACAGATAGATGTGGCCCGCCACCGATACCAGGCCGCCAAGGATGGCAGCCACAAAATAGATCGAACCCAAGCTGCCCACAATCCCCAACAGCAACGACTCGGCAACCATCAAAAAGACGCTCATGACGATCAGGTTGATGGCACGGCGGAGGTTGGTGACCACCGGCAGCATTGGCACGTTGGCCCGGGCATAGTCCTCCCGATAGCGAATGGCCAGATTCCAGATGTGGTTGGGGGTCCAGGTGATGACCAGCAGGCTGATGAGCACCGGTGTCCAGGTGACATCTCCCCGCACCGCTGCCCAGCCGAACAACGCCGGCATCCCGCCGCTGACCGAGCCGAGCAGAATATTGGTGCAGGTGCGCCGTTTGGCCAGCAGGCTGTAAATGATCACATTGTCGAACAAGCCCACGAACATCCACAATGCCGCCAGCGGGTTGAGCAGAAAAGAGAGGACAAGGGATAAAGCAGCCAGGAACAGCCCCCATGCCAGTGCCTTTTCTGGGGGATGGATGCGTTTGCCCGGCAAAGGCCGCCCCCTGGTACGATCCATCAGCGCGTCTATATCCCGGTCAAGGTAGCAGGTAAGGGTGTTGGCCCCGGCGCAGCCGACCGTGATGGCCACCAGGGCCAGCAGCCAGCCCCCCAACGTCAGGTCTCCCACACCGCCGGCGACAACCATTGCTCCCAGGCAGGTAAAGACCAGCAGGGCCACCGTGCTGGGTTTGGTCACTTCAACATACTTCCAGACCCTGGCTCGCCACCGCCGGGCTTCCCCAACCAGCGATGCTTGCGCCACACCTGTCGTGTCATCCATGCGATTTGCCCCTCCTTCAGCCCGGCCATTATAGCGAAAAAGCAGAGCTTGGTCAACTGGCATGGCAGGAAATGTCTTGCAAGAAGGGCAGTGGTCGCCAAAACCAACGAGGGCGACCTGACAGGTCGCCCTCGTCTCGAATGGATCGGCTCTCAACGCCGGGAAAATAAACGCCCCAGCAGCGGAATCCGCTGGTACCACCGTCGCCGCCGCCGCTTACGGCCCTTGTTGTCTTCGGAATAATAGTAGTAATAGTAGTAGTAATAGCTACCGGCCCCCCGTGGTGAAAGGCGGTTCAGGGCCACCCCCAGCAGATTGGCCCCCACCTGGCGCAGATTTTCCACCACCTGGCGGGCCATGTTCCGCCGTGTCCGTCCGGCGTCGGCCACCAGCAACACCCCATCGGTCTGGATGGCCAGCACCGTTGCATCGGTGACCGGTATGGCCGGCGGTGTATCGAAAAGAACCACATCGGCCCTGCTCTTTAGTTGTTCGATGAGCTGGCGCATCTTTTGCGAGCCGAGCAGCTCCGAGGGGTTGGGCGGCAGGGGGCCGCTGGTCAAGACCCTCAAGTTCTCGATACCGGTCTCTTGGAGGTGCCCATCCAACGATGGCTCATCCTGAAGCAGGACGCTGGTCAACCCTTCTTTGTTCGGGAGCTGAAAGATCTTGTGCAACATCGGCCGGCGCAGGTCCGAGTCCACCAGCACCACCGACTTGCCGGCCTGAGCCATCACTACCCCCAGGTTGGCCAGCGTGGTGCTTTTGCCCTCCACCGGATTGGGGCTGGTGACCACCAGTGACTTCAGGGGCCGGTCCAACGCCGAGAACTGGAGGTTGGTGCGCATTGCCCGATAGGCTTCGGCAATGGGCGACTTGGGGTGGCGGACGGCGATGAGCTTGTCGGCCGGGTTGTCGCCGGTGATACGGGTGATAGCCCCCACAGTGGTCAGCCCTGTGGTCCGGGACACGTCATCGGGCGATTTGACCGTGTCGTCCAGGTATTCCAGGAGAAAGGCTGTTCCCGCTGCCAGGATCATCCCCACCGCCGCTGCCAGAAGCACCTGCTTTTTCCACTGCGGGCCAATGGGTGCCGTGGGGAGTCTAGCCTCTTCAATGATGGTGAGGGTGTTGATGCCCTGGTCCCCCAGCAGCAGCTGATATTGGGCATAGGTGGCCTGCCAGGTATTGATCTGATTCTGCAGGGTGGCAACCCGGCTTTGGATTTCCTGGATCTGTCGGGCGCTGAAGGCCTGGCTCAGCTCGGCCTCCAGTTTTTGGATCTCTTCCTGGGCCGCCTGAATCTTGGGGGGCAGGCTAGCCGCCTGCTCCTGGATGAACTGGCGGTTGCTGTCCTGGGGCCTGGCCCTTTCAATGCTGCTGATCAGCTGGTGGGCCACCTGGTCGGCGATCAGCTGCGCCCGCTGGGGGTCGGTATCGGTTACCAGAATCTCCATGAGTTGGGTGTTGGGCACCAGGCGGGCTGTGATCTGTCCCTGTAAACTGCGCCATTCCTCTTCAAAGCCCAGCGCCCTGGCCGTGGCCCTCAAGATCGGCTCGCGTTTGATCAGCTCCGAGTAGGTCTGGGCCAGCTGCTCGCTGGTGTAAAAGTCGGTGTAGTTCGGGTTGGCCTTTTCAAGGGCCTGGCCGATCATGAGCGTGACGGAGCTCTGATAAATCGGCGGTTGGTCCCTGGCCACCAGCCAGGTAGAAACCCCTGCCACGGCCGTGCCGAGCAGGATCAGCCACAGCCACTTCCAAACTATGGTCACATACTGCCGCAATTCCATCTGTTCATCCTCTGGAACCTAGACCCCAACACCCAGCCTCGATGGATGGAAAAGTATGGTAGGGGTAGCCTCCAGCCCAGCAGTTCGTGGGTCTGAAAGCCTGCTTTGCTTCCAGGTTTAGTTTTCACAAGCTGGGGATATTATACCACACCAAAGGGGATTGTACAACTCGGGCATCTATCAGGACGCCCGGTCGGCGCTACTTGACCCAAACCGGATCCCAGTCGTTGGCAGGGCTGCTGAGCAAAAGGCGCCGCCCGCTGCCGTCGGCGTTCATGATCCACAGTTGTCGGCGGCCCGTATCCTGGTTCGACCAGAAGACGATCCGCCGGCCATCGGGCGACCAGGAGGGGTGCTTGTCCCACTCCCACTCGTTGAAGGTCAACCGCTTCTGGCCCTTGCCATCGCTGCCGATGACATAGATATCGTCATTGCCGCTTTCGGTGGACACAAAGGCCAGTTGGTTGCCCAGGGGAGACCAGGCCGGATCGTAGCTGGTGCCGGTGTTAAAGGTCACCTGCCACGAGTTTCCGTAGTAGCGGGAATAGATGTAAACCTGGGGCACGCCTTTGCCATCGTTGCGGACATAGGCCCACGCCTGGCCATCGGGCGAGACGCTCTCTTGTTGTAATGCCTGATCATAGGGCCAGCGGGCGGTCAGCAGGCCCACGCGCCCTGTATCGGGGTCAAGGACGTACACCCCTGGCTGCCCACCTCGATCTGACAGGAAGAGGATCTTGCCCCGCAGGATAGGGGGCATCGAGGGCGTGGTCGGCGTGGGGGTGGGGGTGGGCGTTGGCGTGCCGGTTATCTCATCAAGCCAGATGACCACCGGCGTTGAGGTGGGCCGGGGGGTATAGGTTGCCGTCGCCAGGTTGTGCGGCGTAGGGGTAGGCGTGCAGGTAAGGATGACATTGGCCGTGGACAGTGCCCGCAGATAGACGGCGGTGGCATACCCGGCCGGCGTGGGTGTATTGGTAACGACGACATAGTAGGGCGTGGCCGTGGCCACAAACGGCGGCAGAGGTGTGGCCGTGCCGGTGGTGGTGGCCCACGCCGTCTGGCGGAGGGCGACCGCCGCAGCCGTCACGGCGTTGGCCGGCGTCGGCGTGCTGGTGACGACGAACCACTCCGGCGTGTCGGTCGGCGTGGGCGTGACCGAGGGGGTCGGTGTGCTCGTCGGCGGTATCGGACCGGTAGGGATGGGCGTCTTGGGCGGCGGCCCGACGTTCAGCAACAGCCGGGGGCCGCGGCCCTGGGTGGCCGATCCAAAACCGGTATCCCAGGCAAAGACGCTGTTCTCGCCGGCCAGCGGCCCATCGAGGCGGAAAGAGACGGTATAATGCCCATCGAGCAGGCGCTGTTCCAGATCACGAAGCTGATCAGCCGACAGCACAAAGACATTGGTCTCTCCAACAGCCAGGTCTCCCACACCCAGTGCCGGCGGCAGGCTCCACTGCACCACTGCATTGTGCACGTCCTGGAAGGTGCGGCGGCTCCAATCGGCATCGGCCGGGCGGGCCAGGACCCGCACCTCCCACACGCCGGAGCTCCCCAGCCGGCGGGCATCCAGGCCGGTCAGCTCCAGGACGGCGGCATGGATGGTCGCTCCCCGGGGCACGGACGACAAATTGAACTGGAAGATGCCGTGGTAGATCACCTTATTGAACACGCCGGCATAGAGGTACGAGTCGCCCAGGTGGTTGCCCCGGGCCTCATCGCTGGCCACCCAGCCGGCCGCGCCGGCCTGCGGCGAGAGGGTATAGATAGCACCGCCCGGATAGGGCGTGGGCGTGGCAGTAGGGGCCAAGAACCGGAAGGTTGGCGTCGGCGGAGCCACGGCCGGGGCCGTGGAAGTGGCCGTAGCGGTAGAAAAAGGGTTGGCAGTGGTTCCAGGAGTGGCGGTAGCCGTTGGCATCGGTGTCAACAGCGCCGAACCATAGTAGTAAACCACGGCTATGCTGACCAGAATAGCAGCGATCCACAGCACAGCCTGCAGCGCCTGAAAGCGCGCCGGAGGCGGCCCGACCTCATCCTCGACCACCTCGGCCGAACGCGGTTCCGGTGGCAGGGGTGGCGGAGGTTCGTCGTAGAAGCGGCAGGACCGATGTTGTTCCGTCAGGCAGTATTGCGCCTGGTACTCGAGATCGATCTCGGCCGGACGTTTCTGTGCGTAGCAGAGGTGTATTTCGGTCGGCTGGGCGTATCGCGTCTGACGATCTTCAAGCGTGCCCAGCCAGGGGCATAGGTCAGCAGGCATGGCGATTAGCGAATGGCAGGTGGCGAATGGCAGATGGCAGATGGCAAATGGCGAATGGCAGATGGCAGATGAGTCATGCCATCCGGCCGTAAGAGAAAACGAGGCGGATGCCCAATTCCTGGAGCCGCTCCTGGACTTCGGGACGGGCGCGGTAGCAAAAGCACACGGGGAACAGCTCACCAACCAGGTTGCGTCGTGCGCGCTCCACTTGCTGGGCAAATCGCTCCACTTCTTTCAGGGTCAGGTTGTGTTTGGCCTCTCCCACGATCCAGATAGTTCGGTCGGGATGGGCCAGGTCTGTGGCCTGGCCAAAGACGTTCACCTCTTCCGGCTCACCGTCCCACGTCTGCCATGTCCGCTGCAGCACGCCGACCTGCCAGCCGAATTCGCGCCGCAACACGTCGTACAGCACGATGTAGGCAATGTCTTCGATGTCACCACCGACGGTTTCGCTCAAGCCGCCAACCTGCCGGGCCAGATGCGCCACAGCCCGCTCGGTGCGCTGTTGGGCCTCGGCCAGCTCTTCTACCCGCTGCTCGGTGCGCTGCTGGGCCGCAGCCAGCTCTTCCACCCGTTGCTCGGTGCGCTGCTGGGCCGCAGCCAGCTCTTCTACCCGCTGCTCGGTGCGCTGTTGAGCCGCAGCCAGCTCTTCCACCCGCTGCTCGGTGCGCTGTTGGGCCGCAGCCAGCTCTTCTACCCGCTGCTCGGTGCGCTGTTGGGCCTCGGCCAGGCGCTCGAGAGCAGCCTCGACCCGATCCATCCGCCCCTCGGTGCGCTGTTGGGCCTCGGCCAGCACCTCGACCGCATCGGTCAGGCGCGCCACACTGACGCGCAATTGGGCCACATCCCTCTGGGTGGCGATCTCGGCCATCCGCGCCTGGGTCACGGTGCGGCTCATAACCCGGGCCAATGTCTCGGCCGTTGATGTGTCGAAAACCTGGCTCAACTCCTGCACCAACGACGCCGGATCAACGAGCAAGAATTCCTGAACCACGTTGCTCCCCTTCTAGCCGATGTTTGAAAAAGATTATAGCACAGGCCACACTTTTTGGCAATCTACCCGCTCTCAAATGGTCCCCTTCTCGGGAGCAGCGACACGCCAAAGCAAGCCCAATTGCCCCAGGATAGGGCTCTGAGCGAGGCTATCGCCCGGCCGGTCACTCCCCGCTGGGCGGCAGGGTGCTCCGCTCCAAGGCCTCTTGGGCCAGGCGCAGGCCCAACTCGATGGCCTGGGACCGCTCCGAGAGGGGCACCTCGTGCAGGCTGATGACCTGCCGCAGTTGCGAGGAGATCAGATGCTCCAGCATCAGGTGCAGGTCCTCCACCTGCTCCATGCAATGGTTGGGCACGATGACGCACACATCCACCAGATCTTTCAAGCGCCCGCCATCGAACCCGGTCAGGCCGACGGTCGTCGCGCCCACCTGCCGGGCGAACAGGATGGCGTTCAGCACGTTGGGCGAATTGCCGCTGCCCGAGATGCCGATCACCACGTCACCCGGCTGCACCAGGCTGGCCAACTGCTCGACAAACACCCGGTCGTAGCCAAAGTCGTTGGCCAGGGCCGAAAAGAGGGGCATGTTGTCGGTGAGGGCAATGACCCGAAAACGGGGCCGGCCAGGCATGAGCGTGCCTTTGCCCAGGTCGCAGGCAAAGTGTGAAGCGGTGGCCGCGCTGCCACCGTTGCCCATAATAAATACCTGTCGGTTGTTCAAGCGTGCCTCGTGGAGAAGGGTGATGACCGCCTGGATCTCCAGCCAGGGCAGTTGGTCAAGGGTGTATTTAATCTCTTGCACGTAACGATAGATGCCGTCCATGTGCAGTCCCCTTTCTTCTTGACAGATGGCTGATGGCGGATGGCGGATGGCTGATGGCGGATGGCTGATGGCCGATGGCGGATGGTGGATGGCAGATGGCGGATGGCTGATGGCTGATGGCCGATGGCGGATGGCTGATGGCTGATGGCTGATGGCTGATGGCGGATAGCTTATGGTTGGTGGAGGGTGCGACGGAAGGCATTGATGCTTTTGCCCAGCCGCTCACCCTCGGCATATAGTGCCTGCTGTTCTTTTTCGGTGATGTAACCTCTGTCCAGCGCGAGAAAAGAGGCGCCGACAACTTCAAATATAGAGCCAATGGCAATGTCCAGATGGTAGTCAAAAGCCTTACTGCTGCTCCTGGCAGCCCCCTCAGCTATCGGCGATAATTAAAGATGACCTTGGTCCCGTCCGGCTCCAGGTGGAAGGGCAGCTCGGGCAATGGGTAAAGCGCGTCGCGCACGGCATACTGTGTCTCCCGGGGGCAGTAGAGCAGCAGGAATCCCCCACCGCCGGCGCCGGTGATCTTGCCCCCCAGGGCTCCAGCTTTGCGGGCAGCCGCATAGATGTCGTCAATGACACCGTTGCTAATCTTGCTGGCCAGGTGTTTCTTTAGCTCCCATCCTTGATGTAACAGCCGGCCAAAGGCCTCGAAATCGCCTGCTTCCAGCAAGGCCCGTCCCTGGTAGGCCATTTCCTTCATGCTGCGCAGCACCTCCATCCGCTCGTGGATATGGGCCTTCTGCTCGGCCAACACCGTCTCACTGCGGCGGGTGGTGTTGGTGAAAAAGAGCATAAGCTGCTGGTTCAGCCGCCGCCGCTCTCCATCCGGCAGGTTTACCCGTTCCACAACCACCGTCTCATCGGGCAGGAAGCGGATAAAACGCAGGCCACCATAGGCGGCGATATACTGGTCCTGCTTGCCAATGGGCTTACCCAGCCGTTCAATCTCGATTTCGCACGCCTGGCGGGCCAGCGTCTCCGGGTCCTTGGGCTCGCCCAGGGAGGTGTACAGGGCGTTCAGCAGCCCAACCGTCACCGTGCTGGAGGAGCCCAGGCCGGAGCCTTCGGAGGGGATGTCGCCCATGGTGTTGATCTCGATCTGCCGCTGTACCCCGGTCAGCCGCAGCGCCTCGCGTACCAGCTCGTGTTGCACCTGGTCCACCCTATCCACCAGCTCGGTGCGGGTGTAGCCCACGCGGATCTTGGCGTCAAAGCGCGGTTTGACAATGACAAAGATGCATTTGTCAATAGCGGTGCTCAGCACACAACCCTCCTCCTGGGCATAAAAGCCCCGAAAGTCGGTGCCGCCGCCGAAAAAGCTGATGCGCAGGGGGGTTTGGACAATCAGCATCAGTATGCGCCCTTGCCTTTGAGCACGGCCGGCAGCGTGCGCAGCAGAATCTGCAGGTCCAGCCAGATGGTATAGTTGCGGATGTAGTACATGTCCAGCTGCACCCGCTCTTCGTAGCTCACGTCGCTCCGGCCGCTAATCTGCCACAGGCCGGTGATCCCCGGCCACACGGTCAGCAAGTTCATGTCCCACTTGCCATACTTTTCCAGCTCTTCTGGGGCGATCATGCGCGGGCCGACCAGGCTCATCTGCCGGGCCAAGACGTTGAACAGTTGGGGCAACTCGTCCAGGCTCCAGCGCCGTAGAAAAGCCCCCAGCCGCGTCACCCGGGGGTCATTTTTGAGCTTGTGATTCCTGGCCAGCTCGGCTTGCAGCTCGGGATGGGCGGCCAGGAGAGCTTCGCCGTCGGTGCGCATGGTGCGAAACTTGAGGGCGTTGAACAGCTTGCCCCCCTTGCCCATCACCCGCCGCCGGTAGAGCACCGGCCCCGGCGAATCGAATTTGACCGCCAAGGCAATGAGGGCCAGCAGCGGCGAGAGCAGGATCAGCCCCGGCACCGCGATGGCATAGTCCAGCAGCGTCTTGAGGGCAACCTCGAACCCATCCAGCCGCACCTTGTCCAGGCAGATGAGTGGCACATAGCCCACCTCTTTGACGTGCACACCGGTGGTCAGGATCTCGAACAGGCCCGATGACAGGCGGATGTTGAGCCGGTCCGACAGGGCATAGGCCCGCGCCAGCTCCACCAGGCTCTGGCGGGGCACATCCGACGAGGCGACAACGACCTCCTGCACCCCATAGCGTTCCACCAGCATCGGTACCTGAGAGACAGAGCCCAGCACGCAGAGCCCGTTCATCACCGCCGTGCCGGGCGGGCGGTCGTCATCCACAAAGCCCACCAAATGCAACCCAGAGGTCTGCCAGGACTGTAGCTGTTGGGCCAGGGCCCGCCCCTCCTCGCCGGCGCCGACGATGAGCGCCGGGGAGAGCAGGTACCCCATTTCCCGCAGCCGGTAGACAATGCGGCGCATGGCAAACCGGCCACCAGCCACAAAGAGAAAACTGAAAAACCAGGCCAGGACCAGCCAGCCCCGCGAAATGACCGTCGTCTCCCTGAAAAAGGTGGTGGTGATGGCAAGCATACTGCCCACCGTGCAGGCATTAAAAATCAAAGAATATTCCCGCGTGCCCCCCAGCAGGTTGTACTCGGCATAGAGGCCAAAAGCGGCCAAAAGAAGAAGCCACAGAGGAAAGAGATACAGGAGAGGGCGGACATGGGAGGCAAAGCTGGGTTCCAGCGGGTTAAAGAACGGCAGATCGCTGTAAAAGCGCACGACATAGGCCAGGCCAAAGGCAGTC
>FWPU01009085.1_pt1 | contig 16042 bp, 10 predicted proteins | sample 2228361 | NCBI WGS metagenome assembly FWPU01 (sample SAMEA103939777, study PRJEB20133) | metagenome
CTCTTCCCTCTTCAAATTTCGCCCAGATGAGGGGCGTAGCCGGCGAGAGTTGCTGCCCTGCCAGCATGGTATAATCTCTTTTTGATCACCGTAGTTCAATAATCCGATTTAATGGATGAGTATGATGAAAAAACTTCTTTTACTGGTATGGATTGGATTCCTGATGGGGTTCACCTCACCCACCCCCGCCCAGGCAAAATCCTTTCTCCCGCAAACAACAACCGACTCCACCGTTAAACCGCTCTGTTTGCCGGGGGTCTATCTGCAAGACCCGCAGGACTGCCTGCCGCTCGGCCCGGCTCAGCAACTCACCGAACTGGCCAGGACAACCGCTTACCAATATCCCGACACGCCCCTGCCAGCCTACCGCCCCGCCCCCGACCTGACCCGCGCCCCGGTCAACATTGCCCGCATCAACCTGCCGGAAAATGAAAAAGCCCCGCTTTATGCCACCTTTGATGATGCCATCAACGGCACGAACCCCACCCGTTACATTGACCCCGGCGAATTGCGCTACGTCTCTTACATTGATGTTCAGTACTACAACAATAAACCGTGGATTCGCCTGCGTTCCGGCGAATGGATGCGGGCTTCACCCGTTGCCTATTCCTCGTTTCAGGGCTTAATTTTTAAGCGCACCCCCACTCACAACTTTGGCTGGATCATGGATACCGTCGAAGTACGGTCAGCGCCCGGTTACAACGCCCCCACCACCGGCAAAATTCTTTACCGTGAAAATGTCGTCCCCATCTACGCCGTCCAGCCGGCGAACAACACCGACTGGTTCATGATCGGCGCAAACGAGTGGGTGGAACGCCGCTACATCCGTCAGGTGGTAATCAACACCACTCCGCCCGAAGGCGTAACCAACGACCGCTGGATTGAAGTCAACCTCTTTGAACAAACCCTAGCCGTCTATGAAAATCGCCAGCTGGTATTCGCCACGCTGGTGGCCAGCGGCGGCGAACCCTTCTTCACCCGTCCCGGCCTGCATCAGATTTACCAGAAGAAAGAGCTGGAAACGATGAGCGGCGCTTTTGAAGCCGATCGCTCCGATTATTATTACCTGGAAGACGTGCCGTGGACGATGTACTTTGATCAAGCCCGTGCCTTACACGGCGCCTACTGGCGCACGCTCTTCGGCTATGCCGGCACTCACGGTTGTGTCAACCTGTCCATCGGTGATTCAAAATGGCTGTTCGACTGGGCAAAAGAAGGCGACTGGGTGTATGTATGGGATCCCTCCGGTCAAACCCCCACCGACCCGAACTTCTACGGCGCCGGCGGAGCGTAGAACGGTTTAAGTGCCGCTCAGCCACCTTCAATCCCGTTTACTTATGCCCACCATCCTGAAACAAAATCTCTCTTTGGGGATATAATCCCCTAAAGGGGATATAATTCCCTTGAGGGGACATCCTCCCGTCAACCAAATCTTATTCAGGAGAGACGAATGGGGCACTTCGATTCCAGGCAGGGCATCGGTACGCTGGTCAATCATTTTAACGAGGGAGAACATCCCTATCACGCGCATGTTTCTCCCATCTACCAGACTTCTACCTTTGGCTTTCCGGATGTAGCCACTGGCGCAGCCATCTTCAAAGGAGAGGACAGCGGCTACACCTATACCCGCATCAAAAATCCCAATCAGGTTCAACTGGCCGGAAAAATTGCCGCGCTGGAAGGGCTGGATCTGATCCGCGCTCATCCCAACCACCAGCCGGAGGAAATTGTGGCCGGACAGGTATTTGCCACCGGAATGGCTGCCATCACCACTTCCATTCTGGCACGGGTTAAAGCCGGCGACACGATCATCGCGCAGGAAGCCCTCTACGCCGCCACATTCACCTTTCTGAATCAAATTGCGCCGCGTTTTGGAATCAAGGTGGTCTGGCTGCAAGATCTGCACCCGCAGGCCTGGGAACAGGCTTTTGAGCAAAACCCCACCACCGTGATGGCCTACGTGGAAACTCCCGCGAACCCCACCATGGCCATTGTGGATTTGAGCGCCGTGGTTGAAATTGCCCACCGTCACAACGCCTGGGTGTTCGTGGACAACACCTTCGCCAGCCCGTATGCCCAGCGCCCGCTTTCACTTGGAGCGGATGTTGTCCTGCACTCCACCACCAAGTACCTCTCCGGTCATGGCACCATTGTCGGGGGAGCGGCTGTCAGCCGGCATGTGGACTGGGTGCAAGGCCCCCTCACCAGCCTGCTGAAAACGCTGGGCGGCACAGCCGCGCCCTTCGACTGCTGGCTGACCAGTCTGGGACTGCGCACCTTCGAACTGCGAATGCAGCGCCACTGTGAAAATGCCATGCAGGTTGCCGGTTATCTGGAAGACCATCCCAAGGTGGCGCGCGTGTACTATCCCGGCCTTGAATCGCATCCCGATCACAAACTGGCCCGGAAGCAAATGTACGCCTACGGCGGGATGATGTCTTTTGAATTGAAAGGCGGGCTGTCCGCCGGCGAAGCTCTGCTCAATCACGTTCAAATGATGACTCTGGCAGTCTCGCTGGGGAATACCGACACCCTCATTCAACACCCAGCCAGCATGACTCACGCCAACGTTCCCCGCGAAGAGCGCCTGAAAATTGGCCTTACCGATGGGCTGGTGCGCCTTTCGGTCGGCGTAGAAAACATCGAAGACATCCTCCGCGATCTGGATCAGGCGCTGGCTTACGCCTGAGAATGAGTTGTTTCTGGCTGCCCAACGCCGCTGGTCTTTCACACAGCGGCTTATTTCGATCCAAAGGCACATATTGGAAAAATTTACACATTTTTTAAGGTAAATCTTTCCGGAGCGTGTTACAGTTTAATCACGAAAGGGAACTGTGAAAGGGCGGTCAGGCTTATTCTGGTTTGTTGCAGTTTTGATCGCGCTGCTGAGCGGCTGGCTGGCAGCCCCGCCTCAAGCCGGCGCTGATTCGATTCTGCCGGATGATCAACCCCCTGTGGACATGGAGGTACTGCAGCGCATTCAGGAAGAGGGCAACGCCGACTACTGGATCACTTTCGATACAACTGTGGACCTCTCCCCCGCCACGCTCATGGATTGGGAAGAGCGCGGCCAGTATGTCTACACTGAATTAACTCGCACCGCCCAACTGACCCAGACCCGCGTTCAGGCGGAGTTACAGCGCCGGGGCGTCCGTTTCCAGTCCTTCTGGATTCAAAATGCCATCTATGTTGAAGAATCCGATCGCGTCACTCTTCAAGAAGTGTTGAATTATCCGGAGGTCGAGGCTATCCGTGCCCCGCGTCAGATCATTCTGCACGATCCGCAGCGCCCCCTTTTCCCGGCAGTGACGGTTCAGGCAGTCGAAGACAACCTGACCCGCATCCAGGCTCCGCAGGTATGGAGCATCGGCGTTACCGGTCGCGGCCTGACGGTTGCCAACATTGATACGGGTGTGCGCTACACCCATCGCGCCCTGATCAACGCCTACCGCGGCAACCTGGGCAACGGCAATTTTTCGCACGATTATAACTGGTACGACCCCTACTCACTTCAATCTGCCCCGCTCGATTATCACGGCCATGGCACCCATACCATGGGAATTATGATTGGAAAGGACGGAAGCAGCAATCAAATTGGGGTGGCGCCGGGGGCAGACTGGATTGCCTGCCGCGGTTGCAAAAGCAACGGATGTGGCGAAGTACAACTGCTCGCCTGCGCCCAATTTGTGCTGGCGCCCACCCGCACCGACGGCAGCCAACCCAACCCCGACCTGCGACCGCACGTGGTCAACAACTCGTGGGGAGATTGCGTCACTTACTATGATAACTGGTTTCAAAACGCGGTCAACGCCTGGCTGGCAGCCGGCATTTACCCCGTTTTCTCCAACGGCAATGCGGGAGGATGCGGTTTTCCATTTCCCCCCGGACTGAATACGGTCGGTAATCCAGCGCGTTACGGCAACGTGACCGGGGTGGGTTCCAGCGGTAAAAGCAACGGTGAGTATGCTGCCCACTCCAATTGGGGCCCGACCGACAACCCCGATACCATCAACCCGCGCCAGGGATTTGCCAACCTCAAACCGCAGGTACTGGCGCCGGGGGTCAACATCCGCTCGGCATATGCCGGAACGGACACGGCGTACGCCGATCTCTCCGGCACATCCATGTCGGCGCCGCATGTAGCCGGGTTGGTGGCGCTGATGTGGCAGGCGGCTCCCTGTCTGGTGGGCAATTACGCCCTTACCGAAACGATCATCGAACAAACCGCCACGCCGGTTTATTATGACGATGGGTCGTCCGCAACGCCGACCAACCTGCCCAATTACGCCGCCGGCTGGGGTGAAATCAACGCCCTGGCTGCCGTGCAGGAGGCTCAACGCCGCTGCTCACCGGGGGCAACCCTCCAAGGGCTGGTGCGCGCCAGTCAGGCTTGTAATGTTTCCCATTTTGTACCGCTTCAGGGTGCCACCATTACAGTATACCCGGCTGAAACACCCGACCACCCTGTGCGCATCACCACCACCGCCGCCGACGGCACATACCGCCTGACCTTAAGCCCCGGTAATTACCGTTTGACGGCATCTGCCAGCGAAATGGCACCTCAGGAAGCCCAGGTCGTTCTCTCAGCCGGGCAGACATTCGTTCAGAACTTTGATTTGATGTCCGATCACCCCTGCCTGCAAGCCGAGGTCAGTGTCCTTCAAGTGGAATTGCTCAGCGGTGAGCAAACTGACCAGAGTATCACCCTTTCCAATTTTGGCTGGCAGGATACGCTTTTTTCGGTTGTAAAGCGGAAAATCAGTCAACCGCCCCTGCTGGTGGACGGCGGTTTTGAATTGGGCAGTTCGCTCGAAAGCCCGTGGCAACAGTATTCACGCCTGTTCGGTACTCCGTTGTGCAGTGTGGCCAGCTGCGGCGGATACGGAACAGCCTTACCGCACAGCGGACAGTGGTGGGCATGGTTTGGAGGGGCAACCAAACCCGAAGAGGGCTGGTTGGAACAAACGGTCAGTATCCCTCCGGGCAAATCTTTCCTTCGTTTTTACCTGCAAATCAAGGGGTGTGGCAGCCCCGACGATTTCATCCAGATTTTGGTGGACGACCAGGAAGTTTGGGACCTTACCACCAACAGTATCCATTGTTGGGAAAGTGAATATACCCGCCGCGAGGTGGATTTATCGGCCTTTGCGGATGGTCAAACCCATCGTTTGAAGGTGTATTCCTCACAAACCACGAATGCTCCAACCAATTTTTTCCTCGATGACCTGTGGTTATGGCAGGAAGCCGACTGGTTGCAGGTTGAACCGCAAAGCGGCAGCCTGCCGCCCGGCAGCACCCTTCCATTGAACATGACGGTCAATACTGCCGGCCTACCACCGGGAATGCACCGCGCCGTGTTGGAACTGCGCAGCGGCGATGAAATTCTCCAGGAGGTTCTGGTCGAAGTCAAAGTTAACGCCCCCTATCAGTATTACTTTCCGTTCATCGGCGGCGACCGCCCCTGAAACCTCAGTGCAGGTACTTGAGCCCGGTACCGGTATTCAACAGCAGAACCCGCGCATCAGCGGCCAGCCAGTTTTTTTCGATCAGATGGTACAAAGCCGCCACGTTAGCGGCCCCTTCGGGGGCGGCGAAAATTCCCTCCCAACGCGCCAGTTGCTGCTGCGCCCGAACGATTTCTTCATCCTGCACCGCCAGCGCCAGTCCGTTACTCTCGTACAGGGTTTGCAGGATCAGCCGGTCACCAAAACTTTTTGGCACCCGTAAACCGGAAGCGTTGGTGTGGGCATTTTGCCAGAACTCGCAAGTGGCCGAGCGCTTTTCAAAGGCCGTCACTACCGGCGCACAGCCTGCCGCCTGCACCGCCACCATGCGCGGCAGGCGGTCTTCTTCCAGCCAGCCCAGGCGGCGCAACTCGTCAAACGCCTTCCAGATCGCCGCCAGCCCCATCCCGCCGCCGGCCGGGTAGACAATCACATCCGGCAGATGCCAGCCAAACGCTTCGGCAATTTCATAACCCATGGTCTTTTTGCCTTCCATGCGATACGGCTCTTTGAAGGTGGAAACATCCAGCGCGCCGTTTTGGCGGGCTGCCTCCACCGAAAGGCGCGCCGCATCGCTGATCAGCCCCTCGACCAGAGTAACCTCAGCCCCGGCGATGCGTGATTCTTCGATATTGGCAAGGGGCGTATCCGCCGGCATAAACACCTGAGCAGGAATTCCCGCCCGTGCGGCATAAGCCGCCAATGCCCCTCCGGCATTACCCGCAGTTGGAATGGTCAGCCGCTGCACACCCAGTTCTCTGGCTCGTGAAACAGCCGCCGAAAGCCCGCGCGCCTTAAATGTGCCGGTTGGATTGAGGCTCTCGTCTTTCAAATACAATCGGGCAAGGCCGAGTTCTTCTCCCAGCCGCGGCAAAGACAGGACCGGCGTATCTCCTTCCCCCAGCGTGACAATGTTGGCTTCATCCTGAACCGGCAGCAACTCGTGCCAGCGCCACATCCCCTTGCGGCGGTTTTGAAATTGATCACGATCCAGATGAGCAGCCGCTGCTGACCAGTCGTAATTTGCCAGCAATGGCGTCTGGCAGGTTGTACAAAAGGTCTGTACCTGATGGGCATCGAACACCTGCCGGCAGTGAGAACATTCCAGGTGGCTGAGGTAGGAGAACGGAGCGCTCATGGGCGGGAATGACTCCTCTTGCAGTTTGGTGGGATGGGTTTAACCTTACAGCGTTATTATAATCCGTCAGGTCTTTTCATTCCGCGCATTTGGGGATAAGATAGGCGCATTCAACATTCTTTGAAAAGCAACGCCAGCCCGCCATGAAGTCTGTTTTTCACCTCCCACCTGCCTTACACCATCGAAAATTTGCCCTGTTGTGGGCCGGCATGTTGATTTCGGTGGCCGGTTCACAAATGCAGTTATGGGCCTTGTTCTGGCACATCCGCACCCTCAGCGATCAGCCGGTTGCCGTCAGCGGCGTCGGTGTAGCGCGCTTCCTGCCCATTTTGCTGCTTTCGCTGTTTGCTGGTCTGGTTGCCGACCGCCATAACCGCCGGCGCGTCATGCTGGTCACCCAATCGCTGATGACGCTCACCGCGCTGGTGCTGGCCGGGCTGACGGCGTTTGGCATTATCCGCTTATGGCACATTTACCTGCTGACCGCTCTGCAAGCCGCCGCCATCGCCTTCGACACCCCCGCCCGGCAGGCATTGATTCCCAACCTGCTGCCCAAAGCGGACCTGCCCAGTGCTTTCAGTCTGAATTCAATTGCCATGACCACCGGCTCCATTGTCGGACCGGCGCTCAGCGGCGTGGTCATTGCTTACGCTGGTCAGGAATTCACCTACCTGTTCAACGCGGTTTCTTACCTTGCCGTGATCGGCGCACTGATCGCCATGGGAGAAGTGCCCCAGCAAGCGGCTGCCCGGCTCACCATCGCCCGCGGCATTGACTGGGAGGCCATCCGCCAGGGCATCCGCTTCATCCTCCATTCGCCGATCATCCTTTCCTCCATGCTGCTGGATTTTTTGGCAACCTTCTTCTCCTCCGCCAACACGCTGCTGCCGTTCATTGCACAGGACATTTTACGGGTCGGGCCGGTGGAATATGGCTGGCTGGCAGGCGCTCAGTCCATCGGCGGGATTTTGGCGGGTCTGGCGCTCTCCCAGCGCAGCAATCTGCGCCGGCAGGGCGTCATTTTGCTCAATGCGGTGCTGGTTTTTGGAGCCGCCACCATTGTTTTCGGTCTCTCGCGCTGGTTCTGGCTGACCTTCCTCGCACTGGCGCTGATCGGTGGAGCCGATGCCGTTTCCACCGTGCTGCGTAATACCATCCGCCAATTGCAAACGCCGGACGCACTGCGTGGGCGCATGGTGAGCATCAACCAGATCTTCTTCATGGGCGGCCCGCAATTGGGTGAAATCGAAGCCGGTCTGGTTGCACAGGCTTTCGGTGTGCCAGCCGCCATCATCACCGGCGGCATTGGCTGCATACTGGCGGTGGGTCTTGTTACCTGGCGCTGGCCGCAGTTACGCCGTTTCAACGGTGATGAGCCAGTTCTGGCAGGCGCCGCAAGTCCGGCCGATTGATTACGCTGATCCATCCTTAAAGCATTCACAAGGGATTGTCTTTTCGGCAGGCAGCGGGTACGATTAGCAAGGTCATGCTGATTCGTTTGCGCAACCTCCTGCTCGATCAGTTGACGGGCACCTTGCCCAGCCGTGTCTTGAATGAGATTCCCGGAAGAATCCCGGCATTTAAGGATCCGCGACCTGACGAGGCTCTGCGGCGGCTGATGAACCGTCTGATTGGCGAAGCGGTCAACCCGGACGGCAGGCGGGTGGATTACGCCCGTCTGCGCACCAGCACCCTCTTTCAAGCCGACTTTATGCAACTGGCAGTCCGTTTGTCCGTTTTTGATCCGGATGATTTAACTTCATTGGCTGAGCGAATGAGTTTTTGGATCAATCTTTACAATGTACTGACGCTCCACGCGGTGATCGCCCTCGGGGTACGGCACTCGGTGAGTGAACGCTGGGGAGGTTTGGTTTTTTTCCGCCAGGCGGCTTACCGCATAGGCGGACAGCGGCTTTCCCTCGATGATATCGAGCATGGCATTCTGCGCGCCAATCGCGGGCATCCCTTCCTGCCCGGCGCTCAATTCGAGCGTGACGACCCGCGTCTGAGGTGGGCATTGTCCAATGTGGATGTACGCATTCATTTCGCGCTCAACTGCGCCAGTCGTTCCTGTCCCGCCATTGGGGTGTATCAACCCGAACTGCTCGAACAGCAGCTCGACCTGGCGGCAGCCCATTTTGTAGATCAAGACGTCGAACGGACAGCGGGAAACAGTCTGCGCCTTTCCAGCATCTTCCGCTGGTACCAGGGCGATTTCGGCGGCAAAGAGGGAGTGATTGACTTTTTACGACGCTATCTGCCGGAAAACGACCCCCGCCGTGAATGGATTGAAACGCACCGCCACACCCTCCGCCTGGTTTATCGTCGGTATGATTGGGGATTAAATCACTTCTAGTCGCCAACAAACAGCCCTTTGGCTTTTCTCTTGGGCGGACATGCCTCATCCACGATAGGGAATAGAGCCAAATTGAACAATTTGTGCCGATAAAAACTGCAACCAAAACCGAGAATTTTCGTTAAAATGATGGTAGATGGGGGTAATACCCATTCAGACAAGGAGATTCTCATGATTAACGATTTGAAGTTTTGTCAATTTTGTGGTGCGCCGCTGGAAGCGGATATGAAAGTTTGCGCTGGCTGCGGTCAGCCCGTAGGTGGCAGCGGCTCTCCAACAGAATATTTACAGAGCAGCCCGGAAACCCCGGCAACGCCATCTACACCGCCGGCAAGCTTTAACGAACCCGCTACTGCTGAACCACCTGCGGAAGAAACGCCGGCATCCCCACCGCCACCGCCTCCGGCTGCCACGTTTTCTCCCCCGCCTTCCGGCAGCGGGAAGAACAAATTCCCCACGTGGTTGATTGTGGTGCTGGTATTGGCCGTCTTGTGTTGCTGTCTGACCTTCGTCATCGGCATAATCGCGTTCTTCCGATTTGCAAATGATGCAAACATCTCGGAGGATGGAGGCATTCCACCGATTGTGGAGACCCTTGTGCCTTTCAACGCCACCGAAGATCCTCTCTTTGTCGGCACGCAGCCAGTGGAGCGGTTGGAGACTGCTCTTGCCCCCCTGGCAACCCTGATTCCGGAGGCTACGCTGGCTGTCAACCCGCCGGTTACCGAGGAGCCAGCAATGGGGCAAAGCCTGACCGAAGATACTCTGATGGAGGATTTTTCATCCAATCTATTTGAATGGGCTGAAGAGGCTGATGACATCTCCATTCACGGTTTTCGGGATGGACGCTATTTCATTCAGGTTTTGCAGCCGGAGTACTTTGCCTGGTCGTTTATCCCCACCGATTTCAATCCCACCTTCCTGCGCTTCAACGCTCAGATTGAAGGGAACGCCAGTGAAGGCACTTTTGGGGTGATGTGCAATTTTAAAGACAGCAGCAATTATGACTACGTGGAAATTGACCTGGATACGCGCAGCTATCAAATCGGCAGGGAGCAAAATGACGAATTCACCCCCTTCACATCCAGCGACTGGGTGGATGCCTTTTACTTAAAAGACGATCCTTACGCCGTCAACCAGATTGCCGTACACTGCACCACCGATACCATCCGGCTGGAAATTAACGGCAACCTCGAAGCAGACATCAACTTCATACCTGCTGAACCGGATGGCTGGGTGGCGCTTTATGCCGCCTCATGGGACAACCTTTCACCCACAGGCTTCACCGTCTACTTCGACGACCTGATGGCAACGATCAAGGAGTAGATACTTTCTGCGTGAACTTTTTACCGGCGAGATTAATGGGCTGAAAAAAGGACTTTGACAACCGAGGTAATTTCCTCTATGATATTAAAAATTCTGAGATGAGGTGTTTTCTCAGGAGGTGAAGCCATGCCCGGGCCTTTTCAAATGCCGCCCTTGCCTCAATTGCCCTTCTACATCAACCCTTTCCTGCTGTGGGGGATCATCCTTGTAGCCGCTGTCTTGCTGGCATGGACCTTCTTCCGCTTCATTTTTGCTGAGCCGGGGGAAAGAGTTGGCGCGTTGGTGCCCTTCATGCTGGTGGTAATCGGGTTATTTTTGCTTTACCTGATCGCGGACAATGCGCCTGCCATCACGGCTTTCTTCCGCCGTCTGACCGCTCCACTTTTTCGCTGGTGACCCCCGACGAAGATTAATCCTCCTCCGGCGGCGGCACGGCAGCTTCGCCGTAGGCCATCAGTAGAGCAAACTGGGTAATTGCATTATACACATCCTCTAACTGGCTCTGTAAAGTCAAATCACTGACAAAGTCCGGCTCCCCCAGCCGTTTAAGCAGCGGCTGAGGAATTTCCGGTGCGCGTACCTGCACCGAAAAATCGCGGATATTTTCACCAATTTGCCAGAAATGTTCAATTTGCTCTTCCAGCGGGCTGTGTTCTTCCTTTGAACGCATCGGCAATGAATTGTCCATCTGGAAGACCGGCATCTCGCCGTTCGAACGCCGCGCCCGCAGTGAGGCCAGAATTTGTTCCTGCGACCGTCCGCGCATGCGGAAGAGCAGGAAGGGATCCTCATCGAACCGCTCCCCCAGAATGTAATGCACCGCGGCAATGTGTTTGCAGGGGTTGGCTTTATCGGGACAGGAACAGGTGGTCATCAAATCATGGTGCGTTTGCGGAAACAGACTGACCCCGGCACTGGCAAAAGCCTCCTCGATATTGGCTGGCATTTCTCCTGCCAGCAACTGCGCCGCAAAGATCGCCTGGTCGGCCAGCACATTCAGCACTTTACCCCATTGGGCATTGGTCAGATGGGTCAGCCGGATGGTGACCCGATAGGGCTTGGGACGCGAGCCTTGTACCAATGCTGTAATTCCTTCCTTATCCTCATCAATCGAAATCACCTGCCCCTGACGGGCGTAGTACTTGCCGCGCGCCAGCCGCGGAGCCGAAACCAGATTCTCCATCGCGGCAATCCAGCGGCGTGCCCACCAGTTTTTCCCAAAAGTACCTTTGACGCTGTGAGCGCGAATACCACCATGCACCTTACGCGGGGTTAGCCCCCATCCCCAGCCTTCCAGATCCTCATCCATAACTTCCCTTGCCTCTCCCTTTGGTTACTCTGGCCGTCGCAGCATGACCAGTTCGCGCAGTTCCTCGGTGGAAAGTTCGGTCAGCCATTCTTCGCCCGTGCCGATAATGGACTGCGCTAATCCTTTCTTGGATTCGATCATCTCATCAATCCGTTCTTCCAGCGTGCCAACCGTGATGAATTTATGCACCTGCACATTTCGGGTCTGACCAATGCGGAAGGCACGGTCGGTGGCCTGATCCTCGACGGCGGGGTTCCACCAGCGGTCAAAGTGAAACACATGGCTGGCGCTGGTCAGGTTAAGCCCAAAACCACCCGCCTTCAAGGAAAGGATGAAAACCGGCGGTGCGCTGGGATCTTCCTGAAAACGGCGCACCATCTGATCGCGCGCCGCCGGCGGAGTGCCGCCGTGCAGGTAATACACCGGGCAGCCCAGCATTTGTGGCAGATACTGGCTGAGTAAATGACCCATCTCGGCAAACTGCGTAAACACGAGGGCGCGGTCGCCGCTTTCCAAAATTTCTTCCAGCATTTCACCCAGGCGGGTCAATTTGCCGCTGCGCCCGTTAGTGTGGTTGCCGAGCAGTTCCCGCTCAGCCGGTTGTTTTAGGAAGTGAGCCGGATGATTGCAAACCTGTTTTAATTGAGTGAGCATGGTCAGCACCAGCCCACGGCGGGTGATACCGTCACTTTCTTCCACTTTTTTGAGCGCATCTTTGACCACCGCCTCATAAAGGGTAGCCTGTTCCTCGCTCAGGTAACAGTATTCCTTCATCTCGATTTTTTCCGGCAAATCCTGAATGACACGTGGGTCACTCTTCAGCCGGCGCAGGATGAACGGCCCAACCATCTGCTTCAGACGGGTAGTCGCTTCGCGGTCGCCAAAACGTTCGATGGGGATGGCAAATTCGCGCCGGTACTTTTCCAGCGAGCCAAGATAACCCGGGTTGAGAAAATTCATAATAGACCACAACTCGGTCAGACGGTTTTCAACCGGCGTACCGGTCAGTGCAAAGCGGAATTCCGCGCTCAATTTACGCGCCGCCTGGGTTTGTTTGGCAGAGGGATTCTTAATGTTCTGCGCCTCATCAAGGATCACACCATACCAGCGCACTGACTGGATGGTTTCGGCATCCATGCGCAGCAGGGCATAACTGGTGAGGACCAGGTCGGCGTTCTGGACAGCCTGAACAAAGGCCTGATCGCGCAGCCGGTTCGGCCCCTGATGCACCATCACCCGGAGCGAGGGAGCAAAACGGCGGGTTTCGCGTTCCCAGTTAGTTACCACCGAGGTGGGGCAAATCAACAAGGTCGGCGCCGGCAATTTGCCCAGCGACTCTTTTTCGTACAACAGCAGCGCCAGCGCCTGAATGGTTTTGCCCAGCCCCATGTCGTCTGCCAGAATGGCACCCAACCCCCACCGCCGGTAAAAAGCCAGCCAGGAAAAGCCAAAGCGCTGATACGGGCGCAGGCTGCCATTGAGCGTGGCCGGCTGTGGCAGTTCGCTCAGCCGGTGATTATCTGAAAGACGGTCGAGCCACTCCGCCACCCAGCCTTCTGCCTGAACCTCATCCAGCGGCAGGCCGTGAGCAGTTTCTGCTCCCAACGCCAGTTGGGCGGCTTCCAGCAGCCCCATCTGGCCGCGGCGTTGTTGCTTTTCCCAAAAGCGGATGGCCGCCTCAATCTGTTCGGCATCCAGTTGCACCCACTGACCACGCAATTGCACCAGCGGTACTTTCAGGGCAGCCAGCTGCTCAAATTCCTCCCGCGAGAGCGTGGTATCCCCCAGCGAAAGTTCCCACTCGTAATTAATGAGTGTTTGAAAGGTAAAATGTGCCGGAATGCCATCCTTCAGAAGCACATCCTTTTGGGGAGAGAGTTTGACGCGCACCCCCAACCGTGCGCCGCGCTGATTCCACCATGGTGGCACCAGAATACCAAAGCCAGCCTGTTGCAACAGGGGAGCTGCTTCTCGCAAAAACTGGTAGGCCGAGGTGGTATCCAGTTCCAGGCCGGTGGGGTGTTTGGCTTGTAAACTGGTGCGAATCGGATTGAAGAACTTGGCCGCAAAACCCAACCCCGCCAGCAGCAATTCCTGCGGGTGTTTGAGATGACTAATTGCCTTCATATCCGCTGCGCTGCGGAACCAGATATCCTCAGCCGGGATGAGCAGACTGGGATCGCTGCGGGATTGAAGCAGATATTCCAGACTCCAGCGCGGGTTTGGAGAAGAATCGTCAGCCGGTGGAGCGTTAAGGCGCAAAGCCACCCGGAAATGCTCATCCCCAGCTGCTTCCAGATTGCGCATCCAGGCTCGTAGACTGCTGTACAGGGCTTTCAACGGACCTGGGCTGGCTTTGACCCGCGGATCGGGGCTAAACAGGGCTTCCAGCCAGATATCGAGTGTGTTATCTTTTTCGGGCAGCAGCAAGGGTGCTTTGGATCGTCCCCACGAGCGCGCCAGCGCGTCACAGGTCATTTTCAAAAAACTATCCAGCAGGCTGCGTGAGGTATGGCTGACTTGTTTGATGGTTTTTCCAATGGCAACGGCGCTGCTCACTTCAGCCCGGCAAATTGGCGGCATGGCTCGTTCCAGCAAAGCAAGCCGAATGCCGTCATCCTGCCCATCCAGCACCGGACGCCAGCGCGCCAGGTACATTTCCGGCTGACCTTCGACAACCACCTGCTCAAGCGTAGGTAGGATACGCTGGCTGGCCAGAATTTCCAGTACCAGACCGCACACCGTTTGCCAGTAGCGCGCATCTGGCCCCAGCAAAAAGCCACTGGTACGACTTTCAGCCGGTAAATTGGCCAGCACACCAAACGCCTTGCCAGCCGGCAGCCATAAGCCGCGCACCAGCCAGGGAAGAAGTTTGGGGTGAGAAATCTCATCCGGCTCCCACTCCGGGTTCAAATCGGGTGAAGGAAGCGGGATATTCTGACTGGAAGGCAAACGCAGGCGCACGGCCCCAATTTGGGCATCATCCAGCGGGGTGCCGCTGCCAATTTGCAGCCGGATGGTATCCGGTTCAAGGCAGAAGGGATGATCCCGCACCTGGGTGCGTTTTGCCGCAAAACCCCGCCCGCGAGGCTCTGGCTTTTGTTCCGGGCTTTCTGCCCAAAACAAAACCCCTCCACTTTCCGTGGGACGGCGCGGCGGCTGCCAGTGAGCGTGTAATACCCACATAACGGCTTAGGAATTAACCTTTGGATTCAAAGATGATTCTTCCTCAATGGATTCTTTATAAAGTAGTACTCCAACGCCGAAACCCGGCGAAAGGCGGCAAGGCAATCCATTCATTCCTCACACCCGGCGGGTGTGTTCAACAAACCACTTTCCCCTCGCATTCACATGAGCAATTTCAAAGGTGCAACAACGATATAACCCGTCTAATCGTTCCTCAAGTTAGTCTATGAAGCATCCGGCAATCACTTTGGCCCTCAGCCTCGTCCCCCTTGGTGAAGTGAATCGCTCGTCTGCTTCCAATTCGTTTCAAATTACAGGTTAATTATAACCGAACTCCCAAAAATGCAAGGGGTTTTCGAGAGATTGTTGTATCATGCTTGCACCATCCTGCGGTTACCGGTGCAACGATTTGCCGCCCCCTCCAGCAACTCCCCCATTTTCGCTGCGCGTCAATGGGGGAGGGCGGCTGGGGGTAAAGGCTGGCAGGAGATTCCCCTGCACTGCAAAGTGTCGCTTCGCTCGGAATACAATTACGATTGATATTACAGCAAGCCTCCATCAGATGACATGACGGTTTCCCGCATTGCACCTTCGGCTTTTGCGCCTTACCCGCGCAATCTGGCGTTGACCTGCTGCTCTAACCGGCGGATGATCCGCTGGCGAATCTGAGCTGCTTCAGCCGCGGTGAGGGTATGGTCTTCGGCTTGATAAGTCAGACTATAGGCGAGGCTTTTCTTGCCTTCGCCGATTTGCTCACCACGGTAGATATCGAACAGGCGCACTGCGCGCAGTATTTTTCCGCCGCCCTGCCAGATGGCTCTTTCCACTTCTACCGCCGGCACATCTTCATCTACGATCACGGCAATATCTTCCAAAACCGGCGGAAAGACCGGCACAGGCCGCGTTTCCCGTCGAGGTTGGCGGCTGGCGAGAATCGCCTGCAAATCCAGTTCGGCAACAATCACCGGCGGGGCAAGCAGGTCGTACTGCTCCTTGACCAGCGGGTGCAGTTCCCCAAACAAGCCTAAACGGACTTCTCCGCTGTACACCACAGCCGATTTTCCGGGGTGAAGCGAGGCATGCGCTGCCGCTTCAAAGCGCAGCGGTTGGAGGTGCAGGTCGTTGCCAAACGCTTCCAGAATACCTTTGAGGTCGAAGAAATCAAAGTGAGGCGGGCGGGCATTATCCCAGGCCGGCGGTTGACGCAAACCGCTCAGGGCAAT
>FWPU01009090.1_pt1 | contig 16039 bp, 11 predicted proteins | sample 2228361 | NCBI WGS metagenome assembly FWPU01 (sample SAMEA103939777, study PRJEB20133) | metagenome
CAGCGCCCTGCGTCTGCTATCGCGCCCGGGACGCAGGTCGACCGCCAACGGCTCGGCGCGCCGGACGATGACCCCATCAAGCACGGCGTCCGCGCGCAACGCAGGCGGAAAGCACTCAAGATGCTTGAGCGCCTCAGGAGCGTTCGGCTCCCCGCCGACAATGACACAAAAGATCTGGTTGTGCCGCCCGAGCGACTGGAATGTCAGAATCTCCTTGTTGACCCATTTGGAGGCGGCGGCATTCGGGGAGCAGATAACGATCAGGTGGCGCGATTGCAGAAGCGCCTGACGGATCGCATCGCTGAGATCGGGAGCGCCGGCAAGCTCGGCGCTATCACGAAAAACAGGGAACAGCCTGGCAGGCAACGACGCATTCGACGCCGCAGAGTCACGCAGACGCCGCGGGACGGAATAGAACTCCAACGCCGGATGCAGCCAATCAGCCCACGCCTTGTCTCGCTGGCTATAGCTGATGAAGGCCCAGTACTTGAACGGCGTTGCCTCTTCCATCGCAGGCCGCGGGGGCTCGCCCCTGCCTTACCTCCCCTGCCCGGCCATGGCCTTGGCGCGGATGGCGTCGAGCGTGGTCATGGGCGTGATCGCGTTGGGATCGATCTTCAAGTGCAGGAGCGCGGGCAAGCCGGATCTCTGCGCGGCCGCGAATGCGGCCGGAAAATCTGCGGTCTTCTCCACCGTCGCGCCAAAGCCGCCGAAAGCGCGGGCGTAGGCCGCGAAGTCGGGATTTCTCAGCTCGGTCGCCACGACTCGGCCGGGATATTCGCGTTCCTGGTGCATGCGGATGGTGCCGTACATGCTGTTGTCGGCGATCAGCGTGACGAACGGCAGATTGTACTGCACGGCGGTGGCGAATTCCTGGCCGTTCATCAGAAAATCGCCGTCGCCGGAAATAGCGACAACGATGCGATCCGGATAAAGCGTCTTCATGGCGACCGCGGACGGCACGCCGTAACCCATGGAGCCCGAACACGGACCGATATGGGTAGCGTAGCGGCGGAAGCGGTAGAAGCGGTGCACCCAGGCGGTGAAATTCCCCGCCCCCGTGCAGATGATGGCGTCGTCGGGCAAGTGCTCGCGCAGCCAGACGATGATCTCGCCGAAATTCACGTTCCCCGGCTGCGGCGTGGCCCTGTCGGTCCAGGCGCGATAATCGGCGTTGGCCGCCTCGGTCTCGGCGCGCCACGGGACGTCGCTGGGCGGCTGCAAGGCCTCGAGCATGACCGCAAATGCGGTCGGCGTGGCGTTGATGGCAAGGTGCGGATGATAGACGCGGCCGATCTCTTCTGCGCCGGGATGCACATGCACCAGCGTCTGGCGCGGGCCGGGCAAATCGATGAGCGAATAGCCCTGGGACGGAATTTCGCCGAGACGGCCGCCGATAAGCAGAATGAGATCGGCGGCCTTGATGCGCGCGACGAGCTTCGGATTGGGGCCAATGCCAAGGTCCCCCGCGTAGCACGGGTGGCGTGCGTCGAACACATGGCTGCGCCGGAACGAAGTAGCAACCGGCAGCGCGAATTTTTCGGCAAAGCGCATGAGGGATGCGCAGGCGGCATCCGACCAGCGGCTGCCGCCGGCGATCACCACGGGCTGCTTCGCGCCGGCGAGCAGCGTCTGCAGCCGCGCCATGTCGGCGGCGCCGGGCCACGTTTCCACCGGCGCGAACGGCGGCGCATCCGGCACCGCCACGCGCTCGACCAGCATGTCCTCGGGCAGCCCGATCACCACCGGGCCGGGGCGGCCGTTGGTCGCGGTGTAGAACGCGCGCGAGACGATTTCCGGGATGCGGGCCGGGTCGTCGATCTCGGTCGCCCATTTGGTCATGGAGCCGAACACGGCGCGGAAGTCGAGCTCCTGGAACGCCTCGCGCTCGCGCATCTCGCGCGCGACCTGCCCGACGAACAGGATCATGGGCGAGGAGTCCTGCTTGGCGATATGCACGCCGTGCGCGGCATTGGTCGCGCCGGGACCGCGCGTCACGAAGGCGATGCCGGGATGGCCGGTCGCCTTGCCGACGGCTTCCGCCATGATCGCGGCGCCGCCTTCCTGACGGCAGACGGTGAGCTTGATGGGGCGGTCGTAGAAGGCGTCGAGCGCGCCGAGGTAGCTCTCGCCGGGCACGCAGAAGGCGTGCTTGACGCCGTGCAGAACCAATTGATCGACCAGGATCTCGCCGCCGGTGCGGGTGCCGTCATTCGCGCGCATGCGTTCATGTCCTCCGTCGCGCATATTAGCTCCCTCCATACGCTTGCGGCAGGGCCGCTCCATCTGACCACTCCCCCTTGTGGAGGAGGGCGGCGCAACGAAGCACTTGGCCGGCCCTGATCGATTTTGCGCTTTTCCCGGGCGCGGCGCAGCATGGAGCGAAGCGGAGTGGTGCGCCGCAGACCCGGGATCGTACGAGGGAACTAGCGCTGCGGAGTTCGCGCGGGGCGCAACGATGCGAGGCATCGCCCTTGGCGGTCCCGAATTTGTTGCCCTTGGCGGTCCCGGATCAGCGGTGCACCGTTCGCGCTACGCGCTCACGCTGCACCGCATCCGGGACACGCCAACCAAGCGGAGCGCGGATTGAGCGGAGCGAAAGTCCGGGCTCAGCCGTGCGCAGCGCAGTCCCGGCGATTGCGTCCCGGCTGTCGCTTGAGCTCCAGCCGGGCTGCGGTTGTTCCGGCGCGCGGCTGCTTCCTTCAAGGCGGAGGTAAAGCTCCCATGCGGTTGCCTGCCTTTCGGGAGTAGTGAGAACGAGGCAATGTGCGGCGCATGGCGCCCGATCTCCGCCGCGTCGCCATCGTATTTGCCGGCGCGTCGTCCTTCATCAATCTCTATACGCCGCAGGCGATCCTGCCGTTCATGGCGCAGGAGTTTTCCGCCAGCGCCGCCGACGCGAGCCTGATTCTGACCGCCGGGTCGCTCGCGGTGGCGCTGACCGCGCCGTTCTCGGGGGCCGCCGCCGACGTGCTCGGCCGCAAATGGGTGATCGCGGGCGCCATGCTGCTGCTGGTCGTGCCGACGGTCATGTGCGCGTTCGCGCCGTCGCTCAATGCGCTGATCTTCTGGCGCTTCGTGCAGGGGCTCCTGCTGCCGCCGATCTTCGTGGTGACGATCGCGTATGTCGGCGACGAATGGCCGCCGCACGAGGCCACCGGTGTGATCGGCCTGTACGCCTCGGCCTCGGGCTTCGGCGGATTCCTGGGGCGCTTCCTGCCCGGCATTCTCGCCGACCACATCGGCTGGCGCGGCGGATTTCTGGTGATGGCGGCGATCACCCTTGGTTGTTTCCTTGTGGTGCTCACCTGCCTTCCGCGCGAGAAGAAATTCGTGCGCGCGAGCAATCTCAAGGCGTCGCTCAAGCAAATGCTCAACCACCTGCGCAATCCGAAGCTGCTTGTCATCTACGCGGTCGGCTTCGGGGTGCTGTTCAATTTCATGGCGGTGTTCACCTACGTGAACTTCCATCTCGCGGCCCCGCCGTTCAACGCCTCGGCCGCGTTTCTCGGCTCGATCTTCGCGGTCTATCTGGGGGGCTCCCTGCTCACGCCCTGGATCGGCTTCGCCGTGGCGCGACTCGGGCGGCGGAATTTTGCGCTGTGCGGGCTCGCGCTGTGGATCGCCGGACTTGTCGTCATGCTGGTGCCGTCGATTCCGCTGATCGTGCTCGGTCTGTTGATTTGCGCGGTCTGCGGGTTCCTGACCCAGGCCTCGAGCACGAGCTATGTGGCCGTCAGCGCACAGAGCGGCACTTCGGCGGCGGTCGGACTGTATGTCATGCTGTTCTACATTGGCGGCAGCTTCGGGGCCTATCTTCCAGGGCTGACCTGGGAGGTCGCGGGCTGGCCAGCCGTGCTTGCCATGGTCGGCGCCATGATCGTCGTCATGGGCGTCATCGTGGCACGCAGGTGGGAAGGAAAACCCGGGGGAGCACGTCAATGAGCACCACGCCGTCGCAGGATCAATTGGAGTTCCTGCGCTCGATCGATACGCCGACGGTCTGCAACTTGCTGGAAATCGTGGCCCCCGAGCGACGCGGGTTCGGCTACACGGTGCGGCACCTGCACTGCATCTTCCCCGATCTGCCGCCGATGGTGGGGTTCGCCAAGACCGCGACCATCCGCGCGCAGGACCGCGTGCCGCTCGGCGAGGCCGGCTACATGGCGAAGCGGCTCGACTATCTCGACTATGTGGCCGCGGCGCCGCAGCCGAGCATCGTCGTGATCCAGGATCTCGACGACATCGTCGGGTTCGGCGCGTTCTGGGGCGAGGTGCAAAGCAATGTGCACAAGGCGCTCGGCTGTCTCGGCACCATCACCAATGGTTCGGTGCGCGACATTCCGGCAATCGCGCCTGGATTTCAGATGCTCGCGGGATCGATCGCGCCCTCGCACGCGTTCGTGCACGTGGTGGAGTTCGGAATCGACGTGAACATCCACGGCATGGCAGTGCGAAGCGGCGACCTGATCCATGCCGATCGTCACGGCGCCGTGGTGGTGCCGATCGAAGCGATCGCGCCGATGAAAGCGGCGGCCGAGGGACTCGCCAGGAAGGAGGCCAAGATCATCGAGGCGGCGAAGTCCGGCCAAGGACTGGAGGCAATCAAGGCGGCGATGAAGGGCTGAAATGCGCCGGATGGCGATCGCGCTTGCATTCGCCCGGCGGTTGCGGGGAAACTGCCCGGGGGCATTCTCCGTGCGGGTTGATCATGAGTGAAGCGCCCGAAGGGCTTTGTGCCCGCGACCGGCATTGGTTCGGCCCGGGACCCAAGCGCATCCTCTCGCTCGACGGCGGCGGCGTGCGCGGGGCGATCGAGGTGGCGTTCCTCGAGCGCATCGAGCGGGTCTTGTTGGAACATCACCGCACGCAAACTGCAGCAGCGGGGCCGGCCGGCGCGAGCGCAGCGGCGCCCGGCAGCGAGGGCGCGTTCCGCCTGGGTGACTGGTTCGACCTCGTCGGCGGAACCTCGACCGGCGCGGTGATCGCCGGCGCGCTCGCACTCGGATACACGACCGCGCAACTGAAGGAATTTTATCTCGATCTGGCGCCGAGCGTATTTGTGCCGCGGTGGCACCTGGGACTGCGGCCAAAATTCGGCACCGAGCGCCTGCGGCAGGAAATCGCCAAGGTGGTCGGCGATCGCAGCCTGGACAGCGAGGATCTGCGCACCGGCTTGTGCGTGGTGACCAAGCGCATGGACACCGGCAGCCCGTGGATCGTGGCCAACAATCCGCGCGCGCCGTACTGGGACGACAGGCCGGCCAATTCGGCAACCGGCGAGAAAGGACATCGCGGCAACCGCCACTATCGCCTCGCCGACCTCGTCCGCGCCAGCACCGCGGCACCATATTACTTCGAGCCGGAGCCGATCCTCGTGGTGGAGGGCGAGCCGGCGGGCACGTTCATCGACGGCGGGGTGACGCCGCACAACAATCCGGCGCTGATCCTGTTTCTGATGACGATCCTCAAAGCCTACAACATCAACTGGAAGGTGGGCCCGCAGAACCTCACTCTCGTCTCGATCGGCACCGGCCGGCACCGCAAGCGCGCCGTACCGGAGGAGTTCGGCATCGGCAGCAATCTGTGGTTCTCGATCGGCGCGCTCGTGTCGCTGATGAACGACTCCCAGGAGTTCGTGCTGATGCTGATGCAATATCTCGGCCAGAGCATCACCGAACCATGGTCGATCAATTCCGAAGTGAGGACGCTGGCCAACGATGAACCGCCGAGCGGAAAACAGTTTCGTTTTCTACGCTACGACATCGAGCTTGACGCAGGATGGATCGCAAAGCATCTGGGCGAAAAAATCTCCGAATCCGAGGTATTGCGCCTGCGCGAGATGGACAACCCCGAGAACATCCGCCGGCTTTATGAACTCGCCGCCATCGCCGCGAACAAACAGGTGAGGCCGGAGCACTGGATTGAGCAAAATCCGCAGGCCATTCCCTCTGCCGCGGCGCAGACGTGAACGGCCGTTCATCTGCATAACCGCGACGCGCGCGGCCGGTGACGGCGGGTTGCCGACGTGCCAATATCGCGCAGGGACGACAAGAAAACAGAACGGGAGGTCACGTCCATGCTGCGACTGACGGCGATTGTTGCGCTCCTGCTGGCGCTGCTGACGGCGCCCGCCGCGGCGCAACGCGGAAATTGGGTGCTGCTCGGACAGCAAACGGTCGGATTCGGAGTCGATCGCGACGTCATCAACATCGGTCGGGCCGAGGACTGGTACCGCGACCGCTGGTTCCGCGCGCTGCATTTTGCGGCCGAGCGCAACGACATTCACATGATCTCGATTCGGCTCGTGTATTTGAACGGCTATGCAGAAGACTTCCGCGTCGACCGGTTGATCCGCCAGGGTACGCAGTTGGCGGTGGATCTTGGCGGGCAACGCAGCTTTCTGCGACAGATCGAGATGGTCTACCGTTCGCGGCCGGATTTCCGCGGGCAGGCGGTGGTGCGCGTGTACGGCGAGCCGGTGCGCTTCGGCGGGCCGGTGGGACCCGGCGGCCGTTGGGTCGAGCTCGGCTGCCAGCAGGTCAATCTCATCGGCGTCGATCGGGACACGATCCGCGTCGGGCGACGCGAGGGCCGCTTCAAGGCGATCCGCCTGCACGTGCGCGGCGCGGACGTCGAAATCCTGGACCTGAAGGTGATCTACGCCGGCGGCGAGCCGGACGACATCCGCGTGCAGCACTTCCTGCGCGCGGGAGAGCGCACGCGGCCGCTCGACCTGCGCGGCTGGGAGCGCGCGATCCGACAGGTCGATCTGGTCTATCGCACGCGGCTCAATCCCGCCGACATCATCGCGCGCGGCGGGGTACGCATGGCGACGGTGTGCGTCGAGGGGCTGGACTAGCGCGGCTCCCCTGGCTGGCTGTCACCCTCAGGCGTTCGGCCGAAGGCCGAGCCTCGAAGGATGACACCTGAACGATCAGCCGGACTCTGTTGCCGTCATCCTTCGAGGCTTCCCCGCTTTCGCGGGGGTCAGGATGACGGCGTGCAATTCGACGAGCGCTCGGGTGCCATTGCGGCGCGTAGCCCGCGGCAAGGACGCGAAGAATGGCAGGCGGCGTAAGCACGTCCGCCATTTTGCCGTTCGGACGGCGGCGGCGCGCGGCATAGCCGAACGGAGTCCAGCGCAGCAGCGCGTTGCCGCGCACCGCCCAGGCCGCGCCATCGAGCGCGACCATGGCGCCGTCCGGCAGCTTGTCGAACGGCCAGCGATGGCGCCGCTTGGCGCGGCCATTCAGCCGCTCGCGATGCAACACGATATCCATCGCGGCCGCGCGCGGGCGAGCCCGGCGTCGGCGGACGCGCGCCCATGCTTCGGCAAAGGCGCGCGCGTCGCGGCGGCGGCACTCGAAGCAGGGGCGGTGGCCGGCGGCGAGCGCGGTGACCTCGTCGAGGAAGAACAGCTCGGTATAGCCCGCGCCCCACACCTCGCGCCGGCGGTTCTTGAATTCGAGCCGGCAACAGATCCAGGCGCGGGTGACGTGCCGGCGCGCCCCCAACGTCCGATCATGGCGATGAAATTTTCCGCCGCGGTTGCCCATCCACAGGCCGCGCGCGGGGGTGGCGAACAATTCACCGAAGGGATTGACGCGATTTTGCAACGTCATGGCGGTATCATAATCGCTGCACGCGAGACGCGTCCGAGCTTCGGCTGCGGTGCGCATTTGATTGTCGAGGATTGAACTGCATAATCAGGTGCGTCATCAGACTTACGATCGATTTGCACTCATTACTTCGTTGATAATCCCAAAATCAGCGACATGGCGAACCCGACCATTAACAAGCTCGTAACCGGTCCGGGGCCACAGCAAGATCCGGCCGAGTCTGGTCTCGCGAGTTGCACCCCGAGGCCCGTCGTCAACACCTGGGACGTATTCGATACATTACTGGCGCGTTTCGTCGAGCGGCGCGCGATTTTCGACATGGTGGAGGCGCGCAGTAAAGCCAGCGACTTCGTGAAGCGTCGTCTCGCGGCACAGGCCGCGCTCGACCGCATCGGCCGGCCATACACAGTGTACGAAATTTACGGCGTCATGGTGCAGCAGAACAATCTGGCGCCCGAGATGGCCCGAAAACTCCTGCACGACGAAATCGCGACTGAACGCGAAAACCTAATCCCGATACGGCGTAATATTGCACAGGTTCAACCGACCGACCTGATCGTGTCCGACACGTATCTGCCCCCAGAGATGATCTCCTCGTTCTTATTCGAAATCGGTGAGATGCCCGCACATCTGCCGGTGGTGGCTTCGAATTGGGGAAAACACAGCGGCACGCTGTGGAATGAGCTGTTGAAGAGATACGTCATCCGCCGCCATTTCGGCGACAATCCAAAATCTGACGTCGAGATGCCAAGAAAATTCCGGATCGACTGCGAGCTGATCAGCGACAGCGCGCCGACCGCATGGGAGAAGATGCTGCACGGCGTCGGCCTCGAGCAATTGGCGCGCATTCAGCGCGAAGTTCGCTTACGGTGCTTTCCCGTCGACGCTGGGCTGGTTCACCAATTGATATGCGGCCCGTATCTAAGTTTGCTGCTGGGCTATGCGGTTCACCTGGTTCGAAGCTTTGGTTTTGGCGCACGCTTTGGCTTCTTAAGCCGGGACTGCGACGACCTTTCCCGCATCTTCCGCGCGCTGTTTCCGAGCGTGAATGCCTTCAACATCGATCTCAGCCGAAGACTGACGCGTAATTCTGCATTCGATCCCTATTTTGCCGGTCGGATAACGGAGTCGACCATCCTCGTGGATGTGCTCTCCACGGGCCGCTCCTTCTTCGCCTTCGCCGACAGGGTCGGCGCGCGCGGAAAGGCTTTTGTCACATTGCTGTTCCTTGAATGCCTGCTGACGCCCCAGGAAAAACGCGCCAGCGAGCAACGGCGCAAAGCCGGGCAACTTCATTACGTCGCGGCGATTCCACAAACGATATCGCACTATTCCTTCGAGTGCCTGCTGCAGTCGCATTACCCGCCAGTTGCCGCAGTGGCGCATGATCCGCGCTCGGGCGGAGTCGTCAGAGCATTTGGTACCCACGAGCTTAATCAAGACGAGCAGGCCATCATTGTCTGGAAATCCGGCGCAGTGTCCGAATTCGTGCGCACCTTTCACCGCCGCGGACTCGCCCTGCCGAACAACGAACAGAACCGGAAACTCATCGAAAGAGGGCTCAACGCGATCATTCGGAGCTCGGACGTCATGCGCAGCTTCCCGTCGTTCATCGCGCGAGAGCGGTTCAACCCGTTCTAATTGGCTCGAGGTCGAGGTAACACAGAAAACGGATCGCCCGCCTTCGCGGGCGATGGCAGTTTGAAGCCTGTCCGAGCTTCGGAATTAGCCAATTGTGCCACCGACGACTTGGGCGCCAGGGACCCGATGCCCGGCTCGGGGCGCGGGCGGGTCTTGCCGGCGGGCGGCACGGTGGAGGCGCGCCCCGTAACCGAACGGAGTCCACGCAACAGGCCGCGCCGATCGAGGGCGACCATGGCGCCGACCGGGTGGCACGCCGGTCGCCGAAAGGGTTCACCCGGTTCTGCAAGGGCATCCGCGCACTCCGCTCGCCGCCCAGGCGGTTGTCACGCGCATATGATCGCGCGTGATCGCAAAATGCACCATCATGTGCACATGAAAGTGCCGGCATGGCTCTCGGCGGCCGTGCTGCTGGCCGCCACCGCGGCGGCGAACGCCACGCCCGAGCGTTGGCGCGCCGCGGGCTGGAAGACGGACTTTTCCAAGGCGACCGTCCCACTCAGCGAAATTCTGCCCGGTGGGCCGGCGCGCGACGGCATTCCGCCGATCGACCGGCCGGTGTTCAAGCCAGCGGGCGAAATCCGCGACGTTACGGCGCGCGAGCCGGTGATCGCGTTCCCCCTCGATGCCAATGCCCGCGCCTATCCCCTGCGCGTACTGACCTGGCACGAGATCGTCAACGACACCGTGGCCGGCGTTCCAGTGGCGGTGACCTATTGTCCGCTCTGCAACGCGGCGCTCGTGTTTGACCGGCGCGTGCTGGGCCGCGTGCTCGACTTCGGCACCACCGGACTGCTGCGCCACTCAGACCTCGTCATGTGGGACCGCCAGACCGAAAGCTGGTGGCAGCAGTTCACCGGCGAGGCGATCGTCGGAAGCTATGCGGGCACCGCGCTGAAGATGCTGCCGTCGCGGCTGGTTGCGTTCGGGGATTTCGTCAAGCAATGGCCGAACGGGCCAGTGCTGGTGCCCGCCAACCCGCGCCTGCGTGACTACGGCCGCAATCCCTATGTGGGCTACGACGAGCGCAGCGCGCCCTATGCCCTGTTTCAGGGCGATTTACCAAAAGGGCTGCCGGCCATGGCGCGCGTGGTCGTGGCGCGGCGGCCGCAAGGGCAGGTAGCGGTGGCGCTTGCATTCCTTGCCGAGCGCGGGCGGATCGAGCACGAGGGCGTGGTGTTTTCCTGGCGCGCCGGCCAGACCAGCGCGCTTGGGTCCGCCGACATCGCGACAGGTCGCGAAGTGGGCAACGTCGAGGTGACCGACGCCGCCGGCGCGGCGCTGGTGCACGACATCACGTTTGCCTTCGTGCTGCATGCCTTCGCGAAGGATGCGGTTGTGCTGACCGAGAAGGGCCGCGTCAGTCTGGCCACAGGCGCGCCCATCGCACCGTAGCGGAACAAGCGGCGCAGCACGGCGCGCCGCTTTCGGCAACTTCAGGTCCGACTCGACCAGACCGGCGCCCGGCGGATCAGAAGCGGCCCGTAACTGAACACAAATCCGCCAAATGCAGCAATCCAGGCAAACGCCGCCGCGTGGTACAGCAACAGCGAGGGCGCAAAGGCGGCAATGATGCGCAGCAGCGCCGCTGCGACCACGAGGCCGTAAATGACTTGAGTGCCCGGCGTGGCCGCGAGCGGGCGGCCGGTATGGCCAAGGCTGGCGCGCGTCATTACCGCGAGCGTCATGGTGGCCATCGCACCCGCCCCCCAGGCGTGAATACCGGCGCTTGGCGGCACGGCGGACGACAAAGCCGCGACACCGGCGAGAATGAACCCGAGCGGTACAAACGCATAACCGACGTGGAGCACCAGCACGAGGCGGTCGGCCGCGGTTCGCTCACCGGCCCAGCGCGCAAGGCGGGCCGCATGCAGGACACCGGCGGCGACCAGCACGACGCCCGTGATGTTGTTTTCGGCCGCGACAACCCAACTCGCCAGGGCCACCGCACCGACCGCCATGCAGAGTGCGTCGAAGCGGCCGAAAGGGACCGGCAGCCGGCCGGGCGGGCGGCGCGCGAGCCAATTGCGCGTGAAGCTCGGCACGATGCGGCCGCCCACCAGCGTGATGAGCAGGATGATCGCGGCAAGACCGATGCGGACGCCGTACGTGGAATATCCGCGCCAAGCGACTTCCAGATGAAACGTCACATTGCCGGCGATCAGCAGGCTGACGACAGCCATCACGCGCAGATTTCGCCAGTTGCGGCCGGCAATGATTTCCCGGAGCGCCACAGCGGCAAGCGCGACCAGGAAGGCGACATCGACGGTTGCGGACAGCGCGGGGCCAATCCTTTCGGAAACCATGACGGCGATGCGCCCCGCGAGCCAGAGCGCCGCAAGCGCGGCAAGCGGACCGCCGTTCACCGGCAGCCGGCCGGTCCAGTTCGGGATCGCGGTCAGAAGGAAGCCGGCGATGACTGCGGCCACGTAGCCATAGAGCATTTCGTGGACGTGCCAGTCGAGCGGCCGCAGCGCCGTGGGCAAGGCAAATTCGCCGAAATACAGCGGCAACCATAGCACTACGGCGAGTGCGGCCCACGCCGCCCCGCCGAGAAAGAACGGGCGGAAGCCATAGGAGAGAAAGGCCGGGCCGGAATAATCACGGCGCCGCGACAGGGCGGCGGGAGTCGACATGTGCACATTATGCCGACCGCTGCGATTGCGGATTTGATTTATGTCAGGGCGTAAGCGCAACGCCCGCCGTCGCGGCGGGCGTTGCGGCGTTCACATCCTGGCCGGCCTCAAGTGACGGCGCCCGGCTTCGGCTCGAGCGGGCCGATGCCCGGCTCGGGGCGCGGGCGGGTCTTGCCGGCGGGCGGCACGGTGGAGGCGCGCGGCGCGCTCGGCTCGATCGTGGACTCGCGGTTCGGCTTCTTGCCGGCGAGCAAATCCTTGATCTCGTCGCCGGTCAGCGTCTCGTACTCGAGCAGGCCCTTGGCCAGCGTCTCGAGGTCGGCGCGCTTGGTCTCGAGGATGTGCCGCGCCTCGGCGTGGGCGGCTTCGACCAAGCGTTTGATCTCAAGGTCGATCTTTTGGGCGGTGGCCTCGGAGACATTCTGCTGCCGCGCCACCGACATGCCGAGAAACACCTCGTCCTGGTTCTCGCCGTAAGCGACGGTGCCGAGCTCCTCGGAGAAGCCCCAGCGCGTCACCATCATGCGCGCCAAGCGCGTCGCTTGCTCAATGTCGGACTGGGCGCCGGAGGTCACCTTCTCCTTGCCGAACACCAGCTCCTCGGCGACGCGGCCGCCCATCATGATGGCGAGTCGCGACGTCATCTGCTCAAACGTCATCGACAGCTTGTCGCGCTCGGGAAGCTGCATGACCATGCCGAGCGCGCGGCCGCGCGGAATGATGGTGGCCTTGTGCACCGGGTCGGTGGCCTTCACATTCAAGGCGACGATGGCATGCCCGCCCTCGTGATAGGCGGTCAGCATCTTCTCTTCTTCGGTCATGACGAGCGACTTGCGCTCGGCGCCCATCATCACCTTGTCCTTGGCGTCCTCGAACTCCTGTTGCGTCACCATGCGCTTGTTGCGGCGCGCGGCCATGAGCGCGGCTTCGTTCACGAGATTGGCGAGGTCGGCGCCGGAGAAGCCGGGCGTGCCGCGGGCGATAGTCTTCAGATTCACATCGGGCGCGAGCGGCACCTTGCGCACGTGCACCTTGAGGATGTTTTCGCGGCCGACGATGTCGGGGTTCGGCACCACCACCTGGCGGTCGAAGCGACCGGGGCGCAACAGCGCGGGATCGAGCACGTCGGGCCGGTTGGTGGCGGCGATGAGGATGATGCCTTCGTTGGCCTCGAAGCCGTCCATCTCCACGAGCAACTGATTGAGCGTCTGCTCGCGCTCGTCGTTGCCGCCGCCCAAGCCGGCTCCGCGATGGCGGCCGACCGCATCGATCTCGTCGATGAAGATGATGCAGGGCGCGTTCTTCTTCGCCTGCTCGAACATGTCGCGGACGCGCGAGGCGCCGACGCCAACAAACATCTCAACGAAGTCCGAGCCGGAAATGGTGAAGAACGGCACGTTGGCTTCGCCGGCCACCGCACGCGCAATCAGCGTCTTGCCGGTGCCGGGAGGCCCGACCAACAGCACGCCGCGCGGAATGCGGCCGCCCAGGCGCTGGAATTTCCCGGGATCGCGCAGGAACTCGACGATCTCCTGCAAATCCTGCTTGGCTTCATCAACGCCGGCGACATCCTCGAACGTGACGCGGCCATGCGCCTCGGTGAGCAGCTTGGCGCGCGATTTTCCAAAGCCCAGCGCCTTGCCGCCCGCGCCCTGCATCTGGCGCGACAGCACGATCCACACCACGATCAACACGATGAACGGCAGCCACGACATCAAGAGCGACACGAACCAGGGCATGCTGTCACTCTGCGGACGCGCCGTGATAGCGACGTTCTTGCTCTGCAGCCGCTGGATCAGCGTAGGATCGTTGGGCGCGTAGGTCTGAAAGCTGCCGCGCCCGTCGTTGAACGTGCCGTGGATATCATTGCCCTGGATCACAACCTCGCGGACCTTTCCGGCGTCGACTTCAGCCAGCAAAGCCGAATAGGAAATGTCCTGCGCCGCATGACGCTGACCAGGGTTCTGGAACAGCGTGAAGAGCGCCAGCAGCAAGAGGACAATGATCACCCAGAGGGCGAAGTTGCGGAGATTCGTATTCATCCGGCGTCCTTCGTGGCGCGCCGGGGGGCCGGCGGCATTTGGAAACTCATTACTTGCAATTGTACCAAATCCGGTCTCCCCTCGCCTGCGAAACTAAATGTAGGTCTGGCCCACTCGTCTGCCAAGTGACGTCATACACCGGGCAGACCGGCAAATTGCGCATATTCTAGCCGGCCTTAGCGCCGCCTGCCGACTCTGCGCCGGCCACCTTTGTGTTTGGTTAAAGGGGCCCGGTGCGCCCGCCGCGGCGGCGCGCGATCAACCAGCAGGCGATCGCCCTCCAGCGTGATCAGCGCACCCGCGAGTGTGCGGCGCAACCGCGGCGATTTTGTGCCGAGTTGCGCGGCAATTTCCCGATAAAGAACCTCGAGCTTGCCCAACTCGACCGGCCCCTCCTCGCCCCGTCGGCCGATCGCCCGCCCAAGGACGCGCAGGGCAATCTCCTCAGGCGCGCGGCCAAACGCCTCCGCATCAAAAACGAGCGGCCCAGGACCAAATACCGACTGCAATTCCATATAGGCCGCGTCGACGGCGCGCTCGATGGCGGCATTTGCCCGGCGCATGCGCCGCGCAAACAGGGACAACCGGGCCGCGGTAAGACCCTCCTGTGCCAGCGCAGGCATCAGTGCGCGGATGCGGGAGCGTGCAAAGCGCACATTTTGGTTCGAAGGATCTTCGGCAAAGGGAACGCGCGCGGCTTTGAGCGTGGCGACCAGCCGCGCCTTGGGAATTTCAAGCAAGGGCCGGACGACGAAGACGCGATCATCCGCTCGGTGCGCGGCGCTCTGCTCATCCGGCTCCTCCGGAAGGGGCAAGGCCGTCGGCGACGCGATCGGTCGGTCGCCAACAGTCGACCCCCACCCCGACCCTACCCCTTTCGGCCGGAGGGAGCTGATATCAGCGGGCAGAGGTGAAATGCGCGACATTGCGGCGAGACCGGCAAGCCCGCTGCCGCGCGCGAGCCTGATGAGCACCGTCTCCGCCTGATCGTCGCGCGTATGCGCGGTGAGCACGTGGCGAGCGCCTGCCTGCATTGCGGCCTGCGCCAAGAGGCGGTAGCGCGCCTCGCGCGCGGCAGCCTGCAAGCCGGTCTTCGGCTTGCGCCCGGTCCACCGCAAGATGCGATGGGCGACCTTCAGACGGCGCGCAAGCCGCCCTACCGCCGCAGCCTCGGCCGCGGATTCCGGGCGCAGGCGATGATCAACGGTCACCGCGAGAAGCTTCGGGCCGAATTTGAGGCTCGCCCGCCAGCGTGCCGCAAGCAGAAGTAAGGCCGTGGAATCTGCACCGCCCGAGACCGCCAGCACCAACGCCGGGCACGCCGCAAGATCGGCAAACAATGCAGCGGCCTCGCGCGCCGAAACCGGTCCTTCGCTTGCCTCAGTCGACCGGTTCACGCGCCTTCTGATCATGCGTCAGCAGCGCACGCGCTTCTGTTCGCGCTCCACGCCCTGGCGGACGCTGGAGGGAGCGCGGGGAAATTTGCGGCCCACTTCGGCAAACGTGGCGCACGCCATTTCGCGCTGGCCGAGCGCGGCCAGCGACTGACCCAGCCGCAGCATCGCTTCGGGTGCCTTCGGGCTCTTGGTGTACTTTGTCGAGACCACAAGGAAGGCCTCCGCCGCAGCGTCATAGCGCTGGCGCTGGAAGCGGCTCTCGCCAAGCCAAAACTGTGCATCGGGAACGAGCTTGTCGTTCGGGAACTTGGTCAGGAAGGTCTGAAAGGCGTCCTCGGCCAGCGCATAGTCCTTGCGCAGCACATAACCATAGCCGAGGTCGTACTGGTCGCGCGGTTTTGCCGAGGGCGGCAGAACCGAGGCCACCGCGCCGGTGGAACTCAGGTTGCGCGCCGGCGGCGGCGGCAGCTCGCCGGATGACGGCGCGCCGAGGTCGCCGGGGTTGGCACCGGCCTCCTTGCCGATGGTGGTGAGGTCAAGGGGCGCGCCGGCCGGGCGGCCGCCGGGCGCGCCGATCGGCGGCTCGCCGCCCTGTTGCGGGGCCTGCGTGAAATCCGCAGCGGGCGGAGTACCGAGGTTGAGCGTGCCGAGCGTGCGCGGCGCGCCGGGCGCGTTGGGATCGAGGGATGGATCGAAGGCGT
>FWPU01009092.1_pt1 | contig 16032 bp, 12 predicted proteins | sample 2228361 | NCBI WGS metagenome assembly FWPU01 (sample SAMEA103939777, study PRJEB20133) | metagenome
CCATCGCCGTGGTCGACGTGCTGACCCGAGCTGACTACCGATCGGGCCAACTCGCCGGGTGCGTGTTCTACGTGGTTGCCGCGGTGTTCCTCGATCGCGCCGGCTACCGGTGGTTCGGGCGGCGAGGGGTGGGGCCCGCCGCCCTGCTCCTCTTGTTCATCTTCACTCCGTCCATCCAGGAGATGGTCTCGGCCGCTCCGATCGCCCTGACGGTCATGCTCGTGTCCGCCATCGTGATGGTGGTCGCCAACCCCTGGCCGCTGTCGGCCCGGCAGTGCACCTGGCTCGGCGTCTCCGGGGGCCTGCTCATGCTCACCCGGTTCGACACGGCGGCCTTCGTCGTGGCGCTCCCGTTGGTGCTGGCCGCTCTTGGCGCCACGCCCCGGAGGGCGCTGCTCCGCGTCTACGCCGCCCTCGGTCTCACCCTGTCACCGTGGATCGCCTACTCCCTGGCGCGGTTTCGGACGCCCTTCGCCAGCGACAACTCGCGTGTCGCGTTGGCGGTGCCGAAGACGTTCGTCCTCGACTACTGGCCCGACGGCGTTCCGCTCCTGCCGTCGGACCCCGGTGGCTGGTTCTCCCGTGTCCGCGGCTTCGCGGGTGGGTTCTGGAGCCTCACCGGTCGTGTGCTCGACGAGGCGCAGACACCCGGCTTGCTCCTCGTGGTCGTGATCGGGGCGATCGTCGCCTCGGTGACCATGGAGACGGTGACGGTGGGGCGGCGGTCGGCCGAGGGCGGGGAGCGCCGCGTGGCCGCGGTCGTCGGTGCTCAGCTCGCGACGATCGCTCGCCATCGGGCCGGGCGTCACGACGGGCGTCGTGGGCATCAGGGCTGGTGGTCGCGGTGTGGATCGTGGGCAGCGCGTGCAGCAGCGAACCGCCAACGTCGGCGCGCCGGGTGGGCGGGACCCGTCCGGCGAGCGGTGCAGCGGCGGCCGCGCCGGGTGCCACCGGCTCGACGATGCGGGGTACGACCGAGTGCAACGTCATCTTCAACTTCCAGATGGGCCAGTTGCGGGTGACCATGGCGGGCGACCCCGCGACTCGGGAGAAGGCACTTGACATCACCGAGCGCCTCGCCGGGCCGCTGAAGGAGAAGTTCCCCGACATGGCCGGCGACATCGACGTGCAGGTCGACTATCTCCGCAAGTACCACGCCGGCAGTGCTGGTCCGGGCGATGCGGCGCAAGCGACGGCGGCCGGCAAGGGCTTGAACGACTACTGGGCCGCCAACTGCGTCTGACTGAGTCGGGTCAGCCGCCAGCGGGCTGGGCTTCGAGCTCGACCTCGACGCCGGTCGGGTTGGGGTTGGCGGGATCGATGCCGAGGAGAGCTTGGAGCTTCGGGGCGATGAAGTCGAGCCAGATGTACTCGGACCCGGTGATCGTGAAGTGCTCGCCGTCCTCGGTGATCCGCACCCCGTTTTTCACCACCTCGTAGTGCCGCCCATCAGGGCAGAGGTAGGCGTTGAGGTCGAAAAGATCGACCTTGCGCCCCGCGTTGCGGTTGCGGGTCGCGACGTCTCGTAGCACTCCGTTCACGGCGTCGGCCCGCCGTGGGTCCGCCGCTTCGTACACCGGGTGCTTCTGGATGTCCGCCTCGAGGTCGATGCACGGCAGGGTCAGGAGGATGACCCAGCCACCTCGCTTGTTGAGGATGTCGATGCCTCGCTGCACCCAGGCGGCGAACCACTCGCGCCACTCAGGCGTGCCCACCTTCAGCTCGGTCCTGCCGCCGTCCTGCGCGGGGACCACGCGGTCGTAGAGCTCCCAACCCCACACGAGCACGAGGCTGGCTTCGGGGTTCCACCGCTCGATCTGGCCGTCCCACAGCACGGGCCAGGTGGTGCATTCGGGATTCTGCTTGGCGATGTTGCCGTTGATGATCGGGTCGCCTTCGGTGATGCCGCACCCGAGTGTCGCCGCCATCTCCGCGTGCATCCCCGTCGACCAGTCGACGTGGTTGTACGCGATGCCCGAACCCAACGTGTACGGCATCGAGTCCCCGGCGAAGAGCACCACCGGCCGGCCATGGGGGTCCGTCGACACGAACTCGGCGGGCGTGTAGCCGGAGGTCGAGTACAGGAAGTAGGCGACGATCGCGATCACCACGCCGGTGGCGACGAGCTTGCGCTTGAGGGTGGGCAGGCCCTTGCGCCGGATCGGATCCTCGATGAAGTGGAACGAGAGCCAGGCGACGATGAACGTCGCCCCGATCTTGATCGCATCGAGCTGCACGCCCCTCGCCCAGTCGGGCATGAAGTCGTGGCTCTCGTCCAGGAAGATGTAGATGGGTAGGTGCCAGACGTAGAGGCTGTAGGACAGGACGCCGAGCGAGACGAGCGGCTTGACCGACAGCCAGCGCACGATCCGTGGCGGCTCCGGGGCCATGAGGGCGACGATCATGAAGATCAAGAAGACGTCGAACGCCAGGAAGGCGCCGTAGTAGATCCAGGTGACGTTGCGGCCCTGGATCAGGAAGAACATCGACAGGATCCCGCCCAGGCCGATCACGCTGGCGATGCTCACCCAACGGCGACCCAGTCGCGAGATGTCGTAGCGATGGAGGATGAACGCCATCGCCATACCGATCATCGTTCCCGACAGGCGAGTGTCGGTGCCGTAGTACATGCGCGACGGGTCGCCATCGCCCTTCAGGTTGAAGAAGGTGACCAACCACCCCGGCATGGTCGAGGGGTCGAGCCCGAACGGGGTCTCGCCCCGAGCGACGGCCTGACCCATCCACATCAGGGTCGCCATCCACACCGCCGAGACCACCGCGATGGTGCTCGTCACGTAGATCCAGCCCTTGCTCGCCTTCGAGCCCCATCGGCGGAACGCGAGGAACACCGCGACCGCGACGATCAGGTAGAACTGCTCCTCGATGGCGAGCGACCAGGTGTGCTGGAACGGTGAAGGCAGCGTGAACTGCTCGAAGTAGGACTGGTCGGAGAAGATGAACCGCCAGTTGGAGACGTACGTGAGCACCGAGATGCCGTCGCCCCGAATGCGGTTGGCCTCGATGTCGGTGGCCAAGCGCGCCGCGTAGATCGACACCAGCACGAAGCTGCCCAGCACCGCCGGCAGGAGGCGCTTGGCGCGCCGACCCCAGAACTTCTTGAGGCTGATGGTCTCGGTGTTGTCGTGCTCGACGAGGAACAGGGAGGTGATGAGGAAGCCGCTCAGGCCGAAGAACATCTCGACGGTGAAGACGGCACCGTCGCCGACCCAGATGACGTCGGCGTGGTAGAGCAGCATGAACATGACGCCGATGCCGCGGAGCCCGTCGAGGCCGGGGACATAAGGGAACCGTCGGTGCTCGCGTGCCTCCTCAGCCTGGCGGAACCGGGCCCCTCGTCGGGGAGGTCGTCGGCGTTGACTTCGGTGAGCATCGTGACGCCTTCAGCGCTTGCCGAGCGTCCGGTTGATCTGGGGGACCAGCCAGTCCCAGATCACCACTCCCCCGTCCTTGGTGAAGTGGATGCCGTCGGGGCTGATGTCGACGCCGTCGATGCGGGCGCGGTAGTGCTTGCCGTCCGGGCAGAGGTAGCCGGCGAGGTCGTACACGACAGTGGAGCTCTTGTTCCGCGCCGCGACGTCACGGATCACCTCGTTCACCGCCTCGACCCGGTGCGGCTCGGCCGCCTCGGGATCGGGATGCGTGGCGGTCTCGGCGTCCAGGTCGATGCACGGCATCGTCAGAAGGGCGACCTTGCCGCCTCGGGACGACAAGACGTCGATGCCTCGCTGGATGGTGGCCCCCATGAGGTCAGCCCACTCCTGGGAGCCCACCGGCACCTCGTAGTACTCGCCATCGTCGCCCTGGAGGCGGCGGTCGTAGAGATCCCACCCCCAGACGAGCACCACGCTGAGCTCGGGGTTCAACTTGTCGACCTGGCTCTGCCACAGGTCAGGCCACTTGAGGCACCCGTCTTTTTGCAGCGAGACCTTGCCGTTGACGATCCGGTCGCCTTCGAGGATGCCGCACCCGAGCACGGTGGCGGGATAGATGACGTAGCCGTCGTCGCGGTCGACCAGCGACCCTTCGATGGACAAGAGCAGGGTGTGGGCCATCGAGTCACCCGCGAAGAGCAGGGAGGTGCAGGTGGGTGTCCCTTCGACCTGCGGACGGTTCGGGGGGATGCACTGCCCCTCCCCGGATTCGGCCAGCTCGTCGGTGGACCCGACCGAACCGACCGTACCGGTGTCGGGTTTGGCTCGTGCGGTCGACACGAACAGCGCCGCGACCGAGCCGGCGATCAGCTCCACTGCGCCGATCTTTCGGAACGGGCTGTTGAGTCCCTGGTAGCGGATCGGGTTCTCGTAGAACCGGTAGGAGGCGTAGGCGATCACGAACGAAATGGCGAATCGCCACACGTTGAGTGGCCAGCCGTCGACGTCGAGGAAGCGGTCGCCGTCGAGGATGATGAAGATCGGGAAGTGCCAGACGTAGAGGCTGTAGGACAGGGCACCGAGGAACACGAGGGGCTTGAACGAAAACGGTCGGGCGGCGCCCGGTCGTGTCGGTGCCATGAGGGCGATGATGGCGAGTCCGGTCAGGACGTCGGCGAGGAAGAACCCGCCGTAGTAGATCCAGTCGGCATCGTGAGGGATGAAGAAGAACATCACGAGCAGCCCGCCGATGCCTACGGTTCCGCACACCTCGACCATCCATTGCTTGACTCGTGTCCAGTCGAGGCGCTCGACGACGAAGGCCATCCCTACTCCGACGAGCGACGCCTGCAGGCGGGTGTCGGTGCCGTAGTACATACGGGACGGATCGAGGTTGGCGTCGGGGTTGAGGTTGAAGAAGTCCCTGACGTAGTGGTTCAGCGCCAGGGGATCGAACGGCCCGAACGGCCCGATCCGCACCCACTGCCCGGACGCCGCGATGTTGCCCAGGTGGGCGAGTACCCCCATCCAGATCGCGGACAGCGCCGCGAGCCCGAACGAGATGTAGATCCAGCGCTTCTTGCGGGTGCCCCAGACTTTGAAGCCGGCGAACATGGCCACCGCCACCATGAGGTAGAACTGCTCCTCGATCGAGAGCGACCAGGTGTGCTTCAGCGGTGACGGTGCTTCGAAGGCCTGGAAGTACGACGATCCCGAGAAGATGAAGTACCAGTTCGAGGTGTAGGTCATCGCGGCCACGCCGTCGCCCCGGAGGTGCGCGAGCAGCGTCTCGGAGGGGCCGCCGCTGTCGGCCGGGAGGAACGACCACCCGGCGACGGCGGCGAACATCAGCAGCAGTGCGGGCAGCAATCGGCGGAAGCGCCGGTTCCAGAACCTCCGAAGGTCGATCGTCTGGGTGTTCTCCCGCTCGATGATGAACAGCGAGGTGATGAGGAACCCGCTGAGCACGAAGAACATCTCGATGGTGAACAGCGGTCCGAGCCCGAGCCAGCTGACCTGACCGTGGTACAGCATCATCAGGATGACACCCAGTCCTCGCAGGCCGTCGAGCCCGGGGACGTACCGGAACTTGCGGTGCTCGGCCTCTTCCTCGCGCTGCTCGAACGCTCGGAGCTCGGGCGCGTCAGTGGTGTCAGTGGCGCCGAGGTCGGCTTCGGGGTCGCTGGTCGTCGTCACATCCACCTACCGCTTCACCTGCCGGGGGCGGAAGCGACGATCGGCCGGCGGCCACGCGGCCGACGCCCCGGCTTTCCCGCCCCGTCGAAACAGGTTCGGCTGAGTATAGGGGAGGCCCCTCTCGGCCTTGGAGCGGCGGGACGACGCTCGCTGGGCTGGTTCCGTCCCCGATCTCGCCGCGTTAGGCTCGGTCGGAGCTTGAGCGCTGGTCGAGCGCAACGGCGACGGAGGGCGTCGAACCGGGGCCGGGAGCCAACGGGGTCGGGAGCTTAGAGGAGTCGGCGTGCCCAATCGGACGAAGCCAGTGGCGTTCATCGTGATGGCGCTGGTGCTGCTGGTCGTGCTCGACGGTTGCGCTTCCAGCTCGCGGAGCCGGCGGGCGCGGTCGGTTCAGGGCCGTGGTTCACCTGATCCGGTGGAGCAGTCGCGATACGTCGGCGAGACCCTCGGTTTCAGCGAGGAGGAGTCGCGCTGCATCGTCGACAAGATGCGCGACGCCGGCATCCCGCTGAGCGAGATCGAGGCGGCGACCGACCAGTACTTCGTGCCGATGCTGCAGATCATGAGGGACTGCATCGACCCGCAGAGCGGCTCGGTCCCGGCAAGTGCCGGGTCAGCGCCACCGGGCTCAGCTGACCCCGGTGCGACGACGTCGGTGGTCCCCGCCGCTGCGGGCACGCTCCCCCCACCGCCATCGCCGCCGCAGGCCGCAAGCCCATGAGGAAGCTTGCAGGGCGGTTCGCACGCTGGATGCAGCAGAGCGTGAAGCGCTACTGGCCGCTGCTGCTCGTGGTGCTAATCGCCTTCGCTGTCCGGCTCTGGGCGATCTGGGGCTTCATGCCCGAATGCACACCGGAGCAGAAGGCCGCGGGTCGGGCGGTCTACGAGTGCTACGTCCTCGGCGGTGACGCCCTCGTCTACAACTCGGTGGCCGAGAACGTCGCCAACGGCGAGGGCTACACGATCTTGTCCTACGCCACCTGGGAGCACATCCCGGCGGCCGACCACCCGCCGGGCTACATCACCTTCCTGGCCGTGCTTGATTGGTTCGGTTATCCCGAGATCGGCCAGCACCGGTTCGTTCTCGCCATCGTGGGCAGCTTCGGCGTCGGGTTCATCGGGTTGCTCGGGTGGCGCCTCGGCGGGCGACACGGGCCGATCGCCGGTGTCGTCGCGGGGCTCATCGCCGCGTTCTACCCGGGCTTCTGGATGAGCGAGGCCTACTACATGTCCGAGTCGTGGTTCATGCCCTGGGTGGCCTTGACGCTGCTCGGCGCGTACCGGTTCTGGCGGGAGCCGGGGTGGGTGAACGCGTTGCTCATGGGTGCCGCAGGTGGCATGGCTTGGCTGGTTCGGGGTGAGGCCGCCTTGGTCCTCGGGTTCATCTGCATCGGGTTCGTGCTGTTCATGAAGCAGGTGGGCTTCTGGCGCAGAGTGGCGATGGGCGCAGCAGCCTGCGGAGTCTGTGTTGCGCTGATGCTCCCGTGGGTGATCTACAACCTCAACCGGTTCCCCGAGCCGATCTTCGTCGCTGCCACGGGCACGGCGTTCGCCCTCAACTCGTGCGATGAGGTCTGGTACGGCCCCGCGGAGGGCTTCTACAGCTTCGGGTGCCTCCAGCGCTACACCGACCAGGCCCGGGCCGAGGATCCCTTCGGTGAGCTGACCGACTCGGGGCTGCGCCGCCTGGCGACCCAGTACATCAGCGACAACATCGGTCGATACCCGGCGGTGATGGCCATCCGCGTGGGTCGGGTGTTCGGCGTGTACCGCGTCGATGACACCACCAAGCGCAACTACCTGAACGAAGGGCGAAAGCCCGGCGCGGTGATCTGGCAGCAACGCTTCTACTACGCCATGGCCGTGCTCTCGATCCCCGGGCTGGTCTCGATGCGCCGTCGTCGCGTGCCGCTCAGCCCGATCATCGGCACCGTGCTCGCGGTCGCCGTCGGGGTGGCGGGCACCTTCGCCATCTTCCGCTACCGCACCGCCGCTGACGTCGCGCTCAGTGCCGCCGCCGCTGTCGGTGCCGTCCACGTCGCGACGCTGGCATGGAGGGTCTTCGCACGTCGCGGCGGTGAACCGGGGCCTGATCCCGCTCCCGCTCCCGCTGGCGGCGCGCCGGCGGAGGCCGGCCCGGCCGCGAGCCGCCGACGCCGGCGCACCGGGGGAGACCCAGACAGGCCAGGGCGGCAAGCCTGCGCCTGAGACCACGCCCGGCGGGTGAGGGACCCTGCCAACACCGGGCGAGATAGCGCGCACAGGATAGGACGTGCCCGGCGCTAAACTCGCCGTGTCTGTGCTCGTGCGCGCGAGCGAGTCCGCTACACGGGGGTTTCCGTTGCGCCGCTTGAACATCGGTGTGCTGGTCGTGCTGGTTACGGTGGCCGCGCTGGCAGGCGCGTGCGGGAGCAAGAAGGCCGCGAACACAGCCGCGCCGCCGAGCCTCCCTGGCCTTTCGACGCCGTCGACGACGACAGCTGGGCCGACCACCAGCATCAAGGCGACCGAGGAGTGCCGCTTGCTGGCGGCGTTCCGGCAGGCGGAGTACGGGGTCGGTGTCGCACCCAAGGACCAGCAGCAGAAGTACGTCGACGGTTCGGTCGCCTTCGCCGAGCAGATCCGGGCCAAGGTCCCCGCGATCGCGGCCGACGTGGACGCACTGGTTGCTGCGGTGAAGTCCCTGGCCCAGACCGGGGCCACCACGCCGGAGGAGAAGGCCAACGTTGAGAAGGCCAACGCCAACCTCGCCAAGTGGTGGGACGCCACCTGTGTCGTGACCTGAGTTCGATCTGGTCTGCCGTGACTCGTGAGGTGAGTGGGTCGGGGCGGGCGCGGCCAGCACCGATGGGGGCAGCGTTACACTGACCCGGTTCGTTTCGGCGGGGTGTCTCGCCACCTGCTCGACCCCGGAGGGATCCCGTGCGTCGCCTGCTCGTCCCATTGATCGTGTTCGTTGCGCTGCTCGGTAGCGCCGCGTGCGGCGAGAAGAAGCCGACGTCTGGCGTGGCCGGTTCGTTGCCGACACTGGCGCCCGGTCCGAGTGCGGCGAGCACGACGGCACCACCGTCAACCATCGCGAACACGCCCGAGTGCGGGGCGATGTACCGCTTCAGCCTGGCCCAGGTCACCACGGCGAACGCCCAGAAGGACAAGCAGGCCGAGCACCTCGCCACCGTCGAGAAGACCGCGGCTACGGCCAAGCAGCAGGTCCCGCAGCTCGCCGGCCCGATCGACACCACCGTCGAGTTGCTGAAGAAGTCGCTGGCCGGCCCGCTCGACGATGCCGACAAGGCTCGGAGCCGCACCGCGGGGCAGGAGATCGACAAGTGGTGGAAGGCCAACTGCGTGTGAGCGCCCGGGGTCATCGCCTTGGCTGAACCTTCGACGCAGCACGATGGGCCGCCGTGGTGGCGGGAGGAGCTGTTGCGCTACCTCGAGTTGCTGGCGCTGTGCTCGCTCGCCGTCGCCCAACCGCTGCTGGAGATCTACGGGAAGGCGGGCAACGTCTTCGTCAACTCCGAGCTGGACGGCACAGGCGTGGTCGCGTTCGCGTTCGTGCTGGTCTTCGCTCCGCCAACCTTGCTGTGGCTCGTCACCACGCCGCTCCGCCTGCTGAGTCCCGGCACCGAGCGGTTCGTGCACCGAGTGGTGCTGGCGCTGCTCGTGGTCCTCTTCGTCACTCAGCTGGTGAACACCAAGTCCGTGCCCGCTGTGTCCTGGCCGGTGGGGCTGGCCGCTGGGGTGGTCTTCCTCTACGCCGTCTTCCGGTTCACCGCGGTGCAGACCTGGGTGCGCTACCTGGCGATCGCCACGCCGATGTTCCTCGTCCTGTTCTTGTTCATGTCCGACGTCACGCCGATCATCTTCCAGGGCACCGGGGCCGCCAAACTCGATGTGACCATCGAGTCGCCGGCGCCGGTCGTGTTCGTCATCTTCGACGAGCTGCCTCTGGTGTCGCTCCTGGACGGCAACGGTCAGATCGACTCGGTCATGTTCCCGAACTTCGCCGAGCTCGCCAAGGAGACCACCTGGTTCCGCAACACGGTGACGGTCGCGACCTACACGACGCAGGCGGTACCGAGCCTGCTGTCGGGCACCGTCCAGACGAGTGGTGCGCCTCCGATCTACGCGAACTATCCCCAGAACCTCTTCACCATGCTCGGCGGCAAGATGCAGATGAACGTGGTGGAGAACATCACCCACCTGTGTCCCGACGACCTGTGCACGCGGTTCGGCGCGAAGGGAAGTGACTTCAGTGGCATGGTCTCCGACGCGGCCGGCAACTGGGTGGAGCGCTTCGAGCAGCGACCCGAGCGCCGCGACGAGCAGGTGCAGCTCGACGAGTTCCAAGTCGACCACAACCCCGCCCGGTTCGACGCCTACCTGACCGGCATGTTCGGCGCGCCGCCCAACACCCTGCACTTCCTTCACTCGCTCGTACCCCACTTTCCCTGGCAGTTCTTCCCGTCGGGCTACACCTACAGCTATCCCCATCCCACCGGCGCGTTCGGGGTGTTCTGGCCCGACGAGAACGCCATCCGCCTCGGCCGCATCCGGCACCTCCTCCAAGTCCAGTACGCGGATCGCCAGCTCGGTCGCATCATGACCCAGCTCAAGAACCAGGGCATCTGGGACAAGGCGATCGTCGTCGTCACGTCGGACCACGGCTTCGGGTTCCAGCCGGCCCATTCGATGCGGGGGGTCGCCAACGAGAACCTCCACGAGACCCTCTGGATCCCGCTGTTCATCAAAGGACCGGGTCTGGTGCCCGGGCAGATGAGCGAGCAGTTCGTGACGTCCCTCGACGTCGTGCCGACGATCGCTGACATGCTCGACGCCCGGGTGCCGTGGGAGTTCAACGGCCGGTCGATCCTCGAAGGGCCGAGCACCGACCCCCGGGCCATGCCGATCGCCAAGAACCCGCTGAACGAGCTCAAGGCGAACGACGATGGGTTCGTCGTGGTGGACGCGACCGAGTACTACCCGAAGGTCGTCAGCTACCCGGCAGCCGGGCAGGGCACCGATGACTTGCGAGTGTTCCGGAACGGCAGGTACGCGAGCCTCGTCGGTACGCCGGCCCCGACGGTGCCTCCCGCGCCGACCCGGGAGTGGGTCGACGTCTCACCGCCCGCCCAGCAACGCGTCGCGGAGAGCAACGGGACGTTCCCCGCGTTCATTCACGGATTCACCCCTCCGGTAGACGCCACGCTCGCGAACTCCCTCAACCGCAATTTCGTCGGGGTGCCCTCGGTCGCGCCGACCGGCGAGTTCTACTGGCTGCTCCCCGACTCGAAGTTCGTGTCCGGCGTCAACGAGATCGCCTACTGGTTGGTGACCGGCCCCGAGTCGAACCCGTCCTTGAAGCGGCTCTCCGTGCGCGAGCTGGCGAAGTAGCCGATCACTCGCCCTTGACGCGCGGTTGCCTGTCGGCCTCGGCCGCATCGGCCGCCTTCTTCAGCTCCTCCAGCGCAAGGTGCAGCCCCTGGGCGATCTCGTCGACGTTGGGCACCAGCTCCGGGCAGGCGTTGATCCCGAAGTCGAGGCTGTCCATGTAGGACATGACCGTGATGTTCAGCCCGCCACCGTCGAAGATCGGACCGATGGGATAGGTCGCGACGAGGCGAGCGCCGGCGACATAGAGCGAGAACGGCGGCCCCGGCACGTTGGAGATCGTGACGTTGAACAGCGGCCGGTGCCGGTCGGCCATCTTCATGCGCGAGTAGAGGCGCACGGCCCGACCGAAGACCGCAGGCGCGGCGAACTCCACCCAGTTTTGCAGCGTGTCGGCGCCGATGGCGTCTTGCTGCACCTTGGCCTGGTTCATGCAGTCGTGGATCGCCATCAGGCGCTCGACCGGGTCGTCGATGTCGGTGGCGAGGGTCGCCAGCGCGGACGCGACCTGGTTGCCCATCGTGCCTTTCTGGTCCTCGGATCGGACCGAGATCGGCACCATGGCGACGAGGGGGGCGTCGGGGTGCTCGTCGCGGCTGTCGAGGTAGTGGCGCAGTGCGCCCGCGCACAGGGCGAGGACCACGTCGTTCACCTTCACCCCGAACGTGTTCTTGATGAGCTTCACGTCGCTGAGGGACAGGCTCGCGGTGCCGAAGCTGCGGTGCGACGTCAGGCTCGCGTTGAACGAGGTGTGGGGCGCCGAGAAGGGTGCGGGCGGTGGGGTGACGTCGGGCTGACGGTTCTCGCTGCGGATGCGCAGGGCCGCCTCGACGGTGCGGCGCACTGTCTTGACCGCCCGCACCGGCTGCTGGGCGATCGAGGCCATGGCGTAGGCGACAAGCTCGGTGTCGGTCGGGACCCGGTCGGGCTTCCAGGGCTCCTCCGGTGGCGGCTTCTCCTCCACCTCGGGTGACAGGTCGAGGATGGCGACGATCAGCTCTTCACCCGACGCACCGTCGATCGCCGCGTGGTGGACCTTGCTCAGGGTCGCGACGTAGCCGCCTTCGAGTCCGTCGATGAGCCACATCTCCCACAATGGCCGGGAGCGGTCGAGCGGCATGGCGACCAGGTGGCCGACGAGCTCGGTCAGTTCCTTCATGGTTCCGGGCCTGGGAACGGCGATGTGGCGGAGGTGCCAATCGAGGTCGAAGTCGGGGTCCTCGATCCAGACCGGGTGGTGCAGGCCGAACGGCACCTCGACCAGCCGGCGACGGAAGGGTGGCGCGAGGTGGAGGCGATTCTCGTAGAGGCGGCGGACCTTCTCGAACGAGAACCCGTCTGGCGAGGTCGACGGGTCGAGGACCATGAGGCTGGCGACGTGCATGGGCGACGTCGGGGTCTCCATGTAGAGGAAGGTCGCGTCGAGTCCGGTCAGCCGTTGCATGTCGTCCCCTTCCTCGAGGTGCTCGCGCTCACCGGCTGATGATGCCACCTCGGGCTGGCCGGTGCCCGGGCCGTCACCGCCGACACGGCTGCCGACACGGTTGCGCAGGCACGTGCCGGATCACTGCGATGCCTGTGGCCGATCCCGGCGGGCCACGCGCGAACCGCCGATCCGTGCGTTGGGTGCGTCTGGAAGGCGAGTTTCGGCCGGTGCACGCGAGCGGTCGGCGGCGGCTCACGCCAAGCCGTTGACGAGGAGCACGGGTCCCCTAGTGGCCGCCCTACGGTCCGCTGCGATCGATGTGTACGCGGGCGAGGTCGACCAACGGTCGAACTCGGCTCGGTCGTCGAACCGGAGCAGCACGATCTTGTCGTAGTCCCAGTCGCCCTCGATGACGGCCACGGATTCGTCGGCAGCAAGAAGCTGGCCGCCGTGTCCCTCGAGCGTGGAGGCGAACCTGCGGGAGTACTCCTGGTATCGGGCGCGGTCGTGGATGTCGAGTTGGGCGATCACGTAGACGGACATCTGAACGGCTCCTACAGCTGGTCGGCAACGAGGGCACACAGGTGCGGGCTTCCCACTCTGGATCGGCCGGTCGGGCCGGGGACGTCACTGCGGGGGCCACTGGACCCCCATCGGGTTCGGGACCGGGATCCCGCCTGCCGCGACGACCTTCTGCGCCAGGGGGAGGACGAGGGCATGAAGTCGTCGACACAGTCGCTCGCCCAGCGCCTCCCATGGTCCGCTGGCGAGTTGGTCGGTTGTCTCCTCGACTCGCAGGCGGGCTCGTCGACCCGCCGGGGTGATGCCGTCGTCGGAGAACCAGCCGCGTGTCGCCAGACGTCGCTGTGCTCGGTCCCAGTCGTCGTCCGACCATCCCCGGTTCGGCTGCAGCGCATCGCGTGGCACCTCCGTGGTGGCGGCCAGGAGCACGTGCGCCTCGATCCCGTCGACGCCGTCCGCGACGTTGGCGACGACGTGCCCGTCGCCTCGGTGCTCGCGCAGGAGCGTTGCGGCATGCCAAAGCCTGAGGTGAGGAGCATCAGGCCACGGGAGAGCGGTGTAGGCGGCGAAGAGCGGTCGTCCTGCGCTGGGACAGTGCGCCACTGCCCTGGCCGTCAGTTCTGCCGCTGCGACTAGTTCCGGGCCGTCGAGGGACGTGTCGAGGGCGCGGCGGAGCGCTTGATCGACGCCTTCGTAGCGGGCGGCGGCGATGTCGGCGATGGCCGCGAGTCGCCAGGCGTCGGGCAGCGCCCGGGAGACCATGCTCGGGTGGAAGTTGAAGAAGGTCGCGGCGACGAGCTCGGGGCTCGCGGCGCCGAGCGGGTAGGCCCGCGACGCGAAGTACCCCATCCAATAGCCCTTCAGCCCGGCAGCCTTGTATCGCTCCTGCACCTCCGGAGCGAAGTACACGACGGCGTGATACGGCTCGAGGACCTGCCACAACCGACGAGCCCACGACCGAGCGGCCGCCGAGGTCATGGGCTGACATCCTTGCGGTGGGCGCGGCTACAGCCGACGAAGCCGCCCGAGACGCCGTCGCGTTCGTCCACGCAGCTGATCGTCGGAGGGTGGTCCGTGGGTGGTCGAGGGCCACTTGTGGTGGATTGGCCCATCGATCGTCGCCATGCGCGTGGTTCCATGGTGGCGTGGAACGTCACCGCCGGCCTCGCGCCCCCAGGACGGGCTGAGATGGCGCCCCCGTGGGTCGGCGTCGGCTTCGTGCGAAGCGCTCTCGGCGAGTGGACCACGTTCGAGGGCGCGCTGTGGCGCAGGCTGGCCGCGGCGCTCGAGGCCGCGATCCAGCGTGGCGACCTCCCCGAGGGCACCCGCCTGCCAGCTGAACGCCGGCTCGCCTCCGCGCTCGCCGTCTCGCGGGGCACGGTCGTCGCCGCCTACGACTCCCTTCGCCGTGACGGGCTGGTGGAGCGCCGCCAGGGCAGCGGCACCTGGGTGACGGCACCGTCGGCCGGCGCGCAGGTGGTGGAGCTGGCGGACCACGCCGCGGGCGTGCGGGCACGGAGGCTCACAGCCCGAGCGATAGGCCGCGCCGTTGACACCATCGACCTCGGAGTGTCGATCCTCCCGGACGCCTCGTTCCTGCCGGCCCGATCACTGCCCACGAGCGTCGATGAGATCGTCCAGCTCGGCGAGGCACACGGCTACCACCCGCTCGGCCTGCCGGCTCTCCGCCGGCGCATCGCGCAGATCCACACCGCCAACGGCCTGCCGACCGAACCCGGTCAGATCGTCGTCACCGGCGGGGCGCAGCAGGCGATCGCCCTCACCGCACGCCTCCTCGTCCAGCCCGGCGATCGCGTCATCGTCGAGAACCCCACCTATTCGGGCGCCATCGACGTGTACAGCAGAGCGCGGGCTCATCTCGTTCCGGTCCCGAGCGACGGTGGCGGTGCCCGTGTCGATGTCCTCCTCAGGGAAGCAGCACGAACGAACGCGCGCCTCGCCTACCTCATGCCGTCGTTCCACAACCCGACCGGCGCTCTCATGCCTGAGTCCAGACGACGATCGCTCGCCGAGGTCACGGCTCACACCGAGACCTGGATCGTCGAGGACAACAGCCTCGAGCATCTACTCCTGGCTGACGCCGTCGTCCCGAGGCCGGTGGCCGCCTTCGCCGATGAGGAGCGCGTCCTCACCATCGGGTCGCTGAGCAAGCTGCTCTGGGGCGGCCTCCGAGTCGGCTGGGTCCGTGGCCCCGCGTCCGCGATCGCTCGGCTCGGACGGATCAAGGCGGCACTCGACCTCGGTGGTTCAGCCGTCTCGCAGGCGATCGCCCTGCGGGCATTGGACGACTACGAGCAGGTCGCAGCCCGGATCCGTGAGACCTACCGGGCGCGATCACGACACCTCCAAGGCCGGCTCGCCCACCAGCTGCCGAGCTGGCGGTTCGAGCCGCCCGCAGGCGGCTTGTCCCTCTGGGTCCGACTCCCCGAGGGCACCGCCGACGACCTCACCCGGCCAGCCGCGGCTCGTGGAGTCGCCTTCCTGCCTGGTGGGTCGGCGAGCTGCGACGAGACCTACATCGACCACATCCGGCTCTCGTTCGCTCTCCCTGAGGAGCAGCTCGACGAAGCTGTCGGCCGGCTCGCCGCGGCGTGGAGCGACCTCAGAGGGAGCGAGCACCCTGACACCGGATCCGCCTGAGGTCAGGACTCAGCTCGCATCCGCTCGAACCGCTCCGACATCGTCGCGAGGACGCGGTCCCGCACCTCGCGCTCGCCCGCGCCGTACAGCCGCACGCGCAGCGCCTCCTTCTCCGCCCGAAGCCTCGCCGGGTCGGGCGCCCAGGAGCCGCTGACTTCGCCGATGGCGACCTCCATGTCCGACGCGCCATCCCAGTCGATCGTCCCCGGGAGACCAGCTCGGATCAACGGCGGGTCCCACGTCACGTCCACCCGACACGGGCCCACACCCGGAACGCTCACCGTCAGCAACTCGTGCACCTCCAGCAGGCCCACACCCGGACCGACGGCGGGGTCGCCAGCCATCACACGCGGAACCAGCGGCCCAACGACGAACAGCGGCCGACTCCCGACCCCGAGCGACTCCAGCTCCTCCGCAAGGAGCGCATGCTTGGAGGCACAC
>FWPU01009095.1_pt1 | contig 16031 bp, 11 predicted proteins | sample 2228361 | NCBI WGS metagenome assembly FWPU01 (sample SAMEA103939777, study PRJEB20133) | metagenome
ATTCTTTCTCTGAGGGCATCGAGAAAATAACTCTTTCTTTTCTTAATTATTTATTAATCAATTATAATTTATTTAAGGAAGTACTGTATGAAGAAGTTTAATTACTCTTTCTTTTTAATTTTTTTTTCAATAATTCTTTATACACAAACTTATACTCAAACAGATATTGGACTTAAAGGTATAGGTGTAAAGATAGGTTATGTTTCTCCTGAGGATCCTGTGGAAAGTACTGTCGGTTTTGGAGCAGTGGCCAATTTAGGTCAGATTATTTCCAATATTAAATTTGATGCTTGAATTGATTATTGGGCAAAAACTTATGATACTGGTAATATTTTAGGCCAAACCTGGGAGGCAACAATTTCTGAATTTTCAATCTTTGCTCATGGCAAGTATTATTTCCCACTCGAATCCTTAGTTAAGTTATATGGCAGTGCAGAATTAGCTATTACTTTTGCAAAAGTAAGTGTAGATACACCATTTCTTACTTCATCAGAAACCGACACAAACATTGGATTTAGAGTACTTGCAGGTGTAGATTATAATTTATCTTCTAACTTGAAAGCCTTTGGTGAATTTAGTTATCATATCAATGGAACAGATTTTCTTGGTATATTTGGTGGAGTAATTTATATGTTAGGAAAATAATATTTAATTTTGTTATAAATTATCTGCTAATAATTTATACTAAAAAACTGATGGTACAAATTAATTGTCTGTACCATCGGTTTTTTATTCTTTTGTAAATCCCCAGCAATTATTAAATTAAACAAAAAGAATGGAGTAAAAATGGAAATTACTCATATTGAACATATAGCGATTGCTGTAAAAAATTTAGATGAAAAAATTAAATATTACGAAAATGTTCTTGGTATTAAATGTGATTCAATTGACGAATCAAGAACTCAAAAAACAAGAACTGCATATTTCACGGTCGGGCAGACAAAAATTCATCTTATTGAATCGACAGAGCCATATGGACCAATAGGAAGATTCATAGAAAATAAAGGTGAAGGAATTCATCACATTTCTTTCGCTGTAAAAGATTTACAGGGAGCACTCAAAGAAGCAGCATCAAAGGGAGTGCAATTAATAGATACAGAACCCAAACTTAGTCCTGAAGGTTATCGTATTGCTTATTTTCACCCGAAATCTACTCATGGAGTTTTGACGCAACTTTGTGAACTCCCAAAATAAATAATAACATACTTATTTTTCTCTGAAACTATGCGCAAAATTATATTTGGTATTTTATTGGCATTTTTAATGAATATATATGCTCAGAATGATGCTAAGTATTGTTCGTTATCAAAAGTAAATTACTTCGAGAGAAATTTATCTCTCCTAAAGTCAAATTACGATGGAGATAAATCAATTGATGTTACTTATTATAAGTTAAATTTATTTGTTGATTATTCAGAAAAATTAATAAAAGGTATTACAACAATAAAATTAAAAGCTCTAAAAGAAAATTTAAATAGCTTTTATTTAGATTTTTTTTCTGGATTTAACATTGATTCAGTACTTAATAATAATTCACGCCTAAGTTTTAATCTTACTCCGTTGAATAAGCTTATAGTTTATTTAAATAAAACTTATACCATTGACGAAGAAATAACTGTGGATATTTATTATCGAGGGACACCAAACGTAGGTGGTGGAATTGGAGGAAGTTTTGTGTTTAACAAAACTCCATCTGGCAATCAGGTTGTATGGAGTCTAAGTCAACCTTATGGAGCCAAAGATTGGTTCCCCTGTAAAGATACTCCATCTGACAAAGCCGATTCTTCTGAAGTATGGATAACTGCAGATTCATTTTTTGTATCAGTTTCAAACGGAATATTAACTGAAATAGTAAATAATCAAGATGGTACAAAAACTTATAAATGGAAAAATAGCTACCCGATTGCAAATTATTTAATATCATTGGCAATGTCGAATTATTATATTTATAAGACAAATTACGAATACGAAAAGAATAAATTCTTGTCTGTAGTTCATTACATATATCCCGAAAATTTTGATGTTATAAAAAGTAATTTAGATTTGACTCTTGATATGCTGAGAATTTTTACCCAGAAATTTGGTGAATATCCTTTCCTTAAAGAAAAATATGGTCATGCGCAATGTGGATTCCCAGGTGGTATGGAGCATCAAACGATTTCTTCTATGGGAACTTTTACAGAAGAAGTAATTGCTCATGAATTGGCTCATCAATGGTTTGGTGATAAAGTAACTTGCAAAGACTGGCATCATATCTGGCTTAACGAAGGATTTGCAACTTATGCAACTAATATTTATTTCGAAGAAAAATATGGGAAAGAAAAATTTAATGAAAGAATTGATTTGATGATGACTTCTGCTAAAAGAGCAGTAGGTACAATTTATGTCCAGGATATTAGTAATGTCTCGGAAATATTTAATTATAGCAGAAGTTACAGTAAAGGGGCTGCAGTATTACATATGCTCAGAGGCATACTTGGTGATGAAATATTTTTTAATGTTTTAAAAGAATATCTTAATGATCATTCATTGGCTTTTTCAAATGCAACTACAGAAGATTTTCAAAGAATCGCAGAAAAGGTTTCCGGTATTGCTCTAAATTATTTCTTTGATGAATGGATTTATGGCGATGGATATCCAAAATATGTTTTTAACTGGAGCTATATAATTAACGAAAATGGTAAGTACATACTTAATTTTTATCTTACACAAAAACAAAATGGATCCCCACAATATTTTATTATGCCAATTCAGATTAAAATTATTACGGCAACAAAGTCAATAATTCTTACTTTGTTTAATAACTTACAAACACAAAGCTGGCAATATGAGATTGATGAACTTCCGATTAATGTGGAATTTGATCCTGATGGCTGGATACTTAAAGATGTGGAAGTTTATAATTTTACATCAGTTCAAAAAGATTTTCCATTTTATTTTAATTTATATCAGAATTATCCCAACCCTTTTAATTCTTCAACTGTAATTAAATATAATTTGTCTTTACCAGCCAGTGTTTTATTAAAAGTTTACGACTCTTTAGGAAGAGAAATAAAAACTTTAGTAAATGAAATAAAATTACCCGGTAGTTATGAAACAGAATTTGATGCTACCGATTTACCTTCTGGAGTTTATTTTTATAGAATACAAGCTGGAAACTATTCAAGTACAAAAAAAATGTTATTGTTAAGATAAGTTTCTGATTGTTTATTAATTAAAATTTTGGATATAACCCCATAGTTTTAATTATATCAAAGTTTTTCTTTAGATTGATTTCATTTATGGTATTATTGTCGATTAAATTTTTGTATAAATTGGGCAAATGCTTTTCAAGTAAAATTTTAGGGCTAAAGACAAACTCAACAAAATTTTCTGCACTTGGATGACCTTTGTATGGAGCATAATGATGTGTTTCATTTGCATTTCGCCATACCATAACATATGCAATATTTATGGTATCACAATCAAAGGATTTTAATAATCTATCTGTCCACCATTTGTGATTTACAATTCCCTCAAGACCTGTTTCTGTAAAAGCAGCTATTTTATTTTTCCTTTTTGCAATCTTTGTAATAATACTAAGTTTTTTTGTTATCCAGTTTATTCCATCCCCATCTGGCTTGAAATCATAATAGTTATCCATACCAAGTACATCAACGTATTCATCACCTGGATATCTATCGAGATATTCTTCTTCGGTATAAAAATTTCTATCTGGTGAATATGCATATAAAAAATTTTTCACACCCTTTTTATCGCGAAGATAAGTAACCGTTGTTCTCCATAATTCAATAAACTCTTCCTTTGAGCAAAAATTTTTACTCCACCAGAACCAGTTTCCATCAAATTCATGGAATGGTCTAAATATTATAGGAATTAATTTCCCTGTTGAATCTTTAAGATTATTTGCAAAATTTGCTATTGAATCTAAAGCACGTAAATATTTTAAATAAAATCCTCCACCTGGTAAAATTTTATTTACTGCAATTGTAGTATCATAAAAACTGTTATCTGTTACTGGATTATAATAATGCCAGCAGAATGTATTGATTCCCCCTCTTTTGTATGCATCACTAACTAATTTTTTCATAAAATGTCTAATTGGATTATTACTCGAAGTAATATGCATGAAATCCCATCCATATAAACCGGGATAAGAATTTACTACACTTTTAATATCTGAACTGTCTTTGCCATACCATCCTACTCCATAAGCTGTAGCATCGTGATGACCAAATACTACTTTATGCTCAGAGAGTTTTTTCAGATTATAAAAAAGTAAAACAGTTTCCTTGCTAGCAAGAGTGTCTGCAAGTCTTATATTTAGTTTTTTTTGAAATTCAATACTATTGAATTCGGGTACGCAGCGTATAGCCAAAATTAATGAGGTGAGAATTAGAAAAATTTTCGATTTCATTTTACTACTCAGAATTTATTTACCAGAAATTTTAATGCGATTAAAATCTTTAGTTAAAATGGCCTTCATTTTTTCCGAATGTTCTTTTATAATTAATAAAGTTGATAAATCAGTATCGTAAATTGAATTAAATCCTTGAGGTTCCTGAGGAGGGTCTCCTAAGAATGGATCTCCTGGTCGCCAGATATTATCTTTATTTTTACCTCTCCCTACACCAGCCCACGACCAGAAATTTGAGCCAGCAATAGGTGCTCCTGCTGATGCACTATCATAAATTACATCATAAATTATTTTAAAATATTTGTCTCTTGCAGTTGTTGAAGTTCCAGGTAGGCAAATTTCATTATCACGCGATAAACCAAATTCTTCTAATGTTATGGGTTTATTTAATTGTCTTGCATAAATAATGTGTTTATTTATATAGTCAATTGCTTTTTGAACTGTTGAAGAGAAAGTTTCGTCAATTCTTTTAGCATCGAACCATCCCCAGTTTTTAGGCCAGAGATGAAAAGTTATATAATCGATATTTTTGCTTTTATGTGCTATCAAATAAATTTCTTCCGAGTCAAGGCAACCTCTTAGACCTTCGTTTCCAGTAGTAACAAGGTGATTGGGATCTAAACTATGAATAAATGCTGCAGTTTCGTCAATCCATTTAAAAAAATAATCAAGATATGGCAATGCATCATCATTTCCTCCAGGTCTGGGTTCGTTTGCCAGTTGCCAGGCCATTATTGTTGGATCTTCGAAATAATATTGACCGGTAAATTTATTTTTACGAGTTATAATTTTTTTTATAAATTCTTTAAAATGTTTGTTTGCTACCTCGTTTCTGTAAAATTCTGCTGAGTAATTCATAAAATCAGGCCATGAATACTCTGGTTTATTAGGATCTACATCTATTCCAGAGCCAAACCATTTATTATATACAACGAAACCTCCTGACCATTCCCAGTAATTATTTAAAAAAATTACTGCATGCATATTTCTCTTTTTCATTTCATACAGAAGAAAATCAAGTCCCTCGAGTAAATCTTCATTATAAATTCCAGGTTCAGGTTGAATAGCGGGAACGAGCGAAGTTTTAATGTATGATTTTTCTGAAGCAGCAAGAATTCTCAAATTTGTAATTCCATTTTCAAGTAACAAATCGAGTTCTCTCTTCAACCTTTCTCGATCACCTGTGGGACCGGGAGAACCCAGATAGCATCCATACCAGAAGTTTGTGCCTGTGAAATAATATGGTTTACCATTTAACTCAAATTGTGTTCCTTTTACTTTTATAAAATCAATTTTATCTTTTACGATTGTTGATGCACAGCCCTGTATTATAAAGAAAGCAACAAGAATTAAATTTTTTTTCATACGATTTAATTTTTGGTTTGTGGTTTTATTGAAAAAATATTTTTGTAGAAGTTACTTGAGTCCTAATTCTTTACACATTCTATAAAAATTTGAAGGTGCTAAACCTAATCTTTCAGCTGCGGCAGAATCTGAACTAGATATACTTCGAACATATTTGAAATATTTTATTCGAAATTGTCTTTCTACTTCTTTTAGTGGTAAAACCTGGCCATTATAAATATTTTCAAAGTTTGTTTCATCTTTTGATATTATTTGATTCCCCAGAATTATAGGGTTGCTAATATCTTTTGCAGTAATGGTATCCGAACAATTGAGTATTAGTCTTTGAACTACGTTGCGAAGTTCTCTTACATTACCGGGCCATTTATAGTTTAATAGAATTTCTTTTACTTTTTCATCATATCTTGGTTTAGGAATACCCATATCGTTGCTAAAGTAATCGAGGAAATAATCAAATAGTAACATGATATCTTCACCTCTATCTTTAAGAGGTACTATATCGATAGGGACGACGTTCAATCTATAGTATAAATCTTCTCTGAAGCGATTATTGTTTACTTCATTTGCTAAATTTTTATTTGTCGCTGCTATTATTCTAACGTTAACGGAGATTTTTTCTGTTCTGCCTATTTTTTCAATTTCACCATCTTGAATTACTCTCAAAAGTTTTACCTGAGCTGATTGTGGAAGTTCTGCAACTTCATCGAGAAAAACTGTGCCATTATTTGCTATTTCGAACAGACCTGCTTTGCTTCCATTTGCACCTGTAAAAGATCCTTTTTCAAATCCAAATAATTCACTCTCTATTAATTCCGAAGGAATGCTTCCACAGTTAATTGGAACAAAATTTTCGTACTTTCTTTTACTTTTAAGATGAATATTCCATGCTACCAATTCTTTACCAGTTCCAGAAGGGCCATTAATTAAAATATTTACATCACTTTTAGCATATTTTTCTATGTTTTCCTTTAGTTGTAACATTGGTTTTGATTCACCAATAATCTTTTTTGAATCAAGCAACATTTCGATACTTTGTTTAAGCCTCTTATCAGATTTTAATTTTTGTTTTTCTAATTTCTTTTTTTCAAAAGCATTAAAAATACTGAGTATAAAATCTGTTGGTTGATATATATATTCTTCAATATTACCTGGATATTTTGTACAATACCAAAAAGCTCCTGCCCTCAATAAATTATTTGCAAAATCATAATTTGTAATATTAATTGTCATTTTAGTTATAACAATAATTTGAATTAAGGGATCGCAGTCTTTAATTCTTGAAATTAATTCCTCCCCTTTTAATCCTCCTGATATTTGATAGTCCATGATCACCACATCATATTTATCCAGATTATCTTTTATGAGCTGAAGAGCTGCCAGCCCATTCGATACTACATCTAGCAGCTTTACTCTCGAGCTATAATAGTTGAGAGTGTTTTTCACTCTCTTAACATCAAAGTCTTCATCTTCAACTAGTAGAATATTAATTATTTCTCCTCTGCTCATATTATACACCATAGTTTTTGATTGTAATGGTAAATCTGCAACCACCTCCATTAAGATTTACAACATCAATATCCCATCCGCATTTTTCGACTGCCATTTGATAAGCTATGTAACAACCATATCCCGAATTTGCACCTTCAAGTTTTTTTGTAGATTCGTTTTCTAAAAATATTCTTTTTATACCATTTTCTCCTGCTCTGAGTAAGTCTTCTTTTATTCCCACGCCATCATCTTCTATAATAATAAGTGATGAATTTTGCTCTGGATAATACTTGGTAGAGATTTTAATTGTAATTGATTTTTTATTGCCATGATCAATACTGTTTTGAATTAAGGGTTCAAGAATTTCCCAAATTACAAATTCATTAACATTAACTGGTGGTAATTTTTCATCGAGTTGAACTTTAAAGCTGAACATTTCATTTTTACTTGATATTCTTAAGAATACATTGTCGATAATAAATCTTATAACATCGTTAATATTTGTTTTGAACATTGGATTAATAATTGTGTTTATATCCTGATCATACCATTTCATATCATAAATAATTCTTGATATAAAATTGGAATAAGTAATTACTCTGTTCCTAAGTTCTTCGATACCATCAGCATTCATTTTACGGACATCTTCTTTAATAAATCCAATAATTTTTTCTGCTTTATGATGTGTATGATAAATTCGCTTTGTAAATAAAGATTCTTTTTCTAATCTTATTTGTTTTTTTATGTTTTCCTGATGTTCTTCGTAAAATTTTTGTAAAGCTTCGTTTCGTTCTTTAACTGCTTGAGATGATATGATAAAAATTATTATCAAGCCAATGAAAATGAGGGAAGTATAGATCAGTGCCACTTTATCGTAGCTTGCACGAACTTCTTTTGTAAGAAAAGAAAAATCTGGAGTAATTTTCATATACATCACACCAAGATATTCTCCATCAGGAACAAAAGGAACAAGTATGTTAAATGTTTTATTATTTTCCAGTGTACTATAAATAATTTCTGATGCCTTCATTTTATCTTTAACTGATAAAAATAGATTTACTGCTTCTATATGTGCATCTTTCTGAGTATCGTAAGGTTCAAGTGTGTGTGTTAAAAATTTATATAACTTTTGTCCGCTATCTATAACATACAATCTATGATTTCTAATCAGTATAAGGTTAATATCTTCTACACTTTTTTGTATTAATTGCTGTTTAAAGATGACATTGAAAGAATATGTAATTTGCCTTTCATCATATTCAGTTTGTGGTTTTTCCATAAATAAATTTTCATAAAGTAATTCCATGCTGGTTGATGTAACAATGGCAAGTCTCTCAGCTGTATATTTTTGATACCACGATTGGGTTTCCAAAAGAAAATCATTTAGAGATGATTTTTGTACAAGAGCCATAATAATCTGGAAGATAATCAAAATAAACAGGAATGCAGTTATATGTTTTATTTCAAAACGATATTTAGAAAATTTACTCTTAACTTTTTGCTTAACCATAAAATATAACTCAGATATAATTAATACTCTTTAATAATATTCTTTTCAGATTGAATTGCATTAGTTGCTTTAGTTAATGCTTCTCTGACACTTATTTTTTTTAATAAAGCCTGTTCAAAGTAATGAGACATTATTTTAGAATATCTTGTATATTCATCATGAGCCGGACGATGGATCCCCGTATTAATCAATTCACAAATTTCTTTGAATTCAGGATACTTTTTAATGAAAGATGAGTCTTCGAAAAATTTTTTCAATATAGGATAATGCCCACTGAGTCGATATAATGTTTCTTGTGATTTTTCGCTGAGTAAAAATTTTATAAAATCAATAGCTGCTTTTTTCTTTTCGGAAAATTTTGATACCATCAGATTCCATCCACCGATTATCGATACAGGTTTTCCATTTTTAAAGAATGGCATTGGTGCTTTTTTCAAATATTTTTCTTTTAAGGAATCGAAAGGGGTTTCCTTGAAATCTCTGTCGTAACTTGGCCAGCCTCTAATAAACAAGCCATTATTTTTGATGAAGTAAGCGTAACTTGGTATTTCTGTAAATTTTGTTACTATGCGGGGTGTAATTTTATATTTATAAATAAAATCGACGAGCATCTGCAAAGCTTTTTCTGCTTCGGGTTTATCAAGGTTAAAACCATATTGATAAAAATAATTTGGATTTTGACTCAGTAATAATTCCATAAAACTGCATATCAAGCCCTCGTAATCTGCTGCAGGGAAGATATAATAGAGACTATCAATATTTAATTTTTCTTTTAGATCGATGAATTCTTCCCAGGTTAAATTGCTGTGAATTTTTTTTACGATGTTGTCGTAATCATTAAACTTTTTCAATAAATCTTCACGGTAATAAAGTACACCCTGGACACGATTTAACGGAACCGCAACAAGTTCACCATTTGAGTAACAGGATTCCAGTGCTAAAGGCAATATTCTTTTCTTTTCTTCATCAGAAAAATATTTATCCAGCGGCTCACTCCATTTTGCAAATCTCTGTACCCATATAACATCAACTGCAAAAATATCAATTCCATCGCCTGTACCTCTCAAAGAGCGGGCTAGTACTTCTTTCCTTTCATTTGTGCTGAAATCAAAATTCGGGAAATCAATAGGAACCACTTTTACTTTTTTATACATTAATTTGTTGTATTCTTCAATTAGAACTCGATGAGCTGCAGTTATCCTATCTGCATAATAAATTTCAATAATTGTATTATCCTCTGAATTTCTCTGGAAATAATAAATAAGAAGATATAATACTGTCAAAAACACAAGAAGCACTATTCCCCATTTTTGTTTTATGCTAATCATAAAATCAAAGTCCTTGCTTCATTTCGTGTAATACTTTGTCAATCAATATTGATCTTTTATTTCTTATTTTTTTCGAGTTCATTTTGGTTATTCTTTTGCATAGCCTGTTTGAAAAAGAAACCACACTCAGTAAGTTCAAATGTCTTCCATGACTTAATCATGCTTGGGTACCATTCGGGATCAAAAACCCAGGCAACCCAGCTGATCCCTTTTGATTCAAGATAATTAATTATAGCTTCTCCATATTCTCCATTAGCACTTATGGATTCATCGCCTAAAGTAAAACCAATTTCAGTGGCAATAATTGGATATTGACTTGCCGCAAAACCAAAATTTTCTTCCCATTTTGGTTCCCATGGTTTTGTTCTCTTGTGAGGATATGGATGAGTTACATAAGCTATATTTTCTGCATTAATTGGCTCTATTAATAAAGGAGTTAAATCATATGCCCAATCGAAGCCAGTTACAAGAGGAATGGTCTTTTTATCAAATGCTCTGATTAGTTTAATAATATTTTCGTTAATTTTTTTCCATTCACTCCATGTAGCTACACCAAGTTGATTAAAATAAAGTGTTGGTTCATTAAATAATTCATAAAAGGCTATGGTGTTATTCTGACTATATCTCCTCGCAATTGTTCGCCAGAATTCATAAGTTTCTTTTTTTGTTGTTTCATACATTGGATCTTGAAATAGTTCCATCTCAAGATTACCTATTGTGTGCCAGTCAATTATTATGTACATATTTAATTCAGTACACCATTCCACAGCCTGATCAATAAGTTTAATATATCTTTCGGGTGTTCTTTCGCGCCAGGCTATTGGATGAATGGGTATCCTTACAATTGTTGCTCCTAATTCCTTTACCTTTTCAAAGAGTTTTTTATTCCAATGACTCTGATTTTCAATTTTATCTGGGTCAGAAATTGATAATCCTCTGAATAAAATTGTATCACCCCTTTCTGTGACAAATCTATTCCCTTTTACTTTGATTAGTTGTAACTTTTTGTTTGATGGACTTTCGTAAACTTTGTTTAAGTATGTATCATTCCACCATGCATGATATTTGGGTTGTTGTGCATTTATGAAATGAATTTGTATTAATAACAGAATAAATAGCATTTTAAAAAAAAATGTTTTCATGATTATCACCTTTTATAAAAATTATTCCCAGTTATCCGTTCTGAAAGATGATGCTGGTAATCCAGCTTTATTAAATAATGTAGCTTCAGAGACATTATCCCAGCAATATCGAACAGCAAATGGTTTTTTTATCTCTGGATTTGAAACAATTAATTTTTTACCTACAATTTTCACATTTGCTTTTTTGAAAATCTTATCTTCTCCTGCAATGGTAAAATTATTTTCACCGTTGATATACCTTAAAATGAGTCCATTATCAGCATACTTGAAAGTTAATTCGATTTCTCCATTAAGAATCTTATATGACTGATAAATTGGTCCAGAGTAGACAATTTTTTTGTTATAATCCTTTGCAAGAGCCCAGAGCGCAAGTCTTTCTCCAACTTCTTTTTTATTTCCGGGATGAATATTTTGTGGATTCCCTATATCAAGCGTTACAGCCATACCAGTATTTGGTATTGATAGGGTGAACATTTGAGCTTCTCTTAATTTTTGTGACTGTGTTTGTGCCCCATAGTTATATGGTGCAATTTGAACAAAATAGAATGGGAAGTCTCCCTGTTTCCAGTTCTCTCTCCAGTTTTTAATCATTAATGGGAATAATGTCTTATAAAGTTCTGGATTTCCGGTATTTGATTCTCCCTGATACCAGATTACACCTTTAATCTTATAAGGTATGAGAGGGGCAATCATAGCATTAAAAAGGGAAGTTGGTGTATATGAAGATAAACTTATAGGGAGTATTGGTCTATTATAAAATTCTTGATTGGCAGCACCAAACACATAATATTTTCCCCCTGCATATTCAGCAACAGGCAAATATTTCCACTCTCCAGAAAGTGAAATAAAATCTTTTGAATCTTTTGGGTATATTTTCATTTTTTCTTTTGCTCCCCATATTCCACCTCCTCCCTGATTATCTATTACACGCACTGCTATAAGTATTTCTTTATTATTTACAAGATTTTCCGGTACTGAATATATTCGGTCTTCCTGCCAGTAGCCTTCTTCTTCGATTCCTCCAACTTTCACTCCGTTAACATATGTAACATCCATATCATCAATAGGACCAAGCTGGATTACTAATTCTTTATTTATCCAATTTTCAGGGATTTCAATTTTTTTTCTAAACCAAACAACACCATCGTAACTTCCAATTTCGGCTCTTTCCCAGGTGGTTGGCAAAATCATTTCTTTCCAATTGCTATCGTCGAAATTTAATTGGGAACACATGGAGTCCTGAAAATTAATATTCTTCCATTTTTCTTCTCTTTTTGAAATATCAATGATTGGTTTTGAATTAAGCCATTCTCTTAATTTTACAATTGCATCTTTACTTTCTTCTAATTGTTTTGCAATGTCTTTATACTGTTCTACTTGTGAGATAGATTTTCCCCCTGTCCATGCTTCTATTGGGGTGCCGCCCCAGCTTGAATGAATTAAACCAATCGGAACATTTAATTCATTATATAACTTTTTGCCAAAAAAATATGCTGTAGCACTAAATTTACTTGCTGTTTCAGGATTGGATTCAACCCATTTACCTTCGCAATTAAATTCAGGTTGTGTAGAGATAGCACGAGTAACAGTAAAGAATCGAATATTGGAATTATATGAATTTTGAATTTCTTCTCTTGCACCATAAATTGTATCTCTTGGAGGCCAACCCGCTAATGGCATTTCCATGTTTGATTGCCCCGAGCATAACCATACTTCCCCTATTAGAATATTTTTATAAACAACAGTTGAATCATCTGTTATTATTTTCATTTCATAAGGACCACCAGCTTTAGGTGTTTTAATTTTTATCAGCCAGTTGCCATCCGGATTTGCTTTTACTATACCATTTTTTCCCCAGCCTGTCTCAATTTTTATTATTGAATTTGGTTTTGACTTACCCCATATGGGAACAAATGATTTTTGTTGTAATACCATGTTATCAGAAAAAATTGATGGCATTTGAAATCCTGTTTGGTTTTGACTATAAGAAATTATAGTTATAGTTAGTGCAATTAGTGTTGTGAAGTATTTCTTCATGATTATTCCTCATTTTTATTTATTTCCCCAAAATAATTTTAATCCTTCGTATAATGCAGGTTCCCATACAGTATAATGGTCTTTGCCCGGGTCAATAAAAGATTTCATATTGAAATTTCTATAATTTCTTCTTTCAAGTATTTTAACCAATTCCTTAAATGGATTTAAAAACCTTTCAATATCCTCATTACTTCCAACAGCTAAGTATAAATTTACATTTAGTTCGTTTGTTTTGGTAGAGAGAATTTTTTCTATGGCAAATAAGTCAATGTATCGATTTTCATAAAATGTCTTTTCTTTGGTAGCAGGACTTGCAATGATGTAGTTATTAAAAATGTTTCTTGTTTTATCTGGATAATTGAATAAAGCATACAAGCCAAAAAATCCTCCAAATGAAGAACCCCATAATGTTCTTTCGTTAGTTACACGATATTTTTTCTCAATTAAAGGAATTAGTTCATCGCAAATAAAATTAAGAAATTTGTCTGCATTCTTTATTAAATCTCTTTTTCTAATTATATCAGGATTGTAAGATTCGGGGTAACCTATGCCAACAATAACAATTTCTCTGATTAATTTTTTATTTGACATATCGTGAATAGTTCGATGTTGATTTTTTCTCCAGTATCCATCGGTTAAATATAAAACAGGATATTTTTGAGTTGTATTAATATTGTAGCTTTTTGGGAAAGAAATATCAATTTGAAAAGTATCTTTAACGCTTTTTGAATATATTTTGAAACTTTTTATGACAGAATCGTTTTTTATAAGTGTATCGTTGTATAATGGTGTGGCCAAGTAAAACACAAGCGATATAAAGCAAAATGTAAATTGGAAACTTCTCATAATGAAATTCATCTTTCTTAAAATATATGCATTAATTTAATATTTGATTTCAATCCTGCTTATTTGAACACCTTTATTTAAAGTTATTTTTACATATCTTGAATTTTCGGGTATGGTGATAGAAATACACCGCACAGCATCGTAGAAATTGTAATCATTCTTGCCAAACTTAAATATTTGTTTATCAGTTATTATTTCAGAAAGGTTATCGATATTACTGCCTGCTTCTATTTTTAAGTTGCCATCTTCTTCTGATAGAAAGTAATCAACTATTATTTCTGATATAATCATAGGCGATTTATAAATTATGTAACTGCCATCTTTCCCTGTTAATCTACTTCTATCTTCTTTTGCACGACGAATATCCTGATAAGTGAAAATTTGAAATTCACCATCTTTCTGAAATACTTTATCAAAATTTTCCATTTCATCTATAATTTTTTTGAAATTAACTTCAACTGGGCCAACAACATTTGAATAGTCTGATATACCCGAATCATTTTTTGCAGCGATGCGATAAAAATATCGTTTCCCCAATTCAGCTGTTTCGTCATTAAACAAAGGTCGGTATTGATATCTTGCGTCGTTAATATTATCAGCAATTATTTCCCATTTATCTGAATCTTCTTCCCTTCTTTCGATGATATAAGATTCTGCTCCTGTAGAACCCTGCCATGTAATTTGTGATACATCGTTAAATTCAAGTAGTCGTGGAGGATCTGGTACTGGCAACATAGGGACATTTTTTCCATCTATTTGAAATGCTTTTTCATGAACTAAATTTAAAATCAGCTTTTCATTATACCATTCGCCATCAGGAAATCCTGGCCATCTATATGCACTAACTTTATTATATTCGTAATGATGATAGAATCCTCCATCACGGTTGCGAAATCTCAAACTCCATATTAATCCTCCTGCAAGTCCCTGATTTATAATTGTATCTATTATTGCTCTAATCTCCTGCATAGGTACAATGCCGAATTCACCTACGAAATAAGGTTTTTTTCCTTTCGCTAATTTTTGATTTGCGACAATTTTTTCCAGATTAGATTTTGTATCTCTATAATGATGTGTAGTAACAACATCAATGTTTGTATCCTCAATGGCTTCTATGGATAAATCAGGTGAAATTCTTCCTTCTATTACAAGATGATTTTTATCGAGACTTTTAATATATGCAGCAATTTCTTTAGTCCATTGATATGGTGCATTTAATTCGTTACCTGTTTCCCAGCCAAATATTGCTTTATCATCTTTATAAAGCACCCCTGTAAATGTGTTTTTTCTATTAATTGTAAATTCAATTGTTTTCTTGAAATCAGTTATTAAATCAGGATCGGACCAGAAATCATCCTTGTCTTTTCCTCTAAATGCTGCATATTCTTTTGGTCCTCCCCACCAGTGCCAGTTATCAACAAAAGGAATTATTACTCTAATTCCCAGTTCATTTGCAATTTGTAAAACTTTGTCGAGTGCTTTGAAGGCTTCTTCATTAAATTTCCCAGGTCCCTCAACATGATGTATAATCTCTGGTGTGTCAATATCTCTTCGAACAGATAGAACATACATTCTTACAACTTTTCCACCAAGCTGTTTGATTGCAGTTAGAGCATCTCTTATTTCAAATTCGTCAGGTAATCGCCAGGGGTTGGTTGAATCGAAAGCAAGATTATCTTCGATGTAGTGTAAATTAGGAATGTTAAATGAAATAAATCTAAATTCTTTTCCATTATCATATAGTTTATCATTCTTCCTTTCTACAAAAGTTAAAAACTTATTTCCGCTACTAAAGACAAAGCTTGCACATAGAAAAAAAATTGTTAATAAATAAAATTTCTTATTCATATTAATTCTCAGATGTTTGAATAATAAAGAGATACTACTAAAATTATGCA
>FWPU01009096.1_pt1 | contig 16028 bp, 16 predicted proteins | sample 2228361 | NCBI WGS metagenome assembly FWPU01 (sample SAMEA103939777, study PRJEB20133) | metagenome
CATATAATAGTAGGGGAAATGGAGTGCAGAAAAAAAAGAATGTAGTAAATGCAAAACTTTTTCAAAAAAAATGCAAAAGTTTGGTTAGTTAACAGCTATTTTTTAATGAAGTATTATTTTTATATAATATATATAATTATTCTAAGGGTTACCAGAATCAATATTAAAAATTATCTTAATAGTTTTCCCACCCTCTGCTGGAAAGCGGTTCCTTTTTCACTTTTTCCAATTCCTCTACATAGCAGAAAGTACAGAGATTAAGATAATTTTTGGGGAAGATAAAAGGGCAAATTTGGAGTTCTATTGGATATTTTGATTTTATAAAAATAATCTAATGAGGAAAAAGTTATAAACTATTGGTTCTTTTTATCTTGATCTGGTTCCACATAATCAGCATCTATTACATCTGAAGGTGGTGGAGTTTGGGCGCCTTGGGTTGTCTGATATGATGAAGTAGCACTCTTATATAAATTTTCTGCAAATCTTTGATTTGCTTGGGAAAGTTTGTCATAAGCAGAATTTAACCTTCCAATTCCCCCTTCATTGTAAATCTTTTTTGCATCTTCTATGGCATCTTCTAAACTCTTCGATACCTCAGGAGATACTTTTCCCCTATTTTCATTTAAAACCTTTTGAGAAGCATAAATTAAATTGTCCAACTTATTTTTGGCTTCTGCTTCTTCTCTTCTTTGCCTGTCCCTTTCAACATTTTGTTGGGATTCCTTTACCATTCTTTCCACTTCTTCCTTTGTCAAACCAGAGGAAGAGGTTATTGTAATTTTTTGTTCCCTTCCTGTTCCCCTATCTTTTGCAGAAACATTTAGAATACCATTGGCATCAATATCAAAAGTAACCTCTATTTGTGGTATTCCCCTTGGGGCTGGAGGAATGTCCATCAAATGAAATCTACCCAATGTTCTATTGTCTGCAGCCATTGGTCTTTCCCCTTGTAAAACATGGATCTCTACAGAAGTTTGCATATCTGAAGCAGTTGTAAAGACCTCTGTTTTTCTTGTAGGAATTGTGGTATTTCTTGGAATTAAAACAGTCATTATTCCCCCTTGGGTTTCAACACCTAAGGATAGGGGAGTTACATCTAATAAAAGTACATCTTTTACTTCACCTTTTAATATTCCCGCTTGGACAGCAGCACCAACAGCTACAACTTCATCGGGGTTTACACTTTTATTGGGTTCTTTACCAAAAAAATCCCTTACCAATTTTTGAACCATAGGAATTCTTGTAGAGCCTCCAACCAAGATTACTTCATCTATATCCTCTGGCTTTAAACCTGCATCTTCTAGTGCTTGTCTGCAAGGTGGGATGGATTTTTGAACAATATCTTCTATCATTTGCTCAAACTTTGCCCTTGTCAATTTCATTAGGAGATGCTTTGGACCAGATGCATCTGCTGTTATAAAAGGTAAATTTATTTCCGTTTCTAAACTGGAAGAAAGTTCTATCTTTGCCTTTTCTGCTGCTTCTTTTAATCTTTGCATTGCCATCCTATCTTTTGATAAATCAATACCTTGCTCCTTTTTAAATTCTGATATGATCCAATCTATTATTCTTTGATCAATGTTGTCTCCTCCCAAATGGGTATCTCCATTTGTAGCTTTAACCTCCACAACTCCTTCTCCAACTTCCAAAAGGGAAATGTCAAAAGTTCCACCTCCAAAATCATAAACTGCAATAGTTTGATCTTTTTTCTTATCAAGGCCATAAGCAAGAGCAGCAGCAGTAGGTTCATTTACAAGGCGCTCCACCTTGAGCCCTGCTATCTGTCCTGCATCTTTTGTTGCTTGTCTTTGGGCATCATTAAAATAAGCAGGAACAGTTATGACAGCCCTTTCTACTTTTTCTCCTAAATAGTCCTCTGCAGCTTGCTTTAACTTTTGTAAAATCAAAGCAGAAATCTCAGGGGGAGAATATAATTTTCCTTCAATTTCAACCCTTGCATCGGAGTTTTCTGAAGGGACAACTTTATAGGGTACCATTTTAACTTCTTCAGTTACTTCATTAAATCTTCTCCCCATAAACCTTTTTATGGAATAAACTGTTCTCTCTGGATTTGTAATTGCTTGCCTTTTGGCGGGCATCCCAACCAATTTTTCTCCAGAAGGCATAAATGTAACAACAGAAGGAGTTGTCCTTCCCCCTTCAGAGTTAACTATTACCTTTGGTTCCCCTCCCTCCATAACAGCAACTACAGAGTTTGTGGTTCCTAAATCAATACCTATAATCTTAGACATTTTAAACCTCCTTAAAAGATTTTACAAAAATATTGTTATATTTAAAAACACAAATTGCAAGTTTAATGTAACTAAATATAACATTATTATTGTTATATTTTTTTTAAAATTGGGTTAAATGTTTAAAAGAAAATCCATTTTAAGTTTTTAAAAATAAAAGATGGTGGGTCAGCCATATTGAATTTTTTAAACCGTTCCATCAATTCCAATTACTATAAATATGAAATTACATAATAATTTGAAAAATTGGTTTTTTTAAGTTAAAATATAAAACCAGTTTTAGAAAAAATTTAGGAGGAATACAATGAAAAAAAGTTTTTCCTTAAAAGATTTGATAGAGTTTGCCTTAAGGAGAGAAGTATTTTCAAGAAGATTTTATGAAAAAATTTCAGAAAAAATAGAGGATCAGGAAGCAAAGATGATGGTTTTAGAGCTTTCAAATTTTGAAGCAAGCCATATCCAAGATTTTTCCCTTGCCCTTGAAAGAGAAATTAGGAGAGAAAAAATAAACATTTCTGATTTTTTAAAGGAATGTGAAAGAGAGCCCTTAGAGATTCAAGAGTATTTTAAAGAAAGCGAATTAGAAAAGTTTAATATAAATGAAATGTTATCTATTGCAAAAAAAATGGAAAAGGAAATGGCTTCATTTTATCAAGATTTGTCAAAGCAAGTAGAAAATCCCCATATTTCAGAGACAGCTGATAAACTTTCTATTCAAGAGATGGAACATATAAAATATATAAAAAGAGTGGAAGAAATTTTAAACTTAAATATTGAAACCCATGAAGGAGATTTTCACGCCCAATGAAAGATTTAAATCTTATAACAGCAGCTTTGCCCTATGCAAATGGTCCTATACATTTAGGACATTTAGTAGAATATATTCAAGCAGATATCTTTGTAAGATTTTTAAAATTAAAAGGCGAAAAGACAATTTTTGTTTGTGCCGATGATACCCATGGAGCACCCATTGAAATAAATGCAAGAAAGCAAGGAATTACTCCTGAAGAGTTGATAAATAAATTTTATAAGGAACACCTTAGGGATTTCAATGCCTTTCAAATTGAATTTGATAATTACCATTCTACAAACAGTCCAGAAAACAAATACTTTTCTGATTTAATATTTCAAAGGTTAAAGGAAAAAGGGGATATTTATCAAAAAGAGGTGGAGCAAACTTTTTGTAGTAAGTGCAATAGGTTTTTACCTGATAGATATGTTAAGGGAATTTGCCCAAAATGTGGAGCAGGGGATCAATATGGGGATATATGTGAAGTTTGTAATTCAACTTATGAAACTGTAGATTTAATTAATCCCTATTGTACTCTTTGCAATAGTACTCCTTCCCGAAAGTCCTCTTTGCATTATTTTTTTAAATTAACTTCCTATGAAAGCTTCTTAAAGGTTTGGATTGAGACAAATCAAAACTTTCAGGACGCTGTAAAGGGTTATCTTTTATATTGGTTAAATTCTGGGCTTAAGGATTGGGATATTTCAAGGGATGCTCCTTATTTTGGTTTTAAAATTTTAGGAGAAGAAGATAAATATTACTATGTTTGGTTAGATGCTCCAATTGGTTATATCTCTTCTACAAAGGTATGGTGTGATAAAAATAATTTTGATTTTAGCCAGATATGGGAAAAACCAAATTCAAGGATCATCCATTTTATTGGAAAAGATATAATTTATTTCCATTTTCTCTTTTGGCCTGCAGTTCTTAAGGGCTCTAATTTCAACTTACCCCATAACATTATGGTTCATGGATTCTTAACTGTAAATGGACAAAAAATGTCAAAATCTAAGGGGACTTTTTATACAGCAGAAGATTACTTGAAAAAATTCCCACCAGAGTTTTTAAGGTTTTATTATGCTGCTCATTTGAGTTCTGAACTTTCAGATTTGGATTTAAATGGCTTGCACTTTAAGGATACAATAAATGGAAAATTGGTGGATAATTACTGCAATTTGATAAATAGGGTCTTTCAATTCATTGAAAAAAATTTAGATGGGAAAATTTTGCCACAGGTTCCTCCTCAAGAAGATAGAGTTGCAGAGCTTACAGATGAAATTATGGTTAATTATTCAAAACTCCAATACCATTTTGTAGTAAGAGACCTCTTAGAATTATCAGATATTGGAAATGGCTTTATGCAATTTATGGAACCTTGGAAAGTTATAAAGGAATCAAAGGAGGAAGCTTTAGTTATAACAAGTCGTTTGTGTGAATTGATTAAAAGATTATCCATTTTATTCTATCCAATGCTTCCCCAATATTCTAAACTCATCCTATCTTGTCTTGGTTTAAATTCCTTTGATTTTTCAAATTTAAAAATACCTTTAAAGGAAATAAGATTGGAAAAGAAAGGGGAAATTCTTATGAAAAAAATAGAGGAAGAACCCTTTAAAGTAAGAGTTCCCATTGATAATTTAAGATTACAGGTGGCAGAAGTTTTAGAGGCCAAGGAGCATCCTCAAGCAGAAAAACTTGTAGTTTTAATAGTTAATATAGGAGACCATAAAAGGCAGATAGTTGCAGGAATAAAAAAATTTTATAAACCAAAAGAACTTATAGGGAAAAAAATAATCCTTATAACAAATTTAAAATGGGTAAAATTGAGGGGAATTGAAAGTCAAGGGATGCTTTTAGCTGCTTCAAATCCTGAGAGGGTTTCCTTATTAACTGTAGATGCAAAACCTGGGACTTTTTTAGAAGCAAGCAAAATTTTAGCAAATTCTGATAGGGAGATAACTATTGAAGAGTTTGCAAATTATAAAATAGAAGCTCGTAATGGAAAAATTTATTTTGAAGGAGAAATCCTTAAAGCAAATGGAAAAGAAGTAATTTCTGAACATCCCATTACTGGTAATGTAAAATAAGGTTTGGTTTAAAATTTTTCCTTTTGCATTTTACCTTCTTTTTAAATAGGAAATTTAAAATCAAAAGCTTAAGATTTTAAAGAAAGTTGCAACGACATTCATCTTGACAAAACAGAAAACAAAAGGCAAAATATAAGAGAATATTATGATTAAAATTCAACTAAATCCTAGAATGATGAAGTAGGTAAAGGATGCAAATTCTAATCAACCCTATTTATTTCAAGATTTGTTGCCCAGAACACCTAAACAAAAATTTTTACAGGAATTGTAAGGTAATGGAAAAAGGTATAAAAGATATTTAGGGTCTCCTTTAAGATACGCTGGTGGAAAAATTTGGGCTGTAGGATATGTAATAGAAAAATTGCCTGATAATATAAAGGGATTAGTTTCTCCATTTTTTTTGGGTGGATCTATTGAGGTTGCAGTAGCAAGAGAACTGGGCATAGAAGTAATTGGTTTTGAAATATTAGACATTTTAGTAAATTATTGGAAAGTTCAGGTTGAAAATCCTTTGGGATTATATAAAGAATTGGTAAAATTAAAACCCACAAAAGAAGTTTATAACAAAGTTAAACAAGAATTAAAGGAACACTGGAAGGGAGAAATAAAACTACCACAATTAAAATTGGCAGCCTATTATTATTTTAATCATAATCTTTCTTATGGTCCTAGATTTTTAGGCTGGATGTCAAGTGTTTATGCCAATGAAAAAATGTATGGGGGGTTTTTAGAAAGGGTGAGAAATTTCAATGTCAAAAATATAAAAGTTGAATGTGCTCATTTGAAAAAGTTATACCTGAATTTAGAGATGATTTTTTGTATTGTGACCCCCCATACTATTTAGGGAAAGATAGCACACTTTTTAGAGGGCTTTATTCTCAAAGGAATTTTCCTATCCATCATAATAATTTTAATCATGAATTGTTAAGAGATCTTCTATTGAACCATAAAGGAAGCTTTATTCTATCTTACAATGATTCTCCAACAATCAGAGAGTGGTATAAGGATTTTGAAATTATTGAATTAACTATCCAGTATACTATGGGTCAAGGTGAAACAAGGATAGGAACAAATAGCAAAATGAAGGATAGTAATCATATTAAAAAAACTCAAGAGTTGTTGATAATAAAAAAGGACTAATTGTGTCAAAAAAGAAAGCGATGACATCTGAAAAAACAAGTTATTTGAAAAGAAAAGGACATGCAGATGCCCGGGAATTTGCTAAATGTCTTGGGATTGGCAAAGAATACTAAAGCGAGCCCCAAGTTAAAAAAGATATTATTGATTTAGAAGGACATTCGTATAGTGTAAAAAGCGGAGAAAAGAAATGGCAAATTTTTCTTTATGGTAAAAGGAGATTTGAAAAAGACTATACCTTTAAAGGTATGAATGGTCTTAGTGAATTATTTTTGAAATGTATAGAGAGCTTTCCAGAGTCACGAGATGATTATTTGAAAAATAAGAAAATGTATAAAGAGTATCTACAAGTTCCGATGCGACAATTATGTCAGAGATTAAAAGAGAAAAGACTCCTTGCAGCGTTCATTGATAAAAGTATGTTTAATAGTGGTGAAGTTGATTTCTTGGTTATAAAAGATAGAAATATATTTCATGTGTTTTGGAATAGTGAGGTTGTATATATTTTAACGAATAACTATGAGGTTGAAAACTCTAAAGCTAAAGCAAAAAACCAATTTGATGACCAAAAGATAATTTTTAAGGTTTCTGGTAAAACTCATGGTGAACTTGAAATGAGAAATGACAGTGAAGTTCACTATAAAGAAATAAAATTTTGGCTGGACAAAAGATTAACTTTTGATTTATTGAAATCGCAATTAGGAAGAAGTAAAAATCTTAACAAGAGAATAATACTTTACGGAAAAACTATTAATAAATTATCAAAGATAAATAGAAGGAAAGGTCAATATTAATTATAGGAGGTTAAAATATAGGACCCAAGAAGATTAGGATAAAAGGTTCATACCTCATTTTATTTGCCTAAATTCTCCTTTCAATAGGGCAATTTCTCTATTTTGGAGTCCCTGTACTATTATCCTAAACAGAAGGTAATTTAAACTTATTTATGGCTTTGAGATTTTAAAATTTAAGAAACATTTTAAGTTGATTTTAACTTAATAATGGTTTATAATTTAAAATATGAAGAAATTGTTTTTTGTTATTTTAGCATTGCCTTTTATTATAAAAGCTGATGCAGTTTGGCTTAAAATTGATGGGATAATTCACCCTGTCTCTTCAAATTATATAAAAAATGGAATTGCTTTTGCAGAAAAAATAAAGGCAGATTTAATTGTTATTGAAATTAATACCCCAGGTGGATTGATGACTTCAATGAGGGAAATAATAACTTCTATTTTAAATACAGCAATTCCCATTGCAGTCTATGTTTCACCCCCTGGTTCTCAAGCAGCTTCTGCTGGATTTTTTATTTTAATGTCTGCGGACTTTGCATTAATGGCACCAAATACAAATACAGGTTCTGCCCATCCAGTAGGGGGAAAAGGGGAAGATTTGCCAAAACATTTGGGCAAAAAAGTTGAAGAAGATGCCTCTGCTCAAATTAGGACCTTAGCAGAAAGAAGAGGAAGAAATTTGGATTTAGCAGAAAAAGCAGTGAAGGAAAGTTTATCCTTTACGGAAACGGAAGCCCTTGACAATAATTTGATTGACTTTATTGTAAGGTCAAAAGAAGAAATTTTGGAAAAATTAGATGGGAAAGTTGTGGAAAAGGGTGGGAAAAGAGTTACATTGAATACAAAAGACAAGGGAATAATAGATTATCCTATGAATTTTGCCCAAAAATTTTTATCTATTATAGCAAATCCTGATATTGCTTATCTTTTAATGATGTTGGGTTTTTTAGGAATTTATGTGGAAATAACCCATCCAGGTGTTATTTTACCAGGGGTTATAGGTGTTTTATCCCTTTTGCTTTCTTTTTATGCTTTATCTGTCTTACCAGTAAATTATGCAGGGATTGCCCTTATTATTTTAGGTATCATTCTTTTAATTCTTGAAATTAAAGTTACAAGTTATGGGGCATTGGCTGTGGGGGGTATTTTATCTTTTATTTTTGGTTCTTTAATTTTGATTGATAGCCCAATTCCAGCTTTGAGGATTTCTATGAAAACAATAATTCCAATAACAATTTTTATGGTTTTAATGGTATTTATTTTAACTCGCCTTGCAATAAAGGCACATCTTTCAAAGGTCTCCACAGGACAAGAAGGGCTCGTGGGTGAGGAAGGCAAGGCATTGACAGATGTCCATTATGAGGGAAGGGTCTTTGTTCATGGCGAATATTGGAATGCCTACTCCGATGAGCCAATTCCAAAGGATTCAAATATTAAAGTTTTAAAAGTAGACGGCATGAAGATAAAAGTAGAAAAAATATAGGAGGTTTATATGAGTCAAGGTTTATTTTTTGTAATAATTTTATTTGTTTTTTACCTAATGCAGTGTTTAAAGATTTTAAAGGAGTATGAAAGGGGTGTAATTTTTAGATTAGGGAGAATAAGGACAAAACCTAAGGGACCAGGGCTTATTTGGATTTGGTGGCCCATAGATAGAATGGTTAAGGTTTCTTTAAGGACAGTAGTTTTAGATGTACCTCCACAAGATGTTATAACTAAGGATAATGTTTCTGTTAAGGTAAATGCTGTTGTTTATTTCCGTGTAATTGAACCAATTAAATCAATAGTTGAGGTGGAAAATTATATGTATGCCACTTCTCAGCTTGCTCAAACAACTTTAAGATCTGTCTTGGGACAAGTGGAATTGGATGAACTTTTATCCCAAAGGGAAAAGTTAAACTTGCATTTGCAAGAGATTTTAGATAAGCATACAGACCCATGGGGTATTAAGGTCTCTACAGTAGAAGTAAAACATGTGGATTTACCCCAAGAAATGATTAGGGCAATTGCAAAACAAGCAGAAGCAGAAAGGGAAAGGAGGGGAAAAGTAATTCATGCAGAAGGGGAATTGCAAGCTTCAAAGACCTTGCAAGAAGCTGCAAAGGTAATCTCTTCAGAGCCCATTGCTTTACAATTGAGATACCTTCAAACTTTAACAGAAATTGCCACAGAAAAAAATTCCACAATTATATTCCCTCTTCCTATAAATATTTTTGAAGCCTTTACTAAAAAGTGAAGATTTTATTATCTTCTTCCTTAAAAAATATAATTGAAGAAAAACAAAGTTTTTTAAATGAAAAGATTAGTTTATATGATTACTTAGATATGGGAATAAAAAAAGAAGGTTATAATATTTGGATTTTAAAGGAAGAAGAAAAAAGGTCCCCTTTACTTAATGAATTAGATGAACCCGTTTTAAAGGTCTTTTTGAAAAGGGATTTGAAAGAAAAAAAATATAGGGAGAAGGTTTTATACTTTCCAGAAGATTTTTTTAATCAAAATTTAGAAATTTCCTGGGAAATTATTTCCCAATATTTTGCCCTTACAAGGAAACATACAATTCTTACAATCCAAGTTGAATTGTTAAAGAATGTAGAATCCCTCTTTTTAACTCAAGAACTGGATAAGGTTATTTCAGAGATACTTGAATCAATTTGTAAAGTTTTTCCAACTAAGGGGAATAGTTTTTTGCTATTAAGGGATTACAAACGATGTGCCTATGAAATGTATTTGCCTTTAGAACAAAAAAGACATGTCTTAGAAAAACCAAAATACACCTTCCATCCTGAATTTTTAGATGAAATTTTATTTTCAGAAAAGCCCTATGATTTTATTCAAGATCCCAATAATCCCAAGAAGAAGCTTCTGGCTTTACCAATTAAAGGGACCCAAAGAGGTGTTGCTTTGGCTTTGATAGGGCTTGAAGAAGAAGTAGATGAAGAGATTTTAATTTTAGCTTCCCAATTTGCTTTAGAACTATCGTCTCTTTTGGAAAATTTATTGCTCTTTATAGAAACAAAGGAGCTGACTGTAAGAGATGACTTAACCCAGGCATATAATAGGAGATATTTTGAGGCCTTTATTGATGAAGAATTGGAAAGAGCAAAGAGATATGGAACAACTTTTTCCATAATTTTTTTGGATCTTGATGATTTAAAAAGCGTAAATAATCAATATGGACACTTAATGGGTTCAAGGACTTTACAAGAAGTAGCAAAAAGGATAATTTCTTCTGTCAGGAATGTGGATAGGGTAATGAGATTTGGGGGAGATGAATTTTGTATAATCCTTCCCTATACCCATACGGAAGAAGCCCTCATTGTTGCAAATAGAGTAAGAGAGGCAATTGCAGAAAAGCCCTTTTATCTTTCGCCAAATGTGGAAGTAAGCATAACAGCTTCAATGGGAGTTTCAACTTTTCCAGACCATGGAAGGACTAAAGAAATACTAATTGCAAAGGCAGATCAAGCAATGTTTGAAGTAAAACAAAAAAAGAAAAATGCTGTGGCTGTAGCAAGAAATGTCTGAAGCATTATCATTACAAGGAAAATTAGAAGTACTTCCAGAACTTTTAAGGACAATAATTGTAAATCAAGGTCTTGCAAGCTTAACCATTCAAAGGGATGATACGGAATCCATCTTTTATTTTGAAAATGGAAAAATCATAAGTGCTGCAACAAATGACTCTGACTTCTTCCTGCCAGAAATATTATTTGTTAAGGGTGAAATAGATTTTGAGTCCTATTTAAAAATTCAAGAACTTTTAAGGAAGAGAAAAAGTTTAGTAGAAGCATTACAGGAAAGTGGAGCCCTATCTCCCGATGATTTCATAAGGGTTATGGAAATTCAAATACAAGAAATTTTAAATTTGGTTTGTAGATGGACAAGTGGAAACTATATTTTAACCTTCTTAGAAAAATTTCCTGAGGATTTAATTCCTTTAAGAGTAAATACAGAAAGGATTATTTTAAATGCTGTAAGACAAATCCAAAGGTTTTCAAGTGTAAAAAAGGGACTTGGCTCCTTTCATAGACCCTTTTTAAAGGTTCCAGAGCTAGACTCAAAGATTTATAAAATGGAATTAAAAGATGAAGAAAACTACATTTTAAGTTTTTTTGAAGAAAGAAAAACCATTACAGAGGCATTAAACCTTTCTTACCTTTCAAATTTTGAAACTTTAAAAATAATTTGGGGATTATATGTTTTACATTTAATTAGAGAAGAGACAGAAGAAAAAAGGGAAAAGATAGATGAAAGGAATAGAGAATTGATTATATCAGGGATGGTGGAATCATATAATAATGCCTATTCAACAATTTATAATGGGATATATCAAATCATAGGTGATGAAGCAGAAGAAATATTATCTGAAGTTTTTTCAAAATTATCACCAGAATATAAAAAAGCCATTTCTGGGAATTTATTTGGTCCCTATGGGCGTTTAGATTATGATGCCCTTATGGATTATGTTTATAGAGAAAAGATAAAGGATCAAATGCAGTTTTTGCAAGACTTTTTAAATGAAGTACTTTATGCTTGGGTGCTCCATGTAAGGTTAAAGTTTGGAAACAAGGTGGAAAATGTCTTAGAAAAAGCAATCTCTGAGGTAAGGGAGGGTTAAATGGAAAGAAAATTCCCCCTGTGGCTTTCTAAAAAATTGGATTGGACAGCAATGGCAGAAATGCAAAAAAAACTAAGGGATGGGAAATTAAATACAATTTGTGAAGAAGCCAGATGTCCTAATATCTCAGATTGTTTTTCTAAAAAGACAGCTTCCTTTTTAATCTTAGGAAAATATTGCACAAGGGGTTGTTCTTTTTGTAATGTATCAAGGGGAAAGCCAATGGATTTAGATGAAAATGAGATAAATGAAATTGGGAAAATTGTAAAGGACTTGGATTTAAAGTATGTGGTCTTAACTTCAGTTACAAGGGATGATTTGCCAGATGGAGGTGCCTCCTTTTTTGCAAAGGCAGTAGAACATTTAAAAAATGTTAAGAAAGAGATAAAAATTGATGTTTTAACACCTGATTTTGGAGCAAAAAAGGAATCAATCCATAGGGTATTGGATTCAAAACCAGATATTTACTCTCATAACATTGAAACAGTAAGGCGTCTTACAAAAAAAATTAGAAATGATAAAAGTTCCTATGGAAGGTCCTTAGAGGTTTTAAAGGAAGCAAGGGAATCAAAGAAAGTCAGTTATGTTAAATCTGGTTTGATGGTGGGGTTAGGAGAAGAAGATTTAGAGATAAAGGTAACAATTAATGATTTAAAAAGGGCTGGTTGTAATATTTTAACAATTGGACAATATTTACAACCAAACAAAAACTGTACACCTGTTTTAAGATATGTGGAACCAGCTAAATTTGAAAAGTATAGGGAATATGCTTCAAGTTTAGGCTTTGAAAAGGTTATAGCAGGTCCCTATGTAAGGTCTTCCTATAATTTAAAAAGTATATTTGAAGATTCATGAAACACTTTTATTTTATTTTTCGTATAAAGATGAAGGAGGTTAAATGAGGAGGTTTTTTTTGTCTTTTTTCCTTTTTTTAGTATTTGCCCCTTTACTTTTTCCTCAAGTAGAAGGAGGCAAACCCCAAGCAATTGTTGAAAAAGATACCTATGATGCTGGTGATGTAGTGAAGGGAAAGAAAGTGGAATATTCCTTCATAATCAAAAATGCAGGTACAGCACCATTAAAAATATTACAAGCAAAACCCTCTTGAGGGTGCACGGTCACATCATATGACCGTGAAATCCCCCCCGGCGGGGTGGGAAAAATAACAGCAGCAGTGGATACAAAAAATTTTAAGGGAACTTTTACAAAGACTGTTAATGTACAAACAAATGATGAAACAAAGAAAAATTTTGTTTTAAGTTTAAAGATGAATATTATTACCTTAGTGAATATAGTACCAGAGTTTGTAAGTATTAATACCTTTGTAGGAGAAGAAGGAAGAGCAGCCATAAGGTTGACATCTCCAAAAAAAGAAATTTTTAAGCTAAAAGATTTAAAAGTGGACAATCCTGAAATCAAAATATTTTTGGATAAACCAGAAAAAGAAGAAGAAGTTAGAGAAAAGGGGTATGCTTTAACTTTGGTTGCACCTCCAACATTAAAACCCCAACATTATAATGGAAAGATAACCTTTAAAACAAACATTCCAGAACAGCCAGAAGCAGAAATAAATTATCATATTTTTGTTCAAAAATTAATTTATTTTAGCCCAGAAATTGTTTATATGAATATTTCAGATAGGATATATAAAATTATCCCAATAGAAAATATCCCCGTTTATGAAAGTAATTTAGAAGGCTCAAATATAATTGGAAAATTAAATGCAAACTTAGAAGTTCCTGTCCAGGCTACTTTAGGTGATTATGGGGTTATAAAATATGAAGGCAAAAATGGATATGTAAAATTGGATAAGGTAAAGAAAATATATGGGGGGACTAAGGCAAATTTATGGATAAATACTCATAAAAAAGAAAATTTTGAAGTTTTAAAGGTGGAATGTGAATTAGGGGAAATAAAGACACAAATAAAAAAACAAAAGGAAGGCTCCTATCAAATTATATTTGATTATGAAGGAGATTTACCAAAGAGCAATATTGGTTCAAAAGTTAAGATTTATACAAATGATAAAGAAGAGCCCCTAATTGAAGTTCCTTTAAGCATAAATTTGGCTTTTTCTAAAAATCCAATGCCAAGAGAAATTAAGCAAATTCCCATAAGAAAAGAACTTATATTAAAAGAAAAACAAAAAATTAAGGAGGGAATAAAATGAGAAAATATTTTAAGTATTTGCCTTTAAGTGTTTTACCTTATTTTATAATCTTAATTTCCCTTGTACTCCATTTTAAATTAATAGAAATAAATGGGAAATTTTTAAAGGGCACCTTAAGGGGTTTTTTAAGTATAGTAGTTTTACTATTTCAATTTTGAATTTTAATTTTTCAAGGAAATAAAATCATGCCTTTTACAGGTATTGAAAAGATCTTGTCTTACCATTCAAAGGAAAAAGTTAAGCCAGGGAATATATATTGGATAGATTTGGACTATAGAACTGCAAGGGATTTTGGGGGGGCAAATGTAGTTAAAAATTTTAAAGAAAACTATCCCTCTGAAAAGGTTAAGGATCCAAGTAAAACCTTTTTTACCTTTGATTGCAATGTACCTGCCAATAATATTCCCTATGCAAATAATCAAATGGTTTGTAGAAATTTTGCTTTGGAACAAAATATGGTTTTGTATGATGTGGATGCAGGAATTGGTTCCCATGTCCTCTATGAAGAAAAAATAATAAAGCCAGGGGATACAGTTGTTGGAACAGATTCCCATTTAAATCTTTTAGGTGCTTTTTCTGTCTTTGGGCAAGGTATGGGGGATGTAGATATTGCCTTTGCTTTTAAAACCGGAAAAACTTGGTTTGAAGTACCCAAATCCATAAAGATTGAACTTTCAGGAAAGTTAAAATATCCTGCAACAGCAAAGGATTTAACTTTAGCCCTTTTGAAAGAGTTGGGTTCTTTTGGAGCCCTGGGTTATTCCATTGATTTTACAGGGGAAGCTATTGAATATTTGAAGATAGATGAGAGGATTACAATTGCCTCGATGGTTACAGAAATGGGTGGAATAATTGGACTTTTTCCTATAAACGGGGAAGTTGAAGAATATTTTAAAGATAAGATTTATGAAGATGTAAACCCTGACAAAGATGCAAATTATGAAAAGATCTATAAATTTGATTTATCAGAGGTTGTTCCTTTTATAAGTTTACCAGGTTCACCTGAAAAGGTGGTTTCTGTTAAAGATGTAGAAGGGGTAAAAATAAATTCTATCTTTATTGGTTCTTGCACAAATGGAAGATATTCTGATATTCATCAAGTAGCAGAAATTTTAAAAGGTAAAAGGATACCAAAGGATGTTATGGTAAAGGTAGTTCCTGCTACAAGAAAGGTATGGGGTGAGTTATTAAAGAATGGTGATTTGCAAATTTTATATGAAGCAGGGGCAATTGTCTCCCATCCTGGTTGTGGGGGTTGTGCCTCTGGACAACTTGGTATGACAGGCAAAGGTGAGGTTCAAATTTCCACTTCCAATAGAAATTTTAAGGGTAAACAGGGGGATGGGGAAACATATCTTGCATCCCCAATAGTATCTGCATACGCTGCTTTAAAGGGTAAAATCTCCTATCCAGAGGATTAAAATGGACAAAGAATTAATAATTAAAGGTAGAATTCATTTAGTTCCAAAAGATAACATTGATACGGATATGATTTTTCATAATTCCTATCTTGCAATTACAAAAATTGAAGAGATGGGTAAATATGCTTTTTCCAATTTAGAAGGTTTTAAGGATTTTCCAAAAAGGGCAAAGAAAGGGGATATAATCATAACGGGAAAAAATTTTGGGTGTGGTTCTTCAAGGCAACAAGCAGTGGATTGTTTTATTGCCTTAGGGATTTCTTTAATTGTTGCAGAGTCCTTTGGAGCAATTTATAAAAGAAATGCAATAAATTCTGGGCTTCCAATTTTGTCCTTTTTTGATATCTTTAAAAAAGGTATAGAAGATGGAGATATATGCGAATTTAACCTTTTAACAGGTGAAGGAAAAGACTTGACAAAAAATATAATCTTAGGAAAGGGTAATCCCTTTTCAAATGTTCAAAGGGATATATATTTAGCTGGAAATCTCTTTGAATTTGGGAAAAAAATTGAATCTTAAATCTCAAAGATATAAACAATAAATTTTTGTATTGGCTCAACGGAAAAAGTACAAATTGAGCTTTTAAGTAAAGCTTTAAAAGATTCAAAATTATTAGGATGCATTTCTATATTTTAATATTTTTTATTTTAAACAGCTTTAGGGTTTCCGTTGAAGCTTTTGCTAAGGCTCCAATCCCTTCTGCTCCTTTTGCCCAAAACTTCCTTATCAAAAAAATATAACTTTTCAATTAGTTG
>FWPU01009097.1_pt1 | contig 16027 bp, 9 predicted proteins | sample 2228361 | NCBI WGS metagenome assembly FWPU01 (sample SAMEA103939777, study PRJEB20133) | metagenome
TTCCCATGAAGCATCGCAATTAACGTTGTACGTGCCGCTGGTACTTTTCGGCGTTGTTTTTGTGTACTTCGCACTGCGTTACGCAGAGCGAAGGCGGGTGCAGCGTTTGACGGCGTTAGTAGACCATGGTCTCGCCCTTCGTCTCGTAGACGGATTTTGGACGAAGGCCTATCGCCCGGCGTTTTGGGCGGCGGTAATAGGCACCGCTATGCTGGCGTTGGCAATACTGGGACCGCGTTGGGGGAGTGTGCCGGTCGAAGTCAAGCGCGGCAGTCGTGACATTCTAATTCTGCTCGATACTTCGGAAAGTATGCTCGCGGATGATATTCGACCATCGCGGCTACAACGCGCCAAACAGAAAATCGAAGCCCTCTTGGATACCTGCCGCGGGGATCGCTTCGGGCTTATTGCATTTTCCGGGAATGCGGCGGTGCAATGCCCGTTGACCTTGGACCATGCGTATTTCAAAACTGTCCTTAATGTCGTGGACACGGATACGCTGAGTGATGAAGGCACGAACATTCAGGCCGCTATGGAAGAGGCACGCCGAGTATTTGAGGAGGACATTCAGCGCACGGGTGCCGCCGATCGCTGGGCACGCGCCGTAGTTATGGTTAGCGATGCCGAGGAAACCACCGGCGCCGCCATTAATGTTATGAAAGATTTATCTCAGTACGCCCAACTGGTCTTGCTCGGCGTCGGTACTCCCGAAGGCGCACAAGTGAACTTCCCCGCATGGATGCGCCAGTATGTGGGGAACCCGAGCGGTCAACCCGTCGTGAAAACGCGCTTGAATGAGGACTTGTTTGTGCGTATCGCGCAAGAAACCAACGGCCTCTATGTACGGGTTACGCCGAATAACGCGGACATTGAGCGCATTATCCAAGAGTTGGAAGCGCTCCGCGGCCGCATGGTGGCAGGAAACCTACGCCAAGTTAAAGTAAATCGTTACCGAGTACTTCTGTTTGTCGCCGTGGCTTGTTTCTTTTTTGAAGGACTATGGGTCGGCCTGCTGGGCTTACTCCGTGCGCGTAGGCAACGTCAAGTCGAGGAACAAACCTTAAAAGCGCGTAAAGCAGCGGTGCAGAATCGTAAAGAAGCTTTTCCAGCCGAAAAGATAATCGTCTTATTTCTCATAATGGCGATGTTGCCGGGATACGCTTTCGCTGCGGAAAGCCTACGATCGCGACTCGAACGCGCCAAAGCCGCCTATGAATCAGGTCAAGCGGAGGAGGCTATTCAACAATTGCGCGACCTACAGGTAGAGAATCCGGACGATCCGGACGTGCAGTATGCCTTGGGCTGTGCGCTGTATGTTCAGGCGAAACAGGCTTCAGACGCAAGTGCTCGGACTCAGACATTGAACGAGGCCTTGCAGTGTTTTGAGAAGGCGGCAACCCAAAGCCCGAATCCCGCCCAGCGTAAAAAGGCGGCATTCAACAAGGCGCTCTGTCTGGCACGTCAGGCGGAAGCCATTGACCGGAACGCCCAATATGAACAGGCTGTGGCAGCGTACCGGGAATCGGTAGAAGCGTTCGCGCAGGTTGTTTCCCAACATCCGGATTTCGCGGAAGCGGAACACAATCTAGCCGCTTTACGCTTTTCTTTAAAGCAACTTCTGCAGAACCCGCCCAAGCCGCCGGAAACCCCGCCGCAATCCCCTCCGCCCCCCTCATCACAGCAGAGCGAACTTCATTCGCGCTTTTTGAATCCCGAGACGGAAGTACCTCAGGCTGAGGTCACCTTGCCCGCGGAAGACGTATTGGAATTGAAAATGCCGACAGGAGGCGGCTCATGATACGGCTGGCGATCGCCTATATTTTCGTGTTGACGCAGCCCTTCGCGCCGAACGTCCCCCCGAGTGACGCTGCGCCGCAGAGCCCGCCGCACATTGAAATCGTCGCTGTGCATGCAAAAAATGAAGCCACAGCCGAGAAGAATATCGAGGCGACAATTCAGGGCCTTCATCCGATACTGGATGCCCTGCCCTATGATACATTTCAACTTGCAGGCCGTGAGTCCAAGGAGGCTGTGGTCGGACAATCGGTCACCCTGAATCTCGACGGTGCCTATGCCGTGGAGGTAACTCCGCAAGAAATACAACCGGAGGTAGTGACGGCCTCAACGCGTGTCATTCACCAACCTGACGGACGCGCCGCGGTTAAGGCGGGGGCGGAGCTGCGAACAGGGAAAGCAGTGGTAGTTAGAGGACTGCCCGCCGAGCAGGGCGAGACGATACTGTTTATACGATTGGTACCGGACGAAACGGGGCGGAACGCGCCGTCCCCCAACGAAAATAAAGACCAAAAACAAGACAAACCGAAAGCGGATGATTCTTCCTCGGAGGAAAATTCTCCGCAGGAGAATGAGAAGCAGGAGAAAGAGCAGGAAGAGAAAAACAAAGAGCAGCAGGATAAGCAGGATCAGGCGCAGAACCCGAAGGAAGAGGATAATTCACAAGGGCGACAACCCGAAAAAGATATGCGCGATGTCGAGCAACCGCCTCAGAACCAAATGCAGAAGCCCAAGGGGCAACAAAATATCGAGGCAATCCTCCGCAACCTGGAAGAAAAAGATAAACGGGAACAAAACGAGCAGCGTAAGAATCGAGTGGGAATACGTGTAGACGAAAAGTGGTGGTGATCCTCATGTGGGGACTTGGTAACATCATTCTGGTTTTTGGTGTGTTAACGGCTACGCTGGGCGAGCCGCGCGTGGTCGTGAGCCTAAGCCGTTCCCAGGTCGAGGTGCGCGAACAATTTCTTATCCGCATTGTCGCGGAAGGGGGCAATGTGGGGGAACCGATCCTGCCGCAAATAGACGGTATCGAAATCAATCCTTCACCCGCGAGTCGCAGCATACGCCAAAGTTTCCAAATCATTGGGGGCAAAATGGCCCAGCGCAGCGCCGTCGAGTGGAGCTTTTATGCCTGGGCGTTGCGCGAGGGGCAGATAGCGATTCCCCCCATCTGCGTACCCGTGGACGGCAACAATGTATGCGGTCAGCCTTTGGTTATTCAGGTGGTGCAAGGCCGCGTACCCCTCAGTCAGGATGCCCCGGGCCAACAGAATACACCTTCCGCACCCTCGGGCCAGCCTACGTTGGATGATGTGGTGTACATTGAAACCGTGGTAGACAAACAAGAGGTGTTCCAAGGAGAACCAATTCTTTTAACCTTGCGACTGTACACCTTGGACATGCCCTTCGTCCGTACGCAGTATCTAGGCGGGCCATCCTTGCCTTTGCCCAGTATGGACGGTTTTTATAAAGGCGACTCCGAGCGACAAGACCTTCGCATGCAGCGAAAAGGCTGGGACTACGTCGTACAAGAGTATCGCCAGTATCTCTTTGCTACCGCGCCCGGGACGTTCACAATAGGCTCCTGGTCATGGGACGGCCAAGTGATGGCGCATACCGCCGCAGGACCGCGCAGCAAACGCGTCATGCTGAGTACCCAGCCTATCTCCATTCGTGTCCAGCCATTGCCGGATCAGCCCCCTGAGTTCACCGGCGCCGTAGGGAAACTGCGGGCCGATGCCGCCGTGTCCGACCGTCGCACGAGCCAAGGAGTGCCCATACAGTACTTCCTTCGTATCACGGGTGAGGGCAATGCCGATTCCGTGGCGGCGCCGCCTTTTCCCAGTCTGCCTTGGGCGCATGTTTCCGAACCTACGGCCAATCCCGGCGATGACCACAGCCACGGTATCCAAGTAGATAAAACGTTCCGTTACGACATTACACCGTTGGAAGAAGGCGACCAGGTTATTCCCGCCGTTTCGTACTGCTATTTTGACCCATCACAAAAAAAGTACCAAACGACAAAGACCGTGCCGATTACCTTGGCGGTTTTGCGCAGCACCGAGGCCGGAGAAACCGTCGTGGTAGGCGGCACAAATGCTACACCCGACAAACGGGTGAAAATTTTAGGTGAGGATCTCGTGCCGATTGTGCTCCAGGCCGCAACGTTACAGCCGCGAAAACCGACATGGGGCATCCAGCTGATGCTTGCCGTGCCCCCGCTGGTTTGGTTTGCGCTTTGGGCGCGATACACGATGAAGCAGCAATTGGCTACCGCAGGAGCGCGCCGCCGGTTAGCCGGAATGAGAACGAAACGTCGGTTGCAACAGGCGCGCGGCGAGTCCGACCCGATAGACGCGCTGTACCGAACACTCCAACTGTATCTCGAAGATAAGCTCCAGGTACGGGGTGTGGTCGTGACAAGTGGAGACGCAGCTCAGCTGCTCCAGGAACATAACGTTGAGGCGAGCTTGGCGCGAGAGTTCAGCGACATATTACGCACCTGTGAGCGGCAACGCTACGCCGGCGGCGCGACCTCCTCAGAACACATCGAAGCCCTGTTCGCTCGCGCACATTCCGCCATTGATGCATTGGAAAACCGTCTAGGAACTGCGCCATGAGCGGGTGGGTTATTTTGGTTCTCATTTTAAGCGCCGACGCCTACGCAGACACCTTTCAATCGGCGAACGAAGCGTATTTGCGCGGCGATTACGACACCGCGATCCAACGGTACACCCAGCTCATACGGGAAGGCGTGACTTCTCCTGAAGTCGTCTTTAACGCCGGCAACGCTTTTTTCCGTAACGGGCGCGTCGGCATGGCTATCGCCTGTTACGAGTGGGTATTGTGGCAGGATCCCCGATTTCCGGGAACGCAGGAAAATCTGCAGAAAGCGGTTTCTGCAACGGAGCGTAAATTGCCCCCGCCCTCATCTTCGCGCTTCAGGGAATTACTCTATTTTTGGATTCGCGATTGGTCACCCGTACGTCTCCGTAACGCGTTTGCGGGGACGTGGCTTCTTTTATGGGCTCTAGTCTTTATCCGATGGCTCCGCCGCATTCCCTACCAAAACGTGCTCATCGTCATTCTGGCGATCTTGAGCGTGTATCTTGGTGTAGCGTGGTATCTCAAGCTACATCCGGAACCCTTGGCGGTCACCATTGCCGAAAAAACCACCGCGCGATACGGGCCCTCAGATCAAGACGCTGCGCGCTTTGATCTCTTGCAGGGAGACCGTGTATTGGTTCAAGAAACACGCGGCGATTGGTGCCGTATTCGTACCGCAGAGGGGGATGAGGGCTGGGTTCGTGCCGTGGACATCCTGCAGGTTGCCTCGCTTCCATCGTATAATGACACGGTAACGCCGACGACGCAAGCGCCGCCGGGGCAGCAGGCGAAGAATAGCATCCCGGCCGGCTTTTATATATAGCGTCGGCACGAACGAGGATTGTTGTTGACTTCCGGTTTTTTACATACCCCGCCCGACAAAACGCACGACGGAGGGCCTCTTGCAGAACTGGTTTCTCTTGCCCAAAAAGACCCGTTCATGGTGCGGAGCATCAGTCACTCCGACATGCTACAAGCCGCACGCGCCTTCCTTAGGCATGAAAGAAACCGTGCGGCGGAACTCCACGAGAGCGGTGCGGCGGGTGCAACCGTCGTACGACATCTCACGGAGGCGACTGACACCCTCGTCCGAGGACTCACCCAACTCGGCCTGGCGTTAACACCCACGCGTAACCAAGGGCTTCAGAGGGCGGCGGTGTGTGCCGTGGGGGGATACGGCCGAGGCGAGCTGAGCCCGTGTTCCGACCTTGATTTGTGCTTGATCCACGAAGAGCCGCTTGAACATAGCCTGCCCACCTTAAGCGAATTCCTTGTCCCCATATTGTTCGACTGCGGCCTTACGGTGGGGTTTGGGGTGTATCACCTTCAGGAAGCGATTGCGCTCTGCTCGAGTGATATAAAGGTCTTCACGAGCTACGTTACGGCACGGCTCCTAATGGGAGACACAACGACATTCGCCCGATGGCGCCTTTCGCTGGGGGAATTACGCCTTGCCCGCCGCAATGCGCTCTTGACCCGACTTCGCCGGTCAGGTGCAAACGGAGAGGGTACAGAGACTTCTCCGGACAACGCACGCGACCTTTTTGATCCACAGCCGGATTTGAAAGAAAGCCCGGGCGGTTTGCGCGATTACCACGCCATACTATGGCTTCTCTATGTCCTGGAAGGAACGGCACAGCCCGAAGGTCTCACAACCTTTGGGTATCTTTCCCAAGATGAGTACGTGGAACTTTGGGAAGGTATTGATTTTCTATGGCGTTTGCGTAACGACCTCCATTTTGCATCAGGTCGTCCCGAGAACCGTTTGACCTTTCCCCGGCAAAGGGAAGTGGCACGGCGCCTTGGGTATGGGGAAGAACCGCGCGCGGTGGAGCGTCTTATGCAAGATTATTATGCGGCGGCACGGCGCATCCGCCATGCCTTTTTACGCGTAGTACGCCGCGGCGACGCACAGGAAGAATTGGCGCTGGATCAAGCACCTGCACAAACCCCTTCACCCTTTATTCAGCGCGAAGGCGCGTTGACTCTTGCCGTCCAGGACGACCGCTGGTTCGCGGAAAATCCGGCACGGCTCATGGAAGCCTTTTGGGAAAGCGCACGGTGCGGTGTGCCCTTAACCCATTCGTTGGTGCAACGGATTAGTACGCAGATTCCCGGCTGCGTTAACGACACCTTCCGAGAGAATGATTTAGTACGCCGTTACTTTTTAGGAATTGCTTCGCGTCCGCTTCGTGCCGGCAAAGTCTTTCGTCAAATGGCGGAGTGTGGTTTGCTTTCCGCGTATTTGCCGGAGTTTCAAAAAATCGTGGGTATGGTGCGTTACGCCGATTTCCATAGCTTTCCTGTGGATGAGCACACGCTTCGGGCCATTGAAGCCCTCGCGGAAATACCTTCCCTGACCGGATCGGTCGGCCGCATCTTGCAGCGCGTTCTCGAAACACTCCATGCCCCCCATCACCTGACTTTGGCGCTCCTATTCCACGATCTGGGCAAATGCTCCGGGGAGGAGCATGTGGAAGCCGGGGTGCGCCTCGTCGAGCAGATCGCACAGCGCATTGGGCTATCGGAAGAGGATACTGCAGCCATCAAATTTCTTGTGCAACATCACATGGTCATGATCACATTGGCCATGTACCGGGACACCGACGACCCCGACGTGATCCGCCATTTTGCAGAATTACTTAAGCAGGAAGAACGATTGCGGGCGCTCCTGCTGCATTCGTACGCGGATCTTTCGGCCGTAGCGCCGGGTGTATGGACGGAGTGGAAAGGCTCGCTGCTCACACGCCTCTACCTCCGTACCGAGCGGTTTATGACGGGACGCACCTTACCCATGGACGACGGTGTATGGTTGACGCAAAAGATTGAAGCCGTCAAACGTATATTTCCCGAACCCCTGCCGGACGCGATGTTGGACACGTTACATGGTTTCGGCGAACGGTATTTTATGACCTTTACCCCACGACAGATCGCTAGACACCTCGAGGGATTGGCTGAAGCATCAACTAGGGGATTAACGGTTTTTTGGACGGATGACCCAGACCTTAATGTGAGTGAAGTCACACTGTCAACCCGGGATCGCCATGGCCTTTTTTATCGCATAGCCGGGGCGTTTGCGGCATGCCTGGTGGACGTGCGAGGCGCCAACTTGTTCACCAGCCGCGACGGCTGGGTCTTGGACGTTTTCACGGTCGTGGATGCGCATTCCCGAAGTCGCGTCCACCCTGGGCAGCGCGAATCCGTCCAAAAAATACTTAGAGCCGTACTCTTGGAAAACGAGGAAATTGACAGCTATGTCACGCGCGCTCGTAGCCGCTTGTTTGCGCTCGAAAAGCCCGTGCTGCCCATCCCGACCCGTATTGCATTCGACAACCAGCTGTCTCGGACCGACACAATCATGGATGTAGAAACAGGTGACCGCACCGGGCTATTGTATGATATTGCAAGAACGCTCAGCGATCTCGGCGTAGACATTACCAGTGCTTATATTGTCACAGATAGGCGACAAGTACGCGATGCTTTCTATCTACAGCGGCAAGGTCGGAAGATTGAGGACCCGGAGGCACTGGAAGAAATCCGTCACGCACTGTACCAAGTACTGACAACCCACGCGCTAACGTAAGGAGGCTGTAGTCCATGTGTCACACCGCCCGATTTTTTACGCAAATTCTTTTCGTGTGTGTTCTTATATGTACCGCACACGTGTACGCGGTGAGCCCTGCCATTCAAGAATTGGAAAAGCAGTTTGTGGAAGTGGGGCAACGTCTTCTCCCCAGTGTCGTAAATATTGACACGAAAGAGCACACCCTCACGGACGCCGGAGACCTTAACCCATTGCTTCCTTTCTTCGGGTTGCCGCTGCCCCAAGAAGGTGAACAACAGCCCCGGCGTCCCATGCCGGAACGTGCGACCGGCTCCGGTTTTATTTACGACACCCAGGGGCACATCGTTACCAATAATCATGTTGTCGAGAAGGCCGAAAAAATCACTGTGCGGCTCCACAGTGGAAAGGAATACCCCGCCAAGGTGATAGGAACCGACACGGATACCGACTTGGCTGTGTTAAAAATTGACGCACCGGCGGAGGAACTGGTGCCGGCGACCCTGGGCGATTCCGATCTTTTAAAGCCGGGCCAGTTTGCCATTGCCGTGGGTAGTCCCCGCGGCTTTGTCGGAAGCTTATCGTTCGGCCACATCAGTGCCCTTGGACGTACCGGTCTCCCGGCGTTGGCCTCCCGAGGGCTCCGCTTCCAGGACCTCATCCAAACGGACACCGCAATAAACTTGGGGAACAGCGGAGGGCCCCTCTGCAATATAGCCGGCGAGGTCATCGGAATCAATATCGCGATTGTTTGGGATGCCAACTCGATAGGCTTTGCCATCCCCGTGAACACAGCAAAACGTGTTGTCCCACAGCTGATTGCCGAGGGCAGGATTGTCCGGGGATACCTCGGTGTTGCGATAGAGAATGTAACGGATTATCAAGATGCCCTAGGGCTGGAGGATGGTCTCGGGGCTTTCGTCAAAGGCGTCCAAGTCGGCACCCCGGCGGAACGCGCCCAGCTGCAGGTATACGACGTTATCCGCAAGGTGAATGAAAAACCCGTACAAAACGCAAGTGACCTGGTCGCGCAAATCTCCGCGTACCCCCCCGGTACCACAGTGAACCTCGAGGTCTGGCGCAAAGGCGGAATCGTCAATATCGCCGCAACCCTGGACGAATGGAAGGGTAAGACCGTAGCGGCGGAGGTGCAACAGCCGAAAAGTATTTTTGGGCTTATGCTCAGCCCCATCACGCCGCAACTACAGAAGAAATACCAAGTGGCTGAGGACGTGGAGGGTGTGGTAGTCACCGGCATAGAGGCAAATAGCCCGGCGGAGGAGACCGACTTGCGCGAAGGCGACGTAATCATTGAGGTAGCGCAGACAGCGGTCAAAACCGTGGCGGATATTGAGCGTATACTCAACGAGCAAGGCGAAAAACGAAAAGCATTCCTTGTACGGTACGTTCGGGGCGGTAATCCGGCCGACATCACGGTATTGCGCGTGAATGAGTAGCAGCCGAGAGTGACTTCTCGTCGTAATACTAATAGTGCGCAATATCGCCAAAATCCATAAAAGCCTTGCGTTTTCAAAACCTCTTTTGTTACGCTACTAGACGGTTCAAGGAAACATCGTCTGGAGTGACGGACAATGAACGAGACAAAAGGTTCAGGGGAGGTTTTTTATCCGGGGTACGAAGGCTTTCGTGCGATTGTAGCCGACGACGACATGTTCGTGCCCGCATATATTAAGGAAGTGCTGGAGCAGCAGTTGGGCATGAACGTAAAAGTGGTGCCCGACGGAGATGCGCTCTTAGCCTCGCTGCAGAGCACCCCCTACCATGTCGTGATCACAAACATGCGCATGCCGGGAATCAACGGTCTCGATCTCATCCAGCGGATCAGAGAAGTTGCTCCGCATGCGGACATCATCGTATCCACGGGCGACCCCGTAACGTTTAATTATGCGGCTTGTGTGCAGTGCGGCGCCCGCGATGCCTTGTACAAGCCCTTTTTGAGCGCGGAGCTTGTGGGTAAGGTGATGCGCATCCTTGATGAACAAAAGGTGCGGCACGATCTGCAGGTGGCACAAGCAAAATATCGAGAGGTATTCGATTCCAGCGTGGACGGAATGGCGTTTGCCTCCGCCGATACGTTGGTGCTTACCGAGGCGAACGCGGCGCTGGGAGAACTCCTAGGGATGCGGGCCGAAGAAATCCCCGGTAAAAACCTAATGGAATTAATTGATCCCACCGAAAGCGAGCGCTTCCGAACGTGGCTCGAATATTGCCAAACGCCCAAACGCGGGGCAATTAGCGGAATTCGTCTTGTGCGCAAAGAGGGTAAGGGGGTTTATGCAGATATTTCCGTGATATACGTGGAGGTTCAGGGAGAAACCATCTTTTATATAGCCTTCCGAGATGTCACCGAACGACTGGAAATGCAACACCACATCGCCGAGGCGGCCACGCGTGACGCATTGACGGGCCTTTTCAACAAATCCTCTTTCCGAGCACGGTTGGATGCCGCTGTAAATACCGCACGAGCGAAAGGCGTGCCTCTCGTGCTGATGATGGTAGACCTCGATAATTTTAAGCATTGCAATGACACGTACGGCCATGCCACCGGTGACGCCTTGTTAAATGAAGTAGGGGCTTTGCTGCGTGCCCAATTGCGTGCCGAGGACGAGGCGTTTCGTTTCGGCGGGGATGAATTCGGTGCCCTTCTATACAATGTCAGCGGGGATGTCGCGCAACGTATCGCCGAACGCATCCGCAGCGCATTCGCAAATAGCCAGACCTATGGGACAAGCATGAGTATAGGCCTGGCGGAATACCAGCCCGGCATGACGCCCGCCGAATGGTTAGAAGCGGCGGATGAAGCGTTATATGACGCCAAGCACAAAGGCAAGAACCAGGTAGCCCTCCGCGAAGCCTAAATTCAGATGCGCCGCAGCGCACGGGTGGCCTTCTCCGGAATACTCGTCAAACTTCACCGCAACCACAGCGCCGCCTACCTCCTGTTTTCTTCATCAACCGTTACATGGTAGACTATGCAACGAGGGTACGTTTAGGGGAGTCTAATCGGCGCCACGTGAAGTACCGGAAATACCACAAAAAGGAAGCAGGGGTATGTCTTACGAATTTTTACAGATCAGCGCAGAAGGGCCGGTTACAACAATACAATTGAACCGTCCTAAGGTAAATGCCCTGTCTTTGCCGCTCATTCAAGAGCTGGCGAGGGCCGTCAAGGAGGCGGAGCAAGATGACTCGGTACGTGTTATCGTGCTGACCGGCACGGGCCGTTTCTTTGCAGCAGGTGCCGATATACCGACGCTGCAGCAAACTCGGGAAAATCCTCTCCAACAAGGTGGACTGTTGTCTGAGGGGATCAAAACGATGCAAAACATCGAAAAGAGCCATAAGCCGATCATTGCCGCCGTAAACGGCATTGCGCTGGGTGGCGGTTGTGAACTCTGCTTGGCGTGTCACATCCGACTGGCTGCAGAATCCGCCACCTTCGGGCAGCCTGAGATTAACCTCGGCATTATTCCGGGATGGGGCGGGACGCATCGCTTGCCCCTCCTCATTGGAGAAAGTCGCGCCCGCGAATGGCTGCTGACGGGGCGCACCGTGTCGGCAAAGGAGGCGTACGAGGCCGGTTTGGTGGCCCGCATTTTTGCGGATGCAGAATTGCTACCGGGTGCCCTGGAGTATGCAAAGGCCCTCGCGGAAAAACCACCTTTGGCCGTAGCCCACACTCTGAGCATTCTGAACACACGTATGTATTATCCCGAGCGGGGAGCGGAATTAGAAGCAGCCGCATTCACGGCGATTGCTCGTAGTGAGGATGCAGCCGAGGGAATCGCCGCATTCCTCGAAAAGAGAAAACCCGTCTTTAAAGGGAGATAAACGTTTTCTATGACACGGGGCGTTGTGCCCTTGAATGCGGGATGCGGGTGGGGGTACCTCATACTCCTGATTTCTACCGCTCTGTGTCTCCAAGCGGCGGCGTTGTTCCATGCAGGCGTCGGGAAAACGGATATCACGCCGCCCGTCGGCACTCCATTGAATGGATACGGCGATCGCCTCGGCCGCCCCTCTGTAGCAATTCATGACCCCCTATTTGCCAGAGCTGTGTACCTCGATGATGGTTCGACCCAAGCCGTTATCGTAAGTACCGACCTTTGCATGATTCATCGCGAGCTTCGCGATCGCGTGATGGCGTTTGTCCCTCAGGAGATTCCGGCGAATGCGGTGTTTCTCACCGCTACGCACACCCATAACGCGCAAGGCGCCATGCACCAAAATCTACCGTGGCGTTTTGTTTCCGGCCGTTTTAATCCTGAAGTCTTGGAAAGAACCGCAAAGGCGATTGCCGAAGCCATCCGCCAAGCCTATGATTCCCGCCGACCCGCCACCATCGGATATGCGGTCGGAGAGCAACATCACCTTTCCGCAAATCGCCGCATCCCAGGCGGCCCGATAGACCCGCAAATCGGCGTTATCCTCATTCGGGAGGCGGACGGTGCGCCGATGGCCGTTATTACCAACTTTGCCGCGCATCCCACTTCGGTTCCGGAGAGCGACCGCTTCGTTATTTCGGCCGACTACCTGGCCACGTACTATGAGACAGTCGAGCAATCCTTCGCGCCGGAGACCTTGGCCCTCTTCCTCAATGGTGCCGAAGGCAATCAAACCCTTGCACCGATGCAGGGAAGCGAGGGATGGGCACTCACGGAAATGGCGGGGAAGGCGTTAGCCCTCGCGGCAAAAGAGATCGCAGCGAACATCATTTGCCGGGAACTACCTATATATATGGCGGAACGCGAATGTGCGCTCCCGCCCACCGCATGGCCGCAGTTTCTTCCCACGCAAGCCACGCTGCGCACCTTAGAAATCGGCGATGCACTGCTGGCGTTTTTCCCGGGTGAACCGGTAGTGGAAATTGGTTTGGCGTTACGTGAGCAGGCGCTGGCGCGAGGCTACGCAGCCTGCTTTGCCGTGGGCCTGGCGGATGAGTATCTGGGCTATTTTGTAACGCCTGAGCTCTACGCAACAGACGCATACGAGTCCAGCATGAATTTCTACGGCCCTTTTATCGCGTCTTGGTTTTACCGTGAGTTTCATGCGCTCATGCGTCGTGGGACTCCGCCGAGCGAGCTTCAGGGAGGGGCGGAGATCTCGGAACCGACGCCGACCGATGGGATCCTACTGATCGAGAAGAACGCCGCACGCATCGGCGCTCGACTCGGCGGAATGCATGCAGACGCGGTACTCCAAGCGGTCGAAAACAAAGCTCTCATGCCGATTCGGGAACATAAACGGACCCCTTCAGGAAATCTTTGGACCTGGGTGCCGCCGTTTATTGACCCCAGCCTATTTGTATTGCGTGACCTGAGCCTAGAGGCTCGTCACGCCTTAGCGGAACTGGATCCCGAGGATTGGCAAGAACTCGAGGGTTTCGCGCAAGCCCTGGCGCGTCCTTTTGAACCCCTGTTACTGACGATGCATACCGCGGCCGACACCCCTAGTGCGGGCGCTGAGTCATCTCCCTTGCGGTTACCCATGACCTGGGCCGTAACGCAATCCGGCAAAACTCCGCAAGCATGGCTTGCGCAAGTCCTTCCGCGGTCAGCCGTATCCCATGTTATTGTGTATGCAGGGAAAGCGCAGCGCGGTTCTCCATTTGCATGTCTTACATCGATGTATCCCCTGGGTGCCTATGCCGGGTTCAATACACGGGGCGTAAGCGTAGCCCTCGATCTGTCCGAAGCGAAAGAAAGCGTTCCTCTCCATCAGGCGCCGCCGTCGTGGTACATAAAGCGGGCGTTGCGTCGAGCGGACGATGTCACCGCGCTCATAACGTGGTTTAAGAGTATACCGCTTCCCCACGGGTGCCGCGTGGTGATTGGGAGTAACACCGGCGGCGCTCCGGTGTGGCATGTACTGGGCTGGGAAAACGGCGGTGTTACCGTGGATACCGGTAACATGTATCCGCGCGATATTGCTCCGGGAGGAGGTAAGAACGGGCCTCTTTCCGGGGCGGACGAAGGTAGCGCGTCGGCGCACCCGGCCCAGTCTTCTTTGGATAACGCAGCACAGCCTCCGAAAACTCTCGAGGAGTGGCAAGAGTTCCTCTTGCGCATTTGTCAACCCCTGGAACAACCGGTGTCCGCCTATGTATGGGACTCGGCATCTTCCAGGCTGTCCTTTTGTGAAGACAGTGGAGCCCCTACCTGGGTTTCTCTTGACCTAAGCGCGGTGCAGGGCGATGAGTGATACAGTACGTGTATTTAGTAAAGGAACGTCCTCGTTGCGACTTCGTCGCATGCGCCGCCGGAAGGCTATTTTTTATGCCATCGTCGGCTTGCTTTTCGTAACCGTACTCCTCTTCTTTTGGACGACGCGCAATTCATTCTCGCTCGAAGATTTCGCCACTGACGAGGCGCAGGTATGTGCGTACGCCACGCATCTCGCGGAACTACGCGCAATATTGAATGAACATGCACAAACCGCCCTAGCGGCTGGCGTGCCTATTTTCACCGATATGAACCATCTCGACCGAAAAACATTCGTTTCGCCCGAGTGGGTGCTCAACAACGTGCTTGCGGAACAGATCTATGTCAGCGCCGATGCACCTTGGGACAAGAACTGGCTTATCATTACCGAGGTTAGTCGTTTCGGCCGAGTGATGTTATGGCTTTTACCCTACTTCGCACGAACAAACGAGGATTATGCCGGCGGCCTGCACATCCGTTTTTTGACGGATAACCATTGGTATTACACCTTGCGGGGACGGTTGCTTTTCTTAAGTCCGGATAGAGACCGGTTGATTCGTACGCTGACGGGAAGGGGGGTAAACATCTCGGGGGATACGGGAAAAAACGATGGAAATCGTCCCCGGCGCATGGTAACCGACGAATTTCCTGTCTCCGTTGTGGCGCGTGCGTTGAAAGTAACTCCTGACATTTCCTTCGATTTGTCCGCTCGCATTCAATACACAGCGGATGCTATTCGCGCCCGCTTGACGTTCACAGTGAATGATACGACCGCCGAAAAGTGGCATGAAGTTCTCGAGTCCATCCAACCAACGACGTTGCATTATCCGCCGGACGGCGTGTTTCGTCTCAGTTTTCACGCGGGCGTTCCGCTACGGCGTTTGTATCAGATGCTCGTGGCAACGGTTCCCGACGAAACGCAGGGGAACACTGCCGCAACAGAAGCAAACGCACTGTCGCTTGCATCCTTTTGGTCGAATTTCGGCCCAACAGGTACCGCTTTTTCCACACTACTTGAACAACTTTGGAATACAGCACGGGGTGAGGTCTTCTTTTTGTGGCGTGGAATGGACTCGGGCGCTCCGGTGCCCGTACCGCAATGCGCGGCGGGATGGGACGCCGATCCGGACCTGGTGCAAGAGATTTTCAGTACGTCAGTGGCGGGGGCTGCTGCAGACTCGGCAGTAGAGTCTACAAAAAATAATCCCACGCTTGTCTCGCTGCCCATCCTCGGTGAGGATGCATTGCAACCGACCTTAGGGCATCGCCACGGGCTTGGAGTGGTGCTTGCCAGCCACCGCGGTCTCGCTGAGTCATTGTGCGCTGAGCACGAGGCGCCGGGTGCAATACCCCAAACGGGTAACCTATACGTTCAGATACGGCCGCAACAGGTGTGCGAGGCTTTGGAAGACACCTTAAGGCAGCTCGCCGCCTTAGGTCTTATTCGCGGCCACACCGAAAAAACATTCCTAGAGACGTGGGACAAGATAAAGCGGCTCGCGCAACATTACCCTGAATACGCCATGCTGGGATGGGTAGAGTACCCTAGTATCGTAACGGATGTGCGGCTTGTTTTTCGCAAAAACGCGGGCGAATAGACAACGCGCCTGCGTGTTACGTACGCAGGGAAACTTTTCCTCTCCACTGGGAATAGAAATGAGTGGCGTGTTATCGCGTCCGGTAGAATTCTTTGTAGGATACACCCAGCGAGCATCTAAGGAACTCTATACGATTCGCCGGGTATGGCACACGTCTAATAAAGAAAGAAATCCCGAAAAGGATGTATTGACAAAAGGCAGGGGAGTCAAATGTACCGGGTAAACGTCGCATTCTTTTGGTC
>FWPU01009098.1_pt1 | contig 16025 bp, 20 predicted proteins | sample 2228361 | NCBI WGS metagenome assembly FWPU01 (sample SAMEA103939777, study PRJEB20133) | metagenome
ACAGCCAGGCTGACGTCCGATTCGGTGATGTCGCCCGCTGCGGCGTGGATGATGTTGACCCTGAGGTTCTCCTGGTCCAGTCTGTTCAGCGAGACGAGGATGGGTTCGATCGAGCCCTGGACGTCGGCCTTGACGATCAGGTTCAGCTCTTTGACCTGGCCCTGGCGGTCTTCGTCACGGCCACGACTACAGACTTTCTGGACGGTTACCTGGCCAGGCGTAACGGCCAAATCAGCGACTTCGGAAGGATAGCAGACCCCCTGGCCGACAAAGTAATCATCTGCGGCGGTTTCTCCCTTTTACTTCCCCATCTCCCCATGGTAAAGCTATGGATGGTAATAACTATAATCTCAAGAGAATTGCTGATAAGCCTCATCAGGGGATACGCAGAGCTAAACGGGATCAGCTTCCCAAGCAACCTCTGGGGCAAGGTCAAAATGACTCTACAATCCTTAACCGTCGGGTTACTGGTCTTTATGGCCGGTCATAACCAGGGATACTGGACCCTCATGGGGGCAGAAGGACTCCTCTGGATTACCGTTACGATTACCATACTTTCTGGCCTTATCTACCTCCTTCAGGTCGGTTGCAGTGGTACGCGGCTCAAGTTACATTCCTACGGACATCGCGGAGTCGCCAAAAAGACTCCTATAGATACCCCTGGCTGGCAGTTCCCTACAGGGCAGGTCTGCAAGAGTAGGCAAGTCATGCCAGAGGCAGATTTGTTGCAGTGAAAAACCCTATGGAGTTCCGTAAGACCTTAGCCCTGACTCTTAACAGAGTAAACTATAGCAATACCAGCCAAATAGCCACCTTTTACACCATTGACTATGGAAAGCTTCAGGCCCTGGCCAGGGGTTCTAAGCGTATGGGGAAAAAGGCCTTAGGCTCTATTGACCTCTTCTCCTATAACGAAATAATCTTTCTTAAAAAGGATACAAGCAACCTGCATCTACTTACCGAATGGGAGGTACTGGAAGACTTCCCGGCGTTTAGAAAGGAGATGGAAAGATTTTATTCCGCCTGCTATGTAGTAGAGCTATTGGATGAGCTTAGCGAAGAAGGGGAGGCCGACAAATCCCTGTTTTATCTCCTCCTGAATACCTTGTATGGTCTTTCCAAAAATGGCAACAAAGATTTGCATATCCTTGCCTTTGAGTTTCAGCTTCTTAAACACCTGGGTTACCTACCTGAACTGAGGGAATGCACCCAGTGTAGAAAAAAGTTTCCCAGGAATTCAGGGGCAGTGTTTAGCCCCTTTCAAAGGGGCCTATTGTGCAAGGATTGCGCCTCGGGTGGGTACGGCCTTAGCCTCTCTCCCACCACCGTTGGGGCAGCCAGTTTTCTAGCAAGCTGCAAGCTCTCCGCCCTTAACCGTCTCCGTGTACCCCGGGAAGCCTGTGAGGAACTAAAGAGGTTGAGTACAGGATACCTCTCAGAAATCCGCGGCAGACCTGTAGGGCCCTGGAGATGATTAAAAGCCACCCTGTTAAGATAAGTTAGTTTAATCTTTAAATTCATTCTTCTGTAATAGTATGTAAGGGGCCTGCCCCTTACCACCCCAAAAAGGGTAGGTATTTACTATGAGTCTATTATAGGTTAAAATTCTTGTCTCGACCCTGTAGACTAATCTTTACGTAACGAAATTTTGTAGCCATGAAGGCTAAGGTCTTTCTAGTAGGAATAATACTCCTCTTGCCAGTGGTGCTGGTGCTAACCAGCGCCCATGGCAAGATGATATGGAACAAGGATACCGGGTGGGTAGATCCTGCCGCCCTGGACCCCCGTATTCCGGACCAGCACCTTAAACTGGCCATGGCAATGATGGTGGACCGGCAGTACGAAAGCGCAGCAAAGGAGTTTGAGGCCCTACTGGAGAAATATCCGGAGGGGGAGTGGGTAGAGCCCTGTCTATACAACATTGCCCAGGCCTACTATCTGGCGGGCAAATACAAGAAGGCCTTTGATGCCTATGAAGACTTCCTGGATAGGCTACCCGGAACACGACTATCGGGGCTGGTGTTAGAAAAGGAGTTCCAGGCAGGAGTAGCCCTCATGGAAGACAAGCCTACATCCGCGGTGGAAATCTTTGAGAAGGTAATAGAACATAACCCTAAAGGACCACTGGCCCCCGAGAGCCAGATAAAGATAGCCGATGCCTATTTCCTGGCCATGGAATACGACACGGCCGAAGAGGCCTACAGGAAACTATTAGAGAATTATCCCAAGAGTGAGTGGGCCCCTTATGCCATGTTCCGTATCCCGCTCACCAAGCTCAACATTGAGACCATGAGGGAAAGGGACCTCGGCAGGCTCTGGAAGGCGAGGGAGGGTTTTGAGGAGTATCTGGCCAATTATCCAACAGGCAGCTTTGCTGAGGAAGCCAAAGAGAAAATTCATGAGACAGAAGAACTCATCGCTCAAAGACAATACAATATTGCTGAACTCTATCTCAGGAAGAAACGTCCCAAGGCAGCCATGGTTCACTTCGAAGGAGTGGTAAGCCATTTCCCTAACACCCCCTGGGCCGAAAAATCTAGAGAACAGATAGAATTCCTGAAAAAGATTAACGCAGCCCGAAAATGAGAATACTATGGTTAGGGGTGTTCGCAATAAGCTTCCTCCTGGCAGCCTGCGGGTATACTTCAAGGTCCCTGATGCGGCAAAACGTAAACACCGTCTATATACCAATATTTGATAACCAAACCTACCGAAGGGGACTGGAGTTTGACCTGACCAACGCCATCAAGAACGAGATACTCTTCAGGACCCGTTTAAAGGTAGTAGATAAAGATCACGCAGACTCCGTTCTCAACGGCATGATAGTCGATGTAAGGGAATCAATCTTACTGGAAGACCCCAGCGCTAACATAGTAGAGAGTGCTATGATCTTTATCGTAAACTTTTCCTGGGTAGACCTCCGTACCGGTAGAACTATAGTGAAAAAGGAAAACGTCACCCAGAGGGCAGAGTTTATCCCAAGAAGGAGAGAAGACAAGACAACGGCTGCTAACGAGGCCTTTGTAGACCTGGCTGAAAGGATTGTAAACCTCATGGAAGAGGCCTGGTAAAACCATGGGACTCATCCTTGAACGGCGCGAAAAAGTGGCTAGTATTAAAGAGTATCTACCTCACACAGACCAGACACGGCACAGAGAGATAGTGGTAGAAAAAAAGAAAACCCAGATAATGGGCATCTTGAACGTAACCCCCGACTCTTTCTACGACGGGGGCCGTTACCTAAAGGTCAAGGAGGCCGTCAGGAGGGGACTCAAGATAATAGAAGAAGGGGCAGACCTGGTAGACATAGGAGGGGTCTCTACCCGTCCGGGTTCGGAGCCTATCCCAGTAGAAGAAGAATTAAAGAGGGTAATCCCTGTAATTAAGGAGTTGGCCTCCCGGACGCAAATACCCCTTTCCATAGACACCTACAGGGCCAGTGTGGCAGAAAAGGCCCTGGAGGCCGGTGCCACCATTGTCAATGATATCAGTAGCCTAAGCGATAAAGATATGGCACGAATAGTTGCCTCCCGTAAGGCTACCCTGGTCATAATGCATATAAAGGGAAAACCCCATTACTATCCTAAAAGGCCCGTTTACCGCAATATTATGACAGAAGTCCACTCATTCCTGCAAAGAAGGGTTGAAATGGCACTGGAAGAAGGGGTAAAATTTTCTAAAATTATTGTTGACCCAGGACTGGGCTTCGGTAAGACCGCCAGTCAATCGCTGGAACTCTTAAGGAGGCTGGGAGAGTTAAGATCCCTGGGGCAACCCATAATGGTAGGTCCTTCCAGAAAGAGTTTCATAGGAAAGATAGTGGGGGCCGCTGCAGAAGACAGGCTCTCCGGTACACTGGCCATCCTTACCCTGGCCATCCTTCAGGGTGCAAGTATAATAAGGGTTCACGATGTAAAGGAAGCGGTACAGGTGGCAACCCTATGCGACACCTTTAAAGTAAAGAAATGGAAAGAATTGTAGGAGAGTTAAACTTTGAAGGCCTCCTGCGGGCCTCCATAGAAATCTTTATCATATTCCTGATGCTCTACTTTGTCCTTGGCTTTATGCAGGGTACCAGAGGAGTGGGCATCATAAGGGGATTGGTCTTCTCACTGGTAATTGCCACCGTAGCGCTCCTTTTCGTCATAAGAAAATTTCAACTCTACACCGTGGACTGGTTATTAACTGAATTCCTGCCCTGGGTCACCATCCCCTTTATTATCCTGTTTCAACCGGAAATCAGACGAGCACTGGTAAGATTGGGACAAAACCCCTTCCTCGGGGCATTCTTCAGGACAGAGCCCCCCATGATAGATGAAGTAGTAAAGGCAGCCACTACCCTGTCCAAAAACCGCCTGGGAGGGATAATCGCCATAGAGAGGAAGGTCGGGCTAGACAACTTTATTGAGGGAGGCAATCGCATAAACGCCGACCTCTCCAGCGACCTCATAAACACCATATTCTGGCCCGGTTCACCCATGCACGATGGGGCCGTCATCGTCAAGGGACAAAAGGTGGCTGCCGCCGGATGCCTCCTGCCTCTAAGTGATAACCCCGACGTAGATAAGGCCCTGGGCACCAGACACAGGGCAGGTCTCGGCCTCACAGAGGAAACAGACGCCATCTCCATCATAGTCTCCGAGCGCACGGGCAATGTCTCCCTGGCCGTCAGGGGACAACTTACCGGTGGCTATGATGCCCAGGGACTAAGGAAGGCCCTGTATCAACTCCTTGGCTCCAAAGACAACGGCCCCAAGGAGGCTAGCCTTGCTTAAAGAGGTCCTCCTCGGCAACTGGGGTGCCAAACTCATGGCCCTCTCCATGGCCGTAGCCCTATGGTCCTATGCCACTGGCAAATACACCGGAGAGCTTGCATGCGAAATCCCTTTGCAGATATCCTACCCCTCAGGCTACACACTGCTCCAGCAATCCACCAGGGAACTAAAGGTTAAGCTAAAAGGACCAAAACAGGGCATTGATTACGTTTCAGAACTCCTCAGGACCAAAGAACTGACGGCCAGATGTGAGATTAGCGGTGAGGGCCGCCCTGCCATAGACCTCCTGGAAGAAGTGGTCACGCTGGACAAAAAGAATTTCAACCTCCCCCCTGAGATAAAACTCGAATCCCTGAACCCCGACAGGGTAAGAGTAACCCTTGGAAAACTGGAAGAAAAGACCCTTCAGGTCGGCCTCCAGAAGAGAGGTGAACCGGCCCCGGGGTACGTCCTGGCAGGGGAGTTCTTTTATCCCTCCCAGGTACAGGTAACAGGCCCTGCCAGCCTGCTTAAAGAGGCAAAGGAGATATCCACCACGGCTATAGACATATCCAACCTTACCTCAGAGCAGAACCGAACGTTCCCCTGGAGAGTGCCACTGGAACAGAGGGTGATCTTACATAGCAATGGCACAACACTTGAAGTTCCAGTAAAATGTGACAAACAGATTAATGTCTGGCTACAACTGAGTGAGCAGCCCGGCAGCAAAACCTTTCAGAAGGTCAAGATTAAGCTACTTCAACCTCTCGATTTCCCTTACAAGGTAAAACTGCAGGAAGAAGAAATAGACCTCAAAATACGAGGATCAAAACTAATCCTGGACAAGCTTAACCCCCCGGAGGTCTTCGTGGATGTAAGTGGACTGGAACCACCGGGGCCTTACAAGCGTCCCCTGAGGTGTAACCTCCCTCCACAGGTGGAACTGGAGGAGATGCTACCAGAGGTCCACCTGGACTTCGTGCAGGAAGAAGAGACTAAAAATGACAAAACTCGGAGTGAACGTTGACCACGTTGCTACCCTGAGACAGGCCAGGAAGACCTACGAGCCAGACCCTGTCACCGCTGCGCTCCTGGCTGAGCAGGGAGGTGCCGACATCATTACCGTCCATCTCAGGGAGGACCGAAGGCACATCCAGGAAAGAGACCTGAGACTGCTAAAAGAAAACATCTTCATAAAGCTGAACCTGGAGATGTCCACAGCACCTGAAATAGTTGAGATAGCATTCTCATTAAAACCCAATCAGGTAACCCTCGTGCCAGAGAGGAGACAGGAGGTTACCACGGAGGGAGGGCTGGATGTAGCCCTCCAGAAGAAGTCCCTGGAAGACCTGATAAAGAGATTCAAAGACGGCGGCATCCTTGTAAGCCTTTTTATAGACCCCGAACCGGGTCAGATCAGGAGTTCAAGCGAGGCAGGTGCGGATTTTGTGGAGCTCCACACAGGGGCCTACGCCAACGCACCCTCTGAGGCACTCCGCCTGGCCCAGTTAGCCAGGCTCCGCCAGGGGACCCTCCTGGCCCGAGAGGCAGGGCTACGGGTAAACGCCGGCCACGGACTCACCTACCATAATGTAGGTCCCGTTGTGGAAGAACTGGGTGCAGAGGAACTCCACATCGGTCATAGCATCATCTCCAGGGCCATCTTTGTAGGAATAAAAAGGGCCGTGGAAGAGATGCAGGAACTCATTTACAGACACAGCCTCCTGGCCCTTAACCATGCCAGACTCAGGGCTGGCCAAGAGGCCGGCCCGTAAAGGATAATATAAAAGGAGAAGACGATGCTCAGCGGTTCCGTGGTGGCCCTGGTCACACCCTTCCGAGAGGGTGAGATAGACCTGGTAAAACTAAAAGAACTGGTGGAATTCCACATAAAGGAAGGCACAAACGCCATCTCTCCCTGTGGCACTACAGGGGAGTCTGCCACTCTAACCCATGAGGAACACGAAAAGATAATTTCGGAGGTAGTCCAACAGGCCAGGGGGCGCATCCCCGTGGTTGCAGGTACTGGCTCTAACAGCACCAAGGAGGCCCTCGGGCTCACCCGCTACGCCAAGAAGGCAGGGGCAAATGCAGCACTAATCATCACCCCCTACTACAACAAGCCCACCCAGGAGGGCCTCTACCGCCACTACAGGGCCCTGGCGGAAGAGGTGGACATACCCATCGTGGTCTATAACGTCCCTTCCAGAACAGGGGTATCCATCTCTCCAGAGACGGTAGCAAGGCTGGCAGAGTTCAAGAACATTGTGGCAATAAAAGAGGCCAGTGGAAGCCTTGACCAGGTCAGTGATATCCTCAGGTTGTGTAAGATTACTGTACTTTCCGGAGACGACTCCCTCACCCTCCCTATCCTGTCCCTGGGAGGCAAAGGGGTAGTTTCAGTGGTGGCTAATATAGTCCCAAAGGAAACTGCAAGGCTGGTGGACAGTTTCCTGAAAGGAAACGTCTCAGAGGCTGCCAGGCTGCATCACAAACTCTTCCCCCTCTGTAAGGCTATGTTTATCGAGACCAACCCTATTCCAGTTAAAACGGCTATGAAGCTCCTTGGACGGCTCAACGGGGAGTTACGTATGCCCCTTTGCGAGATGAACAAAGAAAATGAAGCCAGACTGAACAGGGCACTAAGGGACTACGGACTATTGTAGACCACGAAAGAATGGATACCAAAAAGATAATTCGGGCAGTGCGACTCCTGCTTGAAGGCATAGGGGAAGACCCCGACCGCCCCGGCCTTAGAGAGACCCCCCGGAGGGTAGCCTCCATGTGCGAGGAGATATACTCTGGCATCGGAAAGGATGCCAAGCAGGAGATGAAGGTACTAAAGTCAGAGGACCATGATGAGATTGTCCTCTTAAAAGATATCCCTTTTTACTCCGTATGCGAACACCATCTTTTACCCTTTATTGGGGTGGCCCACGTGGCCTATATTCCAGAGGGTGGCAGGGTCACGGGGATTAGCAAGCTGGCCAGGGTAGTGGAGAGTCACGCCAAAAGGCTCCAGGTTCAAGAGAGGCTGACCACCGCCATTGCAGATAGCATCATGGAGGCCCTCCGCCCAAAGGGAGTGCTTGTGATTATCCAGGCCGAACATCTCTGTATGACCATGAGGGGGATAAAGAAGCCAGGCTCAAAGGTGCAGACCTCGGTGGTAAGGGGCATCTTCAGGGAAAACCCTGCCACCAGGGCCGAGGCCCTATCCCTCATACAATCTACCAGGATATAAGTTCTCCTGGTAAACGCCGATGGTCCGCCCGAGGCGGACCTCAGGCGTGACCTGAAGGAGGTGTGTTATGGTGTCAAAGATTTTCGGGTTCTTTTCCCTCGTCTGTCTGACCGTCTTAATTTCCCTTAACCTTAGGGCAGAAGGAGTAGAACTCCAGTCTCAGATGGGTTTCATGAGGTTATCCCTTGCAGACTGCGTAGAACTGGCCTTCAAGAACAATCTGGATGTAGAGATTGCCAGACTAAATCCATTGATCGGAGAAAAGGACATATCGGTAGCCAGGGCCAGGTTTGACCCGTTACTGAAGGGCTTGAGTGAGATACGCAAGGATGAGATACCGCTGAATTCAATATTTGTTACCGGCACCGCCCCAGCAACCTTCACCACACGCCAAAGAACATTTAACGGCACTATCAGTTCGCTGGTACCCACTGGCGCCACAATCAGCGTCGAGTACGATACTATAGGAAGGATACGGACCACCGAGCTTGGACGTTCCAGGGCCTTTGCCTTCAACCCCGGCTTCGACACCTTCTTTGAGACCAAACTCACCCAGCCCCTCCTTAAAGGTGGAGGGTTTTTCTATAACATGAGCCCTATCTATATAGCCAGGAACGACAAGCAAAAGTCCATCTACGCCTTCAGACGAATTCTTGGAGACGTAGCCAATGCTACCCAAAAGGCCTACTGGAACCTGGTAAAGGGCATTGAAGGCCTTAAGACCGCCCACAAATCCCTCCAGAGGGCAGAAGAATTCCTCAGGCGCAATAAACTACAGGTGGAGGCAGGTCTGCTGGCCCCAATAGAAATAGTGGCAGCCGAGGAAGAAGTGGCCAAAAGAAAAGAGGCTATCATAATAGCAGAAAACGAGGTGAGAGACAGAGAAGATGAACTCAAGCAACTCATGAACCTGCTCAACCTTGAGACCGATCCGCTACTGATGGACATCACCATTGTCCCCCTGGACATGCCCCACTTCATCCCAAAGAAGATAAGTCTTGAGAACTCCCTTCAGTTGGCCCAGGAACGCAGGCCAGAACTGTTTGAGACTCGTCTCGCACTGGAGAATGCTGAAATTACTGTAAAACAGAAAAAAAACGAACTGCTACCCAAGCTTGACCTGGAGGGGGGCGCACGTTACAGCGGGCTGGGCGAACGCTGGAACGATTCGCAGGACTCTACCTACTCGTACGACTTCCAGGGTGAGTACGCCAAGCTTACCCTGGAGGTACCCATCGGCCTCAGGGCAGAAAGGGCTAATTACGCAAAGGCCAAACACTTAAGGCGCCAGGCCGAATTAGAACTTAAAAAGATAGAACAGGAGATACTCGTCCAGGTTAGGGCCGCCGTCAGGCAAGTACATACTAACATAGAAAGCGTGGAGGCTACCCGGAAGACCAGGGAACTGGCGCAGGAGAGACTCTCAGCAGAAGAAAAGAAGTTTAGTGTAGGAAGGTCTACAAACCTGGAGGTCCTCAGGGCCCAGGAAGAACTCACCAAGGCAGAGGTCAATGAGATCCTGGCCATCACAAACTACCAGATATCCCTAGGGGAGCTAGAGGCCTCAAAGGGTACCATACTGGAGTACTTTGGCGTTGTAATAGAATAAAGGGAAACTTTGGAATTAAACGTGGTTAGAGGGAGGCAAGTATGTCCAAAACTATGCGGGTTCTTCTCATAATCCTTATTGTCTTCGGATTAGCGGCAATCGGGGTAAATGTTTACTTCAATCTCTTCGCCCCCAAGGCCCTTAAGGTTAAGAGGAGCACTGCTACCCTAGGAATACCCAAGCCGAAAGACACCCCACTGACCAAGGAATCCCCTGCCACCAGGTAAACCTTTACCTGGGGAGGTGGTTCATCCGGCTTGCAGTGAAGTCTAAGACGGTAGTGCTAGGCCTGGAGGATGACTTCTTAAAGAAATTTAGATAAATATTAGTACCTATAGCGCCCCATCCTACTACCACCACGGCAATAAGCAGGGCCTTAATTCTGTTACCGGTTTGCATCTCTGAGCTCCTCTTCCTCACTCCAGCTCTTTTGTGCCCTTTAGGGGTAATTTTTGCCTCAGGCAAAAATTCCCCCCCCGCCATTGCCCATCAGGGAGGTCGCATTGAGCTCACCTCTCCGGACAGTGATAACAGCAGTAGGGCGTTTTAGAAAACAAACATGTAGATATTCATACCAATACAAATAACACTCAGGACTGCCAGGGCGATCAACAAAGCTCTCTTTCTCTGCTCCATGAGTCTACCTCCTTTTGCCTGATAAGAATTCAGTATCTTCGCCACCCCAAATCTGTGGCACTATCTACTTTATCCACCCATCCTGCCGTTAATTGCCTCGGATGGACACAGTCTAAAAGAGTACTTACTTTATACGGAAGACTACATCGTCTTCACCCACGATCATCCGCGGCCTTGCTGCCGTCTGGTCAAAGTCGGTATCAACTACCTCATTAGGCCCTGCGGATAACACGAAGGCCGCTGTATAACCTGTCTCGTTCCCTGGCCACAGGAACTTCACGTTCGCCAGGTATGCGTTTCCCCAGGGGTCTGGCCTCAATTGCTCAATGTAAGGGCCCTTCCAGGCGCTCTCGCCAGCGATAGGATAGGCGTTAGCAGTAGCTCCTAATGGGGTATTAAGATGGAGCTGATTCTCCAGTGTATCGGTGACACCCCCACTGGGGGCACCACCCTGCGCTGGCAAATCGCCTGGCCCAACCAGGAGGGCAACCACCGGGTCACCATTCCGCCTGGCAGTCCCGTTCTGCCAGATGGGCCAATCTCCCAGGTCATTATAAAAGGCGCCTATGGCACCACCAATCATCTCCACGTCTTTCGTTGCCCTCCTGACCTTGGAATTTTGAACGTACTTTACTAAAGTCGGCGCAATAGTGGCCGCCAGAAGGCCAATTATTGCCAGAACAATTATTATCTCAATCAGAGTGAAACCATTGGCCCCATTATACCTAAGTTTCACGTTTAACCCTTTCTTTTAATCCCGTGTTTCTCGTGACCCTTGCCCTTTCTCTTTTCGTGGCCCTTACCCTTCTTCTTCCCTTTGCCACGACCATCGTCATCTGAGTCCTCTGCCTCATCACCATCGTTATCGTCATCGGAATCCGCTACTCCACCACCATCGGTGTTCTCGGATTGCCCTGAGCTGGTCTGGGGGGCCGGGTTATTCTGGGGTTGGTCGGAATTACCTGAGTCGTTAGACTGGTTAGCTGGAGCGCCGTCTCCACCGCCTCCGGATGTTGCAGGCGGCGTATATTGCGGGAGACTTGGCCAACCAATCCCCGCCGCCCACGCAGGGTTAGTGAAGATGCATACAAACCCTATCAACAGAACGACCATTCCAAGTACTGCGAGGCTACCCAATACCTTCTTATTACGCATCTCCGTCTCCTCCACTTAAGACCGAATAAGGATAGGGCAGACCCGATGGGCTTGCCCCTGCTAAGAAAACCCTGGGGCAGGTCCGCCTCAGGCGGACCTGCCCCAGGTCTATGTGACTTGAACCTATTTACTTAATACGGAAGACTATGTCGTCTCCGCCTACTGTCATTCCAGGAGCACCAGCGGTCTGGTCGTACTCGGTCTCAACAGACTCGTTAGGACCGGCAGAGAGGACGAACGTCGCCGTCTGACCCTGCTCATTGGCTGGCTGTACAAACTCTACGTTAACCAGGTATGCATTACCCCATGGGTCTGCACGGAACTGCTCGATGTAGGGCCCTCTCCAGGCATTCCTGCCAGTGATTGGATAATCAGCAGCCTCATTGGGGGTACCGTTACCGTTCGGGTCATTGGTGCCGAGATGGTCCTCCAGGTCGCTTACGGTTGCACCACTGAGGGTCCAGGCGGGGATATCGGCATCCATGCCTGGGTCATCCCCGGGACCTCTAAGGAGGTTGTACATGGTGCCAGCAGACGTCATGGCATTACCGGCTGCCCAGACGGGCCACTCACCCATGTCGTTATAAAAATTACCTATGGCAGTACCAATCATCTTTACGTCATCAGTAGCCCTCCTCAGCTTGGCGCTCTGGACGTACTTGACCAGAGTGGGGGCCAGGATGCCAGCAAGCATCCCTATGATGGCTAACACGATGATTATCTCTATCAGCGTGAAGCCACCGCTCTTACTTAACTTCTTCATCATGGCATTCTCCTTTCCTAAACGAGGACCAACAACCCAAAACCACACATCAATAAAATTTTGAAACGTTGATAATTGCCCCTTACTTTTAGACTCCTGCAGAATTCTCATCTATTATGTAATACAATCCGCCTGCTACGGATGTTACCGAGGCAGAAACAAGGCATCATTATCTATCCTTTGCCTGCAGGGCCGTCTTGACACAGGCGACAGCCTTCTCAGACCCACTTATCCACACGGTTTCTTCTTTTAGATTACTGTAAAAAGAACCTATAACAGTACCTGTGATTGGTGTGGCCTGTACTGCTGCCCCAGAACCTGCCTCCTCCACACCTTTTATGTACTTCGTAAGAGTGAGGGTAATAGTACTTGCGACCAGTCCTGTAATTGTTACCAGGGTAACTATCTCAAGCCAACCAAAAACCTTGCCCCTCCTGGTATGCCTTCTTCTTGAAGTAGTCACTCACACCTCCCTGTTCAGAATAGGTGTCAGATACGCTAAGCCGCTCTATCTCAATAAGCGTGCCATTTTTCTTCACAAAAATCTTGAACAGCATTAATACCTGCAAAATATAAACTTACAGAGAAGGAACACTCCTGATGACTGTCTTTTCAATCACCTAAGGACAGAGAACGGCTACAAATTTTGTAGCCTTGCAACGGAATTTGTTGAAGCGCAATGTATAAAAAATCGTCTGCGGGGATGAAAAAGACTTATTCCACTCGTCGTTTGCCATTTTATTATTGTGGAGTTCATCAATACCAATAGGCCAGCAAAATAGAGGCTGTATAATTGAGCACCAGGAGTTTGTGTAGTCTGCCTGAGGCGGATTACTACGCAATACTTCTTGAAGTGACCTGGGTCTTAAAGTAAAATTGGCACAGGATTAGCTCAGGAGATTCCTGGACTTGTCCTGAATTTATTTCAGGAAAGGTAGGGAAACCTACAATGGACATAACTGAATTACTCCTCTTTGCCAAGAATGAAGGGGCCTCCGACCTCCACCTGAGTGCGGGAGAACCCCCCATAATAAGGGTAGACGGCGAGATAAAAAAGGTGGATGCGTCCCCACTACAAAAAGAGGAGATGCATACCCTCCTGTATGACATCCTCAATGACCGCCAGCGCAAGGTCTTTGAAGAAAAGCACGAACTGGACTTCGCCTTCAAATTCAAAGGGGTAGGGCGTTTCAGGGTAAACGCCTTTGTTCAATCCAGAGGAGAGGCCATTGCCTTCAGGGTCATCCCGGATAAGATACCGCCCCTGGAGTCCCTTGGATTACCCCCCATAGTAAAAGAACTCACCAACCGTCTCAGGGGGTTGATACTGGTCACTGGCCCCACAGGCAGCGGGAAGTCCACAACCCTGGCATCCATGATAGAACAGCTAAACCAGCGGGAGAAACTTCACATCATCACCATTGAAGACCCAATAGAATTTATCTATGAGCCAAAGAACTGTCTTATTAACCAGAGAGAGTTGGGCGCCCATACCCACAGTTTTGCCGGAGCCCTGAGGGCCGCCCTAAGGGAGGACCCGGACGTCATACTGGTAGGAGAGATGCGTGACCTGGAGACCATAAGTCTGGCCATGACGGCCGTGGAGACCGGCCACCTGGTACTGGGCACACTCCATACCTCAGGGGCAGCAAGGTCCGTGAACCGTATCGTAGACGTCTTCCCCCCCTCTCAGCAGGCCCAGATACGCACCGTCTTTTCAGAGGCCGTTACGGCAGTAGTCTCCCAACTCCTCTTCAGACGAAAGGGAGGTAAGGGCAGGGTGGCGGCAGTGGAGGTAATGGTAGGCATCCCCGCCATAAGGAACCTCATAAGAGAGGGGAGGGCCAGTCAGATTCCTGCGGCCATGCAGACCAGTAAACAACACGGGATGCAGACTATGGACTTTTCACTGGTGGAACTCTATAAGAAGAACCTGGTGGAGAAAGAAGACATACTCCCCTACCTGAGCAGCCCAGAGGTACTAAGAACCTTGATGGAACCCGTGGAAGAATTAGTATAAAGGAATTTCGAATTTGGAATTGCGAATCTTGAATTGCAAACAAACATAATATGCAATAAGAATGGATAATGGATAAAGAAGGTTAAAAAAAGGACAAAGGCATTTGCGCTAAGGATTGTGAATTTTGTAAGTAAGTTACTAAAGAACAAAATCACAGATGTGATTAGTTATCAATTATTGAGGTCTGGTACCTCAATCGGTGCAAATTACCGTGAAGCGAACCATGCTGAATCACGCAACGATTTCATCCATAAGGTCGGCATCATAGAGAAGGAGGCTGGTGAGGCCCAATATTGGTTAGAACTCCTTGACGAGTCAGGCATTGGTAACCCAGCTGACCGAATGTGGAGAACTTCTCGCTATCTTTACCAGTATTGGCAAAACCAGCAAGTCTAGAAACACAAATCTGAAATCCGAAATTCCAAATCCGAAATAGAAATGAAGCTGGAATCCCTTTTGGAAGAGATGGTACGCAGGGACGCCTCAGACCTCTACCTGGTGGCGGGTGCCCCACCTACCTTCAGGATAATGGGTAAGACAGAACCCACGGGAGAGCCCCTCCAGCCGGAGGACGCCAAGACACTAGCCTTCTCCCTTCTCAGCGAGAAACAGCAGTCCGAATTTTTTCAGAGACGCGAGATGAACCTCTCCTACAGCGTCCCACACCTGGGGCGATTCAGGGTAAACTGCTTCTTCCAGAGGGGCTCAATCGGCCTCGTATTGAGGCAGATAAAGTTTTTTATAAAGAGCATCGACGACCTGGGATTACCCGGTCTCTTGAAAAATATCGCCATGACCAAGAGGGGACTGGTAATAGTAGTAGGGGCAACGGGCTCAGGAAAATCCACCACACTTGCCGCTATGATTGATTATAGAAACAGCAATGCCCCTGGACACATCATCACCATTGAAGACCCAATAGAATTTATCTATGCCCATAAAAAGTCCATAGTGACGCAGAGGGAGGTAAGCCTTGACACAGAATCTTACTCCGAGGCCCTCAAGAACGCCCTAAGACAGGCCCCTGACGTGATCCTGATAGGAGAAATAAGGGATAGAGAGACCATGGAGTCGGCCCTGTCCTTTGCTGAGACTGGGCACCTATGCCTGTCCACCCTCCATGCCAACAACGCCAACCAGGCCATAGAGAGGATAATCACCTTCTTCCCGGCAGACCAGCACAACCAGGTCTATCTCCTCCTCTCTCTCAACCTCAAGGCAATCATTTCACAGAGGCTGGTCCCCAGCGTTGACGGAAGGCGAGTAGCCGCCATGGAAATACTCATTGACACACCAAGGGTAAAAGACCTTATACTGAAGAGAGAGATAGACCTGATTAAAGAGACAATGGCTCGCGGCAACCAGGAAGGTATGCAGACCTTTGATCAGGCCCTCTACGAATTCTATAAGGAGGGCATCATAACTATGGAGACGGCTGTGGCCTATGCAGACAGCCCCAACGACCTCAAGCTGAAGATAAAGATGGAGGGCCTGCAAAAGGGGCCCGAGAAGAAGGTACCTGCCTTCAAACTCAGGAAGTCTGAGGAATCGCCAGCCAAGTCAGAGAGAGAAGAGATAAAGGAAGGAGCAGAGGAAGTTTCATAAGATACATGGCCCGTCTGTAGCGGACGCCCGCTCACCTTATTAGAATTGCCTGCCTACATTCTGTGTTATTATCCCACGCAACAGCTTCATCACTTTCTCTCCACCCCATTTCAATTGCTTTTCAAAAAATGGTGTTGTAACATACAGTGTAAGAGTTTAACCTGAAACCTGCGTGAAAATGGGCTAAATTTTGAGTTTTTCAATCTTCTTTATAGCGTATTCAAATGCATCTTTGTACA
>FWPU01008865.1_pt1 | contig 16023 bp, 17 predicted proteins | sample 2228361 | NCBI WGS metagenome assembly FWPU01 (sample SAMEA103939777, study PRJEB20133) | metagenome
CCAACGACCCCGCCCATCCCGCCCATGCCGGTGAGCACGATCGGGTGCTCGATGCCGAAGCGCTCGCAGATGGCGGTGCGGAGCATTTCGGGGCGCCGGAGCGACCCGGGCGGGTCTCAGGCGCCGGGCCGCTTGAAGAGGCTCTGCATCTTCATCGCGAGCCCCATGTCGCCCGTGATCTTGAGCTTGCCGCTCATGAAGGCCATCTGCGCGTTGAGCTTGCCCGTGGTCATGTCGACGTAGTCGCTCGCCGCCATCGTGAGCGTCATCTTCGGCGACGCGGCTTCGCCCTTGGCGACCGTCGCCGTGCAGTCCTTGATGGTGACGTACCAGTCGCCGCCCCCCTCGCCGCTCAGGCAGAACTGGATGGTCGCGTCGACGCCCTTCGCCGCGTTCGCGTCGAGGTTGGCCGCCGTCTGGTCGAAGATCTCCTCGGGTGTCATGCCGTCGCGCCTCCTCTCCATGGACTGGTTCGTCCAGCAGGTGGTTCCTGCTGGTCGCAACGACCCTGCCGATACCTGCGGTCGGCTGCCGTTGTCAATGGGAACTTTCGTTGCCGACATCGAACGAGCGGGCCTGGCACCCCTTCCCTCGAGGTGCGGGGCGGGGTATGCGCGCCTGGACGGGAGGGTCCATGGCAGAGCGCTTGATCGACACGTCCGAGGGGATCACGACGCTCACCCTCGATCGGCCCGCGGCCATGAACGGGCTCTCGCGGGCGCTGCGCGCGGCCCTCGTCTCGGCGTCCGACGAGGCCGCGCGATCCCACCACGGGCGTGCTGATCCTCACCGGCGCCGGGCGGGCGTTCTGCGCGGGCCTCGACCTGACGGAACTCGGAGGCGAGGCCACAGACCCGCCCGGGGGGTGCGGCGGCCGGGCGGGGCGGCGACGTGATCGCGACGATGGCGCGCTGCGAGCGGCCGATCATCGGCGCGATCAACGGCTACGCGGTCACCGGCCGGTTCGAGTTCGCGCTTGCGTGCGACGAGCTCATCGCTTCGAGCGAGGCTCGGTTCGCTGACACTCACGCCCGAGTGGGGACCCTCCCAGGCGGGGGCCTCAGCCAGAAGCTGAGCCGCCTCGTCGGCGTCTTTCGCGCCAAGGAGCTGGCGCTGACGGGGAACTTCATCGGCGCCGCGGAGGCGGCGGCGTGGGGCCTCGTGCACCGCGTCGTCCCGCCCGACGAGTTCCTGCCCGCGTCGCGGGCTCTCGCGCGTGACATGCTCTCGTGCGTCCCCGACGTCCTGCGCGCGTACAAGCGCGTCATCGACGCGGGCTTCGCGATCACGCTGGCCGAGGGTCGGCGGCTCGAGGCGGCGACCCACCGCGCGCACTATTAGAGGGCCCATCGGAGGGACATCATGCCTGAAGCCGGCACACCCCGCCCGCGCGTCGATCTCCTCCCGCTCGAGGAGGCGAAGCAGGCTGCACGGGACGCAGGCGTCCCGCGGCTGCTCGCCGGCCTCAACATCTTCCGCCTCCTGCTCCACCGGCCGCGGACGGCCAAAGCGCTCGCCGACCTCCTCCTCTCCCTCCTCTTCGGCGGCGAGCTCGCCGACCGCCTGCGCGAGCTGGTGATCATGCGCATCGGCTGGGCGACGGGCTGCGACTACGAGTGGACCCAGCACTGGACGATCGCGCAGGAGCGCTTCGGCTGCAGCGAGGCCGAGCTGCTCGCGGTGCGGGACTGGCCGCGGTCGGACCTCTTCGGCCCGGCCGAGCAGGCGGTCCTGGCCGCCACCGACGAGACGCTCGCGACCGGGACGATCTCGGCGGAGACCTGGGCGCGCTGCGCGGCGCACCTGGGAGGCGAGCGGCAGTGCATCGAGCTCGTCGCCGCGATCGGCACCTGGCGTCTCGTCTCCCAGCTCGCGCGCAGCCTCGAGATCCCGCTGGAGGAGGGCGTCGCCTCCTGGCCGCCGGACGGCGTGCAGCCGCCGCACGCTCGCCCGTAGGTCACCGTCGAGTGGAACGGAATGATCCCAGCGGGCGCCGTGGAAGCGGGCCCGGGAAGCGGCGGGGTCGCGACGGTGGCGGCGGACGTGAGCGATGGGTTCCAGGTCCGTCGGGAGGCCCGGCCTCGACCTCACGACGCTCGCGGGAGCTGCACGCGCGGGCCTTCGACTGGTTCGAGGCGGGGCTGCGGCGCCGCCGTGACGCCCGGGGGCGTTGCGAGGTGCCCTTGGCTGCTCAGGATTCCCGAGCGATGGCGAGGCCATAGAGCCGCGCAGCGTTCGCTCCGAGAATCTTGGCGCGGGTGGCCTGGGGGAGCTGCCTCATGGCCCCGAGCGTCTTCGTCACCGCACCGGGAAAGGTCGCATCGGGATGGGGATAGTCCGAGGCCCAGACGACCACGTCCTCGCCCACGTGCGCGACCACCGCGTCGACGGCGTCCTCGCCCGGCTCGGTCGAGATCATGCCCTGCCGCCGGAAGTAGTCGGAGGGTTTCGCGCGCAGCCCCGGCAGGAGATGCCCCCAGGTCTCCGCATGCTCGTCGAGCCGGTGGAGCCAGTACGGCAGCCAGGACGCCCCCGACTCGAGGAAGGCGACCTTGAGCGTCGGGTGCCGGTCGAGGACTCCGCTGAGGATCAAGCCCGCACAGGCCGCCATCTGCTCGAACGGATGGGAGGTGACGTGGAGCATGGCGGGATTCTCGAACCGGTCGCGGCCCAGGGTCGGCGCCCAGTCCGAGATCCCCTCGTGCACGGTGACGGGGACGCCGAGGGAGGCGGCGCATGCCCACAGGCGCTCGTAGTCGGGATGGTGGATCGGCCGGCCGGCGTACGGGTTCGGACGGGCGAAGGCCCCGCGGAAGCCGAGCTGGGTCACCGCCCGTTCGAGCTCCCGAATGGCCGCCGACACGTCGACCAAGGGCAGCAGGGCGATCCCGATCAGGCGCGCGGGAGCCGCACGACAGTAGTCGGCGAGCCAGTCGTTGTACGCGCGGCAGAGGGCCGCCAGCAGCGCCGGGTCCGTGACGTCGCTCACGTACAGGCCGACCGACGGGAAGAGGACGGCGACATCGATGCCTTCGCTGTCGAGATCGCGCAGGCGCTCCTGCGGGTCGAAGCCGCCGGCCCGCGGCACGTAGCCGACCTCCGGGTACCCGGACGGGAGCGTCAGGCGGAGCGCATGCCGCATGATGGGGCGGCCGTCGAGGAGCTGGCAGGGTCGGCCCTCGTCGTCCAGGGCGAACCGCGGGGCGCGCTCCCGGAACCGAGCCTCGAGGTATTCCTCCCAGAGCGTGGGCGGCTCGGTCACGTGGCCATCCGCATCGATGACGAACGGTCGTGTGGTCTCGCTCATGAGCGTCCGCTCCTGTCGTCGTCCCCGATCACGACCTCGCCGATCCCTTCGGCGGCCTCCACCATGTCTCCGTGAACGACACCGGGTCGTCGGCCTCGAGGCGGACGCCAAGGCTCGCGTGGTACGGGACCCGCTCGGCGCGCGCCGCGAGCGGGCTCGTCCGCTCCGGCATGTCCTCTCCCCTCATGGCATCCCCTCCAGGAGGCGATCGATGGCAGCCACGAGCACCTCGGGCGCCTCGACGTGCACCCAGTGGCCGCATCCGGGAAGCACCTCGAGCCGCGCGCCCGCCACCTGCCGCTGGATGACGACCGAGGCGCCCACCCCCATCGGGTCCTTCTCGCCGACGACGAGGAGCGTCGGGCGGGCGAGCCCCGCGAGCCTGGGCGTCAGGGGGTCGTCGGCGAGGCTCTCGAGACAGCGGGTCATGTGGGCGAGGCCCTGCGGGTTTCCCGCCAGCTCGCGCGGCGGGTGGCCGCCGTAGATGGCCCGCCCGAGCCCGGCGAGGCCGTCGCGCTCCGCCGCGCGCGCGATCTTCTCGTACCAGCCCGCGACCTGCGGGCTGCACTGGCTCGCGGTGCCGAGAAGCACGAGGGCCGCGACGCGGTCCGGATGGGTGAGCGCCGCCGTCATGGCGACGACGCCGCCCATCGAGTGGCCGACCAGCACCGCGCGTGCGATCCCGAGGTGGTCCGCCACCGCCCATGCGTCGGCCGCGAGGTCCTCGCGCCGGTACGGGCCGGGCGGGGCGTCCGACTCCCCGTGCGCCCGCTGGTCGACGAACACCGCCTGCCCGCGCGCGGCGAGCGGCGCCGCCACGCGGCTCCAGATCTCGAGCGTGTCGGCGAGGCCGTGCAGGCAGATGAAGTGCGGGGGGCCCGCGCCCGCGACGGCGATCCGCAGCCGGTGGCCGCCGACGTCGACGGTCCGCGTCTGCGTGCGCGCCTCAGCCATCGAGCACCGCCTGCGCGATCCGCTCGCGCTCCTCGGCCGGCGTCCCGTCCGTGGCGTGGAGGAAGAGGGCGCGGCGGTGGAAGAGATGAATGTCGTGCTCCCACGTGAAGCCGATGCCGCCGTGGACCTGGATCGCCTCGCTGGTGACGTCCCAGGCGGCCTCGCGCGCGTAGGAGTGCGCCATCGCGGCAGCGACCGGAGCCTCCGCGTTCCGGTCGTCGAACGCCCAGGCGGCGTAGTAGACGAGGGAGCGCGCGTTCTCGAGCTTCACCAGCATGTCGACGAGCTTGTGCTGGATCGCCTGGTAGGAGCCGATCGGGTGGCCGAACTGCCGGCGCTGCTTGGCGTACTCGACCGACAGCTCGAGCGCCCGCTCGGCGAGCCCGACCGCCTCGGCGGCGCGCACGACCGCCGTCGCCCGCAGCGCCCGCTCGGCAAGGACCGGGCCGCCCAGGCGGGCTTCCGCCGAGAGCCGCACGCCATCGCAGCGCACCTCGTACAGGCGCTGCGTCGCGTCGATGGCGACGAGCGGCACGACGGTGAGACCGGGCGCCGGGCGCGGGACGACGAAGAGCGCGCTCTCCCCGTCCGGTCCGAGCGCTGCCTCGAGCAGCAGCACGTCGGCCTCGGCCGCGTGCGGCACGAAGAGACGGGTGCCGTCGAGGCGCCAGCCTGCACCGTCCGCACGCGCGTCGAGCCCCCGCACTTCGGTCCCGGCGTCGAACGGGTCGCCCAGGCCTGCCGTCACCACGACCTCGCCCGCCGCGATCGGCGCGAGGAGCCGTGCGTGCGGCGACTCGGCGGCGCCCGCAAGCGCCGTCACCGCCGTCACCGCCGTCGGCACGAACGGCCCCGAGACGAGCGCGCGCCCCATCTCCTCGGCCACGACGGTCATGTCCGTCAGGCCGAGCCCGCCCCCGCCGCAGCGCTCGGGGACGAGGAGCCCGGTCCAGCCCATCTCGACGAAGCGGCGCCACAGACGGCGGTCGAAGCCCGTCGCGTCGTCCATGAGCCGCCGCACGAGGGCCCTCGGGTGCTCGGCGTCGAGAAGGCGCCGGGCGGCGTCCTTCAGCAGGCGTTGCTCGTCCGAGAGGCCGAAGTGCATCGTCTCCCCTACTTCCGCGGCAGCCCGAGGGCGCGCAGTGCCAGGATGTTCTTCTGAATCTCGGAGGTGCCCCCCGCGATCGTCATCGCGCGCGCCCCGAGCGCGTGGCGCCCCCAGGCGCCGCGCCCGACCCGGTGCGGGGAGGTCTCGGTGAGCACGGCATACGGGCCGAGCAGCTCGTAGGCGAAGCGCAGCATGCGGAGCGCGAGCTCCGAGCCGGCGAGCTTCCCGGCCGAGCCCTCCGGTCCGGGCGGCGCGCCGGTGAGCTGGCGGGTGAGACGCCGGTATCCCGAGAACTGGATCGCCTTCACCTCGGTGGCGAAGCGGGCGATCTCCTGGCGCACGCCCGGATCCTCGGCGGCCGCTCGGCCCCGGCGCCGCACGCGGCGCGCGAGGTCGACGATCTGCGCGAGCAGCCGCTCGTGGGCGGCCACGCCGCCGAGCGCCACCCGCTCGTTCATGAGGGTCGTGATCGCGACCATCCACCCCTCGTTCAGTCCACCCAGAAGGTTTTCGCGGGGGACGTGCACGTCGTCGAAGAAGACCTCGTTGAAGCTCTCGTCCCCGGTGATCTGCTTGAGCGGACGCACGGTGATCCCCGGCGCGTGCAGGTCGACGATCAGGCACGAGAGCCCCTGGTGCCTCGGCGCCGCCGGGTCGGTGCGCACGAGCAGCTCGATCCAGTCCGAGAGGTGCGCGCCCGAGGTCCACACCTTCTGCCCGGTCACCACGAAGTGGTCGCCGTCGAGGCGCGCGCTCGTCGTGAGGCTCGCCACGTCGCTCCCCGCCTCCGGCTCCGAGAAGCCCTGCGCCCAGATCTCGTCGCCGGCGAGCATGGGCGGAAGGTAGCGGCGCTTCTGCGCCTCGGTGCCCCACTGCATGATCGTCGGCCCGATCATGCCGATGCCGATCAGGTTGACGCCCGGGCTGGCCCCCGCGCGGGCGAGCTCCTGCTGGAAGATCGCCTGCTCGACGAGCGTCGCGCCGCGGCCGCCATACTCCCGGGGCCAGTGGAGGCCGACCCAGCCGCCGGCGTGGAGCTCGCGATGCCAGGCTCGGGCGCGCTCGAAGGCGGCGCGGTCGCTGAAGGCCTCCATCCCGAGCCCCGCGCCGTGGCGGTGCGCGGGCAGGTGAGCCTCGAGCCACGTCCGGAGCTCGTGGCGGAAGGCCTCCTCCGCGGGCGTGAAGCCCAAGTCCATCGTCACGGCCTCCCCGTCGCGGCCCCGCGGGCGGCGAGGGCACCCGACATGAGCGCGGCGAAATCGAGCGGCCGGTCGCGGTAGGGCTCCGCGAGCGGCCGGCCGTCCTTCGCCACGAGCAGCCGATCGTCGAACGGCACCTTGGTGTCGCGGTGGCGGGCGTGCGCGTGGCAGAACTGGATCACCCAGGAGCGGCGCGGGCGGTCGCTCACGTTCGGGCCCGTGCGGTGCATGGTGAGCGAGGAGAAGACGAGCACCTCGCCCGCGGCCAGCTCGCACGGCTCGCCCGTCTCCTCGCCCTCGTAGCCCACGAAGAAGAAGTAGTCGGTCGGCCGGTGGGGACGCACGCCCAGGCGGTGGCTGCCGGGCTGGATCCAGAGGCAGCCGTTCTCGCGCGTCATCGCGTCGAGCGCCACGGTGCAGGTGACGTACTCCTCGGGCTCGACCGGCGTGTAGCCGTTGTCCTGATGCCAGGGGACGTCGGAGGTCGCGCCCGGCGGCTTCGAGACGGCCTGGTCCCAGTACAGGCGGACGTCCGGGCCGAGCAGCTCGATCATCGGGGCGACGAGCCGAGGCGAGGTGGCCCAGCGGCAGAGGACGGGGCTCTGCACGTGGAAAGAGTGTATGTACTCGAACGGACCCTTGCCGCGCTCGCCGAGTCGCAGCGGTTGGGCGAGCACCGCATCGTAGGCGGTGCGCAGCGCCTCGAGCTCGGCGCCCTGGAAGACCGGGCCGAGCCGGAAGTACCCGCGCTCCCGGAAGGCATCGCGCTGTTCGGCGGTCAACGTCATGGCACCTCCGCACACCGCGGGTCGAGCGCGCGCGCGAGGTCGTCGAGCGCCGGCCCGGAGAGATCGATCGGGAGGGGATCGCAGCCGTTGGTGTCCTCGCACAGGAAATCGAACCGGGGCGCCGCCTTGCGGTGGCAGGCGAAGCAGTTCCCCCCGAAGCGGTTCACGACCTCGGTCGTCCCGCGCGCGGCGATGGTCGGCCGCCCGGTGGCCCGGTCGATGTCGAGGAAGAAGAACTCCCAGTCGTTGGTGGCCGGCGAGAAGCCCCGGCCGCGCTTCACCATCGCCTCGACGGGCACGAGCTGGATCACGGTGCCGACCGGGAACCGGCGCCGGCCCCGCTTGCGCGCCTGGCGGCGGGCCTTCCGCAGCGCCTTCTCGCCCCGGAGGTTCGTGATGCGGAAGTCCCGGACGCGCTTCCAGCCGAGGATGCAGGTGAAGTCTTCCGCCTGCGGGTTGAAATCCCTGCGCCGTGCGAGGGTGGCGCTGCCCGCGGTGCCGAGCAGCGCGACGAGCAGCAGCACGACGACCGGCACGAGTGCGGGTTTCGACGCGCTCGCTCTCATGACCTCGACTCCCGAGCACGCCGTGGGGCGCGAGGCTCGGGCGCTCGAATCGCCACCGGGCCCAGCACGTAGACCGGCCCCTCGTCCGCGTCGAGGGTGAACGAGGCGACCGAGGAGAGATCGGCCGGCGTCACGTCGGCGCCGTCGCGCGCCACGACCTTCGCCCCTCGCCGGCGCGCCCGCAGCCGGAAGGTCGCCGCCTGCTCCGCCCACAGTGCGATCACGCGCCCCGCACGGGTGCGGAACACGAGCCCGTGCGCGCCGTCGCCGAGCGCGAGCCGGCGCCGCAGGCGCCCATCGCCCACCAAGCGCGTGAGCGTAGCCAGCGCCCCGTAGGCGGGCTTCGGCGTGCCGTCGTGATGCACGAGCCCGAAGTGATGCTCGATGTTGCCGGGGTCGGCAGCGGCGGCCTCGGTGTCCTTGAAGTAGATGCTGCCCGCGAGGCCCAACGCGTGGTTCCAGAGCAGCATCCGCGCGACGTACGCGGCCTGACGATCGGGCGTGACGGCGGGCAGGTAGTTGATGCCGGTCGGTGGCGCGGCGGGGTCGTAGGTGCTGTAGCCCCACTCGCCGCTCCAGAGCGGCAGGACGCGACCCGTGGCTTTCATCAACCGGCGGATCGCCGCCACCTCGGCCGCGACCGTCTCGGGCGGCTCTGCACGATAGAAGTGCGCGGTCACGCCGTCGACCTGGGCCTGGACACCACTGGCGAACAGGCGTTCGAGGAACGCGAGACCGGCCACGCCTCCGATCGCCTCGACAACGCTCGGCAGCCCCATGAACGCGCTGCCGATCAGCACGGGCCCGGTCGGGTCGGCCGCGCGGAGCGCCGGAGCAGTGGCCGCGACGAGCCGTGCATAGGTCTCGGCGTCGGGCCGCGTCCCGGGGCCGGACCAGAACAGCGGCAGGTTGGGCTCGTTCCAGATCTCCCACGCGTGGCCGCGGCCTCCGTAGCGGGCCGCCGCCGCCGCGGCGTAGGCGGCGAAGGCCTGCCGTCCCGCCTCGGTCGTGACGGCCCGCCCCGGCTCGTAGAGCGGGTTGCCGAAATCGAGGATGAACAGGATCCGAAGGCTCCAGCGCTCGGCTTCGGCCACGAGCGCGTCGAAGCCCGGTGTGGTGAAATCGTAGACGCCCGGCGCCTGCTCGACCGTCGCCCAGTCGAGGTCGTTGCGGATCCAGCGGACGCCGGCCGCCGCGAGCCGCGCGAGCGCCGCCGGATCGACCGGCTCCCGTGGGGCCCCGTAGTGGGTGTTGACGCCGATCGTCTCGGCAAGCGGCACGCGCCGCGTTCGCGCCCCGGCGGGCGCGAGCGCCGCGAGGACCGCCACCGCGGCGAGCATCGCGCTCGTTCGCCACCGCCGCGGGCTCTCGGCCCGGACGCTCCGTCTCGCCGCTGCCCCTCCCCCGTGCAGCGGCCGGGGTCCGCGCAGGCCGGCATGCGTGCTCACGCGCTCGGCCTCCTCTCCGGGAGGAGGCAGGAGTGGATGCTCTGCTCGCCCGGCACCTCCCCGGCGAGAATCTGGATGGCGCGCTCCGCCTCCTCGAGGGCGAAGTCGTGCGTGTGCATCTTCTCGAGCGGCACCTGCCCCGATTCGATCAGCCGGATCGCGGCGGCGTACGAGCGCGAGGTCACGCCGAAGGCGCCGATCAAGCGGGCCTCCTTGACGACCACGAGGTCGCTCACGAAGTCGGGCACCGCCTTGAAGCCCTTGACGCCGGCGAGCACGATGCGGCCGCCGATCGCGACGTGGTGGAGCGCCTCGGCGACCGGCTCGGGCGCGTTCGCCGAGACCTCGACCACCACGTCCGCGCCCCGGCCGCCGGTCAGCTCCTTCACCCGCGCCCGCGCGTCCTCCTTCTCGGCGTCGATCACGTGGTCGGCGCCGAGCGTGCGGGCGAGCGCGAGCTTCGGGGCGTCGCGGGAGAGCCCGATGACGATGATCGTGTCGGCGCCGGCCGCGCGCGCCGCGACGACGCTCGCGAGCCCGCGCTGGCCCGGGCCGATGACGAGCACCGTGTCGCCGGGGCCCGTGTCGGGCAGCTCGACCGCCCAGCGGAACCCGGCGCCGAGGGGATTGAAGAGGACGGCGGTGCTCGCCGGGATGTCCGGCCGCACGCGGTGCACGAGCGAGTGCGGGTCCAGGTACATGTAGTCGGCGTACGCGCCCCACAGGCCCGGGGGATGTGAGAGCGGGACGTAGGAGTAGCCGAACATCCGGCCCCGCCCGCGGCAGACCTGGTAGCGTCCCTCCATGCAGGCCCGGCAGTGGCCGCAGGGGATCAGCACCTCTACGGCGACTCGATCGCCGACGTCGACCCCCCAGCGTCTGGCAGCGCGGTCCCCGATCTCGGCGATGATGCCGAGCGGCTCGTGGCCCGGGACGAGCGGCCACGGGGCGGGCAGCGTGCCCGCGTACTGCTCGGCGTCGCTGCCGCAGATCCCGCACGCCTCGACGCGGAGCAGCGCGCTGTCGTCGTCGATCGCGGGGATCGGCAGCTCGCGCAGCTCGAGGCGGCGCGGCCCGGTCTGCACGATGGCGCGCGACGTCCGCGGTGCCACGGGCCGCTCAGCCGGCGATCTCGGCGATGCCGCCCGTGATGACGGGTGCGCCGGCGGGGTTGAGGGTCTCGAAATCGAAGACCTGCCGTCCGTCCCGGGCTCCGGCCGGCCACACCCGGGTGGTGATCGTGTCGCCCGGCAGGACCGGGCGCGCGAAGCGGACCGCGAGGCGGCGGAGCCGGGTCGGGTCCCCCTCCGCCAGCCGGTCGATCATCACCTTGGAGGTGAACGCCATCGTGCAGAGGCCGTGCAGGATGATCCCGGGGAGCCCGGCCGCCTTGGCCACGGCATCGTCGAGATGGATCGGCGTTCGGTCTCCCGAGGCCTCGGCGTAGCGGAAGGTCTGATCGGCGTCGATGCGCTGAGTCGCCACGACTGCGGGCTCGGGCCGCGGCGTCGGCCTCGCCGCTCCCGTGCGGACCCGCGCGGGCGGCGCGCCGGCTTCCGGTCCACGGACGAAGAGCGTGAAGCGGATGCGCTGGACGGATCGTCGATCCTGGTTCGTGAGCTCGAGCCCCACCGTCAGGGTTTCGCCGGTCGCCTTGGTCTCGACCGCCTCGATGTGCGCCGTCGTCGCGACCGTGTCGCCCGGGCGGATCGGGGAGAGGAACTTCATGTCCTGCTCGCCGTGCAGCGCCCGGCGGAAGCTCAACCGGAGCTCCGGATCGCCGACCGCCTGGGCGAGCGCCGGCCCCGCCACGACGACGCCGAAGAGCGGCGGCGCGACGATCCCGCCCGGGCGCCGCTCGTCGAGGAACCAGGGGTTGTCCTCGTTGTAGGCGCGCGCGTAGCGGGTGGTGGCCTCGGCGGTGACGGTCACGGCCGCCGGCGGGTAGGTCTTCCCGACGAGCGCGGCGTTCATCGGCATCGGGTTCTTTCCTCGGGTGGACGCGACGGGATCGGGGCGCCCGCCGTCGGGACGGTGAGTCGGCGGAGCGTCACTTCAGCCTCGCGCACCAGGTCCCGCATGACCTCGGCGGCGGACTTGATCTCGCGGATCATGCCGCACCCCTGCCCTGCGGGCATGAAAGTGCGCTCGGGATCGGCGTCGCCGCCGAGGCCCATGTAGTCCATGACCCCGGCCTGCAGGGAAACCATGGCCTGCAGCGGGTAGCGCTGGATCTCGTTCGCCCGCTCCTCCCAGCCCTCGGCATACGGGTTGCGGATCGTGCGCGCGGGTTTCCCCGTGTAGCAGCGCGTGCGGATCGTGTCGGCCTCGGTGGCGCGCACGATGGCCGCCCGGTACGCGGGAGCGGCCTGCGCCTCGGGCGTGGCGATGAAGCGAGTCCCCACGACCGCCCCCTGCGCGCCGAGGGCGAGCGCGGCCGCCACGCCCCGGCCGTCGGCGATGCCGCCGGCGGCGAGCACGGGGATCTTCACCGCGTCGACCACCTGCGGGACGAGCGCGAGCGTGCCGACCTCGCCCGTGTGGCCGCCCGCCTCCGTGCCCTGGGCGGCCACCATATCGGCCCCCGCGGCCTCGGCGTTGCGTGCGTGGCTCACCTTGCCGACCATGACGACGACGAGCATGCCGCGCGCGTGCATCTCGGCGATGAACTCGCGCGGGACGGCGAGGCCGGCGACGAAGATCTTGACGCCCTCCTCGAAGACGACCTGCATCTGGGGCCGGATCATCTCGGGAATCGGCGCCAGCAGGTCGACGGCGAAGGGCCGGTCGGTCAGCTCGCGCGTGCGGCGGATCTCGCGCCGGAGCGCGGCGGCGTCGATCGTCGCGGCGCCGATCACGCCGAGGCCGCCCGCGTTGGAGACCGCGGCCACGAGGTCCGCGAGCGCCACGCCACCCATGCCGGCGAGCACGATCGGGTGCTCGATGCCGAAAAGGTCGCAGACGGCCGTGCGGAGCATGCCCATCAGGTGCCAGGGCTCCTCGAGGGATGCGGCATCTTCCTCGCGCGGCCGACGCGGTGGGTCTTTGCCATCGTGAGCGTCGTGTTGGCCGGGCACGTTCCCCGTGAACGGCCACCGCATAGTCGGGGTTGGCGCCTGTTGTCAATAGGCACTTTGGTTTCCCACATCGAACGCGCCCGCCACGGCGCTGCCGCGCGCCGCCGTCTCGTCACGCTCTACGGCCGGCACTTCGACGGGGTCCCCGCTGGCTCGGGCTCGGCGGGTGAGGGGATCCGTGTGCTCAGGGAGACAGGGTGGCCGGCTGAGTCGGCGTGAGGCCGCAGCCCGAAGAGGCCGTCACCACCGGATGACGACCAGTCCGGGGATTCGTGGAAAGCTTCGCTCGTCCCGGGTGACGATGTCGTAGGCGTGTGCGATCGCGGTGGCGCCGATGAGCAGGTCTCGTTCTCCGACCGACACGCCTTTCACGGCGAGGTCGGCCCATATGGCGGCGTGTACCCGCGCGACGGGCAGGTCGACCGGAAGGACTGGCAGCCGTTGCAACAGGCCCTCGACGAACCGCTCGCGTTGGATCCGCCGCTCGGAGTCGGGGGCACGATGGACGCCGTGGAGGAGTTCGGAGGCCGTCACCACGGACAGCCCGAAAGCCTCCTCCCGGTGATCGGCGAGCCGTGCATCGAGGTCGAGGATTCGGCGCTCGGCGGCGACCAGGACGCTCGAATCGATCAGCTTTCCCACGGCGGCGGGGCGACGGGGCGCTGGGCGCGCGCGATGCGCTCGACCAGGTCGAGGTATTCGTCGTCGGGCCTGGGGAGCCTCGCCATCAGGGCCGCCAAGTCCGCGCCGGTGAGATGCGTGGGCGAGGTGGGTCCGATTCGTGCGACCGCCCTCCCCCCGCGCACGATCACGAAGGCTTCCCCGCGCAGCTCGACACGGTTGAGCACGTTGGAGAAGTTTCTGGCGGCCTCGGTTGCCGAGATGGGGCGCTCGCCTCCGGGGCCGAGGCCCTGCCGCAGGGTCCGTGCCCGAGTGGGCCGTGGGGGCGGCCGTCGGCTCGTCCGGCGCCTGGTTGCCACCGTGTATCTGATAATCTGATAAGCGGCGGCCGTCAAACGGAGAGGCATCGCTGCTTCTGCCGCCGCTGCTGAAATCGTGCGAGGCAACGGTCGCCTCCCGTCACCCGGGAACCAGCTCGTACGCGTCCAGCCGCGGCGCGGCCATCTCTTCGCGGAAGCGGTCGAAGGTCCACGGCCAGACCGCCGGGATGCCCCGGTCGTCGAGGTACCAGCTCCGGCAGCCGGTCATCCAGACGGTCTTCTTCGCCGCCTCGACGCGCTCCGACTCGAACCGCTCCGCCGCCGCCGCCGAGGCGCTCACCTCCCGGCACCGCCCCGACCGGACGAGGTCGATGAGCTGCATCACGTACCCGAACTGCAGCTCGGCCACCTCGATCAGCGAGAAGTTCCCGACCGGGCCGTTCGGGCCGTTGAGCACGAAGAAGTTCGGGAAGCCGGGAATGGAGATCGAGAGATACGCGCTCGGCCGCTGCGCCCAGACCTCGTCGAGACGAGTCCCGCCGCGCCCGATCACCTCCATCGGCCGCATGAACCGGTCGACCCGGAAGCCCGTGGCGAGGACCAGCACGTCGAGCTCGTGGAGACGACCGTCGCGGGTGCGGACCCCCTCGGGCTCGACCCGCGCGATGCCCTCGGTGACCAGCTCGGCGTTCGGCTTCTGGATGGCCTGGTAGAAGTCGGGCGAGATGACGAGGCGCTTGCAGGCGGCGCGGTAATCCGGCCGGAGCTTCTCGCGGAGCTGCGGATCGTGGACGTTCTCTTCCAGGTTCGCGCGGCAGACCTCTTCGATGAGCTTCATCTGAGGCGACTCCGCGTTCACCACCGCGTTGGAGAAGTTGTCGGCGAAGAGCCGTGAGATCTGCTCGCGGATCTCGTGCATCCGCTCCGGGTGCCGGCGGAACTCCTCCTTCTCGGCCTCGCTGTAGGGCGGATTCTCCTGCGGCATGATCCACTGCGCGGTGCGCTGGAAGAGGCAGAGCCGCGCCACCCGGTCCACGATCGCGGACACGATCTGCACCGCGCTCGATCCCGTCCCCACGACGCCGACGCGCCGGCCGTCGAGAGGGACGGAATGATCCCAGCGAGCGCTGTGGAAGCAGGCCCCCTGGAAGCTCCCGAGCCCTTGGATGTCCGGGTAGCGGGGGTGATGGAGCACACCCGTGGCCGCGATGACGAAGTCGGCCTCGTCACGGTGACGGCGCGCGGTCTCGAGCCGCCAGCGGCCGCCCGCGAACTCGCAGCGCGTGACCTCGTCTCCGAAGCGGATGCACCGCTCCACGTCGTACTCGCGCGCCACGCGCTCGAGGTAGGCCTGGATTTCCCCGCCGGGGGAGAAGCGATGGCTCCAGTCGGGGTTGGGGGCGAACGAGTAGCAGTAGAGGTGGGACGGGACGTCGCACGCGATGCCGGGATAGGTGTTCTCTCGCCAGGTGCCGCCGAGGCGATCGGCCTTCTCGTAGACCGTGAAGTCGGCGAGGCCCCTCTCGCGGAGCTTGATCGCGCTCAGAATGCCCGCCATCCCGGCGCCCACGATGGCGAAGCGCAGGCGGCGTCCCGCCGTCGCGCTCCCGCCGTTCTGCCGCTCACCCATGTGCACCTCCCGGACAGCACCCGGCGGGAGCCGTCCTTGACAAGACACCGCAGCGCCTCGTAACCGCGTTGGCCGCCACGGAGGAGCGCCCATGCTCGACGAGCGTCACATCCACGTGCAACGCGCGATCCGCGAGCTGGCCGAGCGGGCCGTCGGACCCGTCGCGGCCCGGGTGGATCGAGAGGACCACTTCCCGCGCGAGGCCATCCGCGCGCTCGGAGAGGCCGGTTACCTCGGGAGCCTGGTCCCCAAGGCCCATGGGGGCGGCGGCGCGGACCTGCTGACCTACGCCCTCACGGTCGAGGCCCTCGCGGCCGTCTCCCCCTCGGTCGCCTGGATCGTCGTCATGCACTCCTCGGCCGTCATGGCGATCGCGGCCGTGGGGACCGAGGAGCAGCGGCGGCGCTGGCTGCCCGCTTTGGCGCGCGGCGAGCGCCTGGCGAGCTTCGCGTTCACGGAGGCGCAGGCAGGCGCGGATTTCTTCGCGGCCGAGTGTACGGCCCGCGCTGCCCGCGACGGCGACGAGGTGCACAGCAGCAAGACCTTCATCAGTCTTGCAACCGAGGCCGCCTGTTTTCTGGCGCTCGCGCGCACCGAGCGGGAGGGGCAGCCCGCCGGGCTCAGCATGCTGGTCGTCGAGCGGGGTGCACCAGGGTTCTCGGCAGGCGCTCGCTTGCGCGGCATGGGGATGCGGGGGATCGGGTGGGGAGAGATCGTCCTCGACCGCTGCCGCGTGCCGGAAGAGGCGCGGCTCGGCCCCGAGGGCAAGGGGACGCGTGCGGTCTACGGGATGGCGGGCGCCTACCTGCTCGGGGCGGCCGCCATCGCGCTCGGCGTCGCCGGGGGCGCCTACGAGCGGACCTGCGCGCACCTCCACCGCCGGGTGGTGGCCGGGAAGACGCTCGGCGGGCTCGAGGCGCTGCAATTCCGGGTGGCCGAGCTCTCCGCGGAGGTCGAGGCCGCCCGAGCCCTCGTCTATCGGGCATGTGGCGAGACGGACCCGCG
>FWPU01009100.1_pt1 | contig 16021 bp, 12 predicted proteins | sample 2228361 | NCBI WGS metagenome assembly FWPU01 (sample SAMEA103939777, study PRJEB20133) | metagenome
GGCCGCTTCCCGCTCACGGGGGCTTAGGTAGGTGTTGCGGGAGCTCATGGCCAGCCCGTCCGGCTCCCGCACCGTGGGGCAGGGGACGATCTCCACGGGCATGTTCAGATCCTCAACCATCTTCTCGATGACCCTGAGCTGCTGGGCGTCTTTCTGTCCGAAGTAGGCCCGGTCCGGCTGTACCAGGCCGAATAGCTTGGCCACCACCGTGGTCACCCCCCGGAAATGGCCCGGACGCGAGGCCCCGCAGAGCACCCCGGTGATTCCCTCGACCTCCACGAAGGTGGCATAGCCCCGTGGATACATCTCCGCCACCGCCGGGCAGAAGAGGACGTCCACTCCCGCCGATTCGGCCAGGGGGGCGTCGCGGGAGAGGTCGCGAGGGTAATCCTCGTAATCCTCGTTGGCCCCGAACTGCAGGGGGTTGACGAAGATGCTCATCACCACCAGGTCGTTCTCACCCCGTGCCCGGCGGGCCAGGGAGAGGTGCCCCTCGTGGAGGTAGCCCATGGTGGGGACGAAGCCGATACTCTTCCCCTCTTTTTTCGCTTCGGAGATAATCCCGCGCAGATCTTGGATAGAGTGCACGATCCGCAAGGTCGCACCTCCATTGCAGGATAGGCTCTAAAATGCCTTGTCACTCCTTCGTGAGCTTCTCCAAGAGCTCCTCCTTCATGCCGAAGGCATGTTCCGGCGCGGGAAACTCGCCGTTTTTCACCTCGGCCACGTAGCGTTCCACCGCCGACACCATCTCCGGGTAGAGGTTGGCGTAGCGGCGCACGAACTTCGGGGCAAAGCGGTCGAAGATCCCCAGCAGGTCGTGGGTAACCAGCACCTGACCGTCGCAGTATGAGCCGGCCCCGATGCCGATGGTGGGCACGGCTACCTTCCCGGTGATGATCCTGGCGAGCTGCCAGGGCACCGTCTCCAGGACGATGGAGAAGGCTCCAGCCTGTTCCAGCGCGCGGGCGTCATCGATCATCTTGCTGGCAGTGGCTTCGTCTTTACCCTGCACCTTGAACCCGCCCAGCTGGTGGATCGACTGGGGGGTCAGCCCGATGTGCCCCATGACCGGGATGCCGGCTTTTACGATGGTCTCCACCACGGGGGCCACCTCCTGCCCGCCTTCCAGCTTCACCGCCTGGGCGCCGGCCTCCTGGATGGCGCGGCCGGCGTTGCGCAGGGCCTCCTCCCGGTTGACGTGGTAGGAGAGGAAGGGCATGTCAAAGACCACCATCGCCTTCTGGCTCCCCCGCACCACGGCCCTGGTATGATGGAGCATGTCCTCCATGGTAACAGAAAGTGTATTATCGTAACCTAGCACCACCATGCCCAGGGAATCGCCCACCAGGATAATATCTACCCCGCCGCTGTCTACCACGCGGGCGGAGGGGTAGTCGTAGGCCGTGAGCATGGTGATCTTCTCGCCGCGGGCCTTCTTCTCCCGCAGGTCGGTGACGGTCACCCGTTGGGACATCAGCTTTCCTCCTTGCTGTCGCACGTGTCTTTGGCCCCGTTAAGCCAGTGGAGCAGTTCCCCGGCCCCCCGGTTGTCGAGAGAGCCCTTGGCCAGGGCCACCTGAACGGTGTACCTTCCCAGGGCCTTGTAAAGCTCCAGCGTCTCCGGGCCAAGGGGGTGCAGTTCGGCCAGGTGCTTGCGGATGGTGAGGACGTCACCCCGGGAGATAGGTCCCGTGAGGGCGTGGGGCAGCCCCACCCGCTTCAGGTTGGAAAGCGTCCCCTCCACCAGCGGCAGCATGGCCGCCAGCGCCTCCTCCTGCTTCACCCCCGTATGGGAAAACAGGCGGACGCCGAAATCCATTAGGGCCACAAAGTAGTTGGACATCACGCAGGCGCTGGCATGGTAGAGAACCTTGGCCTCCGGGGAGATCTCCAGGTAACGGCCCTCCAGTTTGAAGGCGAGGTCACGGGCAACCCGCAGGGCCTCCGCATCCCCCTCGGCGGTGAAGTACACCCCGGACAGGCTGGCCGCGGGGTCGAAGCGGGCGAAAGAGTGCAGGGGGTGCAGGGATGCTGCCCGCGCGCCCCTTTCGCGGGCGCCGGCCAGCACGGCGGAAGAGAGGGCCCCGCTCATGTGCAGCACCACCTGTCCGGGCCGGAAGCCCCCGCCGTCTGCTACCTCCCGGCAAACCTCCTCGATGCGGCCGTCGGGGGTAGTTATCAGGACCAGGTCGGAACCGGCGGCCACCTCGGCCGCGGTAGATACGGCGCGGGTTCCCAGCAAGGCCGCCGCCCGGGCGGTGGATTCATCGGTGCGGTTGCGGACGCCCACCACGGTGAATCCCCGGCGCTGGAGAAGGTAACCGAGGGTGGTGCCCACCTTCCCCGCCCCGATAATGCCCAACCTGGTTCCGGTTCCGAGGTTAACCAAAACCTTGCCTCCCCTAAAAGTCCCTTAAAAAGACAAGGCCTTTCCGCAACAACTCCTGACAGAAAGGCCTTGATGTCCAGCCCTGGTAGTATTCTGTCTTGGTCCTTGCGGCTCCAAGCGTTTTTTAATACAAAGTCAGGTGGCTTATGAATAGGCGTGTTTCTAAGCGGTGTAGTTTCAAAAATGGGTAGTTGTTGTATCGGTATAGCTCTCCAGCGATGCTACCCGCATCCATTATATACGAACAGGCTTCCGGAAATCAAGGCCCTGATGTAAACCTGTTAGCAGGTAGTCCCGGGTTATTATCGAAATGTTATACCTATAAGTCGGGAGGTAGAATAGTGTCAATTTAAAGGGACGAGGAGGGGGAGCGGAGAGGTGATGGAGAGGCTGAAGGTACCGGTAGAAAAGCTGCGCCGCACCTGTCACCTGGATGAGCTGCTGCAGTGCGCCACCACCGAGGAGGCCCCGCCGTTGGAAGGGTTTATCGGCCAGGAGAGGGCGGTACGCTCCATGCAGTTCGGGCTCAAGATGAAAGCCCCGGGATACAACATCTATGTGGCCGGACCCCCCGGTACCGGCCGCACCACCTACACCCAGGCGGTGGTAAAGGAAGTGGCGGCCAGGGGCCCTACGCCGGGGGACTGGTGCTATCTGTACAACTTTAAAGACCCCGACCGTCCCCTGGCGGTGATGCTTCCCGCCGGGTGGGGGAGCCAGTTGCAGAAGGACATGGAGGAGCTCGTTACCGACCTCAAGGTGGCCATTCCCAAGGCCTTCGAGGGTACGGATTACGAGCAGCAGCGCCAGGCCATCGTCCAGACCCTGCAGACGGAGATGGAGGCCGCCATGGAGAAGCTCCACAAGGAGGCAGGCCAGCAGGGCTTTTCCATGCAGCAGGGGCCGGCAGGATTTGTATTCATACCCCGTTTCGAGGGAAGGCTTTTAAGCCCGGCGGAGTTCGAGCAGCTCCCCGAGGAAAAGCGAAAGGAGATCGAGGCCAAGGGGAAGGCCCTGGAAAGAAAGCTGCAGGAAATCATGCACCGCGGGCGGCTCCTGGAAAAGGAAGTCCGGCAGCGCATACGGGAGCTTGAAAGGCAGATCGCCCTGCAGGCGGCATCGCCCTTCGTGGAAAGGCTGAAGGCCAAGTACGACCGGTTCGGCCGCGTGGTGGAGTACCTGGGGAACGTGCTGGAGGACGTGGCCAACAGCCTGGACCAGTTCAGGGGGGGCGACGAGGCAGCATCTGCCCCGCCGGGGATGGTGGCCGTGCCGCCAGGGGAGGACCGCATGCCGATGCGCTACCGGGTGAACCTGTTCGTAAACAACGACGGGGCCCGGGGAGCTCCCGTGGTGGTGGAGACCAGCCCCAGCTACTACAACCTCTTCGGCAAGATCGAGTACCGCAGCCACATGGGCACCCTCTTTACCGACTTCACCATGATCAAGGCCGGGGCCATCCACCGCGCCAACGGCGGCTACCTGATCCTGCAGATGAAGGACGTCATCTGGGACTTTTTCGCCTGGGACGCCCTCAAGCGGGCCTTAAAAAACCGCCAGGTAGTGGTGGAGAATATCGGGGAGCAGTACCGCATGGTTCCCACCGTCAGCCTCAAGCCCGAGCCCATCTGCCTGGACGTGAAGGTAATCCTCATCGGCAGCCTGCGAATTTACCAGATCCTGCACTTCCTGGACGAGGATTTCAGCAAGTTCTTCAAGGTAAAGGTTGACTTCGACACCGAGATGGAACGCAGCCCGGAAAACCTCTGCAACTATACTTCCTTTGTGAGCAGTGTCTGCCGGCGGGATGGCCTCAAGCACTTCGACCAGGAGGCCCTGGCCAGGCTGGTGGAGTACAGCTCCCGGTTGGCCGGGCGGCAGGATAAACTCTCCACCCGCTTCAACGAGGTGGTGGAAATCATCTACGAGGCCCACTCCATGGCCCTGGAGGAGGGGGCCGAGGTGGTAAAGGCTGCCCACGTCCAGAAGGCCATCGAGGAAAAGGTCTACCGCTCCAACCGTATCGAGGAGAAGATCCAGGAGCTGATGCTCAAGGGCAAGATCCTGGTGGATACCAGCGGGGCGGCAGTGGGCCAGGTCAACGGCCTGTCCATCCTCGACGTCGGCGACTACGTCTTCGGGCGGCCTTCCCGCATTACCGCCCGCACCTTCATGGGCGAGGAGGGCGTGGTGAACATCGAGCGGGAGACCCGCATGAGCGGCCACATCCACAGCAAGGGGGTGCTCACCCTCGCCGGCTACCTGGGGGGCAAGTTCGCCCAGGATAAGCCCCTGTGCCTGTCCGCCCGCATTACCTTCGAGCAGCTGTACGAGGGGGTGGACGGCGACAGCGCCTCCAGCACCGAGCTTTACGCCATCCTCTCCAGCCTGTCCGGGCTTCCCATCAAGCAGGGCATTGCGGTTACCGGCTCGGTGAACCAGCACGGGGAGATCCAGCCCATCGGCGGAGTCACGGAGAAGATCGAGGGCTTTTTCGCGGTGTGCAAGGCGCGCGGGCTCACCGGCGACCAGGGAGTAATGATCCCGGTCCAGAACGTCGATAACCTGATGCTCAAGGAAGAGGTGGTGGAGGCGGTCCGGGAGGGGAAGTTCCACATCTGGGCCGTCCGCACCGTGGAAGAGGGCATAGAGCTGCTTACCGGCGTGCCGGCCGGGGAAAGGCGGCCCGACGGCAGCTACCCCGAGGGCACCGTCTTCGGCCTGGCCGACCGCACCCTGCGGCTCTACGCCGAAGGCATGGCCCGCCACGACCGGGCCGGCGTGGCCATGCGGACGCCGCAGCAGGCGGCGGGGAGCTGACCATGGAAGAGATGCTCAAGGAGTTCGCCCGGCGCATGGGAGCTGACCTGGTAGGGTTGGCATCCGCCTGGAGGCTGGAGGGCGCCCCCGACGGGTCACGTCCCGGCGATTCCCTGGAAGGGGCTAGGACGGTGATCATCCTGGGGAAGACCTTGCCCCGGGGGGTGATGCTGGGGAAGAAAAGAACCAACTACCACCAGTTCATGAACTCCACCTTCATTCAACTGGAACAACTGGCCTCCGAGGTGGCCAGGTTCATCGAGGCCGCGGGCGGGCGGTACCCTTGCCGGCTGACATACCCTACGACTTCTGGGACGAGGGACGGGAACACGGCCGGGGCAATCTATCCCACAAGCACGCCGCCCAGGCGGCAGGGTTGGGGGTAATGGGACGGAACACGCTGCTGATTACCCCGCAACACGGCAACCGCGTACACCTGGTCTCGGTGATCACCGATCTCGAACTGAAGCCCGACCAGCCCCTGGCCTGGAACCCCTGCCCGGATGGTTGCCGCCTCTGCCTGGAGGCCTGCCCGGTGGGAGCGATTATCTGGGAGGGCGATAGCGGAGAGGATGTTGCGGGGGGTAAACTGGAGCAGACGGCGGGGCCGGGTGGATTCGGGTCTGGTGGTTTCGGAGCTGGTGGCCCCGGGGCTGGTGGCCGCGTGGATCAGAAGCTCTGTCGAAGCCTGTTGATCCGTCCTATAGGCCGCTGGAAGGTGTACAACTGCTGGGAGTGCCGCAAGGTGTGCCCGGCTTCCTGAACACGCCCGGGAACTCTTTAGAATAAAGCCTCTCCTTCGGGGAGGCTTCTTGTTTGAGGAGGGTTCTTTCATGTTGGAGGCTTCATGCATAATAAGGTCTTCCTGGCGCATCTTCCCGAGAGATGTGTCGGATAATGTTTAATATTTTTCAAGATTTATGGGATTCTTGGAGGATCCTGCCTTTTAGTGGCGAATAAATTACCATAATCTGCCGATGACAGGTCGATGATGCGGGGGCAGGCGAGGGATGATTGGGGAACGTCGCCGGCCGGGGATCGACTTTCCGGGGTTGCTGCGGCTAATCGAGACCCATAACCTGATAAAAGAGCGCTACTATCCCAACTGCAACACCCTGGCCGACAGGTTCGAGGTGCACCGGCGCACCGCCGAACGGGACATCGAGCGGCTGCGGGATCTATTCAAGGCCCCCCTGGAATATGATCCCTACCGGCGAGGCTACTACTACACCAGCGACTTCACCCTTCCGCAGGTATGGCTGAGCGAAGGGGAGGCGGTGGCCCTTTACCTGGGCCAGAAGCTGCTGATGCAGTGCCGGGGAACCCCTTTCGAGGAGGACATCCACTGGGCGCTGGCCAAGATACGGGCGCTTTTACCTGCCCGGGTACAGGTGGACCTGGAACGCGTAGGCCAGGTCATATCCTTTCACGTCGACCCCCTGCGGGGGGACGAATCCCAGGTGGCAACCTGGTACCGTCAGCTGGCCGCGGCCATCGAGCAACGGCGTACGGTGGAGATGACCTATTACTCTGCCAGCCGGGACGCGGTCACCCGGCGCCGGGTGGACCCGTACCACCTCCACTTTGCGGACGGGGCCTGGTACGTGATAGGCCATTGCGCCGAGCGCCAGGCCTTCCGCACCTTCGCCCTCTTTCGCATCCTCAGCTTAAGGGTGACCGACCAGGAATTCCTGATCAAGTCCGATTTCTCCATTGACGACTACCTGGCCAACGCCTTCTTCCTGGAGCGGGGCGAGCCCCAGGAGGTGGTCATCCGCTTTGATCCCTACCAGGCCCGCTACATCAGGGAACGCCAGTGGCATCCCACCCAGCGCCTGGAGGAGCACCCCGATGGCTCCATCACCCTGAGCCTGCGGGTGGGAGGCCTGGGCGAAGTGCAGCGGTGGGTCATGAGCTTCGGCAGCCACGCGGAAGTACTGGCGCCGGCATCACTTCGGCAGGCGGTTATATCAGAACTTAGATCAGCGATGGAGTCATATAGGGAATGATACGCCAACGCCAAGGGGTACCGAGTTTCCGGAGCGCGACCTCCATCATCTCAGATAGAGGCTTGGGAGTCAAGAAGCTTCCTGTAGGCCTCCGACAGTGTGCGCCGGGGTGGTCGTGGTAAGATATTTCTATAGCCGCCCGAGGGGGGAACTTCCTGGTTGGTGTGCAACGTGCGTGGCGAATCTTGTCCCGGATTTGAGATGATGTTAATGATGTTGATTCATGCAGACGTGCTTTAATGCTTGAGAGGAGCATAGATGGAACGTTGTGGAGATGGACTCTATAGAGTCTAGGGTTGTGGGTTTCGGGCTTTATCCTTTCCAGGAACGGGTTTGTTCGTTATTAAGGGAGGGTAAACCTGTTGTGCTCCATGCCCCAACAGGTTCAGGAAAGACACGCGCATCACTATATCCATATTTCAGGGCCTGGGAATGCGAGGAGCCATTCCCGCGACAGGCGATTTATTCGGTCCCGATGCGGGTGTTGGCCAATCAGTTCTATGCTGAATATAGGGCTTGGCGAGAAAATGGGGGATTCCGTCGGTCCCCGCTAGTTACTCTACAAACTGGTGAGCACCCGGAAGATCCAGAGCTGAGAGGGGATCTGGTTTTCACCACCATAGACCAGACGCTGAGTAACGTTTTAGGTGTGCCATACAGCGTCGGCTTGGCCAGGGCAAACCTTAACGCGGGTGCTGTGCTGAGCTCTTACTTAGTATTCGACGAGTTTCACCTTTTTCCGGTGGGAAGCCCCGCGAAGGCTGAAGGCGCACTGGTGACTACATTGCAGGTATTGCGGGCCCTTCAGGGGCTCGTCCCTTATGTGCTCATGACTGCGACCTTTTCTCGGAGGCTACTAGACGAACTTTGTGTCCTGCTCAAGGCAGAAAAGGTTGAGGTATCTAAAGAAGAACTGGCGCAAATCCCTTCCCAAAAGGGAAAAGCCCGGCGGTTCTTCGCGATGGATGGCTATCTCACTGCTCAGTCCGTGTTGGAGCGGCATAACTACCGAACCATTGCAGTGTGCAATACGGTCGACAGGGCTATCGACCTCTATGAGAACCTGGTCGCTGCAGGGTGTCGTCCGGTACCTTTCCCAGGGAGGCAAACCGTTGAGGAAGTCTACGATGCCATGCAGGCACAAGCGGGCTGGGAGACCGCTACGTGGGTCATGCTTCTGCACTCACGTTTCGAGCAGCGGCATCGTTCTCTAAAAGAAAGGCTGCTCTTGCGGGAGTTCGGTAAGGATCCTTCCGTTCGAGGGATCCCCCGAATGATTCTGGTGGCGACCCAGGTGGTAGAGGTGGGGCTGGACATCACCAGCCAGGCCCTCCACACCGACCTCGCGCCGGCCAGTGCTATCATTCAAAGGGCCGGTCGGTGCGCCCGTTTTCCAGAAGAAGAGGGAGAGGTATATGTATACGAGCTTCCACCTGCTGAGCACGAGCAGCACCAGTATGCCCCTTACCTTGGTATCGAAGCCGACCTCTGCCGAAAGGCCCGGGAGGCTTTTCAGAAAAGAAACGGGCTTGTTCTGGATTTCTCGGCTGAACAAGAAGTGATTGACGAGGTCCACGGAGAAGCCGACCAGCTCCTTCTGGAGGCTATATGGCGGCGGGAGGGGGAGCTCTGGCAGCAGATTTTTAGGTCCATGGGCCTCGGGGACCTGGCCCAACGCAAAAACCTGATCAGGCGAGTGGATAGCCGGATCATACTGGTTCATCATGCCCCTGAGGCGTTGGGTAACCCGTATCGCTGCCGGGGTTTTTCCCTCTGGCAAGGCTCATTAAGAGGCAAGTGGCGTCAACTGGAGGCATGGGGGACGGAGAAAGGATTGCCATGGGCGTTGCAATATCCCGTAGAGAGCGATGTTTCGGGGGATTCCGGAGAGGAGCCTCCCTCCTACGTGTGGAGACCGGTCCGGGAGGCGGGCGACCTGAATGGCCACGTGGTATTCGTGGTGCATCCATCTTTGGTCAGCTATGATGCCGAAAAAGGGTTGCGATTTACGCTGGATGGTGGGGGTTACAGCTCACAGCCTATGCCCCGGGAGGCCGTGCTTCGTCCCGAGTTTGTCTACCATTTCGAGGACTACCAGCAGCACGTCGGAGGGATGTTTGGTGTCTACCAAGAGGAATTGGCCAACCAACTAAGATATGTGTCGCCTATGCTGGAGCGCCGCCTTGGCCTTCCTCAAGGTATTCTAGAAAGGGCTGTCCGGCTGGTGCTTGCCTTGCACGATGTGGGCAAGATGGACGAAGTTTGGCAGCGTTGGGCCCGGACATACCAGGCTGCGATCGGGGAACCGGTGGACGAAGAGGACCGGATGATCGTGCATACGCACTTAGAGACAGAGGAGCATCGAAACGCCGAGAAAAAAATCCGTATCCGTCGCCCTCCGCATGCGGCGGAGGGGGCAGTAGCTGTTGCGGGGGTGTTGAACCAGGGGCTATTTGCCCACCAAGAATTACGTCGTGCCGCTATGACAGCTATTGCACGCCATCACAACACAGGGGTCTCTTCTTTCGGGACGTATCGGCTCCACCCGGCAGCACAACGATGCGTCAGGGCTGCACTGGAAGCGGTGGGGGTGCCCGGCGATGAAGCTGCTGGGCTGTCAGGCAAGCTGATCGTGACTCCACCCGAGACTAACCTGACAAATCATTTGCTGCGGTTGCCGCCGGAGGACCCATTTGAGGCTTGGATTGCTTATTTCCTTATTGTTCGTATGCTACGCCTGGCAGATGGACGCTCGCAAGAAAGGGGTATGGGCAATGGCCGCCAAGAGGAGTAATATCCGTGGCCTGGCAGCAGTGTTTGACGACCAACGGATTAATTCGGACCGCTACTACGTTCCAAAGGGTAGCGGTACCTTTGCAGATGTTCTTCTTGCTTACGGGTTTGCCGCGGTGATCCACGAGATCCTCCGGCAGGCGAAAGACCCCACCGCCAGGGTATCTGTGAAGTTGGAGGACACAGGCTCTTGGTATAAGGTTATTCTTAACGAACCGTTGCGACGCGAGTGGATCGAAAGGTGCAGGTATTTTTCGGTGGCTAAGGGTGTGCGGACTGGTAAAGCAAAAATCGGCTCAATGGCTGAAAGTGAACTGGAGGATTACGAGGGGGCATGGCAAGAAATTCGGGACTACCTGGCAGCGCGGCAGTCTCGGCGGGATGCGGGAGCCGAAGCGGCTGCATCGGAAGCGGAGATGGCTGCTGCTGACGTGGGCAGTATTGATCCACGCCATTGGCTAACGGTCCTGATCGGGACGCGCCAGATGCAGGCCCTGAGCACCTATAATGATGCTGCTCGCCAATGGTGGGAAACTCGAGAATATTTCGCGGCTAATCTGAAGACTCTCCTAGCCCTTTTTGCGGGACCTGGGGTGGACAAGGAAAGTGTGGTCGGGGCCTGGAAAAGGGCGGTGCCGATAGAAGTAAAATTAGAGCTCACTGCCTCCCAGATGCTCAACCCTCATTGCGGCAAGGGGCAAAATCGCCCCAAGGCCAATGCCCTCGCTATGGAAAACGTCAGGTCCTTCTGGTTGGTAGAATATTTGAAGGCGGCGGGCTTATGGCGGTGTGCTGCTCCCCGGCGTGTTCGGAGCGGCGATGACCGAAAAACCTACGTCCTGACCCCGGTTTCCCTGAGCCTTGCTGCCCACGAGAGGATCTTCAAGGTTTTCAGTGAACGTCTATGGGCCGAGACTTCGGTTAAGATGGACTGTCTCGCCGCACTTCTTTATACCGAGACGTTGTTGGAGCATAGCGAAGCGGGGCAGTACGATGAGCTCGCTGCCCTTTTTGGAGAGAAGAGCGTACGGGACATGGTGGCAGGTTTTCATGTTGCTCAGTATAAACTGTTGAGCCGGAATGCCTACACCATGATCAACCTGGGATTTTTGGGGTTGCCGCGCTGGATCGGTCTGGTACACACTCGAGGGGAGGTGAGACATCAAGGAAGTACTGGAGGAACACCGCCGTGTCCTTGAAACCATTGAGGAAGGCCACAGCGACGGCTATGACCTGCTGGTGCGCTACCGGGATTTTTTGAGCAGCAACCGATGGGACGATTTCTTTGACTTTACCGGTAGCTTTGCTGGCTACTTGATGCGCGACCTGGATAGCGCACGCCGCCAGGGGCATAGTCCGAGGGTGCGGTCCTTCACCACCGCGAATCTGGAGGTGATGATCATGCACGGGAACAAGCCTTTACTACCGATAGTCCAAACGCCGGGGTTTCAGCACATTGCACGGGCTATTCGGAAAAGTACCGTAACCTTGCAGTATCTGGCGCGCGATCAGGGGCGCTCAGCTCTTCCGTATGAAATCCGTTATGGCCTCGGCCAGGACCTGCTGCGCAAGGCCAACCGTAATGACGAGTTCGTGGCTGCTGTCTCAGCCTTTGCCCAGAGCTACAACGCCGAAAATGCCAGGGTCGCTGAAAAAAAGGCCGATGTATGGCGACGAGAGGCCATTACCGACCAGGATCTAGATGACCTGGTGCGGCTGGTTGACGTATACAGTGCCGACACCGTGGCCCACCTGCTGGTGGCCTACGGTTACGCCCGGGAAGCCAAAGAGGAAACCGGATCGTGAAAAGCTGCTTCAAGAACGGGAGGGTTAGACCATGACTACGCCAGTTTATGCACTGTCCATCTCTGGCCGTGCTGTGCTGGACATGCATTCCCTTAACAATGAAGGTGGCGAGGGGAACCAGATACAAACCCGCATGGTTACTATTGTTCACAGGGTGGGTGAAAGGTACGAGGTTGCTACGGTCAATGCTATCTCGGGCGATATGTGGAAACACATTCAGGCAGAACACTTCTATCGTCTTGCCAAGGGCACTCTACCGCTCTGCGGGGGTTGCCGGAATTTTAGCGCCAGTCGAGCTTTGGACGACCCGGATTTCATGGGAGCTCTTGCCGACCGGGATAGCCAGGTAATAGATAACTTGCTCAAACGTTGTGCCCTGGACGATGTAGCCGGGAACCTAATCGCTAAGGGGAACCGCTCGGTGCCGCGAAAGTCGGTGGCTGAATTCGGTTGGGTAGTAGGCCTGCCGGAGCTTACCCGTACGGAGAGCTACTTTCATGTCCGGTACGCTGCTGAACGTGGCGGCCCCGGGGAGACCACCCAGCCCATCTTTCACCGCCCCGCTTCGAGTGGAATTTATGCTATCGTAGCCAATTTCGAAATGTCGCGCATTGGGTTTAACGACATCACGCAGCGCTATGCTATCGGCGATGCCGAACGAGAGCAGCGATATAAGACCTTGCTTAAGAGCATCCTTTATACATTCGTTGAGCCTAATGGCGCGATGAGGGGTACCCAGAACCCCCATATCCTGGGCTTTGAGGGCATGGTGACGGTGAGTACAGGCATTGCTCCAGCCCCTACCCTCAGTCCCCTTGAAAACGGCTATCGGGATGACCTTCAGAGGGTCATAGGGGCTTTAAACAGAATCAACGGAGATTTGATTAAAGCCTATTCGTTTGAGAGCATGGGAGCTTTTGCACAGATAATGGAAAGTCTTATTAAAGAAACAGTACCGTTCAAAATGAGTCTCGGAGAGTAGATATGTGGACCTACGCTGAATATCAGGCCGTTTCCCTATTTTCGTTGCGCCTCGGGGAGGCAACAGCTACGGGGGCTAAGACCCTTCTGGTCCCAGCTCCCTTCGCCATACGCACTGCCCTCCTTGACGTTGCTGTGCGGATTTACGGAGTGAGAACGGCCCCAGACGCATTCAAAAGGATCAGGGGGCTGTCCCTGGCAATACGTCCACCAGAGCGCGTCGCAGTCACCAACCTGTTTGCCAAGGTACGGAAGCCGCGACGGAACGATGCAGGTGAAGAGGAAGATGACCAAGACGATACCCGCGAAGCGATGCAGCCGACCATCTCTTTCCGGGAATACGCTCACCTGCATGGGGATATAGCTCTGGCTTTCAGTGGCCCAGAGGAAGTTCTTGCGTGGGTAGAGCCCCTGCTGCCCCATGTTGCTTACTTGGGCAAACGGGGCAGTTTCTTCCAGCTACTAACAGTACCTGAACGAGCCGAGACCCTACCCCCTGGGTTCGTCACGGTGGGCGACGGAGAAGTGTGGGGGATGAAGGTTTCAGGTTCCTCTCCCGGGAGCTTTCCATTAGGTGTGTTGCAGCTCATGGATGATTGGGGGCCTGGCTTGACATGGGAGAAGGTTAACGTCTATACGCAAGCTAGAATTGTATTGGGAAGTGACCGGATAAGGAAAGGGGCAATTCTACCGTACAGGCTAAGCAGCTCCAGTCGCAGTTTCAGCTACTACGAGCGCATTCTCTAGCCATTGTGGCGTTAAGCGCTGCCCGCCGGCGTTACTCGGTTTGGAAAGGAGAAAAGGGTTGGTGGTCGGTAACACATCACATACACTATCCCACTTCCGCGTGGTGACGTACCGTCTGACCCTCACGGCGCGGGATACCCTTCACCTCCCCCCCTACAAGGGATCTACCCTGCGGGGCGGGTTCGGCACCGTGTTCCGGCGGGTGTGCTGTACCATGCGCGAACGGGAGTGCAAGGGGTGTACGATGCACCCGACCTGCCCGTACGGGTACATCTTCGAGACGGCGCCCCCGCCGGGTTCGGAGAAGCTGCGGGTGCTGGACAACATACCGAGGCCCTTTGTTCTGGAACCGCCGCTGGAAACTAAGACGGAGTACACCCCTGGCGAAACCCTGGAGTTCGGGCTGGTGCTGGTGGGACGGGCGGTGGAGTTTTTCCCCTATTTCATGGTTACCTTCCGGGAGCTGGGGGAGCTGGGGATCGGCAGGGGCCGCGGGCGCTACCGGCTGAGCAAGATACAGGCCGTCCACCCCTGGAGAGGGGAGCAGGAGGAGGTATTCCACGGCGACAGCGCACTGGTAAAAAACAGCCGATTGCTGGTGACAGCCGAGGACCTGCGCCTACAGGTGGAGAGGCTACAGGGGACCCGTTCCCTATCCCAGCAACTGATAACCATGGCCCGCCTCAAGTACGAGGATGATTTAACGGACCGACTGGAGTTTCACGTCCTGGTAAGGGCCCTGCTGCGCAGGCTTTCCACCCTTTCCTACTTCCACCACGGCGTGCCGCTGGAGCTGGACTTCCGGGGTCTCATCGAGCAAGCCGAAGGGATACGCCTGGCACGCCACCAGACTCGGTGGGTGGACTGGGAGCGCTACTCCCGGCGGCAGGAACGGCGCATGACCTTCGGCGGACTGGTGGGCGAGGTGACCTACGAGGCGGAGGACGAGGGGGATTTCGACCCTTACCTTCCCCTGCTCCTGTGGGGGGAGTTGGTGCATGTGGGGAAGAATGCCACCTTCGGGCTGGGGCAGTACAGGATTGACCGCGCAGAGCATAATCGTTAGGCATGCCTCCAGGGGTATACAGGCCTTTTAGGGCGGGCTTAGCCGAAATGCGTATATGTGGTGCGGAGCTGGGGGGAGGGGAATGCAGGTCTGGCAGCAACTCCAGCTTATAGAACTCTATGACGAACTCGAAGCGGCGTTGCTAAGTCCGCATCGATCGGGCAGAAGAGATCGTGCGCAACTCGAGGAGCAAAAGAACCAAATACGAGACATGTTGATGTCAGCAAACCCTCTCATCATGGAGCGTTACAACCGGCTCAGGCGGAAGAGGAAGAGGCCACTGGCAACAATTGTTACGGACGGATATTGTACCGGTTGTAACCTGAGAGTAGGTTTGGCTTTCGCCAAGAAGGTGCGGCGTCTCGACGAAGTTGTCTTTCATGATGAAGTGGCACTTTGCGGCCGGATTGTTCGTCCTGCCTTTGAAGAGATTCGTCACCGTGTAACGCAGGCAGAGCTAAGCACTGGCTCAATCACTTCACGGCAATTTGCACTCTGGTTTCCCGGTACCGCACGGGCAGTTCTAATGGTGGATGTATGGAACGAATCGTGGCTAATCAAGGTGGAAGGGGATCGCATATCAGAACTGAGCAGTCTTTTCACAAGGCACGGCGTAGTGGCCGGAGATGTTATCCATTTATGCTTGGTTGATAATGAGGAGGCGACCGTAAGGTTTCTGCCACCCATAATTTCCGACCATGATCTGGATAAGGCGGCAGAGATGCTGGGTGGAAGCCGTGGGCTGTCTCTGGAGGAACTGGCGGATAATGCGGTGCCTCACAGGATACAAACGTTTGGGTTTCTTCTGGTGAGAGAAAAACTACGGTCGGCTCTTGCCAAGGATCCGCGTTTCGAGGAAAAGCAGGGCAGGTGGTTCTTGGCCGAAGAGGTTGGAAAGAAGACCTTTTCGCCCGTCTTGCCGTCCGACCTCGATCGGTTGTATGAGTTATTGAAGAGGGCCCGTAAGCCTGTGCCAGCCTCCGAGGTACTCACGAGGTTTCTTCAGATCCTGGAGGAAGATGACTTTAGTATAAACAACATTACCCTTTATTCTCCGCGGCGGTCCCATCAACGGGGGGATAAGATCCTCATTATCGGCGACCGCAATACCGCTTGGCTGGCCAAAGTAGAAGAGGTTTTCCCCTCTAGCGGCAAGATACGTGTTCAACACCGGGGCACGGTCGGGTGGAACGATTATAACGATTCTCCTGTGGAAACCCGCGGGGCGATACAGAATCACTCGCCGTGCCAGTATGGAGACCTTGCTGCGGTGCTTGATCCTTTGAGAGCGCACTTGAACGCGGCGATGAAAGCTGACGGCCGTTTTTGCAGCTACGCAGAGGAGTGGCTGGCGGCAGACCTCCTCGTAAAGCTGGAACCGGATTATCGGCAAAGGATCGATGAGGCC
>FWPU01009103.1_pt1 | contig 16017 bp, 12 predicted proteins | sample 2228361 | NCBI WGS metagenome assembly FWPU01 (sample SAMEA103939777, study PRJEB20133) | metagenome
GTAAGGTTCTACTATGCGGCAGGGAATATATCCAACACCGCCTCTGACTCCATCATCCTTGACACCACCAAACCAACGGTTTCATTTTCTCCATTTGGAGGATATTATAACAGTGACCAGACGGTAACTTTAACGCCATCTGAAAATGCGATCATTTATTATACAACCAACGGCAGTAATCCAACCACATCTTCAAGTGTATACCAGACACCATTTACTATAAGCCAGAATACCTTGCTGAGGTTTTTTGCAAAAGATCAAGCCGGTAATAGGAGCGAAACATACACAGTAAACTACATGATCGACAAAAATCCGCCTTCCGGCACAATCAGAATAAATAATGATGCCAGATACACAACATCAACAGACGTAACGGTTCAGATAAACGCCACTGACGAAAACGGTGTCGATAAAATCCAGTTTTCCAACGACAACCAGGAATGGTCAACTCCCGAAGTTTATGTTAACACAAAACAGTGGCAGCTTTCCCCCGGTGATGGTGATAAAACCGTCCTTGTAAGGTTAATAGACAAAGCAGGAAACATAGCAACAGTCTCTGCATCAATAAAACTTGATACAACACCCCCATCGGCAGACCTTACTATTAATGACGATGCATCTTTTACAAACTCAACGTTAGTAAACATAAAGCTTCAAAATGTTTCGGCTGACGCTGATTTAATGAGTTTATCTAATGACGGACAGAGCTGGTCAACACCGGAGCCTTTTCAAACAAATAAAAATTGGGAAGTTCCCCCTGGAGATGGCTCAAAAACGGTTTATGTCATTTTAAAAGATTTTGCAGGAAACTGGTCTGCACCTTCTGGTAAAAGCATTAATCTTGATACGCTGCCACCCCAGACTACAGCAACTCCAAAAGGTGGTAAGTATAGCATCCCACAGATTGTTACATTAAACGTTAGCGAAAACAGTAAAACATTCTACACTGTTGACGGTTCTCACCCAACAACAGCTTCAACCTTGTATACAGCACCAATTGAAATAACCACATCAGTAACATTAAAATTTTTCTCTGTTGACAATGCTGGTAACATAGAGGAAACAAAGTTAGAAAATTACACCATAGACGCAATACCACCTGTTGGGACTATAACAATTAACAATAATGCAATTTACACGAATAGTGAATACGTAACATTGACTATTTCCGCAGTCGATCAAAATGGCGTGTCAAAAATTGAAGTTTCTAATGACAATAACAACTGGATAACCTACGATTATATAACAACTCCCACAATTTTAAGCAACTGGCAGCTTACTGCACCAAATATAGACGGTCTGAAGACCATTTATGTTCGCTTTATAGACACAATTGGTAATATATCTGAACCGATATCTGACTCTGTAATCCTTGATAAAACAAAGCCATCAGTATCAATTACACCACTGCCGGGACTCTACAGTACAAACGTTAATATAACTTTCAGCATCAGTGAAACAGCCACCATTTACTACACCACAGATGGCTCAGAACCAACCACATCCAGTTTGATATATACCAGCACTATTCAACTAAATGATTCTACCCTACTAAAATATATCGCTGTGGACTTAGCTGGAAATGTTAGTAACGTTTATAATGCATCCTTTACTATTGACAAAACACCTCCAACAGGTTTTGTAACAATAGCACAAGGTAATTTGACAAATTCAACTAACGTTACCCTACATTTAACCGCTTCTGACACGAATGGTGTAGCAAAAATGCAGTTTTCCAATGACGGTATAAACTGGTCTGAGGAAGAAAATTACAAGACTTCAAAATCCTGGACATTGAATCCCGGTGACGGTGAAAAGACTGTTTATGTGCGGTTTAAAGACGCGGCAGGAAACTGGTCAACTTCCTATACCACAGAAATAACTCTTGATTCAAAGGCTCCTAAATCTTCTTCATCCAAACCTGAGGGCACATACACCTCTGAATTCAATGTGACTTTATCAACCGACGAACCAAATGCAAAAATCTATTTTTCAATAGACGGCACCACCCCATCCACTTTATATGAAAACGCGATTTTAATTAACAAATCAATCACCCTTAAATTCTTTGCGGTGGACAATGCAGGTAACAGTGAACCAGTAAATACCATAGTTTACACCATAAAATTTGACAGTGGCGTTACACTGCTCATAAATAATGGGGCAGGCTACACAAATTCAAAGAATGTAACGTTAACACTTAACACAAACAAAACTGTCAGCGAAATGCAGTTTTCTAACAATGGAACTGACTGGGAAAACTGGGAACCATTTTCAAACACCAGATCATGGACGTTGACCGATACAGATGGACAAAAGACGGTTTTTGCACGTTTCAAAGACAACCTTGGAAATATTTCGGAACCACTAACCGCTACGATAATCTTAGACACAATAGCACCAATCAGCACCATCAGTTTAGCTGGTGGTTTATACAACTCGACAAGACAGATTAATCTCTCAGTAAACGAAACCAATGCAAAAATTTATTATACGCTGGATGGCTTAACACCTACAGAAAATTCTAACAAATATACTGGTCCCATCACCATAGACAGAACTTTAACACTCAAATACTTTGCCATAGATGCTGCAGGAAATACAGAGAGTGTTAAAACAGAAACCTATATAATAGACACTACCTCACCCCTCGGTTCAATCACCATAAACAATGGCGCCAGGTATACCAATAACAGTGTGGTCACTTTGAAATTACAGGCAACAGATGAGAATGGTGTCTCGCAGTATCAGTTATCTGATGACGGTAATATCTGGAAACCTGCTGTAAATTTTAACGGTTCCACAGAGGTTTCTTATACCCTTCCTGCAGGAGATGGGGAGAAGACTGTATATGTAATGTATAAAGACACCGCCGGCAACTGGTCCTCAGCTGTGTTTGCAAGAATAGTTCTTGATACACAGGCGGCCACAACTACACCTTCAAGACCTGAAGGTACTTATCCTGCAGCCTTTAACCTGGAGCTTTTCACTAATAAAGAGGCAGACATTTTTTACTCCCTCGATGATGGGAAAACTTACAGCAGATATTCCGAACCCATTGGTATAACAAAAGACGTAACAGTTAAATTCTACACCGTTGACAGGGCAAATAATGTTGAACCTGAAAAAACAGCAAGTTATATAATTGATTTTCAACCACCGGTAAACGCAACTTTAAATAACAAAAATCTTTATACCAATAAAAGGAATGTCACCCTTAGTTTCTCCTTTACAAAACCTTCACCTGCCGAAGAAGAAGTCCCTCTTTATATGAGTTTTTCCTTTGACGGTAACAACTTTACCGAAGAAGAGTCCTTCAGCCTTACAAAGGAAATAACGGTTCCAGACGGAGACGGAGAGAAAAACCTGTACATTAAATTTAAAGACAAGTACAACAACACATCTAAAACTTTCATAACAGATGTGACACTGGCAACAATTATATTAGACACAAAGCCCCCGGTAACAACCATCAATCCCGTGTCCGGGATATTAACCTCAGTACCTGCAACAGTAACGTTAACTTCAGATGAACCTCAAACCTCAACTATCTACTACTCACTGGACAACGGAAACAGTTATAACACTTACACTGCGACACTAACTATTACTTCCTCCTCAAAAATACTTTATTACGCAAAAGATATGGCGGGTAACACAGAAGAGACCAAAACAGCTATTTACACGGTTTTAATAAAACCAGATGTTACACTGAAAATTAATGATGGGGTTGATAAAACCAAAGATACAAAGGTTACCTTAACCATAACTGCAGCAGATCAAGCTTCACTGTCAAAGATGCAGTTTTCAAACGACGGGAACAACTGGTCTCAGGAAGAAGAGTTTGGTGCTTCTAAAATCTGGTATCTCTCCTCCGCAAATGGCAGAAAGACAGTATATATGAGAGTTAAAGATATTTACGGCAATCTTTCACAGGTTTATACTGCCACTATAACACTTGACAACACACCACCAGCAATTACTGCCTCGTTGCCGGAGGGCACATATTATTCTACACAGAATGTTGAATTAAAATCTGATGAACCGGCAGACATATATTACAGCTTAGATGGTTCTCTGCCCAATACAAACTCACTAAAATATAGTTCCCCTATTACCATAACCTCTGACACAACGATTAAATTCTTTGGTATAGATACCCTCGGAAACAGAAGTGATGTTAAACAGGTTCGTTATATAATACTGCCTGCCGAGACGGTCACTCCCATAGGAAATAACGGCACCACAAGGGAAGACGGCGGTGACAGCAGCACGAACAAAGACAAAGATACAGGCAAACCAAAGATTGACATTAACTACAACTTCGGCACGGTAATAAGGGACAACGGTGGCACACCACAATCTGTAAAGGTGTATATCGCAGACAAAGCAAATCCATCATCAGGTGATTATGTCTCCTATCCGCTTACCTGCAGCGGCGACTTTTCAAACGGTGCTTCCTGTGTGTTTTCAACTAAGTTAGGTCCTGCACCTGCTTACAAGTACTATTTTGAAGTGACGCTTTCTGATGGCAACACCATAAAATATCCTCAGGATAGAGATGCCTTTGATGGTCCGAAGATGGAGCTTCTGGATGGATACAATACAATCAGCATACCGAGGGATACCAATTCGGTTAATCAGTCAGTATCATTCTTTGGCGGCACAAGAGTGTATCGCTGGGTTTCAGAAGGCACCACTTCAGACACTGTAAAGGGACATTATGCGCAGGTAAGCGAAACAGAACCGCTAAAACCCGGAGAGGCTTTCTTTGTGATGAAAGGTGAGACAAACAGCACTTTGCCTTCTGCAGACAACATTCCAGTAATCAGTTCTTCAACCTACACATTGACATTAAAGCCCGGCTGGAATCTTATAAGCAATCCTTACAACGGTAATGTGAAACTAAAAAACATAAAGGTGGTAAAAAATGGCTCCCAAAAACTTGGCTGGTTAGATGCTGCCAAAAACAACTGGATTTACAATGGAGTATATTTCTATAAAGGGAAAGACTGGGGTAATGTTTATGACTTTGAAACGGCTGATGGTGAAAGAGAAGGAGAACTTATCCCCTGGATTGGCTACTGGCTCTATGTGGCACAAAGTGACGGAGACTATTCTCTGGAAATACCTAAACCTTAAGCTTACGGGGTGAATTCATGAAACGCTTATTTTTATTGGTTTTATTCGCACTTATAACCACAAATGTTTATGCTTCAGATAACTGGTATGCAGGCATCAAGGTGAAGGCAAACAGAATTGACAGTCGTGTTGTTTTTGGTCAAAACGCTTCTGCTACAGAAGGCTTTGACCCCACTTTTGATGTGCAGTTTTTTGGAGACGGTGATTTATTAGCCTATTTTGTCAGTGATGGCGGAAACCTTTTTAAGGACATACGCAACATACAGAGTGATGACACATGGACATTACGCATAGAGGTAAGAGATAAAGATGTTAAAAAGGTTGGGCTTTTCTGGCAAAAGGAAAAGCTTCCCGGAAATATTGAATTTTACCTGACCGACCCTGTTACAGGAAATACTTTAAATATGAAACAGCTTAACTATTTCGGTTTTCCGAACACAGGGATAAAATATCTGGACATAAAGGTTGTGCGATAGGTTTAATTTTTCTTTTCAAAAATCAGAAAAATCAGCAAGGCAACCATACTGAATGTGGCACCTGTCAGGAATGCAGCTTGATAGCTGAATTTCTGCCATATGAAGCCAAAGATTATGCTTGCCGGCAAGGCGGAGATGCCTACTGCAAAGTTATAAAGACCATATGCCCTTCCCCGTACATCTTCTCCAACAATATCAGCAATGTAAGCCCTTTCTGAACCTTCAGTAAAGCTGAAGTATAAACCGTAAAGTAAAAAAACAGCCAAAACCGCCGTTTTAGAAGTAGTAACAGCAAAAAGCAGATACACCATCGCATAGAGTATCCAGCCCGCCACAATCACCCTTTTTCTCCCCATTTTATCGGCAACAATCCCCATAGGATAGTTGCCGAGGGATTTTACAAGATTAAGCAGCCCCCATAGTAATGGTATGTACGCCGTGGCTACTCCTGCCTCTTTGAGCCTCAATATGAGAAATGCGTCACTGCTGTTGCCGAGAGTGAATAAAAAGACAGAGACGCAAAAGAGTCTGAATCTGCCGGTAAAAACATCAGGCGAAAATAAACTTTTCATAGAAAAAGCAGTTTTTTTCGTTTCATTCTCTTTCTGTTTTCTGGCGGGTTCTTTTACAAAGAACATAAGGAAAATCACCATAAATCCCGGAATAAGCGAAACAAGAAAAACCGCCTTTATATTTTCTGAAGATAGATAGAGAACAAACATTGCAAGCAAAGGTCCCAGCACTGCACCAAAGTTATCAAGCATGCGGTGAAAACTGAACGCCTTTGCCCTGTTTTGCGGATCTGTTGAGTCCGCAATAAGTGCATCACGGGGTGCAGTTCTTATCCCTTTTCCGACCCTGTCACAGAATCTGATGAAAAAAATCAGTTGCCAGCTTGTTGCAAGAAAATAGAGAGGTCTTGTAATGTTTGAAAGGGAATAGCCTGTAAATGCCAGAATTTTTCTTTTTTTCAGAAGGTCAGAAATGTATCCGCTAAAAAATTTAAGCAGGCTTGCCGTTGTTTCAGCCACACCTTCTATTAGCCCCAAAACTGCCGGTGTTCCACCTACGGAGGTTATAAGTAAGGGGAGAAGGGGATAAATCATGTCACTTGCAATATCGTTGCAAAGGCTGACAAGGCTAAGGAGAATTACGTTTGCAGACAAAAAACCTTTTTTCATTTTATCTTAAGAAACTTCCTTTTCCCAACTTTCACCACAACCTCTTTTTCAGGTTTTGAAAGTTTTAGTGCAATGTCTGAAACCTTTTCTCCGTTTATTTCCACGGCATTCTGCTGGATTAACCTTTTAATTTCACTTTTTGACGACACCAGACCAGCTTCAAAAATAATATCTACAAGCGGTTTTTCTCCGTTCAAAAGGAACTCCGGCATTTCGTCAGGCAACTTTCGCTTTGAAAATATCTGTTCAAACTGCTCTTTTGCAACCACCGCTTCCCTTTCACTGTGAAACCTTTTTACCATCTCAAAAGCCAGTTCCTTCTTTGCTTCCAGTGGATGTTTTATGCCCTTTCTGATATTTTCTCTGAGCTGCTCTATCTCATCAAGAGACTTTTCACTAAGAAGCTCATAATACCTGAGCATAAGTTCATCAGAAATGGACATAATTTTACCAAAAATGTCAAAGGGCTTTTCCGTTATACCGACATAATTATCCAGCGATTTGCTCATTTTGTTCACACCATCGAGCCCCTCCAGCAAAGGAAGCGTTATCACTGTTTGCGGTTTCTGCCCATACTCTCTTTGTAACTCTCGCCCCACAAGAAGGTTAAACTTCTGATCCGTTCCTCCCAGTTCCACATCCGCTTTCAAACAAACAGAATCATAACCCTGCAGAAGGGGATACATAAATTCGTGAATACTGATGGGTTTTCCTGCAGCAAACCGCTTTGAAAAGTCGTCTCTTTCCATCATTCTTGCCACAGTGTATTTTGCGGAAAGGAAAATCATATCCTTTCCTGACATTGGTTCCAGCCAGCGGCTGTTAAAATCAACTATTGTCTTTTCAGGATCTAATATTTTAAACACCTGATCTTTGTAAGTTTTTGCGTTTTGCTCCACATCCTCTTTTGTTAAAGCCTTTCTTGTCTCCGATTTACCTGTAGGGTCTCCTATCATGCCGGTAAAGTCTCCGATAAGGAAAATAACTTCATGTCCCAGTTCCTGAAACTGTCTCATTTTGTTCAGCAGAACCGTGTGTCCCAGATGAAGATCCGGTGCTGTAGGGTCAAAGCCCGCCTTTATTCTCAATGGCTTTCCTGTTATATAGCTCTCTTTAAGCTTCTCTAAGAGCTCTTCTTCCAGAATAATCTCAACAACACCACGTTTAATTATTTTAAGCTGTTCTTCAGGCGATATCATAAACTGTTCCCCCTATGCTTCAACTGTTTCAAAAAAACGCTCAATCTTCAAAGCCCTGCCTGTGGCATTATCAATTTCCACAACAACATAGGATATGTAAGGCTCTTCTGTTGCCACCTCAAGCTTTCTGGGTATACCTTTAAGGAATCTTTCCAGAACATCCTCTTTTTTGTTACCAATAATAGATTTTCTGCTACCGGTCATCCCCACATCAGTTATGAATGCGGTTCCTCCATCCAGGATCCGCTCATCTGCTGTCTGTACATGTGTATGTGTCCCAAGAACGGCAGAAACCCTGCCATTAAGGAAATTGGCAAGTGCACCTTTTTCTGATGTCGCCTCTGCGTGAAAATCAACCACAATATTTTTAGTCTTTTTCTCTATGTCAGCAAGACAGTTTTCCATAGCAAAAAAAGGCGATTCGTAACTATCCATAAAAACCCTGCCTATCACATTTACAACGGCTAAAAAAATCCCTTTTTTCTCAATTATTACATAACCTCTGCCGGGAGCAAGAGGCGAAAAATTAACAGGTCTTATTATGCAGGGTTCTTCATCAAGAAATATTTCTGCTTCCTTTTTGTCCCAGGTGTGATTTCCGAGTGTCAGTACGTCAATACCTGTTGCAAAAAGCTCATCCGCCACCTTTTTTGTTATTCCAAAACCACTTGCCGAGTTCTCCGCATTTGCTATTACAAACAGTATTTCATGCTCTTTCACAATCTCCCTTACTTTAGCTTTTAAAGCGGTTCTACCCGCCCTACCCACAATATCACCTATGAAGGCAACCTTGAAGCTATTTTGCATACTCAATAGCCCTTGTCTCTCTTACAACAAGGATTTTAATCTGTCCTGGATAGGTAAGCTCACTTTCCACTCTTTTTGCTATATCCCTCGCCATAATATAAGCCTGTTCATCAGTTACCTTGGAGTTTTCCACTATAATACGCACCTCTCTGCCAGCCTGAATAGCAAAAGACTTCTGAACGCCGGGGAAAGAGGAGGCAATCTTTTCCAGTTCCTGTATTCTTTTGATATAGCTTTCAAAAGTTTCTCTCCTTGCACCGGGTCTTGCCGCAGAAAGTGTGTCTGCAGCCTGAACAAGTGCAGCATAAACAGAATTGGGTTGCTCTTCACCGTGATGACTTGCAATTGCGTTTACAATCTTAGGATTCTCATTGTATTTTTTCAGGATATCTGCCCCAATGATTGCGTGTGAACCTTCAATTTCATGGTCAACAGCCTTGCCTATATCATGTAGAAGTCCAGCCCTTTTTGCCTGCTTTATAGAAAGATTAAGTTCCGCCGCCATTATACCGCAGATGTAGGCGACTTCCAGTGAGTGCTGTAAAACATTCTGCCCGTAACTTGTGCGATATTTAAGTATGCCCAGTAGTTTCACTATTTCGGGATGAACATTGTGGATGCCGGTGTCAAAAACCGCCTTCTCTCCAGCCTCCTTGATAGACAGTTCCACCTCCTGTTTTACCTTTTCAACCACCTCTTCAATTCTTGCGGGATGAATTCTTCCATCCTGGATGAGCCGTTCCAGCGAAAGCCTTGCCACCTCCCTCCTTACTGGATTATGGGAGGAAATAACAACGGCTTCAGGTGTGTCGTCAATTATAATATCCACCCCTGTGGCTGCCTCAAAAGCCCTTATATTTCTGCCCTCCCTGCCAATAATCCTTCCTTTCATCTCGTCATTGGGTAAAGCTACACTGGAAACAGTCTGTTCTGTAACCACTTCGCTGGCAAGCCTTTGAATGGCTGTAGAAATGTATTCCTGAGCCTTTTTTGTTGCACTGTCTTTCAGTTCTTCATCAATTTCTTTCAGACGTTTTACACTTTCTATTTTTGCCTGTTCCTCCATCATGCTCATCAACTCCTGTTTGGCATCTTCCGCGGTCATACCTGAGATCCTTTCCAACGCCTTTTTCTGCTCGTTAATGAGATTATCAATCGTAGCCTTCTTTTCACTGATTTCCTTCTCAAGATTTGAAAGATACTTCTCCTTTTTAAGGAGTTCAACCTCCCTTGAATCAATTAAAACACTTCTTTTCTCCAGACTCTCTTCTTTCTGTGTCAGTCTCTTCTCAAAATTTGCAAGTTCATCTTTTTTAATCTTAAGCTCTTTTTCTACCTCAATTTTTAACTGTAAAAGATTGTCCTTTACCTGCAGTTCTGCCTCTTTTTTCGCAATTTCAACCTGTTTTTTTGCCTCCTGAAGAACCTTTGTGCTTTCATCCTTTAAATCTGAAAGTTTTTTCTTCCAGAACAGATGATAAAATACAGCTCCCAAACCCAGCCCAAACACAAGGGCTATCAATCCGATAATGAACTCCATAAATAACCTCCTTTTATTTTAAATCTCTCTCCCCAGGAAGAGAGTAGTTTCTAAAAAAAAATCCCCAGGATGCCGTGTGAGTAATGGGCTTAGCGTGTAATGAAAAGTGGAATCCTTAAATAGCTTACTTTAGGCTTCCTTCTACGGGGAAGGCATGCACACCGTAAGCCAGGGAAGGACTCCTTTCCATAAGGTGTTGGCTCAAGCCCTAATACCCATCACGCACACCCCAGGGATATTTTTATTTCCCCGAAAGTACTGCGTTTACCTGCTCAATCTTACTGTTTAATAACTTCTCTGCTAAACTTAACCTTTTTTCCTGTCTGACAAGTTCCTCAGCAACATTCAGCAGTGCCAGTGTTAACAACTGCGTCGGTGAAATTAACTTATACCGCTCCTCTAATTCATGAATTTTTTTTTTATCAATGTCTCCACTTTCCGCACATCTTCTTCACCTAAATCAGAAACAACATTAAATTTATTGCCTAAAATCACAATTTCATAAGAGCGGTTCACTTTCTTTTCCCTCAAAGAACCTGTTAATTTTACTGATTACATTATCAATACTTTTTGCTGCCTCTTTTTTCTCTGACTTGAGCCTTTCAACCTCATCCTGTAGTTTCTTTATCTCTTTTTCTTTTCCTTCGATGCTCCTTTTTAAATTTGTATTTTCAGCCTGCAGTTCCTCATGTCTGGAAACAAGCATATCTATTTTACTAATAAGCTCTTCAAATTTTTTTTCAAAATCCATAGCAGCTCCTTTCTATTTCTAACTTTAAGGATATGCCATAAATGGCAGTGAAGTCAAGTGTAAAATGGGTTTAAAATTGGCTTCCGATCACAATAAAATACTGTTTTTAAAGAAATTAGCCATGGATTAAAGAAAGAAAGGACACGGGATTAATCACTTACCTGTCCTTCCTCTGATAGTAGACCACTTTTTTCATCTTCAGATACCACCCTGTATTTTTCGTCTAACCAGGAACCAAGATCCAGAAGTTTGCACCTTACTGAACAGAAAGGTTTATATGGATTGTTTTCCCAGCTGGTTTCTTTTCTACAGTGGGGGCATTTAATTTTCATGTTTTTTATTATATCATATTTCCTATTGCCCTTCCATAGTCCTGACAGGCTTTGTTACCATCACCTGTTCCCACCTGTGCCTCTTTAAGTAAAAGATAGCCTAAGTTGACCATGTTCATTCCATAAACATGTTCCATAGTATCATAAATAAACTTTGGTGCTTCTCCACTGTGTGTATGGGAACCAAAGGCAGCCCCAATTTTTCCTTTCAGATCAGCATTTTTTGCAAGGAATAAAAAGGTTTTCATATTTTCTGTCATATCCCTGTGGTATGTGGGACAGCCAAAGGCATAGGCGTCATAGCCGTTTAAATCCTTTGCATCTTTTATCTCTGTAATTTTTTTTATTTCCACTTCATTTCCTGTAAATCTCACACCTTCAGCAATAAACTCAGCCATAGTTTTGGTTTTTCCTGTAACACTGAAATAAACTATCAACACCTTTCCCATAAACGTCCTCCTTAAGGATTTTTTTTGTCCTATTTTACCCTATTTAAGCTGATAATTGGAAGCAATTTTGTTAGAATTATTGTTGGAAGTTTTTTTGATCAAGCATTTCAATCAGTTTTTGAGACACTTTTTTAACAAGGGGCTTCATTTCCGGGGACAGTTCCAGAGAAAGACTAAAACTGTAACCTCTGACAGCAACAACCAAACCTCTTACAGCAAAACCGTTTAATCTTAACAAATCAACAACCTGATTTATATTAACATCATGAATCGTTCTGAATTTGTTTTCAACCGTGCCTAACTCGTCAATTGAGAAAATTTCTATTTTGCCTTCTTCTCCCTCCTCCATAGCATCTATTATTAAAAAAAACTCCCCTCCCCTCAGAACTTCATAAATGTCCCAAGGGGAAGGGGTTGGAAGGGGAGCCAAATGACAGCCACCTTTTTCTACACCACTTTTCTTCAGTTCTTCAATTACATATAAACCAAAGGCATCGTCACCGTATAATGGATTTCCCAGCCCAATTATCTTTATCATTTTTTCCTGATAAATTTATATCCGCTAAAAACAATAGAAATGTCACCCTCTTTCCAGAAAATCTCTCTCCAGACTTCAAGGTAAATATGTATTATCACAAACACTATCATGAGCCATGCCATAAGATGATGGGCAAGTCTTATATTAGCAAGATTGCCAAAAATAAGATAGGCAATGCTACCTATGCCCGAAAAAAGGTAATGTCCTCCCGGAATGGCTGTGTTTGATGCATTTATCTGTGGTGAAAGCATTGCAAATCCTGTGATGAGCATCAGGGCTTTAAACACAATTATAAACAAAAATAATCCCCATGCGTTTAATGCGTCCATTCTGTCAAATGAAACCGGTCTGTCTTTCATATCAAGGGTGAAATAATGCTTAAGCATCTGCCCAGCCTCTTTAAGCCTTTCACCAACGGGGAAAATAAATTTAAAGTAGGGGTGGTTCCCGAAGAAAAAAAGGTAAATCCATATAAGCAGAACAATATCAAGGGTTATGGCACCAAGATAATGTATCAGCCTCACATAGCCCATAAAGTAACTGTCAACAACCTCTCCTGTCTCAAAGACCAGAAAAGGATGGGCTATATAAAAACCGGTTACTGCACAGGTGATAAAGGCAATAAACATAAGCCAGTGATTTAGTCTGTGTAAACCTGACATTCTGTAAACTTTCACGTATTCCATGACTTCCTCCTTACCACATGAATTGCACAGGCAAGACAGGGATCAAAGGAATGCACCGTTCTCAGCACTTCCAGCGGTTTGTCACTGCTGACACAGGGATTTCCTATGAGACTTTGCTCACAGGCACCTCTCTGTCCTTTTGCATCCTTTGGTGAAAAGTTCCATGTGGATGGAACTATGCACTGATAGTTTTCTATCTTATAGTTTTTAATACTTACCCAGTGTCCCAGTGCCCCCCTCGGTGCCTCTATCAATCCGTAACCTGAGGCTTCCTTAGGCAATTCATATCGTGTAAAAGTTTCTTCATTGGACTTGAGATTTTCCACCAGCTCACCGATCCATTTCTCCACATTATCCGCCAGATATTTTGTTTCAAGACAACGGGCTGCCGTTCTGCCCAGTGTGCCGAACAATGCGGTAGCAGGCAGATTAAGCTTTTTCAGTGCAAAGTTAACCAGTCCCTGAATCTCTTTATTCCCAGACGCATAGGCAACCAAAACCCTTGAAAGCGGTCCCACTTCCATTGGTTTATCATCATAACGAGGAGCTTTTACCCAGCTGTATTTATCGTTTTCCTTGCAGCTTCCATCATTATTTAGCCCTGTATAATTTGGTTCTGTTACACCATTTTTCGGATGTAACCCTTTGCTTTCATCGGGATATTTGTACCACGAATGTTTTACATGCTCTGTCACCTTTTCGGGATCAAAGGGGTGAACCTTGCTTAAATCACCGTTTAAAATCACACCTGCAGGAAAGAACAGATTTTTTCTGTCGGTATCATCACTTAAACGAAAATCTCCATAGGCAAGATAGTTTTTGTGTCCAGCCCCCACATTTGCAAGACCATACTCTTTGTAAACCTCGCCTGCAAGCAACAGATCTGGAACATAGGCGGTATCAACAAACTCTTTTAATTTTTTAAATCTGAATATCACTTCGCCCAGTCTTTTTGGGTCAAGAATATCTCTGACACAGGTGACACCACCAACAACAAGCGTTTGCGTATGCGGCTCCTTGCCACCAAGTATAGACATAATCTGCCCGCCCAGACGCTGCACCTCCAGTGCATCAAGATAGTGTGAAACTACGAGTAACACCGCTTCAGGCGGGACTTTATAGGCACTATGCCCCCAGTAACCGTTTGCAAAGGGACCCAGCTGTCCGCTTTTTACCAGATTTTCCACCTTTTTCTTTACCGCAGCAAACTGCCCCCTTGAGGCATTGTATGTTGAACCGACTGCATAGGCTAAATCTTCCGCCTTCTTAGGATCGGCAGAAAGCACCTTTGTTACGTCAACCCAGTCAAGCCCATGTAGTATGTAAAAATGAACTATGTGGTCCTGTATATACTGGGCAGCCTTGATTAAGTTTCTGACCAAGCGGGCATTTTTGGGAGGTATAATTTTTATAGCATTTTCTACAGCATGTATAGAAGCATCATAGTGAACATGGGTGCATACTCCACATATTCTCTGTGTCATAAGTCCGGCATCTCTCGGATCTCTTCCTTTCAGTATAATTTCAAATCCCCTGAAAAGGGTGCCGGAAGACAGGGCTTCTTTTACCTTTCCTCCTTCTACCTCCACCTCTATTCTAAGATGCCCTTCTATTCTTGTAATTGGGTCTATAATGGTTCTTTTAGCCATCTGGATACCCTCCCTTTATTCTTCTTTTTTACAACAAGTATCACTGCTATCGCTGCTTTTCCCTTTAAAGTAACTGTAAGCAGCATGAATGCCCATTCCTGCTATTGCCAGCCCTGCAAGAGTATAACCAACTGCATCGGCAGTCTTTTCTACCCCGGGTAGCACCCTTGCCTCTATTGGCTTCTCAAGCGGTGCCATTCTGTCCCAGAAGAAAGGCTCGCTGCAACCTATGCAGCCATGCCCCGCCCTTATGGGAGCACCCACATCCTCATTCCAGCCAGGCACGTTGCAGTTATTGTATGTTAAAGGACCTTTACACCCCACTTTATAAAGACAAAATCCCTTTTTGGCAAATTCATCACCCCACTGTCTTACGAATTCACCGGCATCAAAATGTGCCCTTCTCGGGCAGGTATCATGAATACGTTTGCCATAGGCAAATACAGGCCTACCTCCTTTTGTCATAGGCACCTTTCCAAAAAGAATGTAATAAAGTATTGTGCCCACCAGACTTACTGCATTGTAGGGACAGCCTGGAATTATAACCGAATTTATACCCAGCGCATCATTTATGGACTTTGCGCCAGTTGGATTGGGATAAGAAGCCTGAGGCCCACCATAGGAGGCACAATGCCCTACCGATATTACCATAGCGGCATCTTTTACAACCTCCTTCGCCCTTTCAAGTCCAGTTACAGCCTTTGCGCCCAGCCTTAAGAAATTACCGTTCATGGCTGTTGGAATGGAACCTTCACAAATACACACATACTTACCTTTGTATTTAGTCATTGCATCTTTTAAACTTTTCTCCGCATAATCTCCTGAAGGTGCCATTACCGTATCATGGTATTCGAGAGATAAATAATCAAGGATTAGTGTTGCTATGTCCGGATTATTTGCCCTGAGCAGTGATTCCGTGCATCCTGTGCACTCAGCGAAATGAAGCCATATAACCGGTATTCTTGCAGCAACTTCTGCAGCCCTGGCAACCCTTTTCTCAAAAACAGGCGGCAACATCATGGCTGCACTTAATATAGCCGACATTTTTAAAAAATCTCTTCTGTTTACTCCTTTGAAATCAAGCCATTCAAAAAAACCCTTTTTCTCCTCAAACTGAGCCTCAAATGAATCAATACGTTCATCGCACATCCTGAGTAACTCTTTCAGCTCTTTCGCAATTTTTTGTTTCATAAAAAACCTCCTTAACAGAGAGTTAATAAAATTTAAAACATTTTTTTTTCTAAAAGTCAATAGAAAAAACAAACGA
>FWPU01009104.1_pt1 | contig 16016 bp, 13 predicted proteins | sample 2228361 | NCBI WGS metagenome assembly FWPU01 (sample SAMEA103939777, study PRJEB20133) | metagenome
AAGAAGTATTAAAGAAGTTTATACCATGTTGCCCCAATTTAAGTCCTACTTTTATATGGGAGAGGGAAGTTTAATTTATGGGAAAATATATAAATTAAAATATTTTCAAGATATTTCTATGAAACATGAACATAGAATTGGACTTGGATTTATTAGTTCTTTTTTTTTCCTATTTTCAATTTATTCTTTAAGAAAAGATTTTTTGGTTAAATTGAATTTATTAATAATCTTATCTTTTTTTTTAATTACCTTTTATATTCCCCCAAATTTTACCCTTTGGAAAATTTTTTATGAATTTTTACCTGGTGCAAGTGCTTTAAGGGCAATTACAAGATTAAATATTATTTTGCTTTTGCCTATAAGCTACATATTAATTTCGAGCTTAAAGAAAATAAATAAAAGTTTTGCCCTTTTGTTTTGTTTTTTAATTTCCCTTGAACAAATTCAAAAAATTCCTTCTTATGATAAATTTATAGAAAGGGAAAAAGTAAAGGTTATAAAAGATCTTGTAGAAAAAGAAAAAGTTCCTTTCTTTTACAGTCCCTTTTTTGTTCAAGATAAGCCCTATAAATTTCATTTGCAAGCAATGTGGGCATCTTTAATTCTTAAAGTGCCTACAATAAATGGTTATAGTGGAAACTTTCCAAAGGGGTGGCTTTTATATGAAAATATTATAAATAATGAAAAGGAATTTGGAAATGTTAAAAATAATTTAAAACTTTGGACAAGAGATAAGAAATTTTATTGGATCCAATCCCTACCCCAAAATGATTTATGCTTCTATGATAATTTTTTTATAATTTCAGAAAATTTAAATTATTTTATAGACAAAATAAATGATAGGAATTGGAATGAATTTTCAAAGCCCCTAATTTTAAGGGGGAATGATTTAAATATTTTTGGATGGGGAAAGGATTTGTATTATGATGTTAGGAATACTAAAATCTTTATTAAAATTAATGGTTACATCTTTCCTGCAAAGTATGGAATAGAAAGGTGGGATGTTTCAAAAAAATATGGAAAGGAATATCTTTTTTCTGGATTTGAATGTAAAATACCTAAAAAATATTTATTTGACAAAGAATATAATTTATCTTTAATTGTAGTAGTTAATGAAAATTATTTGTATGAAAAAGAAACAAAGATTAAAATAAAGGTAGTCAAAGATGGAAAAGATTATTAAGTATATTCCTCCTTTTTGTTTTTTTTTAACGGGCTTTGCTAGCTTGTTAGATGAAGTTTTGTGGACTAAAATTTTATCTATGATTTTTGGTTCATCCCTTGTGGCAACGGGTTTTGTTTTATTTTTATTCATGGTATTCTTAGGAATTGGTTCTTTTTTAGGTGGGAAAATTTCAGCTCTTTCAAGGAAGCCCTTAAAAGTTTATGGAATTATAGAAATTATAATTGGTACTTTTACCATTTTGACCCCTTTTTTATTTGACTTTATTAAAAGTTTATCCTATGCTAACTCTTTTTATTTAACTTATATACTAACTTTTTTTATCCTTTCTCCCATAATTTTTCTTATGGGAACAACCTTTCCCATTTTTTTAAAAAGCCAAAGGAAGAGAGAAGAAAACTATTCAAAGGAGATAGGGATTGTCTATGGCTTAAATTTAATTGGAGCCTCCTTAGGAGCCCTTATAGGAGGATTTTTCTTAATGCCAAATTTAGGAATAAAAGTTAGTTTGATTTCTGCTGGAATTTTGGATATTTTTGCAGGAATTTTAGTTTTTTTTATAAGTAATTCTTTTGAAAAGAAGGAAAGGGAAGAAAATTCCTTATTAAGATTTAGCAAAGGAGAAAAAAAAGCTATCCTTATTGTTTTTTTAGGGGGTTTTTCTGCTCTTTCTCTTGAGGTTGTGTGGTTTAAAGTTTTAAGCTTGTTCATAGGTTCTTCTACCTATAGTTTTACTTTAATGGTTTCTGCCTTTATATTAGGACTTTTTATTGGTTCCATATTTTTAAGCAAGAAAGGGGATAATTTTAAAGATAATTTTTCTCTTCTTTCAGAAGTTCATATATTAATTTGTTTTTTTTCTACAATTGTTTCCATAATTTTAATTATCTTTCCTTTCTTTTATATAAAAATAGCCAAGTTTACTTCAGCAAAATTTATTGCTTTAAACATATTTTTGTTTATTTTACTTTTCCTTTTCTTTATCATTCCCACCTCCTTTATGGGTTCTGCTGTTCCCATTGCAATAAAAGCAGGGACTGAAAAAAAAGAAGAAAAAAGTAAAGTGTCGGGAATAATTTATTGTTTTTCTTCCTTTGGCTCTGCTTTAGGGGCAATTTTTACATCCTTAATCTTTATTCCAAATTTTGGATCAAAGATGACCTTCTTTTTTGCATTTTTATCTTCCCTCTTTGCAAGTTTTTTATCTTCCAGAGAAAGTTTTAAGTTAAAGGGAAAAAACTTTAAAATTTTTATTTTTTTAATTTTCCTTTGGATTTTATGGACTTTTAAGGTTTTTCCCTGGGATTGGAGAATTCTCACTGCTGGCTGGTATGCATATACCCCTTATTATGTTTCTTCATATCAAAAGATGGAAGTAAAAAAAAGGGATCTATTCTTAGAAAGGGATCCCCAAATTGGAATTTTTATAGAAGATTTTAAAGGAAAGGAATTTACTGGCACAGAATTACTTTTTTTAAAGGAAGGACTTTTTTCTCAAGTAGCTGTAGTGGAAGATAAGGGAGTTAAGAGCTTATTAATAAATGGAAAGGCAGATGCTTCAAACGGAAGGGAGGATATGAGAACTCAAGTGCTTTTAGCCCATCTTCCAGCACTATTTCTAAGGGAAGTAAAGGGAAATGGTTGTGTAATTGGTTTGGGAAGTGGTGTAACAGCAGGGGCATTGACCCTTTGGGATTTTGAAAAAATATATGTGTATGAAATTGAAAAGGAGGTTTTATCTGCAAGTTATTACTTTAAAGATGAAAACTTAAATTTTTATGAAGACAAAAGGGTCGAAATAAAAATTAAAGATGCAAGAAAGGGAATATTTTCAACAGATTTGAAATTTTCTTTGATAACTTCAGAACCCTCAAATTTATGGATGAGTGGAACTTCTTCTCTCTTTACAAAGGAATTTTTTAATGAAATCTATAATAAACTTGAAGAAGATGGGATTTTTTGTCAATGGCTCCATCTTTATCAAATTAGTTTAGAAGATGTTAAAATATTTTTAAATACTATAAATTCTGTATTTCCCTTTATCTATTTATATGCTGATGGAGAAGATCTCCTTTTGGTTTCCTCTAAGAAAAAAATGGAAATAGAGCCAAAGAGATGGCTTGATAAAATTTCAAAAAATGAAAATTTGAAGTATCAACTTGGGAGTTGGGGTTTTTATAATTTAAGTGATTTATTGAAAAACTTTATTTGTGATGAAAGGGGAATAAAAGTTTTAGTAAAAGATGGAAAATTGCATAGGGATGATTACCCCATCTTAGAATATTCTGCTGCAAAATGGATTGGCTTTAATTTTTCAAAAGAAATATTATCTAAACTTATAGAAGCTGGAAAAAAAGCAGGACCAATTGAATTTGAGGATTTTGGATTTATAGAATAAGTATGAAAGGAGAAATTTTATTCCCTAAAAAGTTTATAAAAGAAGGGTTTTGTAAAAAAATATTAAACTTTTTCCCGTTAAAAAAACTGCACTGCACCAGATGGAAAGGGCAAGGATGAGGTATAAAATTAGTTATCAAAAGAAAGGTGTAGGCAAGAAAAAATTAAGAGAAATTTTAGTGCTAAAAAATTGGTAAGAATTCTTAAAAATTTAAAGAAAAAAGCAGAAATTTTAAATATTTTAAAGCTCTGTTCAAAAACTAAGTTTATTCCTTTTTCATTGAAACAATACAACAAGATATGCTAAGGGGTTTAATAAAATTTTATAAACAAGTTAAAAAATATGTTAAAATTTAAGGAAATTAAAAAAGGAGTTCATTATGAAAAAAGTTATTTTTTTATCAGTTTTTCTTCTTTTAATTTCCCCTTATTCCTTTTCCCAAAGTGAAATCAAGGAAGGAGAATGGGAAATTACAGTTAAAATGCAAATGGAGGGTTTAAATTTTGACCTTCCTGCAACAAAAGCAAAAAATTGCATAAAAAAAGAAAATCCCTTTCCTATGGAACCAATGGAAAAAGGCAAAAAACCTGATTGTAAAATATTAAAACAAGAAATAAAGGGAAATACTGTAAGTTATGAAATGGAATGTAAAGAATCGGGAAATAAAATATTGACTAAGGGAACAATGACATACAAGGCAAATACCTTTGAAGGAAAAACAACAGTTAAGATCACAGGAAAGGAGGAACAAGAATTTACCCAAATATTGACAGGAAAATGGTTAGGACCCTGTAAGTAATTTATGAATGTAAGGGTAAGGTTTGCTCCATCCCCTACAGGTTATTTGCATGTAGGTGGTGCAAGAACAGCAATTTTTAATTGGTTATTTGCTAAACAAAAAGGTGGAAAATTTATCTTAAGAATAGAAGATACGGATAAAGAGAGATCCACAAAAGAAGCAATTGATGCGATTTTGAAAGGACTTGACTGGCTTGGAATTACTTGGGATGAGGGGCCTTACTTTCAATCCCATTTTTTTGAAATCCATAAAGAATGGGCATATAAACTTTTAAAAGAAGGAAAGGCGTATAGATGTTTTGCAACACCTGAAGAACTTGAAGAACAAAGAAAAACCCTTCTTAAAGAAAAAAAAAGTTTTAGATTTGATCCCAGGTATAGAAATTTAAGTTTTGAAGAAAGTGATGAATTGGCTCAAAAAGGTAAACCCTTTACTATAAGGTTTAAGGTTCCAGAAAATATAAAAGAGATAAGATATAGGGATTTAATTTATGGGGAAATTGTAAAAAAAATGGAGGAAATTGAAGATTTTGTAATTTTAAGGCAGGACGGATCCCCTCTTTACAATTTAAGCTGTGTTGTAGATGATATAAAGATGGGTATAACCCATGTAATAAGAGGCCAAGACCATATCAATAATACCCCAAAACAAATTCTTTTATATAATGCCTTTGAAGAAAGAGTTCCTGATTTTGCCCATCTTCCTTTAATACTGGCTTCTGATAAATCAAAACTTTCAAAAAGGAAACATGGAGAAGTCGTATCCCTAACTTATTATATTGACAAAGGTTTTCTTCCAGAAGCCCTTTTCAATTTTTTAGCCCTCTTAGGTTGGTCTCCTAAGACAGATGAAGAATATCTTCCAAAAGAAAAATTAATTGAAGTTTTTGACATAGAAAAAGTAAATAAATCCAATGCCATATTTAATTTTAATGAAAAAAATCCAAGGGAATGGACAGATAAAAAGGCAATTTGGCTAAATTCTCAATATATTTCTCGATACCCCTATGAAAAAATTTATCCATATATCAAAGAGGTCCTAATTAAAAATAATTTGTGGAAAGAGGAGTTTGAAGGAGAAAAAAAAGATTGGTTTGCCTTTACAATTAATACCCTAAGAACCAGATACCATAATTTAAATGAATTTGCAACCTTAGGAAAGGCCTATTTTTCATCAAATTATGAAATAAATAAAGAAGCATTAGGTTCTGTTTTTAAAAATAAAGATGTCCTAAGGGAAAATTTGTTGGAGCTCTTGGAGGAATTTTTAAAAGTTGAAAATTTTGAAATTGAAAACTTAGAAAATATATTGAGACAGTTTTGTGAAAAGAAAAATATTAAGGCAGGGATTTTAATTGAAGCACTAAGAGTCTCCTTAACGGGCATTAAAGAAGGTCCTGGAATTTTTCATATTTTAAAGATAATGGGAAAAGAAAATTTAAAAGATAGAATTTTAAAATTTTATAAAGAATACTTAAATTGAAAATCTTAGCTTACACTTCTTATTTAGGTACTTTTTTTAATGGTTGGCAAAGGCAAAAAAGAGGAGTAAGAACCGTCCAAAATACCATAGAAAAAGGTTTAAAAAAAATTTATAAAAAAGAAATAAAAATAATTGGAGCTGGAAGAACAGATGCAGGGGTACATGCTTTGGGACAGGCATTTCACTTTGAAGCTCCCTTTGAAATCCCTGAGGAAAATTTAATTTATGCTTTAAATTCAAACCTTCCATGGGATGTAAAAATCCATAAGGTCTATTGGGTTTCAGAAAATTTCCACGCAAGGAAAAATGTATCTTCTAAGCTTTACCTTTATAAGATAAAAATAGGGAAGTTTCTTTTACCCCATGAGGCATTGACCACAACTCTCCTAACTTATAAATTAGATTTAAAAAAAATTGAAAAATCCTTAAATTTTTTCCTAGGTGAAAGGGACTTTTATAAATTTACTGTTGAACCAAAAAATTATAAGAATACCATAAGAAAGATTAAAAGAATAGATTTAAAAGTTAAAAAAAATAAGATATATTTATACTTTGAAGGAAAGGGTTTTTTAAGGTATATGATAAGAAGAATTGTAGGAACTTTGATAGAAGTGGGAAGGGGCAAAAGGGATCCCAATTGGCTCATAAATCTTTTTGATAAAGAAAAAAGTGAAGAAGCAGGGGCTCCTGTGGAACCCAAGGGGTTAATTTTATTAAAAGTTAAATATCCTAAAAGGTTTTTTAATGGGCAAAATTAAAGTTTTACCAGAAAACATAATAAACAAAATCTCTGCAGGTGAAGTAGTAGAAAGACCTGCCTCTGTTTTAAAGGAACTTATTGAGAATTCCATAGATGCGGGTGCAAGGGAAATTGAAATTGATTTTTCCAGGGGAGGAAAGGATATGATTTTTGTAAAAGATGATGGAACTGGGATGGACAAAGAAGATGCTATTTTATGTTTTGAAAGACATTCCACAAGCAAAATTTCAAAATATGAAGATTTATTTAAAGTAAAAAGCTTGGGTTTTAGAGGGGAGGCCTTATCTTCCATTGTTTCAGTTTCAAAAGTATATTTGCTTACCTCCACAAATGGAAATGAGGGTACAAAGGTTTCCATAGAAGGGGGGAAAATTTTGGATGTAGAACCCTTCATCCATCCAAGAGGAACTACAATTATTGTCAAAAATTTGTTTTTTAATACCCCAGCAAGAAGAAAATTTTTAAGAAGTGATGGAACGGAAAAAAAATATATTTTAAAAACTTTTAAAAATTTAGCTCTTTCCTTTTACTTTTGTAGCTTTAAATTAAAAGAAGATGGAAAGCTATTGGAAAATTATTTTAAAGGAGAAGATGAAAGGGAAAGATTTTTCCAAATTTATGGGGAAGATTTAAAGGATTTAATTTCCTTCAAAGAAAGGAAAGTGGGCAATCTTTCTTATAAACTTTTTATAAGTAAAGAAATAGTTTCCTATCCCCTCCCTTCTTTTAACCACATAATTTTAAACTCAAGGGTTGTATATGAAAGATGGCTTTATAACTATTTAAAAGATAACTATCCAAAAAGGTCTTGGTGTATCTTTTTAAATATCCCTACAGAAGAAGTAGATGTAAATATTCATCCTGCTAAAACAGAGGTAAGGTTTAAAAATCCTTCCAAAATTCTTTCCCTCTTTCAAGAAGAAGAAATAAAAAAATTTAACAATTCTCCAATAATTTATGTTCCAAAGGCAGATGAAAGTTTGTTTAAAGTTCAAGAAACCTTGCAAATTTCTTACAAGACCTATGATTTTATCTTTTTAGGACAAATTCCTAACACTTTTTTAATCTTTTCTGAAGGAAGGGATTTAATAATCTTGGATCCCCATTCTGCCCAGGAAAGAATTATTTATGAAAATCTCTTAGAAAAAAATATAAATAAACAATTTTTGTTAATTCCTAAGATTATGGAAATTACCTTAGAAGAAATGGAAGAACTTAAGGAAAATCAAGAGATATTAAAAAATATGAACTTTGAAATAGAAGAAGGGGGGTTAAAAACATTAAAAATTATGGCTACTCCTTCAATATTTAAAGGAGATGAACCCTTAACATTTTTAAGAGAATTTTTAAGAAATAAAAAAATAAAAAAATAAAAAATATAAAAGATAAAATAATTGCATCCCTTGCTTGCAGAAAATCCATAATGTTTTCCCAAAATTTAACTTCCCAAGAAGCCTTAAAATTATATTTTGACTTAAAAAAATGTAAGGATCCAAACCATTGTCCCCATGGAAGACCTACTTTTATAAGATTTGAAGAAAAAAATTTGTTAAAATTATTTGAAAGAAAAACGGTTTTAAAAGATGGCTCGTAAATATTTAAAAGTAAAACTTAGGAGGTTTGTATGTTTTTTTTAATTTTTATTTTGATTTCTATGGCAGCTTTTTCTCAAAATGAAAATTGTTTAAACTATTCCTTAAAAGCTCAAGATTTGATAAGGAATTATAAGTACGTTGAAGCAGAAAAAATGTTAGAAGAATCCACAAAAATATGTGATTTTAAGGATTTTTATAATCTTTATTTTATGCTTTCCCAAGTTTATCTTTGGAGGGAAAATTTTGAAAAAGCAAAACCAATAATTGAAAAAATAACAAAAGAGGCAGAATATAAGCAAACCCAAGCTGGGGTGGGTGCCTCCTTAGGAAAATCAAGGGCATTGTATGTTACTTATCTTTCCTATGCAGATAATTCCAAGGAAATGGAAAAAGAAATATTAAGTTTTAATGATTTAAATTTTAAAACACAAGAGGCAATTTTTAATTATCTTTTAAGAAAAAATGATAAAAGATTTCTTGAATATTATGGTATAAGGAGGCAATATAAAGGGGATATGGCGCCACTTTTGTGTAAAGTTTATTGTAAAAAAAATAATATTATAAAGGACTGTCCTTGTAATGAACCCTTTGAAAAAGAAATTGAAGGAGGTATTTACAAAATTTATAAAAATTATTTGGATGGCGAAAACTTAAATTCTTTAAAAACAAAAGTTGAAGAGCAATATAAAGAAGCCCCTGGAATAAAAAGGGAAATTTTTGAGGTATTAAAAATAAGCAAAGAAAAATAATTAACCAATTAATACATTTTCTTCTGTATAAATTACTCCTAAGGTTTTTCTTTCTTCTTGAAGAATTGAAAGAATTACAAGCCCTCCTATTCTCCCAAAATACATCAAAACAATGATAAAAACTTTGGAAAATGTAGATAAATAAGAGGTTATTCCACAAGAGAGCCCCACAGTGCCAAAGGCAGAGATAACCTCAAAAAGGATTTCTTGAAACTTAAAGTTTTTCCCATCAAAGATTAAGATTAAAATAAATATTGTAAAAATCAAAAACAATGCTATGAAAAATATTTGAAAACCATTTTCCACTGTTTTATTTGAAACCGCTTTATTTTTAATATGGGTTTGGTTTTCTCCATGGAATTTACTTATTATTTTTAAAAAAATTATATAAAAAGTTGTGGTTTTTATTCCTCCCCCTGTGGAGCCAGGGGAGGCACCTATAAACATTAAAACCATTGTAAGAAAAAGGGCTGGGAACCCCAAAGAACCTATATTTAATAAATTAAATCCACAAGTTCTTGGGGTTAAGCTATGGAAAAAAGAAATATAAAATTTTTGAAACAAATTCCTTTCCCTTAAAACCCCATTCCATTCAAAAATTAAAAATAAAAGAGTACCTAAAATTATTAAAATCAAAGTTGCCTTTAATGTAATAAAACTATGCAAAGATAATTTTTCCCTTGTTTTTATTTTAATAAAAATTTCAGAAATTACTATAAAACCAATCCCCCCTAAAAATATCAATATGGAAAAGACAAAAACGACAAAGGGATTATCACTCCAAACCATCAAATTTTGTTCATAAAGGGAAAACCCCGCATTACAAAAGGCAGAGATGGAATGAAATAAACTATACCAAAGAGCTTGAAGGGGGGAATGTCTTTTTAAAAAGGGAAAAAACAAAAGAATTGCCCCAATTATTTCAATTATAAAAGAAGCAATAACTATGCTAAATATTAAGGGTTTAAAATCTTGTTTTAAAGCAGAGGAATAAGTGGAAAGAATTAACTTCCTTTGAAATAAATTTAGTTTATGGGCAGTAATGTAACTAAAAAATATAAAAAAAGAAGCCAGGGATAATCCACCCACTTGAATAAATAAAAGCAGTAATACCTTTCCAAGGGGACTTAAAGTACTCCCAATATCCAAAGGGGAAAGCCCTGTAACACAAACAGCAGAGGTCGAGATAAATAAAGCATTAATTAAACTTATTTTTTTCCCTTCAGCCCAGGAAAAGGGAAGTTTTAAGAAAATAGTGCAAAGAAAAATTAAAATAAGAAAGTGTAAGAGTAAAATTTTATGAACTTTCATTTCTTTAATATAGCAGGTAATAAAGTTAAAGTAAATATCATAACAAAGACAGTTCCCATTATTGCAATATATCCCATGCTCTTAAGACCTAAGAAGTGAGAAAGGGATAGGGAACCAAAGCCAGCAATTGTTGTTAAAGCAGAAAAAAATATGGCACTTCCCGTAGCAGAAAGCTTTTCCATATCTCCTCCTGAAATTTTAAACCTGTGTAAAATATGGATGCCATAATCAACCCCAATTCCAATTATCATAAGCAAAACAAAGATATTAAAGGAATTAAAGGGAACTTTAAAAAATCCCATAAAACCAAGTAAAAGAATTAAACCACTTATGAGGGGGATTAGGACAAGAAAGACCTCCCTTAGTTTTTTAAAATAAAAATATAACATAATAAAAACTATTACAAAACCAATTAAAGTCCCAAAAAGAGCATCTTTTTTAACTAAAATTCTTAAATCCTTTGCCATAGCATTTATACCACTCAAAACCATATTTTTGTTTTTATTAACATAGTTCTCCAATGCAATTGGGGGTTCCCTTTTATATTTTCCTTCAGGAAAGTAGATATACCTTAAGGAATAAAAATAGTCATCCCCCTTAGAAAAAATTTTATTAAATTTAATAAGTTCTTCATACCTTCCCAAAGTTTCACTTTCAAGGGATTTGTTTTTCCTAAAAGATTTTTCAAAATAACTTAAAAAATTAGAAAAACTTTCAATATTTAATTTTAAAGAAATACAAATTTCCTTAAAATTTTTATAAAAATACTCATAATTTATTTCTCTTACCCTTTTCAAATTTTCTTTGCTTTTTTCTACTGAAGGAAGGTAATCAGACAAACCTTGATGAGAAAAAACAATATTTTTTTCCTTTAAGCTATCCAAAAAAGAAGAAAGGTTTTCATCATAGGATATTAGTTCCTCCAGTCCTTTTGCCTTTATCAAAACAATTGAAGGATACCCAACGACTCCAAAAACATTTGAAATTTCCCTTTGGATTTTTATTCCTTCATTATCTTTAGATCTTAGGGATTCAACTGTATCTTGATAAAATATTTCATTAATGAAGACAAGGGAAAGACCTATAAAAAATAGGGAAATAAAAATAATTAAAGATTTCTTTTTATTTGAAAAATTTATTATCTTATCAACCCCAAAAAGAAAAAACCTATAAAGGGATTTTTTCCTGCTTTCAAATTTTTCTTCTAAGGCAAATAATAGAGGTAAAAGAGTAAAGGAAAAAAACATTACAAATAATATTCCTATGGAAGTCAATATTCCCAACTCCCTTAATCCCTTCAATTTTGTAAAGTATAGGGCACCAAAAGTTCCAACAGTTGTTATGGCACCTAAAAATATGGAAGGATAAACATCTTTTTCCAAGTTATAGAGAATTTCCTCATAATTTAATCCTGAAGATTTTTCTTCCAAGTATCTGGAATAAAGTAAAATTACAAAATCAATTCCAAGCCCCACAAGGAGAGTAGAAAAGGCAGAAGAAGGGGCATTTAATTCCTTTAAAAACCAGCCAGCAAATCCAAAGGTTGAAATTATGCCCATTGAAAGGGGAATAATTGGAAGAAAAAATGCTTTAAAATTTCTAAAAGATAAGTAATATAAAAACAAAACAAGGATTAGGGAACTTATGACTTGGATTTTAATGTCCTTTTTAATAACCCTGCTATCTTCCACAGCAATCCTAAATCCTCCTCCAATCTTAATTTCTGGGGGCTTTATATCATATTTCCAAAAAGATATTTCCTTTTTTATTAAATTTTCTATATTTTCAACAACTTTTGAAGAATAAGAAATGTCTTGAGCAGTTCCCCTTGGTTTTATAAAGATTAGCAAAGAGGAATGGTCTTGAGACAAAAAATAGCCCGAAAGGTAATCAATTTTGTAAGAACCCAAAGGTTTTTGGTATTTATCTAAGAAAATCCTATGAAATTTTAAAGGATCTATTAATAAAAACTCCTTTAGTTCTGGATCTATTATGGAAGAAATTTCCATTTTTGTTTCCTTTAAGATTTCTTCCATATTTTCAGGTATTATTATATTTAGAATCCTTTTCCATTCTTCCTCTGTGCATAGTATAGGTAAATTTTCCAAATAAAATACCAAATAGGGCTTTGGGTCTGGGGTATGGCTGGTAACTTCAATCCCTTCTTCTATCTCTTCAATTTTTATGCAAAGTTCATCAATAAAAGATAAATATAGTTCCAACTCTTCCTTTTCTGGAAACTTTACAAATAAAATTATATTATCAATTCCTCCAAAAATTTTAACACTCTCTTTAAAAGCATCAAAGGTTTTATGATTTTGAGGCATAAGTTTAAAGGCATCTGTTTCTAAATACAATTTCTTTGTCCCAATTATTGAAAAGGATAAAATTAAAATTGATAGGATTAGCCAAAAAACTCTATAATTCCTTTTACTTATATTAAATATCATCTTTTTTTATAGTTATGGTTTTTGAACTTTGAAAAATTCCTCCAGAGACAATTAGTTTTATTGCTTCTTCTGTCGTTAAATCTAAGGGTACTATATCTTCATTTTTAAGGAGTATAAGCCATCCAGAGGTGGGATTTGGAGTTGTAGGTAAAAAAACAAAGGAGACCTCTTCGGTTTTATTTGTAACAAATCCTAAGGTGTATAAACCCTTCCTTGGATATTCAATTATGACCACTTCTTTTAAAAAATGTTTTCTTTGTAAAGTAAATGCATCTATTATTTGTTTTGTTCCCGCATATAAGGTTTTGACAAAGGGAATCCTTAAAAACAACTTATCTAAATAAGATAAAATTATATTACCAATGTATATACTTCCAATAAGCCCAATCAAATAAACTATAAATAAAGAAAGCAAAAAGGAAATGAGGGAGATAACTATAGAAGGCATTTCAATTTCAATATATTCAAAAAGATAAATCAAAAGGGGCATTGTAAGAGAGGCAATTTTAGAAAGGATGAAAATAACAATGGCAAAGGAGACCCAAATTGGTAATAAATACAAAAATCCTTCAATTATTCTTTGACTTAAGGACTTAAATATTTTCATTCTTTTAATACCTTATAAAATTTTTTAAAATAATCCAACATTGAAAAGACACTTACAATAAGTACAATCCATAACATAGTTTGAGCCATTATTGTAAAAAGGTCAAATTTATATCCAAAGATCCACAAAAAAAACTCCTCTAACTTATATTGAAAGATTAAAAGAATTATACAAATTGTCTGAGTTAAGGTTTTAAATTTACCCAAAGCACTTGCTGAAATAACTATAGATTTTTCTAAGGCAATTAAACGGAACCCTAAAACAAAAAATTCTCTCCCAATTATAACAACAACCATCCATGCAGATACAATTTGCAACTCCACAAGGGATATAAAGGCAGAAGATATCAAAAGTTTATCTGCAACAGGATCTAAGAGAGCTCCAAAAGATGTTTTCTGATTATATTTTCTTGCTATATAGCCATCGAGGGCATCACTTATCATACCAACTAAAAAAATACCAAGCCCTATAAATTCCCAGTTGGAAATCTTTGTTAAAAGCACAGCAACCAAAAAGGGTACTAAAAATATTCTAAAAATAGTTATGCAATTTGGTAAATTTAACATCTTATCTATTTTGCCAGAAATTAATGTATAATTTCAAGACAAATTATGGAAGAAGTTTTTTGTTTCAACCATCCAGAAAATAAAGCCAAAAGAAAGTGTTATCTTTGTAAGAAATTTATTTGTAAAAAATGTATTATAAGAAAATACAATCACATCTTTTGTAGTATAGAGTGTGCCAGTGAATATAAGAAGGAATTAATTTTAATAAAATTAAAGAAGAGTGCCAAAAGGAGAGTTCCTTTTTCCTTTTTAATCTTATTAATTTTGATCCCCTTTTTTATCTTCCTTTTTATTTTTTACAAATACGAGGAAGAAATTTTTTTTTCAAGATACGCAATATTAAAAGAAAAGGTTCCCTTAAAAAATATCCCTTTAAAAATAAAAAAAGAAGAAAAATACCCTTTTTATTACTTTTCCTTCAATTCCCCTGAAAGAGGAGGTATTCTTTTTAGTGGAAGAAGGGGGAATTTATTATGGTATCCTACACTAAAAGGTAAAAATTCCCTTTTTTCTTTTTTTATTCCTCCTCCAGAAGAGGCAATTTTTCTTCCTCAAGGATTTTTAAAATTAAATAGTAGTTTTAATAAGGGTTCCCCTTCAATTCCTATTTTAAGTATAACCTTTGATGGAGGGTCAAAAAAGGGTTCTTCAAAAGAAATTTTAAAGATCTTAAAGGAAGAAGAAATAAAAGTCACATTTTTTTTAACAGGAAAATTTATAAAAAACTACCCTGAAATTGTAAAAGAAATTGTAAAAGAGGGGCATGAAGTGGGAAATCATACTTACTCCCACCCCCATTTGACAACTTATTTTATGAATTTTAAACAAGAAACCCTAATAGATATAAACTATGAAAAAATAAGAGTAGAATTATCTACAACAAATAATTTGTATAAAGCCATAACAGGAAAAGATATGGTGTTTTTTTGGAGAGCACCTTATGGAGATTATAATGAAGAAATTATCAAATGGGGATGGAGGGCAGGATATTATCACATTGGTTGGAGCTGGGATTCTTTGGATTGGATGGAAGAGGATTTCCCAAATTTTGAAAGGAGAATTAATAAAATAAATGAATTAAAAGAAAAAATTCAAAAAATTGAAAAGGAATTTTATGGGCAAATATTGCTTTTCCATTTGGGAAGCAATAATTTAGGAGAAATCAAAGAAATTATAAAATTAATAAAATCAAAAAAAATCCAGATTGTCCCTGTTTCAACTCTTATGGCAACAGATACCTTTTCTAAACTTTAATAAAGGTAAACTAAAAATTTTTGATATAATATTATCTAAATAAAGTATAGGAGGTATATATGTTTAAAGAATTTAAGGAGTTTATAAGCAGAGGAAATGTAATGGATATGGCAATTGGCATCATAATGGGCTCTGCATTTGGTGCCATTGTAAATTCCCTTGTAAAAGATATTTTGATGCCACCAATTGGGAAATTACTGGGTGGAATAGATTTTTCAAATTTTTTCATCCCACTCTCCTCCGGTACTTTTAACACATTAAAAGATGCCCAAAATGCAGGGATTCCAACAATTAATTATGGGATATTTATTAATACAATTATTAATTTTCTAATCATTTCCTTTGCAATTTTCATTATGATAAAACAAATTAATAAATTAAAAAGAAAAGAGGAAGCAGTTCCAGTAGAACCTAACAAAAAAACCTGCCCCTTTTGTTCAACAGAAATTCCAATAAAAGCCATAAGATGCCCCCATTGCACATCTCAGCTGGAAGGATAATATACAAATAAAGTGAAGAATAAAAGTTAAAATGTGCCTTTGACCCTTTGTCTTCAAGAGTTTATATTTTTCGGGAAAAACAATTCCAAAACTTTAAAAACAATTGAATCACCTGAGATTTAAAAGCTCTTTTCATTGCAAATTTAAATAGAAAACAAAAATAAAACATAAAGTATAGTATTCAATAATTTTATGGACCATCTTTGATTCTTTTATTTTTCCGCACCATATTTTTTAGACCAAAAGGGCAACTGGATTTTTTAATTTTCTTAATAAATCTTTAGAATTTTTGCTTAAGAATAATTCTCTTAATCCTTTTGATTTGCATTTTAACATATTTTGTTAAGGAAATTCAAAATTAT
>FWPU01009107.1_pt1 | contig 16012 bp, 14 predicted proteins | sample 2228361 | NCBI WGS metagenome assembly FWPU01 (sample SAMEA103939777, study PRJEB20133) | metagenome
CGGGTGGTGATCGACGCCGGCCACGGGGGGCACGACGCGGGCGCCATCGGGCGCAAGGGCACGAAGGAGAAGGACGTCGCCCTGGCCATCGCCAGGCACGTGGCGGCGGAGCTGTCGGCCGCCGGGCTCGAGGTGGTGTTGACCCGCGACGACGACACGTTCGTCAAGCTCGAGGACCGGGTGAAGCTGGCGAACGAGGCGAAGGGCGATTTGTTCTTGTCGATTCACTGCAACTCGGCCCCGTCGCGGAAGCTCAGGGGCATCGAGACGTACACGCTGAACACCGCATCCGACCGGTACTCGGCCCGGCTGGCCGCGCGGGAGAACGCCTCGTCCGAACGGAGCATCTCGGATTTGCGCTTCATCCTCGCCGACCTGGCCACCAAGGCGAACACCGAGGAGTCGACCCGGCTGGCGGCCAAGGTGCAGCGCGGGCTGGTGAAGAGCCTGTCGCCGAAGTACCCCGGCATCCGCGACCTGGGGCACAAGGAGGCGCTCTTTCTGGTGCTCCTGGGCGCGAAGATGCCGGCGGTGCTCATCGAGACGGCGTTCCTCTCCAACCCGGACGACGAGAAGCTCCTCGCCTCGGAGCGGTTCCAGAAGGACGCGGCCAGGGCCATCGCCGAGTCGGTGCGCGAGTTCCTCGACGACCGGCTCGGGCTGGCGAAGATCCACTGATTGCAGAGGGCGCCAGGCGTTGAATCCGCCCACGCGCGGCGGTAGAGCCAGATCGTGTTCGACCTGACGGCGCTGCTCCCTTCGCCCCCCGAGCAGACCCACCAAGCCGAGCGGGCGCGCCTGCCGGCTTTTACCAGAGGCGAGCGGGCCAGTCGCTTCGAGCGGGCGAGGGCCTACCTGGCGCAGGCCCGAGCGCTGGTCGAGGCGCAACATCGGGCCGGCATGAGCGGGCTGTCGGTGTGCCGGCTCATCGCCGAGTCGATGGACCGGCTGCTCGCCGGCCTGTTCTTCGAGCTGCGCGAAGAGCTGGCGAAAGACTCCGAGCTCGCGCTGTCGGCGCTGGGCGGCTACGGCCGGAAGGAGCTGGCGCCGTGGTCGGACGTCGACCTCTTGTTGCTTTGCGGCGAGCGCGCCCGCGACGAAAAGGTGCGCGCGCTGGCCGGGGCGTTCACCACGCTTCTGTGGGACCTCAAGCTGACCGTCGGCTGGAGCGTCCGCACCGCGGAGGAGAGCGCCCGCGCCGCCGAGGGCGACCACACCGTGCGCACCGCGCTCCTCGACTGCCGGTACGTGGCCGGCTCCGAGGCGCTCTACGAATCGTTGGCGGGCGGGGTGCTGCGCGAGCTGCTCACCCAGAAGGCGGACGCGTTCATCGCCGACAAGCGGCGGGAGCTTCTGGCCCGTCGCGAGAAGTTCGGCGACTCGCTCTACGTGCTCGAGCCGAACGTGAAGCTCTCGGAGGGCGGGTTGCGCGATCTCGAGGCCGCGCTGTGGATCGCCCAGGCCCGCTTCCGCACGCGGGGGCTCACCGAGCTGCTCCGCCAGTCGGTGCTGCCCGCGTCCGAGGTGGCTACGCTGAAGGCCGCGCGCGACTTCCTGCTCCGCATCCGCAACCACATGCACTATTTGCGCGGGCGGAAGGAGGACCGGCTCACGTTCGACCTGCAGGAGGAGGTGGCGCGCTTTCTCGGCTACCAGAGCAGCGAGCGCGAGGGGCTGCCCGTCGAGCAGTTCATGCGCCACTACTACCTGTCGGCCAAGGCGATTCGCCGCGCCGCCGACGCGCTCATCGCCCGGTGCGAGGAACGTTCGGACGGCCGCCGCCGTCACGCCGCCGATCGGAGAATCGGCGCGTTCAAGGTGTTCGGCGGGCGGCTGACGCTCGAGGGCGATGCGCAGGTGCTGCGCGACTCGCCCAAGACCGTGCTCGAGCTGTTCCGCGTCGCCGAGGAGGAGGGGCTGCCGTTGTACTCGTGGGCCCGCGACCAGGTGGCCCTGGCGCTGCCGCACCTCGAGGCGGCGAATGGCGCGCCCGAGGTGGTCGAGGCGCTGAAGGCGCTGTTCGCCCGGCCCGGAACGCGCGGGCAATTCCTCTTCGAGATGCACGAGGTCGGGGCGCTGGGCGCGGTGCTCCCCGAGTTCGGGCGCATCACCGCGCACCACACGCACGACCTCTACCACGTCTACACGGTCGACCTTCATTCGCTCTTCGCCGTGCGGCGGCTCTTCCAGCTCCGGGCCGGAGACCTCGCGGCCGACGAGCCGGCGAAGACGCGCATCATGCAGGAGCTGGGCGACCCACTGCCCCTTTATTTGGGCATGCTGCTCCACGACGTCGGCAAGGGATTGGGCGGAGATCACTCGGCCAAGGGCGCCGAGCTGGCGAAGCGGGTCTGCGCGCGGCTTTTGCTGAACGCCCGCCAGACGGAGATCGTCGTCTTCCTCGTGCTGCGGCACCTCGACATGAGCCACACCGCGCAGCGGCGGGATCTGTCGGACCCGGATCTCGTCGCCGAGTTCGCCGAGAGCTGCGGCGACGTGGAGAAGCTCACCTGCCTGTACCTGCTCACGTACGCCGACATCTGCTCGGTGGGCCCGAACCTGTGGAACGACTGGAAGGCGCACCTCCTCGAGGAGCTGTTCCAGAAGTCGCGGGCGCATCTTCTGGGCGGCCCGGCCGACGCCGAAGGGCTTCTGGCCAAGGCGCGCGCGCGCTTCGCCTCGAAGTGGTCGGCCACCTTGGGCGAGGCGGCGGCAGCCGAGCTGCTCGGGGCGCTCCCCGACCGGTACTTTCTCAATACCGAACCGAGCCGTGCTTTCTTGCACGCGCGGCTGCTCGACCGGGTCGGGAAGCTGCCGCTGGTCGGAGCGATTCGCCAGGGCGGCTCCGGCTCCACCGAGCTGTCTCTGTGTGCGCCCGACCGGCCCGGGCTTCTGGCGGTGCTCACCGGCGTCCTGGCTGCGCACCGCATCGACATTCTCGGGGCGCGAATCCTCTCCACCAACGACGGCCGGGCCCTCGACGTGTTCGACGTGCAGGGGCCTTTGCAGAAGCCGCTCGAACGGAGCCGCTGGCGGGCCGCACGTGCCGACCTGTTGCGCGTGCTGCGCGGGGAAGTCACCGTCGACGAGGTGCTGAAGCGGCGGCGGACGACGTCGCTGCTGTCGCGGCCGTTGCCCAAGGTGCCGACGCACGTGTCCATCGACAACCGCAGCTCTGCACGCTTCACCATCGTCGACGTGCGGGCGGAGGACCGGGTGGGGTTGCTCCACGCCATCGCGTCGGCGCTCAGCGAACGCGGGTTGGACGTGTCGCTGGCCAAGGTGGCCACCGAGGCACACTGTGCGCTCGATGCGTTCTACGTCACCAGGGGAGGGCGCAAGGTGACCGATCCTGCGGAAGTCGATCAGCTCGCGCAGGCGGTGAAGGCGGCGATCGACGCGTTCGGAGAGGCCCGATGGTGAGCGCGCTGCTCCTGGCGTTGGCGGTGGGCCAGTCGCCCGCGGTGGACCCGTCGAAGCTCGAGGGCATTCCCGCGCCGCTCGGGTCGATCGGCGATGTCGTGCAGCCACCGAAGGAGGGCGGGCTCAAGTCGGGCGAGCTCGTGGTGGTGGACTCGCTGGAGGGTTTCCAGAAGCCGCAGGCGTTTTACCTCACCCGGTTCTACGCGGGGGCGGTCGAGGCGGCGCGGGCAGTGCAGCGCTGGCTCGACTCGCCCAGGGGCGGCGGGGCCGCAAAGCTCGAGCGCAAGCTGTTCGGCAAGCGCCGGCGGCTCCTCGAGGCGCTCGAGCGCGCCGCATCGTCGGTGCCGGTGGATGCCGGACTGTGCGACGAGGCGGGCGTGGCTGAGGGGTGGAAGCTGGCGCTCCGGTCGGCTCCCAAGGGGTGCAAGGTCGAGCGTGTGGCCGGCGCCGGAGCGACGGCGCTCTTCACCGAGAAGGCCGCCGGACCCGACCCGAAGTCCATCACCGCGGCGGTGAAGCTCTCGCCCGCGCCGGCGGATCGGGCCGATCGCTGCCGCGGCCGGCTGTCGGCGGTGCTGTTCGACAAGTCGGGAGCGGCGCGCTTTGGCTACCACGCCGACTACGGCGGAGCGCTCTCCGTCGAGGTGGTCGGCGACGGCTGCCGCATTCTCGCGTTCGAGTACCACGAGGAAGGCGGCGTGTTCCGCCCCACGTGGCGGCGGGCGGAGGGCTGCAGGTAGCCATCGCTGAGCGTGGCGCGAGCCTTCGGAGCCAACGCCGCCACCTACGGACCCGGTGGAGGCGAGCCCGACGCAGCCGCCGCAGCAGCCGCCCGCCAGCGAGCCGCAGAAGCCGGCCGACCCGGCGATCGAACGCGACATCTTCGCCGGGTTCCCCAAAGGCGCGGAGCAGCTCCGGCGCGTGTGCGCGCGCGGCAACGAGGACCAGGTCTCGAAACGCCTGTGCGCCACGCCCACGCCGCAGATCCAGAGCCTGGTCGATCTGCAGCGCGCGCTCGGGTTGGACTTCAAGCCGGGCGTCACCACCACGGGCGGCGCAAACCCGCGCTACACGCTGTCGGGGCACAGCTCCTCGCTGGTCGTCCGGCACACCAACGCCATCAACCCACGCGCCATCATCTTCACCGAGGAGACCGGCCAGAAGAACCCGGCCTTCATCGCCATGGGGTTCGTCCGCGGCGAGCAGTTCGTCGAGCTGGTGGCCAGAGACCCGGTGAAGGACGACCTGAGCTTCTTCCTCGTCCGCTTCGAGCAGGCCTGCAACGCCAAAAGCTGCAGCAACTACGACCTGCTCACGCCGGCCATCGAGAAGAACTGGACGGGCTGGACCCTCTACCAGGACGTCGACATCAAGAACACGGTGATGGACTGTCTGCACTGCCACCAGCCGCAGGGGCCGGGCACCAAGAAGATGCTCCGCATGCAGGAGCTCCGCGATCCGTGGACGCACTTCTTCCGCAACGGCGAGGCCTCCAGCGTGCTCCGCGACGACTATCTGGCGGCGCACGGCGCAGAGGAAACGTACGCCGGCATTCCCGGCGCGATGATCGCCTCGACCAGCAACGACTCGTCCTCCAACCCGGAGCGCCTCGAAGACGTCGTCCGCGACGAGGGTTTCGGCGAGCAGCCGAACGAGTTCCCCACCAACCCCACCGAGGCCAACTGGATGCCCAGGTACCTCGCGGGGGTGAACGGCACCGTCATCCCGGCGCCGTCGTTCCGCATTCGCATCACCGACCCGGCGAAGCTCGCCGCGGCCACGAAGAACTACCGCGACGTGATGACCGGCGTTCTGCCGCCCAGCGCGCTGATGGACATCCGCGACATCGTCGACCCGACGGCGCTCCCGGAGATGAGCCTCCGGCCCAGGCCCGGGCTCGACGGGCGCGGCATGCTCGTGCACATGTGCCAGCGCTGCCACAACCCCGCGCTCGACCAGACCATCTCCCGCGCCCGGTTCGACGTGACGAAGCTCGACACCATGCCGCGGGCGGAGAAGGACCTCGCCATCCAGCGGCTGATGCTGCCCGAGGGCCACAAGCTGAAGATGCCGCCCGAGCGGTTCGGCATGCTCTCGCCCGACGAGATTCAGCTCGCGGTCCAGGAGCTCTCGAAGTAGCGGCGCGTCAGGTCTGCGCCGGCGCGCGCTTGCCGCTCGCCGCGGGCTCCGACGAGAGCTCCCGCGCCATCTGGCGGCCGAGCACGACGCCGAGCCCGAGCGAGAGGAGGATGGCGAGGGCCGATGCCAGGGCGAGCAGCGCCTTGCCCTGGCTGAGGGCGCTGCCGAACTGCGCCGTCAACAGCGTGCCGGGCAGTGTGCCCGCGAGCGCTCCGCCGACCGTCGGCCAGAAGCGCGAGCCGCTCGCCGCCGCCGCGGCGATGGCCAGGTCGGTCGGCAACAGCGGGTTGACGGTGGCCAGCACCAGGAAGCGGAAGTCGTGCCGCCTCGCGATGCGCTCGAGCGCATCGTAGTGGTGCCTCGCCAGGCGGCGCATCAGCCGCTTGCCGAAGCGCCTGGCCAGAAAGAACGAGAGCGCGTTCGCCAAAAAGCTGCCGGCGAGCGAATAGGCGGTCGCCCAGGCGGTGCCGAACAGCATGCCGCCGACCGCGGTCAGCACCTGGCCCGGCAGAAGCGTCAGCGGCCGCACCGCCATGAAGGCCACGTACACCGCCGGGGCGAGCTCGCCGAAAGGAGCAATCCACGCCGAGAGCGTCTCCTGGTTGACGACGTCCGGCCCCAAAAGCCTCAGCGCGGCCAGGCCGACGAGCGCGGCGAGGACCGGCGATGCCATCTTCAGCCACTGGGTCGCCTTCACTCGCCCTCCGCGCGGTCGGACGGAAGGTGCCTACCCGAGGGGGAATCGGCAATCGCGGCCGGTTGTTTCATCTACGTCAAATCAAGCGGGCGACCGGGCCCCCGCAGCAGGTGCCCACCCCGGTCGTCATGAAAACAAACGAAGTTACGGGCGCTTGAGACGAGGGTCGCCGTAGGTGCACGGCCGGCGGTGTAAGGGCCTTGCTTGCATCGGGCCGCTTCGGACCCAAGTTTCGAGCAAGGCAAGGCAGACGAGCGGCGGGGGCAGGTCGACCGACGGAGGAAAAGGACAATGGCGGAGAAGGACAACAAGGGCAGCATGACGGTGGCCGAGGCCGGCCGAAAGGGCGGCGAAACGGTCCGCAACGAGCGCGGTCGCGAGTTCTACGAGGCGATCGGGCGCAAGGGCGGCGCGACGGTGAAGGCCGAGCGCGGGCGCGCGTTCTACGAGGAGATCGGGCGCAAGGGCGGCGAGACGGTGAAGGCCGAGCGCGGCCCCAAGTTCTACGAGGAGATCGGCAAGAAGGGCGGCGACCGGGTGAAGGCGACGCGCGGGCCGAACTTCTACGAGGAGATCGGGCGCAAGGGCGGACAGAAGGTGAAGCGGCTCATCGAGGAAGGCAAGAGGGCGGCGCGCGCGGCCGCGGAGTCGGCCGGCGAGGGCAAGGCGGAACCGGCCGAGCCCACCGAGTCGAAGCAGGGCTGACGCGCAATGACAGCTCGGAGGAGGTCCACGGCGAGGCCCTTTCGCCGTGGACTTTTCTTCTTTCCGGCCCGGTCCGTCCGTATAACGCGCGCGTGCACCTGCTCGTCGTCTTCCTGAACCGGCCGGACGAGCCGGAGAGAATCATCGAGCGGTTGCGCCAGTTCGGCGTGCCGGATCCGCTCTTCGTGCGCGCGCGCTCGACGGCCGCGGCGCTGTCGACCGAGGTGCCCGTGTTCGCCGGGCTGCGCAGCCTCGCCCCCGGCGCCGACGAGGACCGGTCGATTCTCGTCTCGTTGAAGACGTTCGTGTCCGCCGAGGACGCCGAGCGACTGGTGGCGCGGCTGCAGCTCGAGATGGACGCCGACCAGCCTCCCTCGGGGCGCGTCATTGCCGTCCCGGTGGTGTCGGCGCCGACGTCGCGGACGTGACCGGGCGGCCCGGGCGGAGTAAGGGGAGGGCGCGATGCTCTCGCTCCTGGTCTTCCTCGCGGTGGCGGCGCTCTCGGTGCTGGCGTCCAGCCGCACCGCGCTGCAGGCGGGGCGCTTCTTCGGCCTGGCGCAGCTGTCGGCCAGCGGGCTGTCGTTCCTGGTGCTGGGCGCGGCGCTGGGGCCGAGCACGGCCGGAGCGCTGAAGGCCTCGGACCTCGAGCAGCTCCGGCCCCTCTACGCGCTGGGGCTGGGGTTCGGCGGGTTGATGATCGGCCTGAATCTGGATCTGCGCGTGCTGAGGCGTCTCCCGGCGGCGGCCTACAAGGCGGCCTCGGCGCACTCGGTGCTGGCCTTTCTGTTCGTCGCCGCGCCGCTCACGGGAGTGCTCTACACCCTCACCAGCCTGACGGTGCTCGGCGCCATCGGGGCGGCCTCCCTGCTCGGGGCGGCGGCCAGCATCTCGTCGGCCCACCTGGCGGTGCTCTGGTCGCGCACCGGCCGGCTCGATCGGCTCCGCGGCCTGTCGGTATCGGTGCTCACCATGCTCGACGACCTGACCGGCCTGATTGTGCTCGCGGTGGCGCTGGTGTTCGGCGCATCGTCCGAGCCCGGCGCGGGGCTGGGGCTGGTGCTGGTGGCGGTCGTGCTGGGCCTCTTCTGCGGCGCGCTCATCGCGTACCTCATCCACAGGACGCTGGACACCGCCGAGGTGATGGCCGTGCTGATCGGCTCGGTGGCGTTGGTCTCGGGCGCGGCGGCGTACCTCAGGGTGTCGGCGCTCCTGGCGGGGCTCTTCTGCGGCGCGGTGCTGTCGCTTTTGGGCGGCAAGACGGTCGAGCTCGTCTTCCGGACGCTGGCTCGCATCGAGCGCCCGGCGTACCTGGTGCTGGTCTTCCTGATCGGAGCGCTCGTCGACCTCCGCAGCTTCACCACGTGGCTCATTCTCCCGGCCTTCGTGGCGCTCCGCTTCCTCGGGAAGGTGGCGGGGGGCCGGCTGGCGGCCAAGGTGGCGGGTGATGCGCTGGCCCTGCCGCCTCGGTTGGGGTACGCGCTCCTGGCCCAGGGAGGCGTCAGCCTCTGCCTGCTCACCGACTACCTCCTGCTCGTGCCCGGCGAGGCGAGCCAGCTCGTCTCCGCGGTGGGCGTTGCCGCCGCGGTGGTGAACGAGATCGTCGCGAGCCGCACGTTCGGTTACAGCCTCGAGCCGGTCCGGCCGGCGGCGGCAGCCGGAGGGAGCGTGTGAGCCGCGCCGTCATCAGGCTCGCGCTGGTACTGATGGCGCTGGCCGGCATCGGCGCGCTGCACCTCTGGCGCGAGGAACCGGGCACGCCGGTGACTCTCGCCGCCGGGGCGCTGCTCTTGTGCGGGCTGTACGGCGGGCAGCTGGCCAAGAGCGTCGGGCTGCCGCGGCTCACCGGGTATCTGCTGATCGGCATCGTCATCGGGCCGCACGTTCTGGGTTTCATCCCCGCGCAGGGTGTCGCCGGGCTCGAGCTGGTCAAGGGGCTGGCGGTATCGCTCATCGCCTTCGCCGCCGGGCTCGAGCTGCACCTGTCGGTGCTCCGGCGCGTGGGCTTCAGGGTGCTCACCGCCTGCACCGGCATCTCGGCGGCGGTGTTCGTCGTCGTCGGCGCCGCGCTGGTGGCGCTCCGGCCGTTTCTGCCGTTCCTCGAGGGGCTGACGCGGGCGCAGGTGGTGTCGGTGGCGGCGCTGACCGCGGCGGTCATCGTCTCGTTCTCGCCCACGGTGACGATCGCCATCATCCAGGAGAGCAAGGCCCGCGGCCCCTTCACCGAGTTCCTGATGGCGCTGGTCGTCATCGGCGACCTGGTCGTGCTGGTGGCGTTCGCGGTGGCGGCCGCCGTCACCAAGGCCAGCTTCGGCGGCGAGCTCGACTGGTCGGCGCTGTTCGGCTCGATCGGCTGGGAGCTGTTCGGCTCGCTGGTCGTGGGAGCGGCCATCGGCGGCGGAGTGCTGGCGTACGTGCGGCGCGTGGGTCGGGAGCTGCCGCTGTTCGTCGCGGCGCTGTGCTTCGCGTCGGCCGAGCTGGGGGCTCAGCTCCACCTCTCGCCGCTCTTGTTGTCGCTGGCCGCGGGCGGAGTGGTGGCCAACCTTTCGACGCGCGAGGGCGAGTGGCTTTTCGACGCCATTCACCGTGCGGGGCTGCCCATCTTCGCGCTCTTCTTCGCCGCCGCCGGCGCCGGGCTGCACCTCGACGTCCTCGGCGCGGTGGGGCCGGTGGCGGTGCTGTTGGTGCTGCTCCGCGGCGGAGCCATCTACCTGTCGGCGAGCCATCTGGTGCCGAGGGAGGATCCGCGCTTCCGCCGCTTTCTGTGGATGGGGCTCATCTCTCAGGCGGGCGTGACGTTCGGGCTGGCGGCGCTGGTGCGGCGTACCTTCCCGACGTTCGGCCCGGGCGTGGAGGTGCTGGTGGTCGCGATGGTGACGCTGCACGAGCTGATCGGCCCCGTGTTGACCCGGCGGGCCCTGCAACGGGCCGGCGAGGTGCCGGCCGAGCGCGACCGACCGGTGCAGCATGCGGTGGAGGGTGGGTGACGCCATGCCCGCGCCGATCGTCGAAGTCGATCCGGTACACCCCGCGCCGCGCACCGTCGAACGCGCGGTGAAGGTGCTCGAGGACGGCGGCCTGCTCGCGTACCCGACCGACACCTATTACGGCATCGGGTGCGATCTGTTCTCCAAGCGGGCCATCGAGCGGCTCTACCAGCTCAAGGGGCGCGACCGCCGCAAGCCCTTCTCGTTCCTCTGCCCCGACCTGTCGGATGTCTCGCGCTACGCGAAGGTGTCGAACTTCGCCTACCGCATCATGAAGCACTTCACGCCGGGGCCGTTCACCTTCGTGCTCGAGGCCACGCGGCTGGTGCCCGACATGATGCACAACAAGCAGAAGCAGGTGGGCATCCGCGTGCCGCAGGCGCCGCTGATGCTGGCGATCGCCAAGGCGCTGGGCCGGCCGGTGGTGACGACGTCGGCCACCGACCGCGGCGGCAACGTCCTCATCGACGCGAAGGACATCAAGGAGAAGCTCGGCCACGCCCTCGACCTGATCCTCGACGGGGGCGTGCAGCCGAACGAGCCGTCGACCGTGGTGTCGCTGGTGGGCGACGAGATTCAGGTGCTGCGGCAGGGCAAGGGCATCATCGTCTGAGCGATGCACCGCTTCTTCGGGGCGGCTCGGTGGCGACGCAGACGCACGGACTGCCTCGGAGCTCGCTGCCTCTCCTTCCCGGGCCGCCCGCGAGTCGGGGAGCGACCTGCTGCGGCGCCGGACTCTCTGCTCGCATCTTCGGGGCGCGTCTCGCGTCGGTCTCTCTTGGCGGCGGCCATTGGACGGCCGGCGCCGGGACGCGAACTTGAAGGCGACCGGCGCTCGGCTACGGTGACGCGCATGGAGCACCTCCTCGACGCGTTCGTCGCCTATTTGCGCGCCGAGCGCGGCAGCTCGGCCAAGACGGTCGACGCCTACGCCGCCGACGTGCGCGGTTACCTGGCATCGCTGAAGCGGCAGGGCGTCGCCGACATCGCGCGCTCCGAGCGGGGGCACGTCCTCGAGCACCTGTCGTCGTTGGCCCGAAGGGGCCTGTCCGCCCGCAGCCAGGCGCGGCACCTGTCGTCGATCCGCTCGTTTCACGCGTTCATCGAACGAGAAGGGCACTGCCCGCACAACCCGGCGAAGGACGTCGACCGGCCGCGCTTCCGCCGCCCGCTGCCGCGCTACCTGACGCTGGACGAGGTCGAGCGGCTCCTGGCGGCTCCGGACGAGCGCCACGCCGAAGGGGCCCGCGACCGCGCCATGCTCGAGCTCCTCTACGCGACCGGGCTCCGGGTGAGCGAGCTGGTCGGCCTGTCGGTGAACGCGGTGAACCTCGAGGCGGGCTACGTCATCGCCAGCGGCAAGGGCGCCAAGGAGCGCATGGTTCCGGTGGGCCGTGTCGCGTCCGAGCGGCTCCGCGCGTACCTCTCGGGAATGCGGCAGGCGATTCTCCGCGGGCGGGCGGCGCGGGCGCTGTTCGTCACCCGGCGGGGAAAGCCGTTCACCCGCATGGGGTTCTGGAAGCTGCTCCGCCGGTACGCCCTGAAGGCGGGCATCCGTACGCCGCCATCGCCGCACCAGATCCGCCATTCGTTCGCCACGCACCTGCTCGAGCGCGGCGCCGATCTGCGCGCGGTGCAGGCGATGCTCGGCCACGCCGACCTGTCGACCACCCAGATCTACACGCACGTCGATCGGGCGCGGCTGCGCGCGGTCTACGACGCTCACCACCCACGGAGCCGCCGTGTTCCGGCTCAGCGCTCGGCCCGGTCGTCGACCACCAGCACGTCGGCGGCGATGAGCCGCTCGACCGACCGCGCCGCCTCGGCGCGCTCGACCCGTGGCAGACCCGACCGGCCCTGATCTCTCTCGGCGCCGACGGCCGGGCAGAGGGCGGCAGCGCCACGTGGCGCCACTGGAGAGCGCGCAGGCAGGCCTTGTCGTTCTTGCGACAAGAGTGGAGGCATCAGGCCGCGGCGGTTAATGTGCCGCCCCGATGAGAATTCTGTCGGGCGTCCAGTCCAACCACCGGCTGCACCTGGGCAACTACTACGGGGCCATCAAGCAGTTCATCGAGCTGCAGGACCAGGGCGAGGCGCTGTACTTCATCGCCAACCTGCACGCGCTGACCACCGTGCGCGACGGCAAGCTGGCCGCCGAGCTGACCCGCGAGACGGCCATCGCCTTCCTCGCGTTGGGGCTCGACCCGAACCGGGCCATTCTGTTCCGGCAGAGCGACATCCCCGAGATCCCCGAGCTGTACTGGATTCTGGGCACGGTGGTGCCGCTGTCGAACCTCGAGCGCGCCCACAGCTACAAGGACAAGATCGCCCGCGGGCTGTCGCCGGACTTCGGGTTGTTCGCCTACCCGGTGCTGATGGCCGCCGACATCCTGTTGTACGGCGCCGACGTGGTGCCGGTGGGGAAGGATCAGATCCAGCACGTCGAGTTCGCGCGCGACTGGGCCACCAAGTTCAACGTCACCTACGTGAAGGGCTACGACCCGCAGGACCCCACGGGCCAGAAGAGCGGTGTGCCCGGAGTGCTCAAGCTGCCGAGCTACCGCGTGCAGGAGGCTACCGCGGTGGTGCCAGGCATCGACGGGCAGAAGATGTCGAAGAGCTACGGCAACGCCATCGAACTCTTCGGCGACGAGAAGGAGATCCGCAAGCGCATCATGTCGATCAAGACGGATTCCACGCCGGTGGAAGCGCCCAAGCCCTCTGGCAGCGCGCTCTACGAGCTGCTTCGCATCATGGCGCCTCCGTCCGAGTGGCCAGAAGTGGAGAAGAAATGGAAGGAGGGCGGCGTGGGCTACGGCGACTTCAAGAAGCGGCTGGTCGACTACTACTTCGCCGCGTTCGGCAAGGCTCGGGCGCGCCACGCCGAGCTTTCAGCCGACCCCGGAGAGCTCGAGCGCATTCTCCAGAACGGCGCCCGGAAGGCGCGCCAGATCGCCGCGCCCATCGTTCACGGCGTGCGCGAGGTGGTGGGGCTAAAGGCGAGCGGCCTCGGTGGGGCGGGTTGATTCCCCCCATCGCCGCTGGTAAGCAGGCCGCCCCTTTTCCCCACGCCGGATTTGGAACGTCAGGTGAGCCGAAACGCGCCCGACGAGGCGCTGAACGACCTGCCGACCGGCTCGGCGGCGGCCAGCTTCCGCGTCGCCCTGCCGAACTTCGAGGGCCCGCTCGACCTGCTGTTGCACCTCATCCGCGAGCACAAGGTCGACATCTTCGACATTCCCATCGCGCTCATCACCGAGAAGTACCTGGCGTGGCTCGACACGATGCGCGAGCTGAACCTCGACATCGCCGGCGAGTTCTTGGTGATGGCCTCGACGCTGGCCCACATCAAGAGCCGGCTGCTCTTGCCCAGGCAGGAGTCCGAATCGCAGGAGCAGCCCGAGGAGCAGGGTGACCCGCGCGCCGAGCTGGTGCGGCGGCTCCTCGAGTACCAGAAGTACAAGGAGGCGGCGGAGACGCTCGGCCGGCAGGACATTCTCGACCGCGACGTCTTCGTGAGGCGGGTGCAGCTACAGCGCGCGCCGATTCCCGACGACGAGATCGGCCTGGCCGAGGTGTCGGTCTACAAGCTCATCGAGGCGCTCGACCACGTGCTCAAGCGGCTCGAGCCGAAGCTCGAGCACGAGGTGGTGCGCGAGCGGCTCACGCTTTCCGACGCCATCCACAGGCTGGCGGACACGCTGCGCGAGCTCGGCCGCACCACCTTCTTCTCGCTGTTCGAGGGCAAGCGCACCCGCGCGCAGGTCGTCATCACGTTCCTTGCGCTGCTCGAGATGTGCAAGCTCAAGCTCATCCGCATCTACCAGGAGGAGGAGGGCGGCGACATCCTGGTCACCGCGAAGGGCGACGCGCTGAACCTTTCGGGCACGGAGGTCGACGAGAGTGAGTACAAGTGACGTCAAGCAGAACGGCGAGGCCGCCGCGGGAAGTGCACCGGGGCCGTTCACCGACGAGGAGATCGCCCTTGCCGCGCAGGGCCCGTCCGGCGACCCCGAGCTCGACGAGGTCTCGCCCGCGGACATCGACGTTCAGGAGCCGGACCTGGAGACGCCGTTCGAGAAGCTGGTGGCCAGAAGCCGCCGCCTCTCGCCCGAGCGGGTGCGCACCGTCATCGAGAGCCTGCTCTTCGTGGCGGACAAGCCGCTGACGCCCGACCAGCTCTTCGAGGCCACCGGCATCGACCGCGGGCGCATCCTCGAGGCGCTGCAGAAGATCCAGGGCCATCACCGCGACGGCATCTCGGGCATCGTGCTCCACGAGGTGGCGGGCGGCTGGCAGCTCCGCACCGATCCGTCGTCGGCCGAGTACGTGCGGCGCTTTCTGCGCGTGAAGCCCCAAAGGCTCACCCGGGCGGCGCTCGAGACGTTGGCCATCATCGCCTACCGGCAGCCGGTCACCCGGCCGGAGGTCGAGGACATTCGCGGAGTGGACTCGGGCGCGGTCATCAAGGCGCTGCTCGAGCGGCGGCTCATCAAGATCCTCGGCAAGAAGGAGGAGATCGGCCGGCCCATCCTCTATGGCACCACGCGCGAGTTCCTCGAGTTCTTCGCGCTGAAGGACCTGGCGTCGCTGCCGACGCTCCGCGAGTTCCAGGAGCTGTCGGAGGAGCACCGGGAGATCGTCGAGAGGGAGGCGCCTCCGCCCGCCGAGGGGACGGTCGAGCAGCTCGCCGACCCGACGTTCCGCCAGAGGCTCGAGGAGAACCAGCAGGCGTCGGAGGAGGCCCTCGCCGAGCTGGAGCAGGCCATGGCCACCGCCGAACAGCGGGCCAAGGCCACCGCCTCGCTCCTCTCGCCACCCGCGCCGGCCGGCAACCCGCAAGAGCGCACGCCCCAGGAGGGGGAGGGCGGCTAGGCGATGCACGAGCGGTTGCAGAAGTTCCTCGCCCGCGCCGGCGTGGCCTCGCGCCGGCACGCCGAGGAGCTCATCGTCAACGGCCGGGTGACGGTGAACAACGCGGTCGTCACCCAGCTCGGCACCAAGGTCGACCCCGCGAAGGACCTGGTGACCGTCGACGGCAAGCTGGTGTCCGCTCCGGCCGAGCGCAGCTACTTCCTCTTCTACAAGCCGCCGGGAGTGGTGACGACGCTGGAGGATCCGCAGGGGCGCGTCGCGGTGGGCGACTACGTTCGCCGGGCGAAGCGGCGGCTGTTCCCCGTGGGCCGGCTCGACTACGACGCCGAGGGGGCGCTGCTCCTCACCGACGACGGCGAGCTGGCCAACCAGCTCATGCACCCGCGCTTCCAGGTGCCGCGCGTGTACCTGGCGAAGGTGAAGGGCGAGCCTGGCGCGGAGACGCTCGAGAAGCTGCGCGGCGGCGTGCGGCTCGAGGACGGCATGGCCCGGCCGGTCTCGGTCGACGTGTTCGAGCGCGCCGACCGCAACACCTGGCTCAAGATGGTCGTCACCGAGGGCCGCCCGCACCTGGTGAAGCGGCTGTGCGCGGCGGTCGGGCACCCGGTGGTGCGGCTGTTCCGGCCCGGCTACGCGGGCATCAGCGTCGAGGGGCTCAAGCCGGGCGAAATGCGGCCGCTGAATTCGGAGGAGGTGGCGCGACTTCGCGCGGTGGCGAAGGGCGAGCCTCCCCCGGAGCGCGCGTGGAAGCTGCCGGCGCGGAGGCACGGGCACCTGCCGCCCGGGCTCGAGCCAAAGGCGGAGGCACCGGCCGTGAAGCCATCACCGCGCGAGCGTCGCCCGGATCGCGGCCGCGGGCATGGCGCACCGAAGCGACCGGTCAGACCGCCGCCCCGGCGCCGCCGCTGACGAGGAAGAGGTCGGCGCCTTTGGCTCGAGCCGGGGTATAAACCCGCGCGATGCCCGTGCTGAGCGATCGACCGGGAGTCGGAAGCCGCCTCGCCCTGACCGCGTGCCTTTCGCTGCTCGCCTGCGAGGGCAGCCGCGACAAGCTGCTCGCGGACCTGCAGAGCAAGATGCCCAACGAGCGAGCGTTGGCGGTGAAGAAGCTCGCGGAGCAGAACCGGTCCGAGGACCTGGTGCTGTTCACCCAGGCCGCGAAGGACCCGGCGGCGATCGTGCGCGCCGA
>FWPU01009108.1_pt1 | contig 16012 bp, 15 predicted proteins | sample 2228361 | NCBI WGS metagenome assembly FWPU01 (sample SAMEA103939777, study PRJEB20133) | metagenome
GGGCCGCTGGATACCCAGCTCTTCCAGGCGGTAAAGCATGGCTAACAGGTCTTCTCGAGCAATGCGCAGGGCATTGGTAGCGTTGCGGGCCGCCACCACAAGGCGCCCGTAGCGCGGCGAAAAGGCGAAGGCGGCCAGATAGATCAGCCCGGCCACCACGGCCATGGTCCCCGCGGTGTTCGTGTCCCACCAAACGGCCAGGCGTTGGCCCAAGACGGCCGAAAGCACCGCGATGCCGGCCGCCACGAACAGCATGGTCCGCAGCCGGTCGCACAACAGATGGGCCGCTGCTCCGGGCACAATGAACATGGCGACCACCAGGATGGAGCCCACCTGTTCGAACGAGGCGACCGCGGCCAGGGCCACCAGGGCCATCAGGGCCAGATGCAACCAGCGGGCTGGGAAACCCATGGAGGTGGCCAGCGCAGGATCGAACGACACCACCAGCAATTCTTTCCAGAACAGGCCGATAAACCCCAGCACCGCCAGCAATGCCGGCCCTACGGTCACCACGGCCCGCGGTACGGCGTAGCCAGCAATCTCCACGCGGTTCAAATCGGCCAGCTCCAGCAGGCCATTCAGCACGCAGTCGGGATCGAGGTCCACGTGCTGGCCATAACGCCGAATGAGCACCACGCCCAGCGCAAACAGCGAGGTGAACACCACGCCCATGGCCGTGTCCTCGCCCACGCCGCCGTGGCGGTGGACCAGTTGCACCAGCGTGCTGGTCACCAGGCCCACCACCAGCGCTCCCAGAAACATCCACCCGGGATGCAAGGTGCCGGAAAGCAGAAACGCCACGACCAGCCCGGGCAGCACCGCATGGGCGATGGCGTCGCCCAATAGACTCATGCGCCGCAGCACCAGATAGCACCCCAAAAGCGCGCAGGTCACGTTGGTCATCGCCCCGATAAGTATCACCCACAACGCGCTTTGGGTATCCAGCGAAAGCCGGCCGAACCACTCCATCACGCTCACCTCACACGACCGCTTCAGATAGTACCAAATCGGCATTCACGGGGCTAGCGCCACGTGGGCCCCGGACACGGTGAAAACAAAGTTCCAGCCGTTGCGACAAGGGCATTGGCATTTCTCGGGTTGGTCGGCTCGAAACGTTGGTTGGTTCGCGACGACGTTCCCCTCCCAGCCCCTGGGGCGGTTACCTGGCCACGCAGAGCCCATGAGCCCCCGATGGGCCCGCCGCCAAGGGGGCGTTTTGAACCGGGCCATGATGACTAACTTTCGCTGCATGCCCCTGGTGGGAAAGTGGCTTGCCGCGCGTGGACGCTTTTTCCACCGGTGGCGCGTCCTTTTCCGGCCGCGTGCTGGCAGGTGGGGTGGCGGCATCTGGATTGCCGCACGGCAGCTCCAACGTCGTTGCCTGGCCGCTGGACAGCCGGCTTTATGCACCCCCCGGAGATGGTTGCCTCGCGCCCAGCCGGGGGTATAATGCGGCCAGGGATCGCACTTGGAGAAGTTGCGATGACTGCCGAAGACCTCGCGCGGCGGCGTACCGAAGCGACCGAGGAGTTCAACCGGCACGAAGGCCGCGCGGACGGCGTAACCGTAATCAGCAGTCTGGCGGGGGGGTTGACGATCCTTCGCGACGCCCTGTACGCCCGGATGTTCGACGAAGTGCAGGTGGCGGTGGGCCGCGACTCGATCCTCTTGCCGGTCTCGCTCGAAAAGGCCGAACGGCTGGCAAAGACCGAGATCGAGGTGTTTCAAGTGGTCGTGGCGGCCGCCTGGGCCGAGCAGTGCGGTTATATCCGCGATGGTTCGTGGTGTCTGGACTGGCTGGCTCGGCTGCGTTTGGGGGGTTCGCGGAGCGACCCCGCCATTGAGGCCCGGTTGGAGCATTACCGGAGCCGGGCCGCGGATCCCCAGCGACTGGCATTTACCAACGTGCTGGCCGAGACGCTCCCCTCCTCACGCCGCGCCCCGTTGGTACTCTTCCGGCTGCATCCGTTGGCGGTCCAAATCGCAACCGCTTTGGCTTTTGGGGACCACCGGCGGGCCCAAGAGTTGCGGGCCCAGCAAATGAGCCTCTTGCCCGCCATCGGCGATTGCCACGATTGCCACGGCAAACTGGTCGAAAACGGCGAGCGCTGCCGGGTGTGCGGCAACCCGTTGTGGCATTTCAACTGGCTGGTCGTGGCCGACTGAGCCTGCCCTTTCAGCGCAGCACCGGTTTGCCTCAGCGCGGACACAGGCACGATGGCTGCCCGCAGTTACGCCAAAACGGTCTGGCGTCCTTGCGACGCGCGCCTCTTGCTGGTGGGGACCCCCTCGCAGCGGGTATCGGTTTTCGGAGCAGCGTGCCAGCACCCTCTGCCCAGCCCAGTCCGAAGGTCCAAGCGTCCGCCTAACCCCGCCCAGTGTCGGGTGAGGGCCGGGATTTTTCGTGCAATCGGCAATTCCGTTTTGTATGATGGGTAGAGAGGGGGGTGGGCTATCGGCCCGCCCGTACCGGCTCGCGGTTTGCCGCCAGGTGCTGTGAAGGGAGTTTCAGGGCAATGATGGCTCGGTTTCGGGTTTTTTGGGTGTTGCTGCTAGCCGCGGTCGGCACTTGCGGCCCGGCAGCGCTTGCGGGTGAGCTGCCTACCGACGAAGAACTAGCCCCGCACGGCCTGGTGCGGGCGTGGTTCACTCAGGTGGTTTTGGACCCCGCGCGAGGGCGCATTGCCCATATCGTGGTCGACGACGGCACGGTGTTCGTCCAGACGGATCGGGCGGTGCTTCAAGCCATCGACGGCCAGACAGGCCAGTCCCTCTGGGTGGCCGAGGTCGGCGATCCGTTGCACCCGTGTGCCACGCCGGGTCTCAGTTCTCGAATCGTTGCCGCCTTGAACGGCTCGAGGCTGATGTTGCTGGACCGCTCCAACGGCAAGTTGCTGTGGGAGACGCGGCTTGCCAGCGGACCGGGTGCAGGGCCGGCGCTGAGCACCCAGCGCGTGTATGTGCCGATGGTCGACGGGATGATCGTCTCCTACCGCATCCAGCAACTGCAGCCAGCTTTGCCGTCGGGTGAGGCGGGCGAGGCGACGGGCACCGCGGCGCCGGCGGGGCAGGGCGCTCGGGCCGCTGGGGCTACCGCGGAAAGCCCTTCGGGTGGGGTGCCAGCCAAGCAGCCGGCCGAGGGCGAAGCCACCCCTGGCACGCCCGCTGCCAGGACACCGGGGCCCGCAGGTCAAGCCAAGGCGGCTGAAAAAGGAGAGTCCACACTCAAAGAACGGGCGATGCGCGCGGCGGCGGCCGCCGAGCAACTCCGCTTGCAGGAGCAGCATGTGGCCCCACTGTATTTCCAATCGCTGGGGCGGACCCTCGTACAACCCCTTATCACCCGCCAGTCGCGCGAAGAGGAATGGCTTGCCTGGCCAACTGACTTGGGGTATCTGTGCGTGGGTTTCCTCAACCGGCTGGAGCATCGCCAGCTTGAACTCAAATACCGCCTGAAAACGGATGCGCCCATCGTCTCGCAACCCGCTTACCTGCCGGCCGATCCCAACCTGGTGGGCGACTCGGGGGTGATCTACGCGGCCTCGCAGGACGGTTACGTGCATGCCATTCAGGAAAAAGACGGCTCGCATCTGTGGCGATTCAGCACCGGCGATCCGATCGATCAGACCCCGGTGGTCATCGGCTACCGGGTGTTTGTGATCAGCGAGTTGGGGGGCCTGTACAACCTCGATGCCCGAAGTGGGAAGCTCATGTGGTACACGCCGGGCATCGCGCGGTTCCTAGCAGCCAGCCGCACCCGGCTGTACACCTTGGACCACCTCGGCCGGATTGCTGTCCTGGATGCCCGCACGGGTGCCCGGCTGGATGGCTTCAGGCTGGCGCCGGTGTGGACCATCATGCCGGCCAATTACTGGACCGATCGTCTGTACTTCGCAACCGCGGCGGGCCAGTTGATGTGCCTCCACGAGTCGGGGCTGACCAAGCCTGCGGTCCACCGCACCCGCGCTGCGGAGGGAGCGGAAGTGACTGTGGCCGCCCAGCCGGCGCCGAAGGAAACCGAGCCGGTCATCACGCCTACCGCCAGCACGGCGGATCGGCCAACGATTTCCTCCAAAAAACCGGCCGTTGGGGCGAAGAAACCCCGCCCCCCCACATTCGGCGAGGTGGGAGCGCCCGGGTCTATCCCGAGGCCCAAGGCAGGCCCGGGCGGCCCGTCTGGCCGAAAGCCGCGCCCGCCCAGGTTCGAGGGACGGTAGATGGTACCAGGCCCCGCACTTGCCCGCGGTGGGAACAGGCCCATCGGCCACTGAGCGCCAATGCGGTCCCTTGTGCTTAAGCGCAGGTGACAGGCGCCGGTGACGAACGCCCCGGTGGATTCGTCGCAGGGCCGTCCGATTCATGGGATGTGAGAGTACGCGCTTAAGGGGCCCGGTCGTAGAATAACTGGTGCAAAGGCCGGGCACCCGCTGAGCGGGTCCCCTCCCGCGGCGGGAAGCCCAGCACCAGGCGTCGTGCTGGGGAGCGCTGGGTTGCTGCTTTGGGCCCCGCGCCCCCGCATGGTTTGCGCGTAGCCGCCGGCCGTTAGGGGGCTGCATGCTGCGTTGCGAAGGCTGGCTCTCCTTGGGGCGGAAAGGCGAGAATCCTCACGAGAACCCTGTTGCAATTTGCGGACGTACGGGCCATGGCCACCCAGGTCGATCCCAAGAGTCCATCGCAAGCCATCTCCGAGGTGCTGGCTGAGCTGGAGCCGGCCGACGAAATCCCCAGCCTCCGGCGCAGGACCGGTTGGAGCAAGTTGCTCCTGGCCGTGGTGTTGGTCGGAGCCGTGGCGGCCGGGGTCTACGGCTATTCGTACTTGAACGGGGGTTCGGGCGGTCCGACCGGGGCCATGCTCACCCATGTGGTCCAGCCGGGGGACCTGCTGATTACCGTCACCGAGGACGGCAATCTGGAAAGTGCCAACAACGTGGACATCAAATGCGAGGTGGCCGGCGGAAGCACCATCTTGTGGATCGTCAAAGACGGCCAGCTTGTGGAGAAGGGAGAGGTGTTAGCCCGCCTGGATTCTTCGCAACTGGAAGACCAGATCAACCAGCAGAAGATCAATTATGAGAAGGCCCGGGCCAACCTGGTGCAGGCCGAAAAGGATTACAACGTCGCCAGGATCGCGGTGCAGGAGTACCTCGAGGGGACGTACCGCAAGGAACTCCAGGAACTGGAAAAGCAGATTACGATCGCCATGGAGAACCTGCGGAGTGCCGAGAACATGCTCCAGCACACCCAAAGCATGTTCCGCAAAGGGTACGTCAGCCCCCTCCAGTTGGAGACCCAGCAATTCAGCGTCGAGCGTGCCAAGCTGGACCTGGCCACCGCCCAAACCGCCAAGGAGGTGCTGGAGAAGTTCACCAAGGTCAAGACCCTCCAGGACCTGGAAAGCAAGCGGGACACGGCCGAGGCCCGCAAGAACTCCGAGCGCGCCGCCTTCGAGCTGGAAGAATCGCGGCTGAAGCGGCTTTTGGCGCAGTTGGAAAAGACCGTCATCCGGGCCCCACAGGCCGGGATGGTGGTGTATGCCAACGACCCCATGCGCGGCCGGATGGGGAGCCAATCGCCGCAGATCGAGGAGGGGGCCATGGTCCGCGAGCAGCAGACGATCTTCCGCCTGCCCGACCTCTCGCAAATGCAGGTCAAGGTCACGGTGCACGAATCGAAGGTGGATCAGATCCGGCCTGGGATGCGGGCCCGCATCCGCGTGCAATCCCAGGAGTTCCAGGGGACGGTCTCCAACGTGGCCAACCAGCCGGAACCCACCATGTGGTTCTCGTCGCAGGTCAAGGAATATGCCACCTACGTGAAGATCGACGGCGAGGCGAAAGACCTTCGCCCCGGCATGACCGCCGAGGTGGAGATCCTCGCGGCCCACCTGAAGAACGTGCTCAGCGTGCCGGTCGCCGCTGTGGTGGAACAGCGCGGCAAGTACTATTGCTGGGTCCGCAAGGGGAACCAGGTGGAGCGGCGGCCGCTGGTCTTGGGGGCCAGCAACGACAAGTTCATCGAAGTCAAGGATGGGCTGGCAGCGGGGGACGAAGTGGTGCTCAACCCGCGGGCGGTGGTCGCCGAGGCCCGCGCCGAAGAACCCCTGGCCGAGTCCACCGAAGTGGACGTGGGCCGGAAGTTCGGGGTCCCGGCGGGCGAGCCGACGCCGGGCCGTGTCGATCGTGCACCGACCGCGCTGCCCGGTAAAGGCCGCGAGGCGGTGGCCGATACCCCGCACCCTGTCGGCACGCCGGGCAAGCCAGGCCCCAGTTTTGGACCTCCGGGCTCTCCTGCCGGCGATGCCGCGGGGCCGGCCAAAGGGGGGCCAGGCCGCGGACCTGGCCGAATGCCCGACTTGATGGAACTGGACAAAGACGGCGACAGCAGAATCAGCCGCCAGGAAGCCCCGGAACGCATGCAGGGCTTCTTCGACATGGTGGATACCAATAAGGACGGTTACCTGGACAAGGGCGAGATCTCGGCCATGCGGGCCCGGTTCCAGCGGGCCAAACCGGGCATACCGCCGGGAGGTCCTCCGGGTCCTGATGGCCCCGGATTGCCCGGAGGACCCGGCAGGCCCGGCCGTGGAGACTCGCTCCGCGACGCCCCCGGTCCTAGTGGAGGACGCTAGTCGGGCGCGGGGGCCCTGCCAGGCGGCCTGGGGCCAGCGGCGGCCGCCCCGGCCTGCCCTCATGCCCCGCGGCCGGTTGCGTTCCGTGAGATTGCCGTTCGACCATGTTCAAGCGACTTGTCAAGCAGTTCCGCCTGGGCCTGAACAGCCTGTTGTTGCACAAGCTGCGTTCCGGACTGGCGGTGCTGGGGATCCTCATAGGCGTGACCGCGGTGATCTGGCTGGTCGCCATGGGCGAGGGCGTCAGCTACCAGGCCCAACAGCAGATCAAAGACCTCGGTGCGACCAACATCATCGTGCGGAGCGTCAAACCCCCCCAGGATTCCTCGCGATCCAACGTGGGCTTCTTCGTGACCTACGGGCTGTTGCGCGAGGACTACGCCCGCATCCTGGCCAACGTCCCCACCATCCGGCGGGCTGTGCCCATGCGCGAAATCCGCAAGGAAATCCGCAACGAAGATTACACGGTCGATGCCAAGCTGGTGGGCTGCACGCCGGAATATTTGGAGCTGAACCACCTGAAAATGGCCCGGGGCCGTTTCCTGGAAGACCGCGACTTGACCGAAGTGGCCAACGTCGCCGTCCTGGCCGCCCACACCGCCGAGCAGCTTTTCCGCTATGAGAACCCCGTGGGGCGCTCGGTGCAGATCGGCACCGACTTCTATGTGGTGGTGGGAGTGACCGAGCCGCGGGGTGCGTCGGCGGCCATCGGAGGTAGCCTGGAAGCCCGGGACTATGACCTCGACGTGTACATCCCCCTGGATACCTTCCGCTGGCGCATCGGCGACATGGTGATGACCGCGCGGGCCGGCAGCCGCGAAGGCGAAATCGTCGAACTCAGCCAGATCACCCTCACCGTGGGCGACCTGGACGAGGTGGACGAAGCAGCCGCGATTATCCACACCCTGCTGGAAAAGTACCACAAGACGCCGGACTACGCCATCGTCGTCCCCAAAGAACTCCTCCGCCAGGCCGAAATGCTCCGCATGTTGTTCAATGTCCTTCTGGTGCTGATTGCCGGCATTTCGCTGTTGGTAGGCGGAATTGGGATCATGAACATCATGCTGGCCACGGTGACCGAGCGCACGCGGGAAATTGGTATCCGTCGGGCCCTGGGGGCCACCCAGGGGGACATTATCCGCCAGTTCCTTACCGAAACCGTGGTCCTTTCGAGCACCGGGGGACTTTTGGGGGTGCTGTTCGGGTTTTCGTGCATTCCGGCCGTACCGGCGCTGCGGCGCCTGGCCACCGCGCTGTTTCCCGATGTGATGGCCAGCTTGCCTCCCAATCTGCAGAACCTCGAACCGCGGATCGCGCTATGGTCGATCCTGGCGGCCTTCGGTATTTCGGTGGCGGTGGGGATGGTGTTCGGCCTGTATCCCGCCCGGCGCGCCGCCCAGATGGACCCCATCGAGGCCCTTCGCCATGAATGACCCTGCCGGTACGGGATCCAGGCGGCCCTTGGCCCAGGTCGAGTCCGGCGCCGGGGCGCCGGGGGGCAAGGTCGTCGCCCAGGTCATCGACCTGCACAAAGACTACGTGTTAGGGCGGAACGTGGTCCACGCCCTGCGCGGCATCACCCTGGAGTTCCGCCAGGGCGAGTTCGTGGCCATCATGGGAGCCTCCGGCTCGGGCAAGAGCACCCTGTTGAACCTCCTGGGATGCCTGGATAAGCCCACTTCGGGCCGGTATATTCTGGCCGGCCACGATGTCTCGCGCCTCGACGACTACGCCCTCTCGAAGATCCGCAGCCGCTACCTGGGCTTCGTCTTCCAGTCCTACAACCTCATTCCGCAGCTCTCGGTGGTCGAGAACATCGAGGTTCCGCTCCAGTACCTGGGCGACGATTCGCCGGCAGGCCGGCAGCGGTGCGTGCGACTGGCCCGCCTGGTCGGCCTGGGCGACCGCCTGCACCATCGGCCCACGGAGCTTTCGGGCGGCCAGCAACAGCGTGTGGCCATCGCCCGGGCTCTGGTCAACAATCCCCACATCATCCTGGCCGACGAACCGACCGGCAACCTCGATAGCGTCACCGGCCAGGAGATCATGGCCTTGTTGTCGGCATTGAACCGGGCCGGCCGCACGATCATCATGGTCACTCATGAGGCCGACATTGCCGCCCATGCCCATCGGGTGATCCGCCTGCGGGATGGCCGCATCGAGGACGACCAGAACCGCCTGGTCGGCCGTCCTTAGCTCCTCCAAGCACCTCTCCGGTACGCCTCGAGGTTGTGTGGGCTCTTGGGAAGGTTCTCTGGGCTTGTGGATTCTCTTGTCGCGGGACTTCGCTATAGTGAGTTTGCGCACACACCGCTCCGGGGCATTGTGTCTTTTTGGCTTTTGTCTGCAATCCGCCGAGGAATGGCCATGAAGTCGTTTACCGAGTACCTCACGCTGAACGTTCCCAAGCGCATGGATTTCGTGAACATCACCCGCCACGTCGAAGAGGCGGTCAAAAAAAGCGGGGTCCGCGAAGGGCTGGTCCTGGTCAACGCCATGCACATCACGGCCAGCGTGTTCATCAACGACGACGAACCCGGGCTGCACGAGGACTACAAGCGCTGGCTGGAGCACCTGGCCCCCTTCGACCCTTCCCCGGAGCGGTACCGGCACAATCGCACGGGCGAAGACAACGCCGACGCCCACCATAAGCGCCAGATCATGGGCCGCGAGGTGGTGGTGGCCATCACCGGCGGTAAACTGGACTTCGGCCCGTGGGAGCAGATCTTTTACGGCGAGTTCGATGGCCGGCGGCCCAAACGGGTGTTGATCAAGGTCATCGGCGAGTAACGCGGCACGGCTAGCCGCAGCCGAACGGCACGCCTGGGCCGGTGCTCGCTCGCTTACGCAAGCCGGCCCGCCGGCTCCTCGGCCGAAAAGCTCTCGACAGCCTGCCCGGTGTGCACGAAAACTTGATCGGCGCCACCGTTGCGGGCTTGCGCGAGGGCTGCTTCGGCCCGGCCAAGAAGCGAAGCCGGCGTATCTCCATCCAGGGCCGTGGCCAGGCCAATCGCCACTTTGCAACCACACTCCTGGCCAATCCGGCTACGGATCCGCTCGGCTGTCACCCATGCCCCCTCCGGAGGCGTCCGGGGCAGCAGGATCAAAAACACCAGCTCCTCGTCGCTGAATCGGCCTGCCAGGTCGGTCTCACGCACCGACTCGTCCAATACCGCGGCCGCACGCCGCATGAGCCGGTCATGCCGCTTCCGGTTTTTCGGCTCGGCCGGAGATTCCAAAGGTTGCAGTTCCACCAGCAGAATGGAAAAACAGTCCTCGTACCGCTCGGCCATTGCAAACTGGGCTGCCAGCGTTTCCTCCAGGCCCTGGCGGTTGGCCAGGCCAGTCAACGGATCGGTGCGCCCTTCGCCGACCCCGGCCAGGGCCATGCTTTGGTCGCGAATCTGCTCGTACGCCGCATCGATCTGGCTGGCCAGGCGCAGGGTGGGCGTGAGGACCTCGTTGGCCTCGCGGCAGAGCTCGCGCCAAGCGGCGTCCTGCTGTTCGGCAGCCAGTTGATCCACCCGGTGCTTGAACCGCGCCAGGCTGGCATGATGCCGCGAGAGGCTCTTGCGGATCATCCGCGCAATCCGCTCCATCTCGCGGGCCACCGAACGGGCACGCCGCAACTCGCGCCGTGATCGCAACCCAGGATCCTCGGGACGGCGCCGCCATCGGCCCACCAAGTACCCCAGAGTTGCCACCACCGCCAACGCCAGCGGCACCGAAAACTGAATAGCAGGCCATTCCGGCATGGTCCACCCGCCCGTTTCTCCAGGTTCAATACGTTGACCGCGATCCAAAGCCCCGCAAACAAATCGCCCCGACAATTACCACCCCGATCAACACCCACAGCCATTCGCGGAGGCTGAGGCCTTCCAGGTAGCGCAGCACACTGTAGACCACTTGCATGGCCTGGCTCCCACAACCCAACCCAAAACGCTAGCAACCTGCAAAACTGTAGGTCATAGCCGGGCCTCATGCCCTACGCAAATGCCGGCCTGCACCTGTCCTAAGGGGTGCGGGGGTGCTCGGACGGGGGGAAAACTGCCCGAACGCCCCAAAGTGCGGGGAGTCAGAAGTATCGGCCACGCAGGACGGCGCGGTAATGCCGGTGCTCCGCAGGACTGCCCGGCTATGTCGCTGCTCCGCAAAGCGGCCCGGTTCTGCCGATGCTACGCGACGAACAAGGTTTACTGGATTCTCCGGGCGCTCGGCGAGCACGCCCCGGTCCCCCCCGCCCCTATGCGGTCAGGTCGAGGCCCGCGCCCGGGCCAGCATCTTCTCGAATAGCTCGCGCTCGTAGATCAAGGCCTGTACCAGGTCCTTGGGCTCGTCGTGGGCCTCCAGCAAGATCCATCCCCGGTAATCCATCTTGACGAACAGCCGGATGAGTTCCTGGAACGGGTAATCGGTGCTTTCCAGGCGCCGCACATGGGCCGTCGCCCCAAAGCGGTGCTTGACCAGATTGAAGTTCGCTTCCAGCCCGGCCCCCTGGAGGTCGGTGGCATTGGAGTTCCAGCACACGGCCGCGTTGGGATGATCGGCGATGTCCATGATCCGCTTGATGATGGGCAAGGGCGAGCACCGCCCGTGCACCTCCAACCGGACCTGCTGGCCGAAGTCCGCACCGAAGGCGGCCAGCTCGTTCAGCGCCTTGCCGATCTGGGCAATGGTTTTTTCCTCGGGCACGTTTTTGGGGAGGTCGTTGGGGCGGACCTTCACCCCGCTGCCTCCCACATCATGGCTAAGCTGGATGAACGCTTTGGTGGTTTCGATAGCTCGGCGCAGGGCTTTGGGATCGGGGTGATGGAGATCCTCGGCCGTGCCCAGCCCGACCAGGGTTACGGGGCTGTCGGCAAAGCGTTTTTTCACTTCGGCCCGTTCCGCAGCGCTCAGGCTGGGCTCCACCTTATGGGCCCGCTGGGTCCGCAGTTCCACTCCCAGAACCTTCGCCCGCACCAGACAGTCCAGCAATTCCGGCAGCGAATGGTCCTTACCCCAGATGTACGTCACCATGCCGAAGTGCATGTGAGACCCGCGGGGCTCGCCTGCCCGGGCCATCGTCTGGGGCCAAGGCCCCAACACCGCCCCCAAACCCATCCCCAGCGAGGCCCCCAACAGCTCACGGCGGTTCAAGCCACCCATCACATGTCCTTTCCTTACCACGCAAGCTCTCAATGGCTCCCAGTCCCGTCCCTATTGTGCACGCCGACACCCGGAATGGCAACGGCCCGCCAGACCCCGTGGGCCTCGCCCCCCTGCGGCCTGCACCCCAACCGGAGCCCACCCGCGCCCCCTTCACGCAGCGGCCGGGACAATGGCACCAGGTACCTGAAGATTGAACAAGCCGAAAAGCTCGGCCTCGCTCAAGCCCAGCTTGGCTCCGCCTTCAGCTCCCGAAAGGATGATCTCGAACAGCTCACGCTTCTGCGCCAAAATGGCCTCGATCCGCTCTTCGATGGTGTCCAGCGCCAGGAATCGGGTTATGGTGACCGGACCCTCCGTGCCAATGCGATGGACCCGGTTGATGGCCTGGTCTTCCACCGCGGGATTCCACCACCGATCGAACAGAAACACGTAGTGGGCAAACTGGAGGTTCAGCCCCACGCTGCCGGCTCCGTAACTGATGAGCAACACGTGGCACTGCGGGTCGTCGCGGAAGCGACGAACGACCTCCTCCCGGCGCCGGGATGGCACCCGGCCGTGGTATTCCAAAGCGCCGAATCGACCCAGGCGCCGGCCCAGTTCCCCAAGCGTCTCCACCCATTGGCTGAAGACCAGGGCCTTGCGGCCGCTAGCCGCCACTTCCTCCAGGTCCGCCTCCAGCCGTTCCAGCTTGGCACTGGCACCCGTTGCCGGATCGAAATTGCAGATCTGTTTGAGGCGCAACACCAGCTCGAAGACATGCTGGATCGTGGCCGACTGCCCCATTTCGGCCAGGCGCAGCACCCCCTCGTTTTGGGCCAGCTCGTAGGTTACCCGCTGCTCAGGTGTGAGTTCTACGGCCGCATCGCGGAACAATTTGGGAGGCAACTCGCTCAGCACCTGCTCTTTGCTCCGCCGCAGGATGTAATCGCGCACGGTCTGGCCCATGCGGGTCGGCTTCATCTGCGGCGAGAGAAAGCCGGGCGAAACGAACTCGAACACGCCCACCAGGTCTTCGGAACGGTTCTCGACCGGAGTGCCCGTCAACGCCCAGCTCCTCCGCCGGCCAATCGAGCACACCACCTGGCTGGTGGCGCTCGTGCGGTTTTTGATCCGCTGGGCCTCATCGAGAATCACCAGATCGAATTGGACCCTTCCGCCGGCTGCGTCCGGCTCGAACACCTCCCGATCGCGTTGCAGCACCTCGTAGTTGGCGATCTTGACCGGGATCTCGCGAAGCCCCCACTGCCAGCGCCGCCGGGCTTGATCGCCCTCGATCACCGCCACCGGCAATTCCGGGGCCCAAAGGGCGAACTCGCGGTGCCAATTGGCCACCAGAGGTTTGGGACAGACCAACAGCAAGCTGCGGACCTCCCCGGCGTGTACCAGCAGGCGGGCCGCCGTAACCGCTTGCATCGTCTTGCCCAGGCCCATTTCGTCGGCCAGCACCGCCGAATACCGCGGATACAAGAAGGCGATTCCCGCAAGCTGGTACGCAAACGGCGGCCGCGGGAAGCCCAGGTTGTGCGACGAGAGCAATGTCTCCAGCGGCGGCTGGAGCAGATAGTGCAAGCGGTCTTCCAGTTTGATGACCTCCGCCGGAGGAGCGATTCGCGTGACCGATGCCCCCCCTGGTCCTCGCGCCGCCGCGGCCCGCAAGACTGAAGGCCGCCCATCGCCCGGCCCCTCGGCCAGTTCCAACGGTGCCGGAAACACAAAGCTCCGCACGCGAACGGCCGGGCGCCGAATGGGTACCGTCACCACCTTCGGCGGGGCGCCACACAGCGGGATTTCGAAACAGGCCGGCTGGACCCGCCGCGAAAGGGCCCGATTCCAACCCGTGCAGTAGGGCTCGGCCCGCAACCCGGCCTCCACCCGCGTAACTTCCGGCGGGCCAGGCGGAACCCACGTCCAGATCACCGCCGGCCCCGTCGCCCCCCCTTGCACGCATCCGGCCCCCATCAGCTTGACGCTCCTCCTCGCCGCGCCTCCTCGATGGCCTCGCGGATGCGCTGGAACGGTTCAAGCAGGTCCAAGCCCTCGGCAATCGGCCCCAGTCGTTCGGCAATCAAATCCTTATCCGACTCCGTTGCCGCAGGGACCGCCAGGCGGTTCCCTCCCAGCGCGAACGTGACCAACCGGTTGCTCTTGTGAGCCTTATCCATGCGAACCGCAACCCCATTGCCAGGCTCGCCCGCCTTCGCCGCCAGGGGCTCTTCCTCGGTGTGGGCCGGCAAGACCATGGCGACCGGCAAGCTGACGAACTCGCGCACAGCCAGCACGGGCTGTTGGTCGGTACATACTGCCAGAACCTCGCGGGTGGCCTTGCGGATCAGGGTCAGGCCGATCTGTTCGCCGAACAGATACGGCTCCAAAGTGGGCCCATAAAGGATCTCCTGGGCCCGGTTGGGTTTGACCGGGGCCGTGCAGTGGAACTCCAGCGGCCGGCCGGCCCGGTTCAGCACCAGGTATCCTCCAAAAAGTCCATGTTCGGCATCCGGGATGACGGTCAGGAACCCTATGGCAGCCTTGGACTTGATGTCGCTCATCCGGAGCAGTAGGCTGAAGAGGAACCGGTTTCCCAAATTGTGCGGCTTGACCAGTCGCCCCCGGGCGACCGGCCCACAAGGCATGAATCGGGTTCCGCCTGTAGGGGACTTTAGCGGTGGAACCGCGGGAAACCTCAGGGGGATGCAGGGCACCTACTCGACGTTTTCCCCAACCCTGCTTATACTGGAACGTCGAAAGGAAACCACTCGCCATGCCTGACGATCGTCGCCAGCGACCCATGCTCTACACCCAGATTGACGTTTCGCACGGCGCCTACACCCCGCCGGCGGGGGCCCAATCCGGTGGCACGGCCGAGATCATCGGCCTGTTGCGCGAGCTGTTGGCCGCCCAGGATCGGCAAAATGAGCTGCTCGAAGAACTAATCAACCAGGTGGGAGCCGCCCAGCGGCAACGGGCCGCCGAATTAGGCCAATGGAAGCAGGCCAACCCAGCCCTGGCGGCCGCCTGCCGCTCTGCAGCCGAGGCCCTCAGCAAGATCCAGACCGAGTACCTGGTGAGCATCACCCAGGAAATCAACGAGAACTTCGAGCAGCTCCGCGACGGCGAGTTCATGCTCAACGAGTTCGTAGACCGATTCGGACCCCGCCTGGCCCACCTGAACGGACTGCTCCAAGTCCTCTCTCAGCTTAGCAGCACGCCCAACCCCACCTCGCCCTCCGGGCCGCCGTAGACGGCGGTCTTGGGCAAAATGGAACTCGACAAAAGGACCGGCGCCCCCATCGGACGCTCGGCCGTCAAACAGTTCGGCCGCCCAGTTTGCGATGCGGCGTCTCCGGGAACACCGCCTGGGAACCGGACCACTAGAGCGTCGGACGCCCCTCACAATGGTGGCATCGGGGCGGTTTGCGCTCGTCGCTCTCTGCCCGTGAACGAAAGGGGCCCGCCGAGCCTTCCCCCCTGCGGTGGCAGTCCGGCGACCCGACGATGACAGGTTAGGCCCAGATTTGCCGCGTATCCGCATCGAAGCCCTGGCCATGGTTGCGTCGGGGTAGCGCAGCGGCTGCAAGGCCAGGTACCGCATACATCCATCCAGGGTCCGAGAGCATTGCTCAGAGGCAGGTCCAAGAATGCGGTGGCCAGGGGAACCCGCCACTGTTGGTAGCCGTTGGTTGCGTCCGCCTGCCTTGCCGAACCCGCCCGCTCCGCCAGTGCTTTTAGCCAAACCCTCCAAGCAGGTCCTCCAGGAACCGCGCTACAGCATGGCAGTCGCGTGGTAACTTAGTTTCCCACAACGAGTGGTTCCAGGTAGTTTTCGTCGTAGGCAGCCAGCAGCCGCTTGTTTTTTGCTCCAAAGTTGTGCCGCTTTTCGTTCTTCAATAATCCCAACGCCACCCGACGCAGAACGCTCAGGTTCGCTGCTCCATACCCTTTCCGCACCCGGCACCGGTCCTCCTGAAACGCCACGTCCAACTGCCAGTGCAGTTGGTTTTCTACTAGCCAGTGGCCCCGCACCGCTACCTGTGAAAAGCACGTTGGGCCGAGGCCGTCCAAAAGTGCAGTTGGTTTTCTACTAATCAGTGGCCCCACACCGTTGCGGCCGGGGGGTGAGCAATCCTCCAGGTCCTCGGGATTGACCTAGACCCAGAAGTTGTTTCAACGGCCTCTGAGCGGCCGGGGCTGAGCAATCAATGTGAGATGCATACTGCCAATGTGGATGAGCTTGTG
>FWPU01009110.1_pt1 | contig 16010 bp, 18 predicted proteins | sample 2228361 | NCBI WGS metagenome assembly FWPU01 (sample SAMEA103939777, study PRJEB20133) | metagenome
AGTGAAGAATTATAGTAACTTTACACACTAAATATGAGAGGAGTTTATGAAGATAAAAATTCAATATATTTATTTAATTTTATTTTTTGTATTTATAGTCTCCCTGGTTATTTTTTCTTCAAGTGCGAGAGAAGGCAATTCTGGAAAGCTTAATGAGTTCGAACAGGGGATGCACGATGATGATATCCATCATGGAATCGAAAAGTCTAATTTTAATGCACCTTCAAAGTCAAATGTAACCAAAGAAGCACTGAATAAACTAAATCAGTTAAGAATGGAGTATGAAAAGGATCCTGAAGATTCACCTAAGATTCGTAATTATGCTGATATGCTCCTTTTGGCACATCAAAATCAAAAAGCAATTGAACTGTATGAAAAAATACTAAAGGTGGATCCAAAAAGAATGGATGTTCTTTTTCATTTAACATATTTGTATTTCAATGAAGGGGAACTTGATAAAGCTGAAGAAACAGCAAAAAAGATTTTGAATCTAAAAAATAATCATACTCTTTCATTATATAACCTTGGTGTAATTTTAAATACAAAAGGAGACTTTAAGCAAGCAAAAAATTATTTCAAAGAGGGGTTATAAAAAAGGAACCTAATAGTAACTTGCTAAAAATGCTGAAATGCTTTTAGAAAATATAGAATAACTTAATCACTGAATATTTTTGTTATTAATTTTTTATCAATTTCTTCAAAGTAATAGTTTGTAATTTGAATATTAGAACTGATTTTCCAGATTTCATCTGAAAGCATAATTTTTTTGTTGAAAGTATTGTTAACAGAAAATTTATTTTTATCTGCTAAAACATAGGTAGGCACCTTAAAATATTTGCAGATTATTGCAAGAGATTTACTTCCGACTTTGTTTACTACATTACCATTTTTTAAAATTATATCTGCTCCAATAATTGCTGCATCACTTTTTTCAACATATTCTCCTAACATTGCTTCTATAATTAATTCTACTTTAATGTTTTCACCGATGAGTTTTTTTGCTAATATTCTTCCTTCGTTTTTGGGGCGGGATTCTGAAACATATATTTTAATTTGGGATTTATCTTTCTTTAATCTTTTAAAGATTTCATATACAGTTTTACTATTTGATATAGTTATAAAGTTTGATTTGTCAAGCAGAAATTTTTTACAATTGTTATAAATCTTATCGTATATTGATTCCAGTTCATAATCATACTTTTCAAAAAAATCTGATATGCTCTTCTTTGTAGTAATTACAGAATGTAATTGAGTTAAATATTTTTGGATATTATTAAAAGCAGGAAATTTTTCTTTAAGGTCATCTATAAGAAAAGGGGATAATAAAAATATTTTATAATTCTTTTTAATGTGTTTGTGAAGTAATTGTAAAATTTCATTACTACCTAAAGTATTATTGTTAATTAAATTCTGTAAATTCTTATTAAATTTTTTGATATTCATTGAATTATTTTAAGTTAAATTTTTATCATATCTGAAGCCCTTTATAGGTTCACGGAGGGTTAGAACAGGGCATGGAGCTTTTCTTACAACTTTTTCTGCTGTGCTACCAAATAATAAGTGTTCTACTCCAGTGTGGCCATGTGTTGCAATAATAATTATATCAATATCTTTTTCTTTTGCTGTTTCGTTAATTTCAACAAATGGCTTTCCAGTTTTGATAATTGTTTCAACTTTTATTGATGGGTCAATAAATGTTTTTGCCAGGTTATTGAGTTCTTCTTCTGCTCTTTTTTGAATATCTGTATCAATTGAAGGAATAGCAACCTGACCCATGCTAAAATCAGCAGGATAAATTACAGGCTCAATTACATAGATTAAGTACATCTGTGCATTAAAATGTTTCGCAAATTCAACTGCATATTTTAATGCACTCTTGGAGTAATCAGAAAAATCAATTGGGACTAGAATTTTATTTATTAAACTCATAAAACACCTCATTTATTCCTGTATTTATTATAAAGTTCGATGTAATCTAAATTTAGGTTTCTTAGTCTTCTTGAGATTATTTGGCTAATTCCTCGCAAAATTTTAATCCCATCTGGAGGATAAGATTCAATAAAATCGTCAAGATCAGGTTTAAATATTACGGCAATTTGAGATTCTTTTAGAGATATTGCAGATGCTGAACGTCTTTCGTTATCAAGTAAAGCTAATTCACCAAAAAAATCACCTCTTGTTAAATGAGCTAAATCATATCTTTCATTTTCATTTGATTCAAATGTAATCAGGACTTCTCCATTAATAATAATATAAAGGCCAATACCAGGATCGTTTTGATAAAAAATGTATTCATTTACTGCATAGACTCTATTGTGAAATAGTTTTAACAAATTTTTAAAATTTTTATGGCTTAAATCTTTGAAAGGGGGCATTGATTGTAATACTTTTTCTAGATCACTTTTTTCTGGAGGAGTTTTAAAGAGATTTGTCCAGAAACTGCTTTTTATTTTTAATTCATTATTCATAAAATATCTCAATGAAATAATCCTGCTTCTGCATAGCGCCATATTTTCTGGCATGGAAATTTATTTTCATACAAAGCCCTACCGATAATTACTGAATCAACATAACCCTCAGCTTCTTTTTGTAATTTTATTAAATCGTGATAACCTCCAATACCTCCGGAATGTGTTACTTTACATTCAGTAACTTCAGCAATATTTTTTGAAAGTTCAATATTAGGACCGAGTAGCATTCCATTTCTTCGAACGTCTGTTACAATATAACGTTTAGCTCCCATTTGTTTTAGCAATCGTGCATAATCTATAGCTTTAACTCCTGTAAAAACTCTTCTTCCGCGAGTAACAACCTCGCCTTCGATTACATCAATTGCAGCAACGACTTTATTTGGTGTAAATGTTTCAAGAATTTTTGTAAATTCTTTAGGATTTTCGAATGCTAATGTACCTATTACAATTCTTGTTACTCCTAAGTCGAAAGCAATTTGAGCATCTTCAAAATTTTGAATTCCTCCACCGAGCTCAACTGGTATTATTACTGCCTCGCAGATTTTTTTGATGATTTCATGATTAACGTGGGAATGTTCCCATGCAGAATTAAAATCAACAATGTGCAGGCATTTAGCATTTTCTACACGCCATATAAGAGCCATCTCAACCGGATCGTTTCCATACGATGGACAATTTAACTCTGGTATTCCTTGAACCACTCTAACTGTCTTACCGTCCTGAATATCAATTGAAGGTATAACTAACAGTTTACCCATCTATTTTCCACCTACCTTGATTTTTAATAACTTTTTTGCTGATAATCAATTTTTGTATTTCACTTGTTCCTTCAAAACTTTTTAGAATCCTAACGTCTCTGTAAAATCTTTCAATCGGTAATTCACTTGAATATCCCATTCCACCATGGATTTGAACTGCCATATCTGCAACTTTTGATACAGCTTCGGAACAATATAATTTTACAATTGCTGCGTCCTGACTAACATCTAAACCATTGTCATATTTTTCTGCGGCACGATATAAAATGCTTTCCATAAGATAAATTTTAGTTGTCATATCAGCAATCATAAATTGAATTGCTTCAAATTGTGAAATTGGCTGCTCAAATTGAATGCGCTGATTGGCATATCTAACAGAAAGTTCTAATAATTCTTTAGCAGCTCCAACACTGCAAGCTCCGATTGTTAACCTTCCTGCATCCAGAGTTTTCATAGCAATTAAAAAACCTCTACCTTCAGTACCAATAATATTTTCCTCGGGAACTTCAACATTGTTAAACCTAATTCCATTAGTTACACTTCCACGAATCCCAAGTTTTTTTTCGTTTGGACCTATCTCAACTCCACCAAAATCTTTTTCTACTACAAAACCCGTTATTCCTTTATCTGTTCTTGCAAATACTGAAAAAACATCTGCAATTGCACCATTTGTAATCCAGAGTTTCTCTCCATTTAGAATCCATCTATCACCTTTTTTTACGGCTGTAGTTTTTATATTAAATGAATCTGAACCTGCTTGAGCTTCTGTTAAACAAAAAGCTGCAATTTTTTCGCCTGAAAGGAGAGAAGGTAAATATTTTTGTTTTAAACATTCTGAGCCACCAATATAAATAGCATTTGCTCCAATAGATTGGTGAGCTCCTATGAAAGTGGCTGTAGCACCACACCCTCTTGAAATTTCTTCCTGTGCTATGCAATAACCAATCGCACCAAAACCACCTCCGCCATATTTTTCCGGAAACATTGTTCCAAGCAAACCAACTTCCGCAATTTTTTTAATTAATTCTTTAGGAATAAATTCTTGCTCATCAATTTTTTTTGCTAAGGGTTTAATCTCTGCGTTAGTAAATTCTTTTACCATTGAACGCAGTATTTCTTGTTCATCAGTGAATTTTAATAGCATGGCCTAATTTTTTTGATTATTATAATGTAAAATAAATAAATGGATTCTAAAATAAAATTAAGTAATCTATAAGCTGGTGGTTTTAATAAGGATTAATTAAACTGCCTTTGAGGTTTCCAGAGCAAACATTTTATATTGTTTATATAGGGTAACAGCATCTTCAAAGCTAAATCTCGTTCTAATCAAAAAGCTTTCTTCTCTTTTTTTTGCAGGTGGTTCTGGTTCCCATTCAAGGTTTGAATTAAGAACAGTATTATTTTCTGTATTAACTATAGCCCATCTTACAATGCCATTTTTATTTGATTTCATTACTAAATGGATCTTCCCCTCTAGACTAAATCTCATTGCAACATCAAACCATTTTGCTTTTTCTTCTATAGTCATAACAAAAATTTCTTTTTTCTAATTAATAATCGAATAAAAAAAAGAAAGTTTTAGAGTTTTATTGAGATTAAATTTTTTCTATGAGATATAGAAATTTATTAATTAGATTTTGACTTATTTCTTGACTTTCCGATATCTAATATTCATATTTCGAATTATATGATGAAAGATTTTACGTTTACTGCATCTGATAATGAAAAAGTAGCCATTACAACTTATTTGAATAAGGATATTTTTAATGGCAATGCATTCATTTTTGTCCATGGCTTTAAAGGATTTAAAGATTGGGGATTTGTACCATATTTGGGTGAGCATTTTGCAAATAAAGGATATTTTGTTATAACATTTAATTTTTCTCATAATGGTATTGGAAAAAATCCCACAGAATTTACTGAGTTAGATAAGTTTGCAAAAAATACTATATCTCGTGAAGTTCGAGAACTTAATGAAATTACAGATGCTTTAATAAATGATTTTTTTGGAATTAACTTTAAAGGTAAAATCTGCTACATCGGTCATAGCCGGGGTGGAGCGATTTCTATTATAACTGCTTCAAAAAGAAATGATATAAATTGTGTTGCTCTCTGGTCATCTATTTCTAAGCTTGATAGATATACACAACATCAAAAAGAAGTGTGGCGTAAAAATGGTTATCTAGAAATATTAAATACTCGTACTAATCAGGTTATGAAACTCAACATTTCTTTTTTAGAAGACATCGAAAAAAATTCAAATGACTATTTGAATATTCAAAAATCTGTTAAAAATTTTAAAAGACCTTTATTAATTCTACATGGTAACAATGATATGACTGTTCAAATAAAAGAGTCTGAATTATTGTATGAATGGTCAGATAAAAGTCAAACAGAATTTATTAAAATTTATGGAACGGGTCATACTTTCGATATTGTTCATCCCTTTGTTGGGTCAAATGAAAAATTCGATAAAGTTTTAGAATATACATACAAATTTTTTTACAATTATTTATAAAATTATCAGGTGAAATATGATTATAAAAGAAACATTAAACAATTTGGTACTTTTATTAGATAAAATTAAATATCGTCAAATACTTGTTAACATTTTTTTTACATTTTTAATGTTTATCAGTGCACAAATTACTATTCCTGTTCAACCAGTTCCTTTTACATTGCAGACTATGATTGTTCTTTTATCAGGGGCATTTTTGGGTTCGAGAAGTGGATTTGTAAGTCAAATAAATTATTTATTGCTTGGAATATTAGGTTTACCTGTCTTTGCTGGATTTAATATGGGATTGCATACACTACTGGGGCCTACAGGAGGTTATCTGATGTCATTTCCATTTGCAGCTTTTATTGTAGGTTATTTAGTTGAAAAGAAAGACTCAAATTTAGTAGTAATTAGTTCTTTTATATTAGGTGAATTATTAATACTATTAGGTGGAGCAACATATTTAACGTTATTCCTTAACGGCAATTTTTCAAAAGCATTGTTTAGTGGGGCTATTATATTTTCAGTATGGGATTTAATAAAAATAGGAGCTGCTTTTAGCATTTATAAAGCAATTCATTCTAGAAAAAATAAATAAAATAGCATTAATTTATGGATATAAAATGAGCACTAAAAACATAGTTTTCATATTCATATTTATTAGTGCATTAGTTTTTTTTATTTCAAATGTTAAAAGAATAGTAAATTATATACTTCTAGGACAAGATGAAAACAGATTTAACAAACCACTAAAAAGAATTAAAAACGTTTTAATTGTTGCTTTTGCACAATCCAAGTTATTAAGAGAACCTGTTGCAGGTTTAATTCATTTTTTAATCTTTTGGGGTTTTATAATTTTTTTGTTTGCGGTACTTGAATCTATAATTCAGGGTTTTTACGCAGAATTTAGTTTACGCTTCTTAGGCCCTGTTTATAAAATAATCTCTTTTATGCAAGATATATTTGGGTTATTAATTTTAGTATCTGTCTTAATAGCTCTCTACAGAAGATTTATTAAAAAGATTGCAAGATTAAGAACAGATAATAAAGGGAATTTGGAAGCTGCATTAATTTTAATGTTGATATTTGGAGTCGTAGTATCAATGTATGGGCAGAATGCTGCATATTTTGCTTTAAATAAATTTAATATGTTAGAAAATGAATTTCGTCCTGTATCTTTAATTTTAAGTAAAAACATTTTCAGTAATAGTGTCAATATTTCCTCTGTAAGTTACGAAGTATTTTGGTGGATTCACATTTTGTTAATTTTAGCATTTTTGAATTTACTTCCGTACTCAAAACATTTTCATGTAATAACGTCAGTTCCGAATGTTTATTTTTCAAAGTTGAACGAAGAGAGGTTTACTCTTACAAAAATTAACCTTGAAGATGAGGATAAGGTACAATTTGGGGCGTCTGATTTTGAGCATTTAACATGGAAACAAATACTTGATGGGTTTGCATGTACAGAATGTGGTAGATGCACAGCCTCTTGTCCAGCTTCAATTGCTGGTAAAAAATTATCACCAAGAGAAATCATTAAAAATATCCGTCGTCGAACAGAAGAAAAAGCACCTTTGATTCTTAATGGAATTAATAATGATGAAGTTTTATCAAAAACATTAATTAGAAATTATATATCAGAAGAGGAAATTTGGGCATGTACAACATGTGGTGCTTGTGTAAACGAGTGTCCTGTTATGATTGAACATATCGATTCAATAATCGAATTCAGAAGAAATCTTGTTTTGATGGAATCAGATTTTCCTTCAGAATTAAATGTAGTTTTTAAGAATCTTGAAACTAATTTTAATCCATGGGCATTTAGTGCGCTTGATCGTGCAGGATGGGCTGATGGGATGAATATTAAAACAATGGCAGAAGATCCTGATTGTGAAATTTTATTCTGGGTAGGTTGTACTGGTTCTTATGATTCAAGATATCAAAAAGTGACAAAATCAATTGCAATTTTAATGCAAAATGCAAATATTAACTTTAGAATTCTTGGTAATGAAGAAAAATGTACAGGTGATATTGCTCGCAGATTGGGTAACGAATATTTAGCACAAATTTTAATTCAAGAAAATATTGAAACACTCAATAAATACAACGTGAAAAATATTGTTACTGCTTGTCCTCATTGTTATAATATTATTAAAAATGAATATCCAAATTTTGGAGGAAATTATTCTGTAATTCATCATACAGAATTGATAAAAGATTTATTGATATCGGGTAAATTGAAATTAAAAGAAAGTTTATTCAATCAAAAAATTACTTATCATGATTCCTGTTATCTTGGGCGATATAATAATATTTATGATTCTCCCAGAGAAGTATTAATTAAAATCAATAATGTTAAATTAATTGAGATGGAAAGGAATAAAGATAAAGGATTTTGTTGTGGAGCAGGTGGCGGTAGGATGTTCCTAGAAGAAGATGAAGGTAAAAGGGTAAATGAAATAAGAACAAAAGAAGCAATTATGACAGATGCAGATATTATTGCATCAGCCTGCCCATTTTGTATGACAATGCTTACAGATGGACTAAAATCTTTTAACAAATCAAATGAAATAGCTGTAAAGGATATTTCTGAAATAGTTCTTGAAAACACACTAATTAATTAAAATATGGAGGTATACATGCAAAAGTACCAAAATTTAGTTGAGTTCGTTAAAAGTTTAGAAGTAGATGTAATTAAGTTTTATGAAAAAGGTCAGGCTGCTGCCGGTACAAGATTAAGAAAAGGATTGAGCGAACTCAAAAGAATGGCTCAAGACATTAGAAATGAAGTTCAGGAAATTAAAGCACAGCGTAAAGCCCCAAAAAATGAATAATATATTAAAGGCTGGATGGATTTAATCCAGCCTATTTTTATGAAACTGATTATTCTAAAGTTTTTATTAGGGACTTTATCAGTTATTATTTATTTCTATTTTTATCACCCAATTACTCAAGAAAGTAATATACAATTTCCCACGGATTCAGCTTCAACTCTAAAATTGACATTTGTTGGTGATATAATGTGTCATCTTCCACAAATAGAATCGGCTCGTATAGGGCAAGATAGCTTTGATTTTAAACCAGTATTTGAATTTGTTATAAATTACCTTAAATCGGCAGATTTAACATTAGGTAACTTAGAAACTGTTATTGGAGAAGAAAAAGATAATTATGAGGGATATCCATTGTTTAAATCACCTCCCGAATTTCTAAAAGCACTTCAATATGCCGGCTTTGATATTTTATTTACATCTAATAATCATTCATTCGATCAGGGATTAAATGGAGTTAATAATACTATTAGACTAATTAATGAATACGGCATGAAAAATTTAGGAACTTTTTTATCGAAAAATGATTTTGATTCTTTAAGAATAATTGAGGTAAATAATGTAAAAATTGGGTTATTAGCATACACATATGGCTTGAATGTAAAATTTAAAAAAGAATATCAATTTTCAATTAAGTTTATAGATACTGTTTTGATAAGAAGTGAAATAGAGAGAATTAAAAAAAATGGTGCTGAGGTTGTTATAGTATATTTTCATTTTGGTAATGAATACATCAAAGAACCATCAAAATATCAAAAGGAAATTGTTAAGAAAATTATATTATATGGTGCAGATTTAATAATTGGAAGTCATCCACATGTTGTACAACCAATGGGTTTAGTTGATGTAAATAATAAACAAAATAGAAAAGTGCTTGTTGCTTATTCACTGGGGAATTTCATATCAAATCAAAGATGGAGGTATAGCGACTCAGGAATGATACTCGAAGTTTTTATTCAGAAAAATAAAACTAATAAAGTAAGAATTGATAGCTTTTCGGTAATTCCGACCTGGGTTTATAAAGGTAGGTTTCATAACAGAAATATCTTTTATATTCTTCCATGCGATTCTAATGTATACACTCACTATAATTTTCTTAATGAGAAAGATATAAGAAAATTACAACAGAGTTATAATGATATAATGGAGGCTTATAAAAATTTTCAATATAATCATTTTTATATTTTTGAAAATTAATAATTAACTCATTATGAAAAGTAAAACATCTTTAACAGTGATTTTTATAACAGTGTTTATAGATTTAATGGGCTTTGGCATTCTTATACCTTTATTGCCGGCATTTGCTAGTAAAGAATTGGGTATTTCAGATTTTGGGATAGGGATTATTGTCGCTGTTTACTCACTGATGCAATTTGTATTTAATCCTATCTTGGGGAAATTATCTGATAATATTGGAAGAAAACCTATAATAATAATTACTCTTTTACTTACGGCACTATCATACATAATATTTAGTTTTGCAAATTCATTTTTAATGTTAATATTATCTAGGATATTAGCAGGAATAGGTGGGAGTAATATTGGTGTTGCACAAGCATACATTGCAGATATAACCACACCAAAAGAAAGATTAAAAGGAATGAGTTTAATAGGTGTTGCATTTGGCTTGGGATTTGTTTTTGGTCCATTAATTGGTGCTATAGTTTCTAAGCATGGTTATTCAATTGCGGGATTAAGCAGTGCATGTTTTTCATTTCTTGCTTTTTTATATGCATTATTAATTTTACCAGAGTCAAAGATTGTAGAGAAAAAAGATTATAGGTTGAGCATTAAATTATTTAATATTAGTTATGCAAAAGATATTTTAAGAGAACCATTAATTGGGTTATTAATCTTTTTATTTTTTATAATTATTTTTTCAATGGCAAATCTTTATGGTACATTTGCATTACTAGGTTATAAATTTTATCATTTCACGGATAAACAAAATGGGATTTTATTTGCAATAATGGGAATAATAAGTATAACTATTCAAGGTGGATTGATAAAGTTTACAGAAAATTATGTTAAAGAAAGAACCTTATTAATTATTGGTTTATTTTTAATGGCTATAGGATTAGCAGCTATTCCTTTTGGATATAATTTTCTAGGCGTTATGATAATAGTCTCAATTTTATCTGTTGGTACCGGAATTTTACAACCATTAATTTTAAGTATGATATCGAAGTATTCTGATCAAAAACGGCAGGGAAGTATACTTGGGTTAAATCAATCTTTTTCTGCATTTGCAAGGGTATTAGGACCGTTATGGGGTGGTTTTTCATTTAATTACTTGGGTTATAAAGTTCCCTTTCTTACAGGTGCATTTTTTACTTTTATTATTTTTGTAATAGTTACTATTTTCATTAAAAAAAATAGTTAAAATATGTTGCATATAGGTAATATCAATATTGAGAAAGCAATATTATTAGCACCTATGGAGGATGTAACAGATATTGCATTTAGAAAAATTTGCAAAGAATTTGGTGCTGATATAGTTTATACAGAATTTGTGAACTCAGATGGTTTAATACGTTCAAACAAGAAAACATTTAATAAACTTAAAATTACTAACGAAGAGCGACCTGTAGGAATTCAAATTTATGGTGAGGTGCTTGATGCAATGGTAGAAGCAGCTAAAATTGCAGAAGAAGAAAATCCAGATATAATTGATATTAATGCAGGATGTTGGGTTAAAAAGATTGCTAATCGTGGAGCTGGAGCTGGTTTATTAAAAAATCCTGATTATATGGAAAAGATGGTAAGGGAAATTGTAAAGTCTGTTAAAGTTCCTGTCACAGTTAAAACAAGAATTGGATGGGATGAGAATTCAATTAATATAACAGAAATTGCTAAAAGAATTGAAGATGCCGGAGCATCAGCTTTAACAGTACATTGTCGAACCAGAGCCCAAGGTCACAACGGTGATGTTGATTGGTCATGGATTCCACGAATAAAAGAAGTAGTTCAAATCCCAGTGATTCTGAATGGTGGAGTATATACAGCTTATGACTTAAAGAAGGCTTTTGAAACTACAAATGCAGATGGAGTAATGATTGCACGAGGGGCAATAGGTAATCCATGGATATTTCAAGAAGCAAAGGAATTGCTTACCGATGGAAATATTAAATTAATTATCACCCCAGAGTTTAGGATCGACACTGCCTTGCGCCATTTGAAGTACGAACTTGAAATAAAAGAACCAAGAGCTGCTATAATTCCATTTAGAAAATACTGGTCAGGTTATTTAAAAGGTTTACGAAATTCTTCAAGGATAAAACAGGAATTAATGAAATTAACTGAATATGCTCCCATAGAAGAATTATTAATGAATTACTTACATGAACTAAAAAAAGTTGAAGATACAATTCCCATTAATACATTTGAGGAATAATATGGATCTAAAAAATTACATAAGAACTATTCCAAATTTCCCTAAAGAAGGAATCATGTTCAAGGATATTACTACTTTATTAAAAGATAAAAAAGCATTTCAATATGCTGTAGATGAATTATATAACTTATCGAAACATAAGGGGATAGCGAAAGTAGTTGGAGTTGAATCGCGTGGCTTTATAATTGGAGCAATATTAGCAAATAAATTGCGAGCTGGGTTTGTACCAATAAGAAAACCAGGTAAACTACCTGCTGAAAAGTTATCTGAAACTTATTCACTTGAATATGGAGTTGACTCTGTCGAGATACACAAAGATGCACTGGAGAGTGGGGATATAGTTTTATTACATGATGATTTATTAGCAACAGGTGGCACAATTGAGGCTGCATGTAAATTAGTAGAAAAACTGGGAGCAAAAGTAGCACAAATTTCTTTTCTTATTGAACTTAGTTTCCTCAAAGGTAGGGAAAGATTAAGTAATTATGAGGTGCACTCATTAATTAAGTATGATAGTGATTAGTACTGTTATTTGAAATTCTTTGGTGCAATAACTACAACAAACTCTCCTTTTATAATTTTTGTTTTGATAGAACTGAGAATTTCATTTGCTGTTCCTCTCCAAAATTCCTCAAATTTTTTTGTTAATTCTCTTGCAACAATAATTTTTCTTGAAGGCATATACATATTAATTTCCTCTAGAAGTTTTACTATTCGATAAGTTGATTCATAGATTACAATAGTTCTTTCTTCACTGGCAAGTTCCTGTAATTTTTTTTGTCGACCTTTTTTATGAGGAAGAAATCCCTCAAATAAAAATGAATTTGCAGGAAATCCACTTACACTCAATGCAGCTGTAAGCGCACTAGGTCCTGGAATAGGAATAACTTTAATATCATTTTTAATTGCTTCAGAAATTAGTTTAGAGCCCGGGTCAGATATTACGGGGGTCCCTGCATCTGATACAAGAGCACATGATAAATTAGTTTTTAATTGGTTAATAACTTTTTTTAGTTGATACTGTTCATTTTGTGCATTTATTACTATATACTTTTTTTCAATTTTATAGTAATCTAATAAAATCTGTGTAACCCTTGTATCCTCGCATATTAAAAAGTCCGCCTCTTTTAATGTGTTTAAAGCACGTAAAGTTATATCTTCTAAATTTCCAATCGGAGTAGCTACTACATAAATAACTCCTCCAGTATTTATTTTATTATTCATATGAGTAAATATAATGTTAAATATAGTCTATTAAGCAAATAGATATTGATAGATAATTTAAATATAATAATCGTTTTATTATAAAAAATGTTTAATCAAAAATATTTTAAGACAACAGCTACATTCGTAAAATATTATAAATTAAATAATTCCTGCTACAAAAAAAATTTCTATCAAATCATCTGTTAACTCATAAAACTTCATTTTGATAATAAGCCAGAAGAAACAATCAACTTAAGTAAAGATAATAGATTGAGGATATTAAGATGAAAGTATTATTATCAAGCATATTAGTAGCATTAACTCTCACATCGTGTGTTGTAGAAAAAGTAATAGAACCAACTTTGTCAGATGATTTTAGTGGACAATATCAATCTGTTCCTTATTCCGTTGATGAACCTGAGCCAATCGTTATCTTACTACTTTCTCAGGAAGGTAATAAGGTCTATGGGACGGGGAGCTGGAATGCTATAACATTTAATTTTGAAGGGACTATAATTAATAAGCATACCATTTTAACCTTTACATTAAGAGATACAAATTATGGTAACATCAACGGTGATATTGATGCTTGGTTTGGTGATGATAATAGTTTAGCAGGAGGTTATAAACTATGGAATTCATATCAATTATTTAATGGTGCTATCAGATTTAAGTTGGTTCAAAAATTATATAAAAAACACGATCAGGGGAAATTATATTAGGAAATTTTCATAATTACTGACAGATAAATAAAAATCTGTCAGTAGTTATGAATTATTAATACTTATAATTAATTCAAATTATTATAAAACTATTATAATTCTGTGAGTGTCTTTCTTATTATTTCAATTCCTTTATCAACTTCTTCCTTTGTAATGATTAAAGGGGGTCTGAATCTAACAGTAGAATATCCACATCCAAGCATAAGCAGCTTATTTTTGAAAAGTGTTGTAAGAAATTTTTTTCTAATCTCAGGATTTGGCATATCAAATGCACACATTAATCCCAGTCCACGTGCCTGCTGAACTAAATGTGGAAATTCTTTCTGAACTTCCAGTAATTTTTCATGAAGGTATTTACCTACAATACTTGCATTATTTACAAGTTTATCTTCTATTATTACTTCTAAATATTTTCTTGCTCTTACCATGTCAGTTAAATTTCCACCCCATGTAGAATTTATTCTTCCCGATACTCTTAATACATTATCTTCTACTTCATCAATTCTATTGCTTACCATAATACCACATACCTGAAGTTTTTTCCCGAACGACATAATATCCGGTTGAACAAAATACTCATGAGCCCACATTTTTCCTGTTAACCCAACCCCGGTTTGTATTTCATCGAACATTAACATAATTTCTTCTTCATCTGCAATCTCTCTCAACTTAAGGAAAAATTCTCTTCTGAAATGATTATCTCCACCTTCACCTTGTATTGGTTCGATTATTATAGCTGCAATATCATCTTTATTATTTTTTATTGCTGAGTAAATTTCATTAATTGCCTGATTTTCGAGTTCAATTATTTTATCTAAATTTTCATTAATTGGGAAAATAATTTTTGGGTTGGTAATTCTTGGCCAGTTAAATTTAGTATAGTGTGCTGTTTTAATAGGATCAGTATTAGTTAATGATAGAGTATAACCCGATCTCCCATGAAATGCTTGACGAAAGTGAATTACTTGTTGACCTTTTTCATCTTTGTATCCTTTCATAAAATTTTTTTTAACTTTCCAGTCGAAAGCAGCTTTAAGTCCATTCTCAACTGCGAGAGTACCTCCTTCGACAAAAAAGAGGTGTTTGAAATACTCTGGCATTGCTAATCGACATAGAGTATCCACAAATTTTGCCATCTCTACAGTATAAATATCTGAATTGGATGGTTTATTCATTGCCGCTAAAAGTAATTCTTCTTTAAACTCTTTTGTGTTTAACTTTGGATGGTTCATTCCAAGCGGTGTTGATGCAAAAAATGAGTAAAAATCTAAATATTCTTCTCCTGATTTAGCATCAATAATAGTCAAGCCATGACTTTTTTTAAGGTCAAGAACAATCTCGAATCCGTCTATCAACATTACTTTTCTTAATATGTCAAGGGCATTTTGTGGATTAACATCAACATGGTTTAAATGGTCATTTGCCATTATTGATTTTAACATAAAAACCTCTTTAATTATTTAGATAATGTGATTATACTTGATGTAAATAGTAGATGAGAAACTTAATAGACTTGTTCGAGGCGGGAGCTAAGGTAGCTTTTTAGATGTTTTCTTCCTGTGATTTTTTGAAAATTTATGTATTTCATGAAAGAACCAAAAATACTATATTAAAATTATCAATCATCATGCAGATTAACAAATAAATTTTATTCACCATTGTAATAAATTTTGATAATTTCCTGCTACAATTAATTTCATTTTGTTTGAATAAATTAAGTTAAGGATAAATTATATTATCAGAATAATGAAAAATACTTTAATAATTGTTATATGTATATTACTGTTCTGGAGTTGTAAAGATGATCAGAAAAATGGGAATGACATTTATAATCAGAAATTCGATAGTGCAAGACTTGGTCCAAGAATTATAAATGCTAAACTTGGTATAATGTTCAATTCCCCGATTAATTGGGGTCAGATGAAATCAGAATTTTCTCAGAAAGTTGAGACTGCTTTTAGAAATAATCCTCCAACAGAGAAAAATTTTTTATATAATCCGGTTTATTTGTTCTATAATGATTCAACAAAAAGTTTATTAAGTGTGGGTTATGTAGAATATCCTGATAGCTTGATTCCGTTGAAAATTAAATTCGATAAATATAAAAATTTAATAAAGATTAAAT
>FWPU01009111.1_pt1 | contig 16010 bp, 15 predicted proteins | sample 2228361 | NCBI WGS metagenome assembly FWPU01 (sample SAMEA103939777, study PRJEB20133) | metagenome
TCGTTACGCTTGCCCCACCCAGCCCAGCGGGGCTGGGTGGGGCAAGCATCCCTGGATGGAAAGGCGGAAAAGCCGCCTGTGCCTCAAGGGCCTGCCCAGGATTCCGCCGGGGCGAAAGGCGTAGTGGAGAAGGACTCTACTCTTGCCAAGGAGGAGAGCCAGACCTCCCTGTTCCTGTAAAGTGGAAGACCTCTTGACAAGGGGTACTCCAGAGGCCATGACTCCCCGCTACCCAAACCATGCCCCAATTTGCAACTCTGGTTGCCAGTTGTGTTCTAAATTGATACTATTGGCCCCAAAAGTTTCAATTTAAATGGTAAGGACTACCGGAGGCTCCAATGGGCATGGAGAAACTGGAGATAAGCCCTTGCGGACGCCTTGTAAGCATCGGGCAAGGCCTGAAGGCCTTCGTCCCGGACCCGCTGCCGCGTCAGCTTGAGCTGGGCCGTTCGGCCATCTATCGCCTGGATGAAGCCTCCAGAGCGGTGGCAATGCTGGCCGGCGTGGGCGAGACCATTCCCAGTCCCCATCTGCTCATACGTCCCTTCATGCGGCGCGAGGCTGTGCTCTCATCCAGGATTGAGGGAACACAGGCTTCTCTGTCTGACCTGCTGGTCTACGAGGCGTCAGGACTGCCCAGGGGCGATGTCATTGAGGTTGCCAACTATATTGCCGCCCTGGAGCTTGGCCTGGAACTCCTGGAGAAGCTGCCTTTATGCGTGCGGCTGGTCAACCAGGTGCATGCCAGGCTGCTACAAGGCGCTCGCGGCGATAATAGAGGGGCCGGTGCCCTCAGGACTCAACAGGTATGGATAGGCGAGACAGGCACCGACATAGGGAGCGCCAGGTTCATACCGCCTCCCGCGAGCATGGTCCGGGACCTCATGCTGGACTGGGAGAAGTTTGTAAACGACCCGCTGGAAATGCCTCCTCTGGTGCAGTGCGCCCTGATGCACTACCAGATTGAGGCCATTCACCCTTACCCCGATGGCAACGGACGTATAGGACGCCTCCTGAACATCCTGTTCCTGTGCGCCAAGAGAGTATTGCCCACTCCATTGCTATACTTGAGCGCATATTTCGAGCGAGACAGAGACCAGTACTACGACCAGCTATTCAACGTCAGCGCTTCCGGCGACTGGGAGCGGTGGGTGCTCTACTTCCTGGACGGCGTAACAGAGCAGGCCCAGGACGCCCTTCGGCGCGTCAGGCGGATACGACAGTTGCAGGAACAGTACCGTCGCCTGTTGCAAGAAGAGCGCGAGTCAGGGAACGCACTCCGCCTGATGGAAGAGCTATTCATCTCGCCAGTTATCACTATTCCAAGAGCAGCAAGTTTACTGGGCTTGACCCGCGCTGGGGCAAGGCGCATATTTGAAAGGCTCTCCAGCATTGGTATCATAGAGGAGCTACCTGGGCACTGGCCCCGGCTTTTCGTCGCCAGAGAGCTGCTGGAAGCCATAGAGATGGCGAAGCCACCGGAGGTACCAGGGCGGCCAGAGTTGGCCCAGAGCTAGTGAGGAGTCACCCATGCCACCTCAGAGGATCGTCATCATCGGCGGCGGGTTCGGGGGCGCGGCGGCGGCGCGCACGGTGCGGGCGCTGCTGGACCGCGAGCACCAGGTCACCCTTATAGACCGCACCCGCCAGTCCTACCTCTGCGGCTCCTTCCCGCTCCTCATCGTCGGCGAGCGGCAGGAGCGGAACATTAGCCGGTCCCTGGACACGCTGGAGCGGCAGGGCGTCCGCGTCATCAACGCCGAGGTGCGGGCGCTGGATACCAGCGCCAGGACGGTCACCACCACCTTCGGCACGCTGGAGTATGACCACCTGGTGCTGGCCGCCGGCGCCGTGTACGACTGGAACGCCGTCCCCGGTGCGGCCCAGGCCTTCTCCTTCTACGACCTGGCCTCGGCCCAGCGCCTGCGGGACGCCCTCAGGTCCTTCAGCAAGGGGCGCATAATCATCGCCGTCGCCAGCCTGCCCTACAAGTGCCCGCCGGCCCCCTTCGAGACGGCCATGGTGCTGGACTGGGCTTTCCAGCGCCAGGGCATCCGCAAGGACGTGGATATCCACGTCTTCACGCCGGAGCCGACGCCGCTGGCCGTGGCCGGGCCAGATGCCGGCCGCAGGCTCATCAACGACATGGAGAGCCGAGGGGTCCAGGTACACGCTGGCGTCGCCGTCAAGGAAGTCGCCGGCGACGGGCACGAGGCGGCCTTCAGCGATGGCACCGCCATGCACTCGGAGCTTATCGTCACGGTGCCTGTGCACCGGGCGCCGGCACTGGTGGGCGAGGCGGGCCTGGTGGGCCAGTCGGGCTGGGTGCATGTGAAGCCCGAGACCCTGGAGACCCAGGCTGCCGGCGTTTACGCCATTGGCGACGTGACCACCGTGATGATGGCTAACGGCCGTCCGCTGCCCAAGGCCGGCGTTTTCGCCTCGGCCCAGGGCGAGACGGTGGGGCGCAATATCGCCGCCGCTATCACCGACGGGGAGCCAGAGACTTTCCCCGGCGTGGGGTACTGCTTCATCCTCTACGGCGGGGACAGAGCCGGCCTGGTGCGCGGGGAGTTCCTGGCCAGCGGCAAGCCCAACGTCACCTTGCAGCCGCCCACCCCGGAGGGGTACCAGGCCAAGCACCAGTTCGAAGAGGACTGGCGCAGCTTCCGCATCTAGGCCATCGGGCCAGGTGGCTGTTGTTGCTGCGTCATGCGTATGCTATACTAGCTACGTCATGGGACGCCCCGTCCCATCCTCTTGCTGCCGCCTGTGCTCCTTAGCCCAGTTGACCGAGTGGAAGCGACCTGTGCCCGAAGTTTGCGGCATCGCAGGCATAGCAAGAGTATTGGACATGTCAGGGAAACTTTAGAGAATGCTCCGGAGCCGCCCCGGGGCATGGGAACGCTCATAGCCCTCGTAATCAAGGAGGCCCAATGGCATACGTAACGCTTCGAGAAGGAGAGGACCCCGAGAGCCTGCTGAAGCGGTTCCAGACCGCTATGCAGCGCTCCGGCATTCTGCGAGAGCTGCGGAACCGCCGCTTCTTCCGCTCCAAGGGAGAGCAGGCCCGCCTGGACCATCAGCGCAGCATCCGGCGACAGCGCCGCCGCAAGAACAGGTAAGTCAGAGAGGCCGGTCCGAGAAGACGGGCCTCAAGGGAGCTTTGCGCCGCGCCAGATGCCCCCTTGCTGGCAGCAGCGTGTCGCGGCTGTGGTCGGGGCTTTTCCCGCGTGCCTATCTACCATCATGCACCGTGCCAGACATCGCCGCCTGCCCCTGTTCCGTCAAGACCTCCTTCGTCCCGTGCATAGCGCCGGCATATGGACATCAACCGCAAAACAGGGTAATGGCGTGACCAGCCCCCTCTCCTTCGGCAGGCTCAGGGCAGGCCCCGACCCTCTCCCGTCGAGGGAGAAGGGGTGTTTCCTCTCCCCTGGCGGGAGGCAGAGGCGCTAACGTAAGACGACATCCAGCCGTTATCTTAATGTGTCTGCTTCCCGCACAGGCCCGTGTACCACAAAAGGAGGAGACCCCATGAGCAAGAGCGCCTGCTTCCTGGCAGTGTCCCTGCTGCTCAGCATCGCCCTCGGCGCGTGCGGGCTGGACTCTGGTGCCGCCGAGACGCCGACCTCCCCCGCGGCCACCTCCGCACCTGCGCCTACGGCAACCACAGCGCCGATGGCCACGCCCGCGCCTGGCGCGACTGCCACGCCGCAGGCGCCCACGCCAGGGCTTGCCCCTGGCCCGACGCCCACTCCGTTCCGGGACGGTAGCAACGGCGTGATACCCAACGCCACGCAGGCCAGCTTACCCAGGCAGTTGACCACCGTGGAAGTGGTCAAGCTCCTCAAGCCTTCAGTAGCCCAGATAAGCACCGAGACGGTGACCTTTGGCTTCTTCAACCAGCCCATACCTAACCGTGGCGTGGGTACCGGCATCATCCTGGACGACCGCGGGCACATCCTGACCAACCACCACGTCATCGCCGACGCCCAGGGCATCAGCGTGACCCTCCACAACGGCGAGACCTACTCGGCCAGGGTGGTGGGGGACGACATAAACACCGACCTGGCGGTCATCAAAATTGAGGCCACGGGGCTTGAGCCGGCGAGACTGGGCGATTCCTCCCTGCTCCAGGTGGGCGAGGACGTCATCGCCATAGGCTACGCCATGGGGCTGCAGGGCGACCCCACGGTGAGCAAGGGCGTCGTCAGCGCCCTGGGCCGCTCCATTGACACCGACGTGACCACCATCGTTGACCTGATCCAGACCGATGCTTCCATCAACCCGGGCAACAGTGGCGGGCCGCTGGTGAACACCAGCGGGGAGGTCATCGGCATCAACACAGCCATCATCCAGTCGGGCCAGGGCATCGGCTTCGCCATCAACATCAACGATGCCAAGTCCGTGGCAACGCAACTGGTGGAGAACGGCTTCGTCCGGCGCGGCTTCATAGGCGTCGGACCTGCCAGCGTCACCCCCGCCGTAGCCAGGCAGTTTGACCTGGCAGTCACCCAGGGAATCCTGGTGGTGCGCGTAACGCCGCGCGGCCCCGCGTTCCAGGCGGGCCTGCGCCCCGGCGACGTCATCGTCGAGCTTGGCGGCCAGGCCATCAACAACACCGGCGAGCTTTCCAAGTTCCTCATGGCCCATCCGCCAGGGGAGACCATTGACGTTACCTACTACCGGGGCAACACCAGGGTGACCACCAGGCTCACTCTTGGAGAGCGCCCGACGGGGTAGGAAGGCCACTCCTCTTGTAGCAGGCCCTCAGGCCAGCCTGTGGGTGGACCGGCGCCAGGCCATGCCCTCGGTCCTGCGCAGGAACTCGGCGTGGAGCCTGGGGCTTGAGGCAATTATGCCGTCGCTGTACAGCCCGGCCCGCTTGCCATTCCGGTCGGTGATAATGCCTCCAGCCTCCTCCACCAGCAGAAGGCCTGCCACCTGGTCCCACGGCTCCAGCTTGTGATGGAAATACAGGTCAACCCGGCCGGCGGCGGCGTAGGATATGCCCAGGGCCGAAGACCCCATGATGCGCAGGGTCTGCATCCCCGGCCAGATGGACAGGGCCACCTGGAGACTGTGGGCCGCGCCCTCGTTGTTGTAGCTCATGTCCATGCCCAGGATGCACTGCTCGATGCTGGCTTTGTCCGATACATGGATAGGGCCGTCGTTGAGGAAGGCCCCTTTGCCCTTCTGGGCGTGGAACATCTCCCGCCGGACGGGGTCGTAGTTGATGCCCAGCAGCACCTCGCCGTTGAGGGCCAGCCCCACGACTACCGAAAAGAAGGGGATGCCCGACGCGTAGTTGCGGGTCCCGTCCAGGGGGTCCACGATCCAGACATAGCCCTGGTCTGGCCGGGCGCCGGCAGACTCCTCGCCCAGGAACCCCATGCTGGGGAACTCCCGGCGCAGGATGGCCAGCACCTCCTTCTCTACCTCGGTGTCCACGTCGGTCACGATATTGCCGCGCCCCTTGTAGGACACCTTCTTGACCTGGTCAAAACGCTCCACCAGGACCTCGCCGGCCCTCAGCGCGGCCTGCTGCGCTACCTCCATGGCCGACTTGCCACTTGTGCCAATAGGGAAGTCCATCTCATATGCCGGCATCTTCCATGTCCTCAGATGACCATCTGTAGATAGGGAATGCAGCCATTCTAGCACCTCCGGGGCGTCTGCGCGTGCCTGAAGGCAGTGACACACCCGCGGCCATATTTGCAAATGAGTGGGGCCTACCACACCGGCTATGTGGAGGCCCCCAGCAAATCCTGGGAGCAGGCGCACAACACTTCAGACCGTTCCAGAAGAGGGGGCCTGGGGGAAACCCCCACCAGCCCATCAAGCACCACCAGTGGGCGTACCACCCAGGCAAATCGGCGGCACCTTCCACGATTTGCGGACGCCGTCCTGCCATAATGGGTGCACACCAACCACACACCAACGCAAATTTTATGCACACACCTGGCCCCAGCAGGCGATTGTGTGGCGTGGCAGTAAGTCGAAGCGGATGAGGAGAGATGAAGCCCATCAGTCTGACGATCACAATACAGCCGCAGGACATTCCTGCGCTGGTCTGCGCCGAGCACACTGCAACTGCCGCAGAGGCTGGCTACTCCCGCGCCATCGCCGAGGCGCTGGCCCGCTCCCTGGGCGTGCAGGAGTTCCTTTTCAAGCCCCAACGCATACACGAGTTACGCAAACGCCTGTGGGCCCAGAGTCCCAGCGTCTAAGGAGAGTGCTACCATGACCGGCCTCACGGCCAATTACATCGAGCAGTTGCTCCAGCACCTGGATGTCCTCCAGGAGTACGCCAGGCGAGTGGTAATCAAGGGCGAGTCGCTGACGCCCGGCGAGGATGCCGACAGGGCGCAGAGGATGCGGTGGCTCCTGGAGACCGGCGCCTCCCTCTCCTGGAGCGAGAAGGACATCATAGGCGTCCTCTACGGGGACCTGTTCTCGGAGGTAGTGGACTAGGAGTGGAGGCTAGCGCCCCTTCTCCCTCAAGGGCCAGGAATGTGAGCGGCAGGAGGGACAAAATGCGCAAGGCGTTCGCAGTCACCACAGGCGTTATGCTGGCAATTGCAGTCTTCGCCTACGCGGCGAATATTCTCCTCAACATCAGGGAGACTTCAGGGGACCCCAGCAACCGTCCCTGAAGCTAGTCCACCAGGGCTGCCAGCAACGCCAGCAGGGGCAGAGAAGCAGGGCGTTTCACCAGGCCCTGGGCCTCGTCAGGGCCTTCGCCACCCCCAGGAGAAGGGTGGGCAGATTGCCGCCCAGGACGGCCCCCACGGCGATGCCCCTGAGTCCGGGAATGCCCAGGGTGCCCCCCAGCTTGAAGGCGCCCGTGTCCTGTTGCAGCCCCAGCCATCCCCCTGCAAAGGCGCCTGCCAGGCATACCAGCAACGTCAGCGCCATGAGTCGGCGAGGGGCCTCCCTGTCCAGCCAGGCCAGGAAGCCACCCAGGCCGGCCGCAAAGCCAATGGCCAGGACTCCCATCAGGCTGTAGTCCACCGACTCCACCTTCCAGACCGAGACCACGATGGTCACCAGCACAGGGTAGGTGACCACCGCCAGCAGGCCCGACAGGAAGACCCCCAGCACGCCCCGGGCCAGAACGACGATCAGACTCTCCAGCAACAACTCTCTGCCTCCCTACCGGGCGCCGCGTCCCTGGTCCCGTGAGACATGGCCTGGCACCGCATCAAGAGGGCTGACGTCTGGCCCCCTTCCCCTCGGCAGGCTCGGGGCAGGCTCTGGCCTTCCCCCAAAGGGGGCAGGGACATGGCCCCCTTTCCGGCCTTCCCCCAGAGGGGGGCAGGGACATGGCCCCCTTCCCGGCCTTCCCCCAAAGGGGGCAGGGACTTTCTCGCCCCCCTTGGGGGAGAGCCAGAGAGGGGGCTGGCGTCTCGCCCCCCTTGGGGGAGAGCCAGAGAGGGGGCTGAGCGCCCTGCCTACCACTGGCGTAGCGCCAGTATAGGACTTTAGCACCTGCGCAACTTCCTTGCAAAACCCCCGCGAAACCTGCTGGCTGTGTTTGGGACTTACTCGCCCTTGACGGGAGAGGGCTGACTCCCTCAAAGTACGGTGACACACCAATAGCATGGATATTCAGTATCCGGGATTGACATACCCTGCCTTTTGGAGTAAATTGGCCGCAATCAAAAGGATGGGGAGCGTCCTGGAATAATTTAGGTGGGCTTATAGAACCTTACCATGTATTGACATAGTGCACTGCCCCTGAGAAAAGCTATGTCCAGACTTGAGGAGGTCGCCTATGCGAGTACCACGATGGTTGCCTCTGGTGTTATCCGCAATGCTCCTGGCCGCTGCACTGGGCTGCGGGGCTGCGGCTGAGCCTACGCCCCAGGCGCCTGCGACGCCAGCACCGGCACCCACCGCGGCGCCGGTGAACGTGCAGCCGCAGCAGCCCCAGCAACCGGCGCAGCCAGCGCCCGCGCCCACCGCAGCAATGATTGGGCAGCCTACCCCAATAGCTACTCCCGCCCCGGCTACTACCGCCGTCAGGTCCGTGCCCACGCCCGCTACAGGCGTCAAGATGGGCGGCACATTGCGAGTAGTACCCCAGGGAAGCATCAAGTTCATTGACCCGCACAACACCGGCGCCATTGTGACCGGCTACATAGGCCGCAACGTGTACGAGCAGATGTTTGCCCCCGACTCCCGCTATGAGCCCCAGCCCGAGCTGGTGGATAGCTGGAGGATATCCGATGACCAGAAGGTGTGGACCTTCAAGCTCCGGGAGGGACTCAAGTTCCATAACGGCGACCCCTTGAGAGTGGAGGATGTCATCGCCAGCGTGGTGCGCGAGGCCAGCCGCAACCCCATTTCCAAGGGGCTGTTCCGGGGCTTCACGGCAGACCCCAATGACTTCTCCAAGGCCTTCGCCAAGGTAGATGACACCACCTTCACCCTCACGCTGACCAAGCCCACGGGCTACCTGCTGACCGCCATGGCCCAGGCCGACCCCTACATGCCCTCGGTGATGCACGAGAGCATCTGGAGCATCAAGCCCGGCGACCCCGTGACCGACGCCATCGGCACCGGGCCGTGGCAGTTCGCCGAGTGGGTGCCCGGCAACCGGCTGGTGCTGGAGAAGTTCGCGGGCTACAAGCCTCGGCCTGAGCCTTCCGACTTCCTGGCCGGCGCCAACCAGGTGTACCTGGACCGCATGGAGATCGTGGAGGTCCCCGACCACGCCTCCCGCGTCGCCGCCCTGCGTACCGGCGAGGTCCACTACCTGGATGATTTCAAGCTGGACCTGGCCAAGACCCTGGAGGGCGTGCCGGGCATTACGGTGCTCAAGACCAGGGACGGCAACTTGGGCACCTACGCCTTCAACCATACCAAGCCGCCCTTCAACAACAAGCTGGCGCGGCAGGCCGTGGCCTACGGCGTCGGCATCGAGCGGCTCATGACGGCTGCCGTGGGCGACCAGACCTGGTGGAAGGAGTGCCCCTTCTTCATCCACTGCGGCACCTTCTGGAGCGAGAACGCCATGGGCGCCGGCCTTGATGTCCAGACCCGCCAGGGCAACATCGCCAAGGCCCGGGAGCTGGTGAAGCAGGCCGGCGTTGAGGGGATGCAGGTGCGCATCCTGAGCTCCCAGGACATGCCCTTCATGCCCGAGGCCGCGCTGGTGCTCAGCGAAGTCCTGGATGAAATCGGCTTCAAGGCCGAGGTGGTGGCCGTGGACTGGGCTACCACGGTGAGCCGCACCTCGTCTGCCAAGCCCGAGGACCTGGAGAGCTGGGAGTCCAACACCTCCTGGAGCAACTTCGCCAACGGCGTTGACCCGCTGGCGCCTCATGGCATAGTCAAGGGGGCCAACGTCGCAGGCTGGCAGGACCCCGAGGGCAAGGTGGCGGCGCTACGCCAGCAGTTCATGGAGACCACTGATATAGCCAAACAGGTGGAGATAGCCAGGCAACTGGATGCCATCTACTGGGACGAGATACCTTCCCTGAACCTGGGCATGTTCTCGCCGCCACGGGCCTACAGGAACAATGTCAAGGGAGTCCAGAACTACCTCTTCCCGCTCTTCTGGGAGGTCTGGCTGGACAAGTAGGGGACTCTTCCAGCCAGCGCGACGCTGGCCAGGCCGTCCGGCAATGCCTTTCCCTGAGGCCCGGCCTCACGATGGGGCGGGCCTCAGGGAAGAGGGGAGGGGGGTGGCGGCCTTGCCCCGACGCCTCCACCTCCCGTGAAGGGACTTTGCCGCTACCTCCAGGCAGGGCCGGCGCAAACTACGCCGCGCCGAGCGGAGCCAGTGGAACGAGGGCAATCGCTGTGCAGCAGTACATCATCAGGCGCATACTGGCCAGCATCCCGGTGATATTGCTGGTGGCAGTCATCACCTTCTCCATACTGCACATCGTGCCGGGAGACCCGGTGGCCATCCTCATCGGCAGCGAGATCGAGTACAGCGAGGAGACGGCCAGGGAGGTACGGGCGCGGCTGGGGCTGGACAAGCCCCTGCCGGTCCAGTTCTGGAACTGGTTCACCGGCCTGTTCAGGGGCGACCTGGGCACTTCCATATTTACCGGCCACTCGGTATTTCAGCTCATCAAGCCCAAGCTGCCTATAACCTTCATGCTGGCCATCATGGGGCTGGGGCTGGCGGTGATAGTAGGGATTCCCCTGGGCGTGGCCGCCGCGTGGAACTACAACAGGTCCATAGACCGCCTGGTCATGGTCTTCGCCGTGATGGGCTTTGCCATTCCAGGCTTCTGGCTGGCCTTCAACTTCATCTGGCTCTTCGCCGTCAAGCTCTCGTGGTTCAACGTCATTGGCTGCGACCTGAACAGCGGCGTCGTGGGGTTCTTCAGAAGCATGACGCTGCCTTCGGTGACACTGGCCGTGGCCTTCATGGCCCTCATCGCCCGCATGACGCGCTCCAGCATGCTGGAGGTGCTGCGGGAGGACTACATACGCACGGCCAGGGCCAAGGGCCTGCGGGAGGCCATCGTCATGGTCCGCCATGCTCTCAAGCCGGCGGCCATCCCCATTACCACCATCATAGGTATCGCCTTCGCCGGGGCCATCACCGGCGTCGTCGTCACCGAGACTGTCTTCGCCTGCGATGGCGTGGGCCGCATGGTGGTGGACGCCGTCACGCGCCGTGACTTCCCCATCATCCAGGGCGCCATGGTGCTGCTGGCCGCCTCCTACATCCTGGTAAACCTGCTGGTGGACCTGGTGTACGCATACCTTGACCCGAGGATAAGGTACTGATGGAAGCCCAAGGAGAGAGGTCCCTGACCCTGCCGGCACCCAGCCCGGTGGCGCTGCGTGCCCGCCGATTCGTGCTCACCTCCAGGCGAGTCCTGGCCAAGAACCCCAACATGCTGGCAGGGCTGGTCATCCTGGTAGTGGTACTGGTCATTTCCATCTTCGCGCCGCTGATAGACCGCGTCAGCCCCACCAAGCTGAGCGGCGTCGAGCGGCTGCAAGCGCCTTCGGCGAAGCACTGGTTCGGCACCGACCAGGTGGGCCGGGACATCTACTCCCGGACCGTCCACGGCGGGCGCATCTCGCTGATAGTCGGCAGCTCGGTGGCCGTCATCGTGGCGGTGGCCGGGGCGACTTTGGGCCTGGTCGCCGGCTACTACCGCCGGGCCGACGAGGTGCTGATGCGCTTCATGGATGCCATAATGGCCTTCCCGGCGCTGCTGCTGGCCCTGGCGCTGATAGCCCTCCTGGGCGGCAACGTGGTCAACGTCATCATCGTCATTGCCGTGGTGGACACGCCGCGCATGGTGCGAGTGGTGCGCGGCTCGGTGCTCAGCGCCCGGGAGATGGACTTCGTGACGGCGGCCAGGGCGCTGGGCGCCAGGGCGCCACGCATCATGGGCATACACATCTTGCCCAACGTCCTGGCGCCGGTAATCGTCCAGGCCACCTTCGTCTTTGCCTCGGCCATCCTGGTAGAGGCGGCCCTGAGCTTCCTGGGCGCTGGCGTCAACCCGGAGACGCCCACCTGGGGCAACATCATTGGCATTGGCCGCACCTACCTTCAGCGGGCCTTCTGGGTGACCTTCTTCCCCGGCCTGTTCCTGTCCATAACCGTGCTGGCCATCAACCTGCTGGGCGACGGCCTGCGCGACGCCCTGGACCCCAAGCTGCGCCGCCGGGCGTGAAGAGCTATCAGCCGTCAGCTCCCCCGGCCCCTGAGGGGGCCGGGTGGGGAAGCTGACGGCTGATAGCTCCGCTATATCAGCAGCTCTCCCTTGCGCTTGACTACCTGGCCCTGCTTGACGATGGTGTTGACGCTGTGCAGGGCGCGGATGTCGGCCAGCGGGTCGCCGTTGACGATGACGACGTCGGCGGACTTGCCCACCTCCAGCGTGCCGGTCTCCTGGAGCACGCCCAGGCACTCCGCCGTGGTCCTGGTGCAGCAGACGATGGCGTCCATGGGGGAGATCTCCATCTTCTCCACCATGAGCTGCGGGGTGTAGGCGTAGTCGCTGAAGCGGACGTACACCATGCCGGTGTCCAGTCCGGTGACGAACTTGACACCCCTGTCCCACATATCTCGAAGGATCTCGTAGCGCTGCTGCGGCTCGGTCATGAAGTTGCCCTGGCGACGGGCGGCCGCCCATTGGGGGTCGCGGAGCTGGGCCATGTAGCCCGTGGCGATGGTGGGGTCAACGTAGATGCCCTTCTCGGCGATCTGGTCGGCCACGGCGGGGTCGTAGTCATAGGCCTTTGACGGGTCGGCGGCCAGCCAGGAGCAGTGAATAAGGTTGTGGATGCCAGCCTCGACGCAGTTGCGGACGCCCGACGCGGCGTGGCAGTGGGCAGCGACGCGCACGCCCAGCCGCTCGGCGTCCTGGACGGCGGCCCGCAGCGTCTCCACCGGGTACTGGGGCGCGCGGACGTTGGTCCTGGGGGTGAAGCCGCCGCCGGTGGACATGATCTTGATCCAGTCGGCCCCCAGCTTCACCTGGCCGCGGACGGCCTTGACCACCTCCTCCAGGGTGTCCGCCTCGGTGCCGAACATGTGGCAGTGGCCGCCGGTGGTGGTGATGGGCGTCCCGGCCACCAGCAGCCTGGGGCCGGGGATGATGCCGTCCTCGATGGCCCGCTTGATGGGCAGGGCGACCTGGTTCTTGCTGCCCAGGTCCCGCATGGTGGTCACGCCCGAGGCCAGCGCCTGGCGGACGGCCTGGACGGCCCGCATCAGCAGCACCTGGTCGCTTTCGGTGACCACCTGGCGGAAGGCCTCGGTCTCGGCGCTGCAGTGGATATGGGAGTGGGCCTCGATAAAGCCGGGCATGATGGTCCCGCCCTTGACCTCGATGACGTCCGCCTCCTCGCGCTCGCCCAGCTTCAGCCTGTCCTGGCTGATGACCTGGGATATCCTGCCTTTCTCGATGACCAGCGCCCCGTTGGGTATGGGAGCTGCCCCGGTGCCATCAATGACTCGGTCCGCCTTGAGAACCAGCTTCATCATTTGCCCTCACCATACAAAGAATGCGGCGAAATTATAGCACGGGCGAGCAGTGGTTGGCGCTTCGACGTGCGCTATTCCCGTGTCATTCCATCAGCGTGAATGGCTGCAGCGGCGGACGCCTGCGCGGCCCCTCGGCCCGCACCACAGTAGTCACAGCCCGCCTCTGCTGCTATAATCCCCATCAAAGCTGGACATGCAGACGGGAGGCTGACCGTGGGCAAACTGCACAATGAGCTGAACAGGGATACGCTCCTGTGGATGTACGAGACGATGGTGACCATCCGCCGGTTCGAGGAGCAGTCGCGGCGTGAGGCCGACGCCGGCAAGCTGCGGGGCATGCACTCCTCCATCGGCCAGGAGGCTGTGCCAGTGGGCATATGCGCCCACCTGCGGGACGACGACTACGTGCTGGGCACCCACCGCAGCCATCACCACTGCATCGCCAAGGGCGTTGACCTGAAGGAGATGATGGCGGAGCTGCTGGGCAAGGCTACCGGCACCAACAAGGGCAAGGGCGGCACCATGCACATCGCCGACATCACCAGGGGCATGCTGGGCGCCAACGGAGTCGTCGGCTCCAACATCCCCGTGGCGACGGGCGTGGCCCTCAGCGCCAGAGTCCGGGGCACCGACCAGGTCAGCGTCGTCTTCTTCGGCGACGGCGCCGCCAACCAGGGCAGCCTCCACGAGTCCATGAACCTGGCCGGCATCTGGAAGCTGCCTGTCATCTTCGTCTGCGAGAACAACCGCTACGCCGAGTCCACGCCCTTCGAGTACGCCGTGGCCGGCGGCTCGGTGGCCAACCGCGCGGCAGGCTACGACATGCCCGGCGTCGTCGTGGACGGCCAGTCGGTCCTGGACATCTTCGAGGTGGCCGGCGAGGCCATCCGGCGGGCCAGGTCCGGCGGCGGCCCCACGCTCATCGAGGCCCAGACCTACCGCTACATGGGCCACTTCGGCGCCGATAACCCCCTGGCCTACCGTACCGAGGAAGAGGAGGCCTACTACAAGGGCCGGGACTGCGTCGCCCGGCTGCGCAAGTACATCGTCGAGGGCAATTTCGCCACCGAAAAGGAGCTGGACGCCCTGGACAGGAAGGCGCTGGAGGCCGTGGCCGAGGCGACGCGGTTCGCCAACGATAGCCCCTTCCCGTCGCCTGACGAGCTTTATACCGACGTGTATGTGTCCTATCCCATGGAGCAGATCAGGCTGGAAAGATAGTCAGAACGCCCTCGGCTGGCTATTCTCCCCGGGCGCGTTGCAGGCTGGAGGTCTGTCACCCATGAATTGGGGCTTTTGACCCCTCTGGCTCCCCCTTCGTAAGGGAGAGAACATGGTGCTTTCCCCCTTGAGAAGGGAGACTACAGGGGGTAGAGCAATGCACCAAAGCATGGGTGACGGACTTCCAGGTAGCGTCAACATGGTTTTGATGAAGGGCTTGGCCCCCTCTCTAACTCTCCCCCACAGGGGGAGAGAACATAGTCCCTTTCCCCGCTGGGGGAAGGCTAGAGCCTGCCCCGAGCCTGCCGAGGGGAAGGGGGCTAGACCATGCATCAAATCACAGGTGACACACCACTAGGTAGCGTCAACATGGTTTTGATGAAGGGCTTCAACCCTCATCCCAACCTTCTCCCGTCAAGGGAGAAGGAGTATTTCCTCTCCCCTGGCGGGAGAGGAGCACGGTGAGGGGGGAAAGGCCCCGTCAAATTCAAGTTGACGCAGTACTGGCAGGCCACTGGCAATGGGCCTGTCCTCGCTCCTTTGGGGAGAACGGCCGGGCCAGGGGACAAGACAGAGCAGGAGGCAATCATATGGTGCAGGCGCAGGCAACAAGGCAACTGACGTTCATCCAGGCCATCAACGAGGCGCTACGCCAGGAGATGGAGCGCGACCCGACCGTCATCGTCATGGGCGAGGACGTGGCCGGCGGCGGCAACCGCCCCGGCAAGCAGGACGCCTGGGGCGGCCCCATGCGCCTCACCAAGGGGCTTATCGGCCAGTTCGGGCCGGAGCGCGTCCGGGACACGCCCATATCCGAGGCGGGGTTCATCGGCGCCGGCGTCGGCGCGGCGGCCACGGGCCTGCGCCCGGTGGTGGACCTCATGTACGTCGGCTTCTACGGCGTCTGCGCCGACCAGATCACCAACAACGCCGCCAAGATACACTACATGTTCGGCGGCAAGGTCAAGGTGCCCCTGACCATCATCACCGGCATCGGCGCGGGCACCAACTCGGCGGCCCAGCACTCGGAGACGCTCTACTCCATCTTCGCCCACTTCCCGGGCCTCAAGTGCGTGGTGCCGTCCAACCCCTACACGGCCAAGGGCCTGCTCATCGCCGCCATCCGCGACGATGACCCGGTCATAGTCTTCAACAACCGCCAGCTTATGGGCTTCCGCTTCGACGTGCACGTGCCCGAGGAGCCCTACACCATCCCCATAGGCAAGGCCACCGTCGCCCGCGAGGGCACCGACGTGACGCTTATCGGCACAGGCTACACCACCTGGGTCTGCCTCCAGGCGGCGCAGCAACTGGAGTCCGAGGGCTACTCCCCGGAGGTAATAGACCTGCTGTCTATCTCGCCGCTGGACGAGGAGACGGTGCTGGAGTCGGTGCGCAAGACGCGCAAGGTGGTCATCGTGGACGAGGACTACCCGCGCTGCAGCCTGGCCAGCGACCTTTCGGCGCTGGTGGCCGAGGAGGCCTTCGACTACCTGGACGCGCCGCCCAGGCGTGTCACGCCGCCGCACACCCCGGTGCCCTACAGCCGCCCCCTGGAGGCGCTGTACCTGCCCAGCAAGGACAAGGTGGTGGCGGCCGTCCACGGAGTGCTACAGTAGGACGACCTCACCCCCAGTGTTCAAGGGCAGGGCGTCGGCCTATCTATGGCCCCCTCTCCACCCGTGGAGAGGGGGAGGATGCGGGCGGAGGGAGACCATTTAGGCCGGGCCGCTTCGGCCATCCCGGCCTTGGACTATGTCTTCTATCAAGGGGAGCCGTTCCATCATAAACTCCCCTCTCCACGCGTGGA
>FWPU01009116.1_pt1 | contig 16002 bp, 8 predicted proteins | sample 2228361 | NCBI WGS metagenome assembly FWPU01 (sample SAMEA103939777, study PRJEB20133) | metagenome
CGGCCGGTCGCTCCCTCACGGTTGCGGCTCGGCGCTCGCTCCCTCACGGTCGCGGCTCGGCGCTCGCTCCCTCACGGTCGCGGCTCGGCCCCTCACGCTCGCGGCTCAGATGTGCTTGTCGACTCTCCCGGGCCGCTTGTCCTTGCCCACTTGACTTCACGCCGCCCGGCCAGATACTCACGGCTCCCCTGCGGGACTTCTCTTGGCGCCCGGTTAGAGCTTGCTCCCCAGCAGGAACTCGCCCACAGAACTTTCGGCATAGTAGTCCGTCCCGGCAGCGCGGGCGAACAGGTCGGAATCGCCGCAACCAATGGCACAAGGGGCCAGGTTCATTGCCGTAGCCGCCAGGTACATGGTCTGGTACAGCACACCCACGTTTTTGAGGATCAGGGCGTAGGCCATCGACGCGTACTTCCAGGCCACCCGCGGGAATCTCGCCGCCACCACCAACAGAAGCTGTAACCGGTCGGCTGGAATCCCTGATGCCGCTGCCGCATCGCGAAGCAATTGCTCGAGCGCCTCCGTCCGCCCGGACAGGCGTGCCAGGCGGTGCGCGAGCGGCTCATGGTAGTACAGTCCGGGAGCCAAACCGTCACAGGCGTTGACTGCGACGTACAGCTCCAGCTCGTAGAGCGCGCCTCCGGCGGGGTAAGGACGTGACGCCAGCTCCAGGCGAACCGGCCCATGCGGCGTCGCCAACTCCGTCTCGGCGCACTCCTTGACCCGCCCGACCCGGTACAGAAACTCCCCCAACTGTCGGGCGGTGATCGGCCTCTCGGCATATTCCCGGATCGAGCGCCTGCTTTCCACGACGTGAGCGAACGGCGGATCGTGCTGCACGAGCTGGTCGAGGTCGGGTCGATGCAGGCCAACGTCTTCTCGCGCCGGCACCGGTTTCAGGGCCGGCGGCGGGGCCAGTCGGCCGGCAAGGCGGAAGGTGCCCCCCACCGGATTCATGTGCCGCCCTTTCCGGCTGCGCGCGTGGAAGAGTAAGTCGTGAAACTCCCAGGTCCGCAAGGCCGTCGAGTGGTCCGTAGCGGAGAAACCTGCTTCGTCCGCGTCGCCGATCATGTCGGCGTTGAGCAGCAGGTCCAGAACCAGGAGGGCATCGTCGGACGAAAGCGCTGGGGCCGATTCAGCCAGTTCGCTCGCTCGCCTCGGCCTGGCCAGCGCGTGGAGGAGGGCCGCTGTCCGCGCATCGTGCAAGCGAACGTGGGCATGTGCCAGCGGAGACTCCAGCAGCATCTGGCCGTCCAGGGTGTGCAGGTAAGCAAAGCGCGACAGCACATAGGATTGGTCGGGCGTTGTGCGGCGGCCCTGGTAATAGAACGAATCCGAGGCCGGCACGAGGGTAGCTAGAGGTCCGTCGCAGCCGAATGCGGAGCGCATCAGCAGACCGCGCCGGCTGAGATGCTGGAGGTAGTAGTAAAAGCTTCTCAAACCGCTGGTGCCGTCTCGCTGCTCAATGCGCTCGGCCAGCTCGTCCTCGAACGCGCCGCCATTCCCAACACGGTGCAAGGCATCTCGCACTGCCGGCGTCACACGCCGGAGCCTGACCCCGGCGCCCTCCGCCCGAATGACGACCTGTCCCTCACCCTCATCGGCCAGGTGAGCGCCTTCTCGCAAGGACAGAACCAAGCCAGCCATGACAGGCACCTCGCCGGCAATCTGGGCGGCTTGCCGCCTCGTGTCACAGGAAGACCGGAATGGGATTGAGCTGTTCCTCGCGAAGCGGCTCCGAAAACCAGCCGAGCTGCACCGGAACATCGTACAGCCGGCCCGGGGCGAAGCGCGCCCAGAAGTGCCGCAACCCGGGCACGATCACTTTGACGACGGGCAGGCCGATGTCTGCCCGCGTCTGGTCCAACACGAGCATCTCCAACCCTTGCTGCTCGACCAATGCTTGGCACGCCAGCACGTCGTCGCGCAGGTCGTCGCGGTACTGTTGGGAGAAATCGCACAGGTTCCGCGGCGGCCCGTCGGCCGGCACGAGGTAAGGCTGGTTCTCCAGGGTTGCCGTCTTCAGCCATTCGAGGGTCTCCGGGTCGTCGAGCCCTTCGCTCACCAGCGATTTCCCTTCGGGGTCGGTGAGCACGCAGGTGAGCATCTGGTTCAGCTCGGTCACGGCACGCAGCAGGGCGATGCGGGCGTCGAAGTGCGCGCCGAAGCCCATCAGGATTTCCTCGGGCTGGCGATCGGCGCGCCGCGACAGGGCGGCGAACACAGGGACTTGCAGGTCGGAGGTCAGGTCGAGGACCCAGAGTTCGCGGTGCTGGTGCTCGTACAGGTAAGCCGCGAGCTGCCGCAGGTAGGGTTCATCGACGTTAGCGAGATCCACGCCCGGGCGGCGGACGCGGCTGTACCACCACAGGGCCACGGCGTCGCGTTCGACGAGTTCGAAGAAGCCCTGTAAGATGGCCTCCTCCAGGCTGTTGCCGGCCGCATTGCCGTTCGAGCAGGCAAAAGAGTACGGTCTCTCCATCGGATAGTCGTAGAAGCAGAACGCAGTCGGCAGGTAGCGCACCTCGGATCGGGTCAGCGACCATAGCGGCGTCCACTCGATGGGCTGATCCTCATCGAACGGTTCGGGGACCCGGTTGAACGAAGAACCGCGGCTGTTCCAGGCCTGTCGCTCGCGAAACTGCTTTTCGCTGTAGAGCATGCAGGCATTGGGGTGGATCGCCGCTTCGCCCAGGTCGCGCATGCGGCACGGACCGATGCGCGGTTCGTCCCCCCGGAAGACGCCGCAGTAGCGTTCCAGTGCCTCGCACAGTCCGCTGGCCCTGGCTTGCAGGTCGCTGGTCCCCTTGCCAGAGCTGTCATTGCGCAGGCCTCGACGGATTCCCTCGAGGCTCCGCTGCCGGCGGGCGAAGTTGTGTCCGGCAGCATAGACGTTGACGACCCCGTCGCCGGCGCAGCGGACGCGTTCCAGCAAGGTGACAGCGCCGCTGATGCAACTCACATGGTGCTCGTAACGGCGCAGTGTTTCCTCGGGTAAGACGCCCCGATGGCCGCTGTCACGGGTAAAACGCTTTTTGCGGCTCTGCAATACGATGGCCGGCTCGCGAGCGCCCTCCGGTTTGCCGCACGCCGGGCACTGGGGGCGGCGGAGCACCGTGTGCCACTCGGTCTTCCACGAGAGCACATCGAGCGTGAGTATTTTTCCCACCAGTGCCGATACACCCCCGCGCGCGAGCGACCGCACAACCTCGGTCGCGGCCATATTCCAGGCGATTGCCCGCGTGGTCGGCGTGTCGGCCGGGGGTACGGGAAACGGGTCTGCCCGGCCCGTCTTCTCCTGGACGTACACCTCCGCCGCGCGGTTGGCGCGCAGCCGTTGGGCCAGGCACTCCCAGCAGGCTGTTTCGCCAGGTTGAAACACGGGGCCGACCCAGATCCGATGTCCGATCGGCTTGACCAGCAGCCATGGCCGGGCGGATTGCAGGGCTTGCTCGTTGAATGCGGCCAGTCCCTGGCGCAGGTAATCATCGGTGAGGACGACGGCAACCTGTCCCTCGTCAGCGACCCGCACATCCAAGGCGGTGAGAGCAGCCGCCATCGGAGCGGTGTCCACTCCACCCACGGCGAACAGCGCCACCGCCGCCTGCGCTAACCGCTCCGCGGCGACTGTCATATCGACGTCCTGAAGGTGCCAGAAGGCATGGCCATTTTCTAATACAGGCCCGTTGCCATCGGCCAGGTAGCCCTTCTTTTCCAGGTGGCGGAGCGCATGATATACCTCGGCCGGCGGGATCGCCTCTTCGAGCTGCTCGGCAATCTCGTCGGTCGAGCGCCGGCCGTCGATGAGGGGCGCCACCTGCTCGTAGACACGGCCGCGCAGCACGACCGGCCCTTTTTCCGACAACAGAAAGACCCCGTCGTCGGCAACGATCTCGACGCGCCAATGGGCCTTGAAACGCGGCTGGTCAATCATCGCTTTCGCCTCCAGTAGTCCGCGGCTCACGACGCAGGATCGTGAGCCGCGGATCTCGATGGGAGACAATGCTTAGGCGGCCTTGTCCGACCTATGCCACCGCAGACTCAGATGCTGCAGATGCACTACCTCCTGCAATAGCAGCAGCAACCGACACACCACCCGTGACAGCTGCGCCCTACCAAAGAGCCAGGCGTCGCATCGAAGTCTTGGATGAGGTCCTCGATGTCCGGCTTGGGCGGCAGCCGCAGGCAGGTCGTGTCCCCGGCCTCTCCCTCTTCCACCCGAATCTCGATGCCGGGCGGCACCTCGATACCCTCCTCGCGCAGGACGGCCTCCGGCTCGGCGAGCAACCGCTGCCGGAAGTCGTCGTCGTCCCAGGCGCGGGCCACGATCCGGCCCCAGTGCCTCCGCTGTTGCGGTTCACGGTCAAGTGTCAGCGTCATGGCTGAACCTCCAAAAAGAAATGTCGGGGGCCGCTTGGACTTCTACGCTGAAGGCCGGCAGACACCCCATGCTGGAATTCCCAACTTGCTCTATCCTCCCATGCTGCTCCAGCCGCTGCCGGCTGGCATGCCGGCGTGGCTGGCAGCGGACAAGCGTCCGTTTCCGTGTGGATGCGCGGCGACATCTGCAATGCCGGCGCGCTCGCCCCGCAAGATCCGGGCGCGAATATTGGGCCAACTCTCGCGGTACACCGCAAAGATATGCAGGTCCCAATAGGCGCCGTCCCAGAAGTAGCTCTCCTTCAAGCGTCCTTCTTCCGGCAGCCCCAGCTTGCGCAGCATCTTTATCACGGCGGGGTTGAAACCGTAGGTCTCCAGGTAGACCTTTCGCAGCGGCAGCGTGCGAAACAGGTAGTCGGCCAGCAGCGCCGTCGCCACCACGCCCGCCCCGTGACCGACGCTCCCCTCCTGCAGCATCGCCCCAAGCTTCGCGTAGCCATGCTCCGGATAGTGGTCATACGCCAGTACCAGTCCGATGGCCCGCTGTCCGCTCTCCACGATGAACCGCGCCGCGAAGATCGTGCTCATCCAGGTGTTCCAGGCCTCCAGAAACTGGCGCTCGTCGCAGACGCGGCGGGATTGCGTCCAGAGATGGTTACGCTCCGGGTCGGTATACAGCCGAAAGACGAACGGCAGGTCCCGGTCGAGCACCTGTCGCAGCGAAATCCCGCGGAACGACGTCAACATGGTGTCCTCCAGCCTCTCGGCGATGCGGCGGTCCGCGATAGCATGGAAGCGGCAGCGGTCCGGACGCGAAGACCAACTGCCCGGGGCCGGTAAGGACTCGCTTGCAAGGCCTCACCTGCCAGGTACTCTGCCTTGGAACCAGTGGCAGGGACGCCACTGCGGACGTGCTGCACACTCGCTATCTTCACGGCTCGCTGATCCCCAGCAGTGTTTCCGCCTCCTCTCGGAGCCGATGATCCATTGGAGCCCGCAAATCGGTGGGGCCGCGCATCCAGGCGATGGCGCGCTCGTACCACTCGCGGGCCTGGGCCCTGTCCCCCTTTTGCCAGTAGGACATGGCCAGAAGGAACAACGTGGGGCAGGGCCAGTCCCACAGGCCCAACTCGGTCGCTTTTCGAAGGGCTCGAACCGCGCCCGGATAGTCGCCCGTGCCGTAATATCCGGCACCCAGAGCGGCCCAAAAGTCTCCATTGCGAGGCACTTGGACAACAAGTTTCTCGGCGATCGCAACCGCCCGTCGGGCATCCCGAAATTGGGGGTCGGCACTAGTCGCCAAGAACCAGGCGAGCTTCGCCTGAGCGTAGGGATCTTCCGGATCCAGAGGTGCTGCGATGGTCGAATAGGAGCGGAGAATCTCGGTCGCCTCCGCGTGTCTGCCAGCGCCCCAGAGCATCTCGCCGAGGCAAAACCGGGTCGCCAGAACCGACTTGCGATATCGGGCCACCCTGGGATACTGCTCCATGAGGCGGGTCTGGTCGGCCAGCGATGTCCTAAACATCTCCTCGGCCTCACCAAGCCGGCCAGCATGCTGGAGCAGCCACGCGATCTGGGTCTGGACATATCCGATGAGGAGTTCCTGGTAGCCAGGTACGTCGGGGAACTCCGCGACGAGCTGCTGGGCCGTCCCCAGGGCCTGCTGGCTGTGTCTCTCGGCTTCGCGATATCGCCCGAGGACGCTCAGGATCGTACTGAGTTGGACCTGAGCGATGGCCAGCGGTACTCGGTAGTGCGGCCGATCCGGATGCCGTTTGCTGAGTTCCTGATAAAGTCTTGCGGCTTTCTCGTACCCGAGGAGGGCCTCCTCGTTTTGATGGGCCACTTCGTGCACGGCACCATGCAACAGATACAACGTGGCCAGATCGCTCTGAAAACTGGGCACCTCCGGATATTGCCGGACGAGCCGCTCCCAAACCGTCCGAGCTTTCTGGACGAAGCGAAACACCGCCTCTCGATCGTGGTAGTACCAGACGCCGGCCGAATTGCACCAACGCCGCTCGGCACGCAGGCTGGCAAAGGCAGATAGGTCCACCTCCTTATCGAGCAAGTCCTCAATGAGCACAACCGCATTCTCGAGATAGGGAAGCCAATCGTCGTTGGGATTGACTTCATAGGTGAGCGCGCCAACACGCAGGTAGGTAGCGGCCACGTCCGCCTCTAGTTCAGGGTCGGCGCCGTGCGTGCGAACGAAGTCCTGGTAGTAGTGCAGGGCGTCCTGCAAGAGTTGCACGCGCAGCAGTTCCAAATTGGGATCCTGCAGCAGGGTGTTGTCACTCACGCGGACGAAGTAATCATCCACGGCCTGCCGCAGTTTCCGGAGGTTCTCCAGCGCCTCCCGCCGGGCCGCCTGCGCCGCCTCGAGCCGCTCCCGAGCCTGCGCCTCGGCGCGCCTCGCCCGCACCAAACCGGTCGTCGTGCCGATGATGCCGCCCACCAGCACCAGCAGCACCGCCGCAACTCCTACCACCGGCCCCTTGTTCCGCCGCAAGAACTTTCGCAACCGATACCCCCACGACGGCGGACAGGCCTGCACCGGCTCGTCCGCCAGGTAGCGCTGCACGTCGGCGGCCAAGGCGCCGGCCGTCTCGTACCGCCGGTTGCGGTCCTTCTCCAGCGCCTTCATCAGGATCCAGTCCAGCTCGCCTCGCACCAGCTTGGTCAGCTTCACCGGCTCGGTGCCGCGGTTCGCGGCAATCGCCGGCAACTCCGCCGTCGAACTCAGCCGGTTGCTCAGCGTCGGCACCTCCTCCTCCCGGATGATTCGCAACGCCTCGATCAGCCCCGACTCCTTCACCCGCCTGTGTTCCAGCGGCGTCGTGCCAGTCAATAGCTCGTAGAGGAGCACGCCCAGCGAATAGATGTCGCTGCGGGTGTCGACATCGAGCTGGTTGATCTCCGCCTGCTCCGGAGACATGTATTCCAGCGTGCCCACGATGGCACCAAAGCCGGTCACCAGCGTTTGCTCCGTCAGCGGCTGGCCGATCGCCTTGGCCACGCCAAAGTCAATCACCTTGGGCACCGGCTTGCCGTCGTAAAGCGCCACCAGCACATTGGACGGCTTGATGTCCCGGTGGATGATCCCCTTCTGATGCGCATGCTGCACCGCCTGGCACACGGGCAGGAACAGCTCCAACCGCTCCCGAACCGTGAGGCGATGCTCGTCGCAGTACCGGGTGATCGGCACGCCCTTGACAAGATCCATCACGAAGTACGGTATGTCCGAGCCGCGACCGTAAGGGAGCGGCCCACCCCCTCCGCTCTCTGATGGTCGCAGCTCGGCCTTTTCGCTCCCTAACGGTCGCGGCTCGGCTCCGCTCCCTGACGGTCGCGGCTCGGCCTTTCCGCTCTCTGACGGTCGCAGCTCGGCCTTTCCGCTCCCTAACGGTCGCGGCTCGGCTCCGCTCCCTGATGGTCGCGGCTCGGCTCCGCTCCCTGATGGTCGCGGCTCGGCTCCGCTCCCTGACGGTCGCGGCTCGGCTCCGCTCCCTGACGGTCGCGGCTCTGATGTTCCGATCGTTCCGCCGTCGAACACCTTGGCAATGTTCGGATGATCCATCAACGCCAACGCCTGGCGTTCGGCCTCGAAGCGGGCAATCAACTGCTTCGACGCCATCCCGGCCTTGATGAGCTTCAACGCCACAAGACGCTTCACCGGCTCGGTCTGCTGCGCCATCCACACAACCGCCATCCCGCCCTCGCCAATCTGCTCGATCAGCTTGTAGGGGCCGATCACGCTCCCGCGCCTTTCGCAATGCGGCGCGTCAAGCGTGGCCGCAAGCGGCTGCTCGTGTTCCAGGAAACTCCCAAGCTGGGCTTGTTCCTCCAGCAATGCCACGATTCGCCGACGCAGCTCGTGGTCGCCACCGCAGGCCTTGTCCAAATACGCATTCTGCTCTTGGGGAGCCTGTAGTTGGCGGGCGGCGATGAAGATGTCGCGTTCGTTCATAGCCGGTACGCGGGATCCCCGCGTCCTCCATAACACAGTGCGTAGTTTCCGCCCCGAACCTGCAAAAAATCTGGCCTAATCGGCGCGGAGGTGGCGATGCAGCCACGCTCGGGCATAAGCCCAAATGTCGTAGGCCGATCGAACCGAAATGTTGAGGGCCTGGGCCACTTCTTCCATCGTCAGCCCCACGAAGCATCGCAGCTTGACCAGGTTGGCCGCCAGGGGATCCACGGCTGCAAAGCGATCCAGGATCTCATCGATGGCCAGTATCTCTGCAAAATTGCCGGGAGCGACGATGGCCGAGTCGTGCAGTTCCTCCCGACCGTGCCGGCCGCCCCGTTTCACCGCTTGCCTACGCCGCGCCTGTTCGACCAGGATGCGGCGCATCGCCTCGGCCGCGGCGGCGAAGAAGTGGCCGCGGCTGTTCCAGTGCTGCACCTTGTCGGTATCCACCAGCCGCAGGTAGGCCTCGTGGACCAGGGCCGTCGCCTGAAGGGTCTGACCCGGTTTCTCCTGGGCCAGTTTGAGGGCTGCCAGCTTGCGTAGCTCGTCGTACACCAGCGGCAGCAACTGTTCAGCAGCACTGGGTTCGCCCTGTTCCATCGCCGACAGGATGCGTGTGACGTCGTTCATCTCGTCACCAGGGCATGAGCGACCTACGAATCTAGACTAGTTTACTAGTGATCGAAAGACCGTGCCACATTACGAAGTACGGTCTATCCGAGCCGCGACCGTAAGGGAGCGGCCCAGCACGAAGTACGGTGTGTCCGAGCCGCGACCGTAAGGGAGCGGCCCGGCACGAAGTACGGTATGTCCGAGCCGCGACCGTAAGGGAGCGGCCCGGCAGGAAGTACGGTGTGTCCGAGCCGCGACCGTAAGGGAGCGGCCCACCCGTTCCGCTCCCGACCGTCGCGGCTCAGCCGGTCAGCCGTTCCGCTCCCTAACGGTCGCGGCTCGGCGCTCACGCACGCCGCTCCCTGACCGTCGCAGCGCCCCCGTTCCGCTCCCTAACGGTCGCGGCTCGGCCGTTCCGCTCCCTAACGGTCGCGGCTCAGCCGCTTCGCTCCCTAACGGTCGCGGCTCGGCTGCTCCGCGGCGCGCCATCCTGGGGGATCTGCTTGTCGACTCTCCCGGGCCGCTACCCATTTGACTTCACGCCGCCCGGCCAGATACTCACGGCCCCCCTGCGGGCACCCGTCTGGAGGTGCCGAGCAAGGGAAAGGGGAGGTCGGCCAGGAGGAAGACCTCGCTCACTCGTAGTGTGAAGGCGTGGAGCGTAAGACCTCGGAGAACGGTCAGGGATCAAACGCCCTTGACACTGGCTGGTAGCCTGGACGAGCAGGCACAGTCGTCGCTATGCCGCCAAGGCCAACGGCGGCCGAGGCTCTAGACGAAGCTACGTTCGCAGCCAGCAGACCATCAGGCTGGCCGGCAGAGAGGTTGAGCCTCCTGGCCTTGCTCGCCCTGTGCTGGCGTTTCTCTACGGTCCACCCTCCAGGTCTCCGCACGCCCGCGAGGCTCGCACACTTACACTTACCGTGGCAGAGCGGTTGATTGGGGGCAGGGGGCCATGGGGGCAATTGGCGTGGCAGGCCCGCGGCCAGCACACCGCTGCTGGCCTCGCGGTGAGCGGCCGAGACGCCGCGGCTACAGAGGCCAGAATCGGCTAGGAACAGGCGTGCAGGGGGAACGGCGCACCTCCTTGTTAGGGGGCCGAATCCTCAGTCTGCTTTCACACATCGGTCTGCGCTACCACGGAAACCGCAGCCGTGTGTGTGCAGACTGAGCGCCAGCGCTGGCCAGCGCCAGGGAACACCCCCACCGCACTCGCGGCCGGTAAGGACGCCGATTGCAGGCATCGCTCCGACCGGTAAGTGCTTGTCATGGTCCCAAGACCACATCTGCTGCTGCTAGGCCGATGATAGCGTGAACCACGCGCGTCGGGTGGAGCAAGTCCCAGAGGAAGTATTCGTCCGGATTCGCCACCATGGTATCCTCGGCATCGGGATCGGGGATGCCGATGTTGCAACCGGGGCAGGCCGGATCGGTCACGTTGGTGATCCCGTAATCGCCGGGGCTTTGAAGGATCGCCGTGAACACGCCTGCCATGTCGAACCTCAAGATGGTGACACCCAACTTGTCCGCGAGTTTGGGCAACTCCTTGTCGAGGACCTTGTTTAATTGCGCTGCTTTCTTCCCACTGACGGGAGAGTTCGACACCAGAAAAGTCCTTCCCCCCACCGCAGCGAGGTCGGAGATGTGCTTCCGGAGATTCTTCACAATATGCCCCGGCCCCCACGGTGGGTCCCAAAGCAAGTCGTTATTGCCCGCTGCGACCACGATCAACTCGTCGCCGGTGAACCCACCGCGTTCAGCCAAGAAGAACTCGATCTGCAGGCCGACGTTCGGCGTGTCGAAGAACGACAATCCCGGCCCTGTCTCCGCCCCGGCGAATGCATAGTTGGTCCCGCCGAGGAGACTGGCTTCAGGCGTCGGCAGGCCTAGTTCATCGGCCAACACCTCGACCCACACCGGGCCGTTGGAAAACCGTCCCGAAAAGTACGGCGGCGCGGCCGCCACACCGCCGGTCGCCACGAACACGTTGCCCGTGTCTGACAGGCTGTCGCCGAAAACGACCATCTCCGAGAACGGCGGCTCGGCCCGGGCCGAAGCGCTCAAGGCCAGTGCCGCTAGATTGCAGAACAGGGCGAGAAACGTACGACGGTTCATTGGATGTCCTCCCATGGTCTGCCGTACAATGGAGCGGGCAGCCTCAGGCGCGCAGACCAGGCGTCGGGGCGGCCGGCAGCGGACGACACATCCGCCGTCTTATCGCGGCCGGCAGGGGTGCAGCTGCACCCCGCCGGCCGCTCGATCATCCTCTTGTTGGCCCACTACGGTCGCAGGCGAGTGCCCAGCCGGCGGAGGAAGGCCTTGGCGTCCCGAAGGTCCACGTCGCGATCGCCGTCGAAATCGAAGAAATCGAGGAAGTCCTGCTCGCCTTGTCGCTTGCCCAGGGTGCTGAGGAAGAGTTGCAGATCGTTGACGTCCACGTCGCGGTCGCCGTCGCTGTCGCCGTACAGGCGGAAGAACGTGTCCACGCGATTGCCGCCCTCGTCGCCGTCACCGTCGCCGTCGAGGCGTTGTCCGGAACCGTCGTGGATGCGGTCGGCCCGGATGGTCAGGGTGTAGTTGCCGTCCGCCAGCGAGCCGCCCTTGATGTCCGAACCGCTAAAGGAGAGCACAGCCACGGTCTTGCCGTTGACCACAGACGCCGCCGCGCTCACATCGACGAAGCCGCCGCCCTGGCGGCGCAGCCGGAAGGCGCCCTCTTCCAGGGTCACTTCGCCGCTGAATGTGACCGTCAGGCTGGTCACCATCGAGCGCTGGGAGGAACCGTCGTTGATGACGACGCTCTCGACCTGCACGGGGTCCGGCAGTCCTAGCGCGACGATCGAGCCGGGGGACAGAGGAGCGAACGGGTCGAACAAGGCGGCCAGGACGTTCCCGGTACCCAGATAAATCTGTCCGCGCGAAACGGCCGCGCCGCTGGCTGATCCGCCGGTAAACAGGTGCTTCAGGGCGTTGCCGGTCTCGGCATCGACCGCCCAGAAATCGCCATCGATTTCCTGAACGTACACCACGCCGTTGGCGATGGCGACACCGGAGAGGATTGCCGAATCGACATCGAACTTCCACAGTTGCTCGGTGCCGTCGGCGCTAATGGCGAACAGGGACGCGCCCTCTGGCGGGAGGCCGAGAAAGGCGCCGGGCCAGTCGTTGCCCGTGGCATAGTTGATGCCGTTGGCGTAGCCGCTATCGATGTGGAAGCCGCCAAGCAGGCCGTGTGCCAGAAATTGCTTCGGGGTTGCGACCGGGGCGCCCGTTTCGGCATCCAGCACATGGAAGAAGCCGCTCTTCTGCCCCGCCGCCACGACGAGCCGGCCGTTCAGGCGGTAGAGCTGTGGCGAGTCACCGAAGTCGGCATCGACCGTTTCGCCGGGACCGGGCGGAAAGTCGTCTGGGCCGAAGTTGAAATCGTCACCGGGCATCTTCTGGGCGATCCACTTGATGCTGCCGTCGGCGGCATCCAGGGCAATCAAAGCATCGCTCGTTTCTGTCGTGGGCTGACTGAAGTTTTGCCCGGTGCCGACGAAGATCGTCTTGCTGGCGTGATCGTACGCGGGCGAGGACCAGACGGTCGCACCAGACGGGCCGAATTCGCCATCGGGCTGCAGTGTGGGCACATCGACAAAGAACGTCTGCCAGACGAGTCGTCCGTCGGACGGGTCAATGAGCACCACGTTGCCGCGGAACGTGAACCCTGGATAATCGGGAATGAACAGCGGGATCAGCGATTCATTGGTAGAGATCCCGAAGGCGACATACTTTCCGACCATCGTCCCGGCGGCGAGGATTTGCTGGAAGGGATGGCCATCTGGGAACAGCGGGCCGTTGCTGGGGCGGATGGTCCAGCGAAGTTCGCCGTCATCGATATCCAAGCCGTGGATCTGCCCGGCCAGGTCGCCGATGACCACCGTGCGATTGGTCACCAGCGGACCGGTGGCAATCTTGGCTGTGATGAGAGATGGCACGTTGAGGGTGGTGCGCCAGAGCAGGTCGCCGTCGCGGCTGAGAGCGTACACGGTCCCGGCGGCGTCAGCGGCGTAGACCACGTTGTTGACGACAGCCGGCGTCCCGGCGAGCGGACCGTCGGTCGGGAATGTCCATTTCACCTCGATGTCATCGACGTTGTCCGGGCCGAGCCTGTGCTCGGCGAAGTTGTGGCGGGTACCCCGCGCGTCGTGGCCGAACATCGGCCAGTCGTTGGGATCGTGGGAGATCCCTTCACCTCCGAACCCGCTGAGAACGGTACGGTCTTCGAGCGCCTCGACGGCCAGCCGCACGACGTTGGATTTCCGCGCCGCCCGTGAGCGCTTCGAGCGGTGTCGCTCAAGAATCGAGCGAAGTCCCATGATGGTCCTCCTTTCGAGAGATGGTCTGCGGTGCATTGGAAACGGCGGCCGCGGGCGCGCAGACCTAGCGCCGGGGCGTGGCCGTGCGTGATCGACCGGCTGCTTAACGCCACTACCTTACCAGTCGCGGAATTGCATGTGCTCTTGGGGGCTCCTGTTGGCGCGCGACTCGCGTGCAGCTTGCGGCGACAGGCAAGCCGCCGGTTACGCCCAACAATGTGTTGACTTCTCTCAGCAGGAGTTGCGCTTCCAGCCACTCCGGATTGCAAGCGCCCCAGTGACGATGGGGCCATGGCTCCAGCAGTTTGCGCGCCTTCTCCGCCTCGGCTTGTGCATTTCGACAATCTCCGATTCGCGCGAGACTCGCGGCTCGGACCAGGGCATTGACAGCGAATCCATCACGGGTCCAACGACCGTCATCTGATCGCTGCGACTCGGCGATCGCGCCTTGGTAGTCGCCCGCCCGATAAAGGGCTAGAGCCAGGACATGGCGGAACCAGGCGCGCTCTTCCACAGCTACGGCATCGCGAGCGAGTCTCACGACCTCGGCGGTCGGAACCGCTTGTTGCGGCACGACCGCCGCCGCGCGAGCCAAGCAATACCACTCATAGCACCCTAGAATCTCGGTCTTCCGCGCGATCGTGCGACGGAGAAACGACTCCAACTCCGAACCTTCGTCCAGAAGTCCGAGCAAGGCGGCGTACTCAAACGTCTCGTCGTCGATGGGGTGCGCGTCGATCGATCGACGGTAGGCATCGGCCGCGGCTTGCCAGTCCAATTGCGCCATATGGATTCGACCCCGAGCAATCCACAGTTGCGCGTCCTTGGGCCGACGTTTCAGCAGCCTCTCAAAGAGTTCGTCCGCTCCCGCCAGTTCGAGACAGGCGCGTTTGCGCTCGCTATGGTACCCGAGACCTGGCGGAAGCCGATCAAGCAATTCAGAATAGGCGGCGGCCGCCTCATCCCAGTTCGCCCACATCGTCGAAACGCGCACCGCTTCTCCCGGCTCTTGCGGTACTCGGGAGGGCGGCGGCAGATCAAGCAGCACCGCAGCTTCTATCTGAAACCGTTGGAGATCTTCTGTCATCTCCATGGCGCCGACCGCTTTGTCGTACCACTGCCGCGCCTCAGCGCGGCGCTGCGAACGAGCATAGGCCTGCGCCAATAGAAGCCAGTCGACGGGGCCGCCGCCCACCCGAAACTCGACCGATTTGTGAAGAGCCGCGATCGCCGCCTCGTAGTCCCCAGCTTCCAAATGGGCCATCCCCAGCGCGGTCCAAGCTGCGCCGCTCTCCGGCAAGGCCTCCGTCATCCCATACACCAGGGCGACGGTGACACGCGCGCCTATTGTGCGATCGCGTCCGGCAGCAACGTGCTCGCGGATACTGTCCCATAGCCATCTTAGAGACCAGATGGTTTGCGGGTGCCGCTCACCCAGCACTCGGCGCCGAGCGTCCACTACCCGCAAACGGAGACGGAGCGACTCGAAGAACCGACCATCCTGCTGAAACGAAATTGCCAGGTTGTCCTCGAGAACGAGCGTGGTAACGTGATCAGGCCCATTGATCCTGCGAGATACCTCGCGAGCTTCCTGATATACACTCACGGCCTCGGCCCGCCGCCCAACCTTTCGCAGTATGTTCGCCAGGGTGATCATGCCGACAAGCGTTGCCGGATGATCTCTGCCGTACACGGCCCGATACTGAGGCAGCAGCTTGTCCATGATCACCAATCCCTCGAGGGGCTTCTCTTGCAAATCCAAGATGATGGCGAGTCGGTGCATGGAGCGCAGCACGTCCGGGTGCTGCTCGCCCAACACCCGTCGTTGGGCTGCCAGGGTCTTCATCAGCAGAGCCGTGCCCTGCGCCGGTGAGCGGTGAACACTTGCAAAAACCGACGCCGATCGCAGACTTGTTGGATGCTCCTCGCCTAGCTCGCCCCGGTACAGCTCCCAAGCGCGCTTCAGTTGGCGCTCCGCTTCGCTCGGATTCCCAACCGACTCATAGATGCGCCCCAGCGCGGTACGAACCGCAGCCTCGGCGAGTGCGCGGTCGCGAAATCGCGAGTCAACCTTGGCAGCCGCGCGGTCGACGACCTGACTCAACTTGATCTCCCGATCCGGCTCAATATAGGGATCGGCCTGCGCCAGCAAATCGACGATCAAAAACTCGTTGACGGCACGGGAAGTCTCCTCCTCTCTTGCGGCCTTTTCGGCCTCGGCGCGGGCTCGCGCCGATTCCTTCAACGCATGTTGCTCGGCATCAGACGCACGCTCTCGCTCGGCGTTAGCAGCTCGTTCCGCGATCGTCGCTCGTACCGCTTGCCAACTGCTGACCGTCGCGCCCACAACCAGCGCCGCTAACCCCAGTGCCGCCCGCTTGTTCCGCCGCGCGAATTTGCGGACACGGTACGCCACCGACGGCGGCCCGGCCAGGACGGGCTCATCGTTCAGGTAGCGCTGCACGTCGGCGGCCAAGGCGCTCGCCGTCTCGTACCGCTGGTTGCGGTCCTTCTCCAGCGCCCTCATCACGATCCAGTCCAACTCGCCTCGCACCAGCTTGGTCAGCTTCTTCGGCTCCGTCCCGCGATTGGCGGCAATCGCCGGCAACTCCGCCGTCGAACTCAGCCGGTTGCTCAGCGTCGGCACCTCCTCCTCCCGGATGATTCGCAACGCCT
>FWPU01009119.1_pt1 | contig 15999 bp, 10 predicted proteins | sample 2228361 | NCBI WGS metagenome assembly FWPU01 (sample SAMEA103939777, study PRJEB20133) | metagenome
TTCACTAAAAAACCACAGAGGCGCAGAGGGCACAGAGGAACACGGAGAAAAACCTTTGTGTTCTTCGTGTAACCCTTTGTGTCCTTTGTGGTAAAAAAACCAGGCGAAAAAATCCGTGAGGTACAAACTCGGGGCGGTTCTGCTGCTCCTGGTGCTGGGGGGCGGCATCTGGGGGAGTCGCTTGTTGCTGGCCGATCTCCCCTCTCCCCACGCGCTCTACGACCACCAGACCGGTGCTTCCTCCCGCATCCTGGACCGGAACGGACGGTTGCTCTACGAAATCTCCGACCCCCACCTCGGCCGCCATGTCCCGGTGTCGCTGGAGCAGATTCCCCTCTACTGCCGCCAGGCGACGGTCGCCACCGAGGACGCCGATTTCTACACCAACCCCGGGGTGGACATCCGGGGCATCCTGCGCGCGGTCTGGATCAACCTGCGGGGCGGCGAAGTGCTGGCGGGCGGCTCCACCATCACCCAGCAACTGGCCCGTAACCTTCTCCTTTCCCCCCAGGAGCGCAGTCAGCGCACCCTCCTGCGCAAACTCCGCGAGTCCATCCTGGCCTGGCGCATCGCCCGCACCTACACCAAGGACGAAGTCCTGACCCTCTACCTCAACGAGGTCTATTACGGCAACCTGGCCTACGGCATAGAGGCCGCCGCCCGTACCTACTTCGGCAAGGGAGTGGCGGAGTTGAGTCTGGCCGAATGCGCCCTGCTGGCCGGGCTTCCCCAGTCCCCCGTCCTCTACGATCCCCTGACCAACCTGCCCGCGGCGCGCGACCGCCAGCGGGTCGTCCTCAACCTGATGGTGGAGCAGGGATACATCACCCCCGAACAGGCGGAATTGGCCGCCCGGGAACGGTTGCATTTCGCCTCCACTCCTTTCCCCATAGAGGCGCCCCACTTCGTGATGTACGTCTGGTCCTGGCTGGAGCAGCAGTTCGGCGCCGAAGCCCTCTACACCGACGGGCTGGTCGTCACCACCACCCTGGACCTGGACCTGCAGCACACCGGCGAGGCGGTCATGCGGCGGCATCTGCAGCGGCTTGCCCAGGCCAGCGAGGAGAGCGGCCTACGGGACGTGAACAACGCCGCGCTGGTGGCGCTGAACCCGCAGACGGGGGAAATCCTGGCGATGGTCGGCAGTCCCGACTACTTCAACCCCGCCATAGACGGGGCGGTGAACGCGGCGCTGGCCCTGCGCCAGCCCGGTTCGGCCATTAAGCCCCTCACCTACGCCGCCGCGTTCACCCCCGACTCCGATGGCCGTCCCCTGCTCACCCCGGCCTCCGTCATTATGGACGTCCGCACTGCCTTCCCCACCCGCGAGGGGCTTCCGTACGTTCCGGTCAACTACGACCATCGCTTCCACGGCCCCGTCTCCGCGCGGGATGCGCTGGCCTGCTCCTACAACGTCCCCGCGGTGCGGGTGCTCCAGATGGCGGGAGTGGACCGCCTGGTGGCGCTGGGGAACGACCTGGGGCTGAAATCCTTCGGGACGGGGGAGCGGTTCGGGCTGGCGTTGACCCTGGGCGGCGGCGAGGTACGGCTGCTGGAACTGACCGCGGCCTACGCGGCCTTTGCCAACGGCGGCCGACGGGTGGAGCCCTTCATGGTGCTGGAAGTGCGCGACCGGCGCGGCCAACTGCGCTACCGGGCCGACCCTCGCCCCGGCCCCCAGGTGCTGGACCCGCGGGTCGCCTACCTCATCACCGACATCCTCTCCGACCCGCTGGCCCGCGCTCCTGCCTTCGGCACTGCCAGTGTCCTCAACCTCTCCCGTCCGGCGGCCGTCAAAACGGGCACCTCGTCGGACTGGCGGGACAACTGGACGGTGGGCTACACGCCGCAACTGGTGACCGGCGTATGGGTGGGCAACGCCGACGGCCGCCCGATGCAGGGAGTCTCCGGGGTGGAAGGAGCCGGGCCCATCTGGCACGACTTTATGGAACGGGCGCTGCGCGGCCAGCGGGTCATCCCCTTTGAAGAACCGCCGGGCCTGGAACGGGTGCGGGTCTGTGTACCTTCGGGCCTTCTGCCCACGCCCGACTGCCCACGCACCCGCACCGAAATCTTCCTGGCCGGCACCGCCCCCACCGCGCCCGATGACTGGTACCGTTCTCTCCGGATAGACTCCGCCACCGGGCAACTGGCCGGGCCGGGCACCCCTCCGGGACGGGTGGTGGAGCGGGTGTACGTGGTGCCTCCGGCCGAACTGTGGGAATGGGCCCGCCAGAACAACTGGCCCCTGCCGCCGGACGCCGCTCTGCAGGCGCTGCGGGGGTCGCCACCGACGGGGGGCGGCATCCCGTCAGCGTCCCAAAGTGACCTGCTGGCGGGTGCCAGATCGCCGCTGGTCTTCACCCATCCGGATAATGGGACGGTCTATCGTCTTTCCCCCGTCGTCCCGCCGGAGTACCAGTCCATCCGCGTGGCGGTCCGCCCGGCCGACGGCGTGGCGGTGGCCGAAGTGACCCTCTACGCTGACGGCGAGGCGCTGGCGACCTTCACGGCCCCTCCATACGAGGTCATCTGGACCCTGCGGCCAGGGGAGCACACCTTTCTGGCCGTGGGGCGGGACGAAACGGGGCGCTCCCTTCAGAGCGCCCCGGTGGTGATTCGGGTCCTGCCGTAGAGGATTGAATTATCCAGCGTAAACCTGGACTGGGATAAGCACCGTCATTCTTCCCGAAGGGAAACCTCTACGATGTACTTTTGGCCCCCTCTGTCGCCCCAGAACAGGTATTTGTTTTGCCCGAACTGAACGGACCACAGGACCGGTTCACAACAGTATGCAATATACACCCGCTCAAAGTCAGGCCCGATCTTCCAGCCGTCGTACACGACAAGATAGCGGTCGTCTTTTTGCCCGATGAAGATCAATTTGCCGCCCAGACCGTAGGGCCTGTACGCCCTGTCCAGTCGGTAAAACTGGCGGACGTCCCGGCTGTCATAGATGATGGTGGCCGTCTCCCCATCCGAAAACTCCCAGACCGCCTTGCCGTCTACATTCTGCAGGGAAACGTTAGGAGAGTACGCGGTGAATCTTCCATACAGGGAGCGAACGACTTTGTCGTTCCGGTACAGCGTGTATCTCTGGATAGCGAATATGCTGCCAGTTGGAACCGCCCTGTAGACATCCTGACCTATCTTTAACTGAAGGCTTTCCAGGTCCCCAAGGCGGTCCGCGAAATTTCCCCGCTCTCTTTCATCCCGGAGAGGCATAGAGTGGCCGAAACAGGTTTCCGCCTCTTTCCAGTCAAAACTCGTAACCACGCACTCCTGCCATGTCAAACCGACGTCTTCCGGGTTGGCGGCTTTGAGTCCGGAAGATAGCGTACAACGGGTCTGTACCAGGACGGCGAGCACGGTACACAGCAGGATAAGGCGTTTTTTTGTATAATGGCCCCCACAAGCATTTCAACGGGATAGGGAGCGGGTGGCGGTTTCACCGCCGCCCGCAAATTTCCACCCTACCATGAGCCCCCAACGGTGGGCCATTCCGGCACAGGCGATGTGCCACCTTCCAGCGCCCGTCGGAGCGGGTGAGCTTCCACTCTACCAGCGCTCGGCCCGCGTTGGGGGCATCGGGAAGGCGAAGTGTAATCACGGCAACGGCGTTCGGGGTGCCGCCAGCATCCTCAAAGCGCACGTCCTCGGCTGCAAAACCGACCTCCTGCAACGCCTGGAGCAATTTCCCGGCATCACCGACCAGTTCCGGATGGGCGTCCAGGTAGGCGCCTAACCCGGCACCGGGATAGAGCAAACCGGCCGCGTGAATTGGAAAACACAATACCGCGCAGTTTTCGTTGTAAAAGTAGGTATAAAGGCGGGCGTCCACCTTTTGCATACCTGCCACGCCGCGCGCGGGGGCATCGCGGGCCGTACCGTCACCATAGCCGTCCAGGAAGGCAGTGGCGAGGTCTCCCAGGATGTCGCCGGCATAGTCGGCGGCGACGGCCCGCATCTCCGGCAACGCCTCGGCGGGACGGCCCAGTAGCGCCAGCGTTTCGGCGCGGCGGAAGCGCGCATAGGCCCGCCAGTCGGGTTGGTGGGGCTGAGGAGTCCAGTTCTCCGCATCAGCCCCGGCAAGTGCCCTGTTGTACCATTCCAGGGCCGTCCCGTAATCCCCTGCACGGAAAGCGGCCTCCCCTCCGTTGACGTACCAGCGCAATCGGTCCTCGGTGGTGATCATCGCTTCCGGTCCCCAGCCGCTCTGCTCCAGGTCTATCGTCTCTTCGGCCAGCACAAAGCAGCCAGTTTCCGCGTTCCAGCGCCAGACCTGACGCCCGAGGGGATGGTTGAGCATTTTGTGGTCAAAGCCATTTTCCAACCATAGGTGGGGATAAGTCAATACAATCTGCTGCCTGTCGGGTTGGGTTGGGTCCGGTTCCAGAGCCCAGGAGGACGGCCCCGCCCAGGTGATCAGTCGCGCATGAAAGACCTGCGGGCAGTTCCCGGGGTAAATGCAGCGAAAGATGTATAGCAGTTCGGTGGACATGCTTCCGCCCGGAACGGTGTAGGTAACGATGATTTCGGGCAGCGAATCGCCGGTCAGTTCCTGCAGTGAGATGCTGCTGTCAACCGTGGGCGTTGGTTCCGGGAAATTGCTGGGGAGGGGGATGCAGGCGAATTCCACGACGCCCCACCGGGCAACGCAGGCGATGATGGGCAGACCTATCAAGTCGGGTTGTACCACGACATCGCGCTGGCCGTCGCCGTTAAGGTCCAGTTGTATGACTTTCGGTTCAACTGCATCCAGTTTGGGAAGCGTGCGCAGCAGTGCCGTCAGGTCGGCAGGGTCGTTGCCCTGAGAGAGCCATCGGGCCGCGTCTCCGGCTAACGCCCAGGCGACCCGATCCAGTCCCAAGGGCGGTTCGTAGACATCCAGCGTTGAACGGGAGGCGGCAAATTCGCCAGTCAATGGGGTGACCTTCGGCGGAGGTATGGTCACCGGGGTGTCGGTGGCGGTAGGCATTGGCGGGGCAATGGGCGAGGGCGGTGAGGTGCAGGCGGAGAAAATCCCGGCGATCGCAAGCAGGCTACATATCACCATAATGGTCAGTTGCCACAACTCCCGTCTCTGCATGCTTGTCCTCCTTGAACCGTCTGGCTGGAGGGCAGGGGTAATGTTAGAGTTCTCTAAATAGGACGCAGGAGAACGTTTCCGGGTTCCGTCTTTCGGGGGAAGGATGAGGTTGGGGCGGAGAGCCGGCGGCCCTCCGCCCCGAAATGGGGGAACGGGGCGGCAAATGGCTCCCTCTGCTAACTTCCCAGCCCCAACAGCCCTCGCAGGAAGCGGAGGATCGTCTCCCAGAACCCGCCCCTCTCTTGCGGCGGCGCCGACTCCTGCGGGACGGGCTCCGGCGGTGCCTGGACTTCCACCGTCAAGGTATGAGTCATCACCTGCGGGCGGTTGAAGTCGTCCAGATAATTCACGTAGACGGTCACCTCCACCGTTCCCGGCTCCTGGGCCACTGCCGTCGCCTCCAGCGAGGCCGATGTTCCCCCGTCCAGCGGCCCTACGTAGAGGGAACCGTTCTGAATCTCCAGTTTTTCGCTCCTCACCTCCAGCGTGGAGACGTTGATGGAAGACTTCCCCAGGTTAATCACTTCCACCGGGAGCGGGAACGGCATGCCGACCATCACCCCTTCCACCGGCCGGTAGAAACCGATCTGGAGGATGGGGCGTCGCTGGACAATTAGACTGATGCGCTGCAGGTCGGTGCGGGTGGTGCCGCGCGCGTCCTCATATGCCAGCAGAACCGGGACACCGTACGCTTTGGCTTCCGCCGAACCGTCCACCACCAGCGGGATATGCAGGGCGATGCGCTCCCCAGCCCGGATTCGGGAGACGAAGAGGACGTTGCCCGCCGCCCGCGGGGCGAAGGGCCCCAGTTCCTTGCCCCCTTCGCCGCCCAGGGTGAGGAGCAACCGGTGGGCATCCCCTCCGCCGACGTTCTCCACTTCCAGCGTCAGGGTGAAGAGGTCGCCGGGGGCGACCGGTTCCGGGTCGGTGCGGGTCGCAGCGATCAGCAACTGCGGGCGGTCCGCCAGCGACGCGCTGACCTCCAGCCCCACGCTCTGCCGGTCGCTGTAGGAGCCGCCGCCGGGATCGCCGTAGGCCAGGGCCAGTTCCAGCCCCACGCGCCCGCCCTGATCGACTTTCCCCACCACCAGGGGAAGGGTGACCGTCACCGAACGGCCCGGGGCGATGCTCTCCACCGGGGCCACGTTGCCCCCTTCCGCTGGGACAACCATATCGGTGGACGCCGGCCCCACGACGACGCGCGTGGCGGTTCGCTCCCCGCGGTTGGCGATGCGCAGCGTCAGCGTGAAGCGGTCCCCGGGGCCCAGGACCGGCGGGTCGCTCTGCGCCGACTCCACCACCAGTTGCGGCCGCCCGGTCCCTGCACCGCCCCCGATCACCTCCACCGCGACCGTCTGGGGATACTCGTAGTGGTTGCCCTCAAAGTCATTGGCGCTCATATTGACCTGGAGGTTGTAACTGCCGGAGGCCAGGTTGGAAGGCGCCCGCATCGTCTGGGTGACCACCGCGGTGGCGTTGATGTGCAGGAGGCCTAGGAGATGGCCCGCCGTCCCCACGGGCAGAAACGTCCCGCCGGGGAAGGTGACCAGCGTGTTCTCGGCACCCCGGCTGCCGTTGTTGTAGATTTCCAGCACGACGACGAACTCCCGGCCTGCTACTACGCGCGCTGGCTGGACGGAGAAGTTGCGGATGGTGAGGATGGGACGGCCGGGGGGAGGGGGCGGCGGGACGGGCGTCGGTGGGGGAGGTGTCGTCGGCGCGACGATCGTCACTGCCGAGGGGAGGGTCGCCGAGATGCCCTCCTGGCTTACCTCCAGCGAGTACACTCCCGCCGGAACCCCCGGCGGGACGATAGCCCGCAGTGCCGTGGAATTGACGAACGCCGTCTCCAGCAGGCCATATCCCACCAGGCGGGCCACCGTCGCGGTGGTGAATCCGGAGCCGTAGATGCTCAGCGTGCCGCCGGTGGTGCTGAGAAGCGTCCGCGGTTCCACATCGGTGATGGCGATCTGGGAGAGCGGTCGGGCCAGAGCGGCCGTCCCCAGGACCAGCAGAGCGATCAGGGCCAGTACCAATGGGGTTAGAGCGAGAAGAATTCTGCGCATAATGCCCCTATTCCGATTCGTCTCCGACGATTCGCCCATCCAGCAGGCGGATTCTCCGCCGGGTGTAGGCGATTGTCGCCGGGTCATGGGAGACCAGAATGATGGTGCGTCCTTCGGCGTTGAGTTCCTGCAAGAGATTCATCACCTCGGCGCCGGTGCGACTATCCAGGTTCCCGGTGGGCTCATCGGCCAGGATCATTGCCGGGCCGTTGGCCAGCGCGCGGGCGATGGCAACCCGTTGCTGCTCCCCGCCGGAGAGTTCCGTGGGGCGGTGATTCCAGCGGTCGGCCAGCCCGACCCGTTCCAGCAACTGCATTGCCCGTTCCCGGCGTTCCCTCGGGGGAACCCGGGCAAAGTACATCGGGAACTCCACGTTCTGGAGCGCTGTCATCGTGGGGATAAGGTGAAAGGACTGGAAGACGAACCCCACCTCCTGGCGGCGGTAGGCAGCCAGATCGTTCTCGTCCATGGCCGTCAGGTTTTGCCCCCCTACCCAGATATGGCCGTCGGTGGGGCGGTCCAGACCCCCCAGCAGATGGAGCAGGGTGGACTTTCCCGACCCGGAGGGGCCGGTGATCCCCAGGAATTCCCCTTCATCCACCGTCAGGTCTACCCCGTCCAGCGCGTGGACCACATCGTGGCCCATGGGGAAATATCGCCGGAGGTTTTCTATGCGGATCAGGGGAATGTTGGTGGATTGGGAGATGGGATACTGGTTCATTGGCTCATCAGTTTTCCGCATTTATGCGTTCTGCATTATGCATTTTTGCATTTTTATGCATTCTGCATTATGCATTTTTACATTCCAAAAGACCGGCTGACCAGGAGGCCAACCAGAGCGGGTAGCAGACCGAGCAACGTCAGCACGAGCCAGATGCCCAGTACCAGGGCCGTCGCCTTCCGGCCGGAAATCCGGCCGACGACGACCGTCCCGATCACCAGCAGGGCCAGGTTCCAGAACAGGAAGATGTCTATGCGGGAAAGGATGGAGGAGGCGATGATCTGCCCGGCGCTGGGTGGGGCCATCATCCCTTCGCTGGCGGTGCGGTGAACTGCCACCAGACCGGAGAGGCCGGGGTTGGTGATCAACTGGCCGGAGGCCAGGATGTAGAGGGTCTGGAGCAGGCCGCGCAGGGCGTAGGGAACCCAGGCCCAGACGACCATACGGAAGAGGTCACCGAAGCGCGCGTGCCCGCCGACGACCATGCCGCTGAGGTAAAGGAATCCCGCCCAGGCCAGCCAGCCGACGATCAGCCCTGCGACCCGGCCGATGGCCGGGAACACCGTGATGACGAGGGGGGATGAGGCATATCGCATAGCCTGTTCCATCTGTTGCTGCTGCTCCGGGGTGAGTTCCTGGGCGGGCTCCACGCGCCCTCTGACGCCGGGCTCCTCCTGCCGGACCACACCGACCTGGAATCCCGTTACGGCCATTACTGCCTCGCGCGCCTGCCGGGCGGCGATCGGCGCGCCGACGATGAGGGGAAGGATGACCAGCACCGCGGTCAGCAGGGCCATCAGCCACCACAACCGTCGCCCTTCCTGATTCAGGTGCTGGAACGTTGCCCGAGGCCGGGCAATAATGCCCCACAGCAACTGGAGGAAATTCCTTTGTTGCGGATACGAGGTCTCGCCGGTCATCTATCCTCCTCCTGCACTTTACGTTTTACGTTTTACTTTTTACGCTTATTCGTACCTCAGCGCCGTAATGGGATTCAACGACGCCGCGCGGGTGGCCGGGTAGAGGCCGGAAAGCACCCCGACGCCGGTGGCGAAGAGAATGGCGAAGGCCGGGAGCCAGAACGGGGTATATACCAGGGAAAGCATCGGTTCGGATGAGGAAATAGCGGCTCCCTGCTGGGCGGCCTGAGCCATCAGGTACGTTCGGGCGACCAGATTCACGATCCAGCCCAGGACGATGCCCAGGAGTGCTCCACCGATTCCGCCCAGCATACCGATCCCGCCCGCCTCGGCCAGAAAGACGGCCATCACATCCCGGTTGGTCGCGCCGATGGCCTTCATCAGGCCGATCTCCCGGGTGCGCTCATAGATGGACATCAGCATCGTATTGGCGATGCCGAAGGCGGCCACCAGCAGGGCGATGGCCCCGATGCCGCCGAAAATCCCCTGGATGATCAGGAAGAACTGATTGATGGACTCCAGCGCGCTGCGGGCCGAGTAGATGAAGAAGCCCCGCCGGGTGACCTCCCGCTCCACCGTAAGAGCGTACTCGGGACTCTCCACCTTGATCAGTGCGCGGTTATATCCATCCCGTCCGGGGTTCAGGGGCCGCCCCGCGAACCATCGGTTCAGTTCCAGGACGTCCTGAAGGCTCATATAGACGGTGTAGTCGTCTTCTCCGCCCGTCTTTTTCAGCACCGCGGCAACCCGCAGGCGCACCGTCCGCTCCACGGGATTGCCTTCGTTGTCGGTGCGGGTGAGGGTGAGTTGAAGGGTCTGGCCCATAAGGTCCAGCGGCTCCCGGACTGGCACTCCCCGGATCGGATCAAAGAAACTCTCCCCGACCCGGGCGCCGATGATGACCTGCCCGCTTCCCAGGCGGGCGGTGCCGCTGGCGACCTGAAAGCCCAGGCGTTCTACCTGGCCCGGGTCAATGCCCAGAATCTGGGAGCCGCCAAACAAGCGCTTATAGCGGATCTGTCCTCCGCCCGTCAGTGGTTCCTTCGGGGTGACGGCTACGACGCCGGAGAGCTTGCGGAACTCGGCCAGCGTGCGGTCGTCCAGCACCCCTTCCCGGCTGCTTTGCGCGGGCATCCCGAAGGGGGCCAGTTCTCGCATAGGGTAGACGTTGATGTCGGTCAGCGAACCGATGGAGGAGAGATCGCGAAGGGCGCTCTGGCGGAGCCCTGCGGCGAGGGAGATGAGCACCACGACGGCCGCCGTCCCGATGACCACGCCGATGGCGGTCATAATCACGCGGCCCTTCATCCGCCCCAGATTGCTGACGACCAGCCTTAGCAGATCCCGACCGTTCATACCCCGCCTTTCGGACAGAGAGCGGTTACCCGAAGTGGTTTCACAAATGTATACGAAAGCCGGTAGAGGAATGTCGCGACGATTTTACCAGAACTCCGGGTTTATGCAAACTTCCTGGAATTTTGCTTATGCGGCAATTGCCGTGTATGGGAAAGGGTGGGGTGCGGGTTTATGGAGTGGCGAAGCCGCTCCATAAACTCCACCTGAAAAAGAGGGTTTGCGGCCGTTCCCGATTTTTGTCACAAAACTGAAACACAATGGTACCGAAGTACTGTTGTCAAATGCAAGTAATCGTGCTATAATCTTTTTGTAACCTTTGCTTTGAAGGCATCACGGGGAGCGTTCCGGTAACATCCCGTGGTTCATTTCTTTTTCACCAGGCCGGGCTGGAACTGTGGCTATCAATGACCCCCCCAGATTCCAGGCCGGCAGTTTTGTATTGGCCTTTCTCTGCGTAGGAGGGGACGATGGACCTGGATAGAGGGAGTCTCCCGCGAAAAAAGCGCTGGCGTCGCCTGGAGTGGGGGCAGGGACTGGTGGAGTTTGCGCTGGTCCTGCCGGTCCTTCTGCTGGTGATCTTTCTCCTGATTGAAGGCGCTCTACTCCTCCAGGCATATCTGGCCGTCCAGCACGCCGCGCGCGAGGCAGCCCGTTGGGCTATCACTTACCAGCCAAACCAGGGCCAGAGGCTGGATGGCACCCCATGCACAAACCTGGCCTACAACCCCCCGGCGAACTACCCCCCGCCCGACGACTACCGGGACCCGGGGAACAACTGTGACCCTTCCGAGGGTGTGGATGAGTACAATGCTCGCCGGGTGATGATGATCAAACTGGTCGCCCTGGAGCGGGCGGTCGGGTTGCGCATCAACCGCAATGCCCTCGGCCTCACGGAGACCAGCTTCCAGGCAAACTCCGGTGTTCCCGGCTTCTTCGGGGTGCGGGTGTGGGGTTTCCCCTCTTTTGAGGGATCGCAGGAGGTGGACCACCCCAGCCTTCCCGGTCTCCCCGTCCGGGTGCAGGTTGTGCATAACGTGGAAATTATAGACCCGCTGTTTCGGGCGCTTATTGCCTACGTGCCAGTGGAGTCCCATATAGAGATGATCAACGAAGGGGTGCAGGTCGGCTACGGCAACCTGCCCCCGCCTACCTTCCAGCCGCCGCCCACCATCATTGTTCCAACGTTCGAGCCCCCGCCCACGGAAGAGCCGGGCACTCCTACTCCTACCCCTCGGCCGATCCGCTACAGCGTGGACATCCTGTTTGATACGGCGACCAACCGGTTGCCCGATGAGCGCGGTCACTCGGTCCCGGCCCTGGTTACTGATGCCGATACCGGGGAGCGCCTTTCTAACGTCCTGGTCAGTTTCTCCACCAGCCAGGGCTCTTTTGACTTTTCCGGCACCGGCCCCGGATACGGCGAGGCCTGGACCGATTCCACCGGTACCGCCGCTCTCACTGTTTATGCCAACCGGCCGGTTACGGCGACCCTGCGGGCCTGGATAGACCTGAACGGCAACCGGCAGTGGGATGCTACCGAGCCGACCGACATGGCGGTCAAAGGCTGGATCGCCACCGGGCCGTACATCGTTGCCTCTACCCACTCGGTGCTGCCACTGGACTGGATCGCCGTCAGTTTATACGATCATCCGCCTTCGGGGAACCCACACCGATTGCTCTGGTGCCGAACCTCTATCACGGGCGGCATTGCCTCCGCTGTACTGATGGAGAACATCAATGTGGACTCCGGGACCTGGGACGCGCTGGACCTTTCGGTGCAGATTCCCCTGGGCAGCGCGGGATACTATCGGCTGGAGAGCCATAGGGGGGCGGGCACCTGCGGCAACGCGACAACCCTGGTGGCCTATTCCGCCGACATCTATGCCCGCTCCACCCGTCCGGACCTGGCGGTCGCATCCATTAGCCCGCCTGCCTATGTTCCGGTCCAGAACCTGTTTACCGTCACCGCGGTGATCACCAACCTGACGCCGGGGATCGCGGAAGAGATTTTTGATGTAGACTTCTATATCACCACCCCGAGCCAGGCGCCGCCCGCAGCGGGGCAGATGGGGGTGGTGAAGCAATGGATTTCCAGTCCGGGCCCCTATGGCTCCACCGTGGTAACGGCTGTGCTGTGGTTGCCCTCCTCCGGCTCCTACCGCATCTCGGCGCGGGTGGACACGACGAACTACGTAGAAGAGGAGAACGAGGAGAATAACCTAACCTCCGTGGTGGTTAACGCTCAATGCATCTACTCCACCGGCTGGCGTAGCCCCACCGCCAACCAGGCCGATGGCACGGGCTTCACGAATCCCACCAACGCCTACGCCGATGGAGGGGGGTATGCCTCCGCAACCTTCAGCAACGGCACCCGGCGCCATCGCTACTATAACTACGGCCTCTCCGTCCCCGCCGAGGCGGTCACCGTCGGCATTGAAGTGCGGCTGGATTGGTGGCTGAGCGCTACCGATGGCACGAACTATATGGCTGTAGACCTCTCCTGGAACGGAGGGAGCAACTGGACCTCGGCGAAACAAACTACTTCTGAGCCAACTTCCCAGCAGAGCGTTGTTCTGGGGGGAGCGGCCGACAACTGGGGCCGGAACTGGACTCCCGAGGATTTCTCCAACAACAATTTCCGGGTGCGGGCGACCGCTTATACCAACCGCACGAACCGCACCTTTAACCTGGACTGGATCCCGGTGCGGGTGACGTACAGCGTCTGTCGGTTGCCGGAAGTTCCACCTTGGCCGGATGACGACATCAAGCCGCCGGGGCTGATAGAATGCAGTGAACTCCTGCGGGCCGGCGGCTTTGAGGGCAACCCCCAGACCGTCTCCCAGTACTGGATGGCCGGGGGAACCGGCGCCTATCAGCGTACCGGTTACCTTCAGCAGGAGGGAGCCTTCTCTATGCGCCTCCATGCTTCTCTGGGCACTTACCCGGCATGCGCGCCGCTCTCTCCTTACCTCTACCAGACTGTCCAGATTCCCACCGAGGTCTATACGCTCACCCATCTGGTGCTGGCGGGATGGCATGCGGTGGGCGGAAGCCTTCTGGAGTGCAGCAACCCGAACCGCCCGGATGGGGATGATGTCCTCTACGTGCAACTTCGCACCGCTTCCGGCACCCCTATCTCCGGGAGCGTCAAACTGGTGGACGGCGGAGTGGTCACCGAAACCTGGCAGCGCTTCAGCGTGGACTTCACCCAGGATATAGACCTGCCCTCTTACGCCGGCCAGAACGTCCAGGTCTATTTCTACGCCACCCACGATAACGACGTGGATGGCTCCTTCTTCTATCTGGACAACCTGAGTTGCGGAGTCTGCACCTACTGGCCGATTCCGGAAGATGAGCCCGGCACCGCCTCCATCGGCGGGCTGGTGCGCGCCCTCTTCGGCGGTGTCCCGCAGCCCCTGACCGGCGTGGACGTCTGGGCCTATAGCCAGGGTGGGGAGGTCCTTCATACCCGCTCCATCCATGATGGCACATATCACTTTTACAACATCCCGCCGGGCTCCTACACCGTCTACTCCCAGGCCTGGGTGACCGGGCAACTGCGCTGGGATGTGACAACAGTGACGGTGGTAGCCGACGAGCGTAACTACAGGGTGGACCTGTTGCTAAAGTAATCCGCAGTGGGGCGGCGAACTCACCCCACCAGGCTGTGAGAGTGGCTATGTGTGGACTGCACCGAAGACACTTGTGGATTGCAGCACTTCTGGCGGGCGGCCTGAGCGCCCTGGCCTTCTCCTGGGCGCTGGCCGCGCCGAAGGCAGAGTTCCTGCACATCGCGACGAACCTGTCCCAGAACCCTTCGCGTCCATCCTATTACGCCGACATCGCCGTCAGCCCCGACGGTGACCGCGTGGCCGTGGTCTGGCCGGAGATGGAGAGCGGATTGCGGGGAGGCAGCGTGTTGCTCCGCTGGGCGTCCGAGAGCACAGGCAACGGCTGGAGCGCGCCGATCACAGTTTTCCAGGGAAGCAGTGATGCCGGCGCGGTCTGGGCGGCAGTAGCGGTTAGCGGGACCAACCCCCCTCGGGCGTATGTGGCCTATATTGTCCACAGGTCTAATGCCCAGCAAATCTATTACAGAGTCTGCGACCTGGTGTCCGGGGGAAGTTGCGGGAATGCGTTAGAGATTGCTTCCAGAACACCTGCTTCCAGCGATCCCGGTTTCGGTATGGTGGATATCGCGCTGGATGGGAACAGTAACCCCCATTTTGCGTATGTCTACTATCGGTGGGACAGCAGCCTGGGGAGAGATGTTGGGACTGTTTATTACAAAGGGCCCCTTTCCTCCAACATTGAAGAAACTATTTCTGAGGGCCACGATGCCCGCCGGCCGGCCATTGCCTGGAACAACGGAGCGGTCCACATTGTGTGGGAGACGGTCCCTACAACGGGCAGCGATTATTTTATATTCCATCGCCTCCGAACCGGGACAGGGTGGGGTCTCTTAAGTTCTCTGGTCAGGCAGGGCCCCGCCTATGCTCCGCACAACCCGGCCATTGCTGTTTTCAGCAATACGGTCATGGTCGTATGGGATATGAACAACGGTTGTGGGGCACTGAATCCGTGCACCTCTTTTACCCTGGCCTACATCCGCTCCATGGATAACGGAGCGAGTTGGCCTATGTATAGCGGAGCACCTGCCTGGTTTGAGGTGGGCGGGGAGCGACACGGGACGGATCATCTCTATTCATCTACCAGTGCTCAGGAGGAGTATGTCACTTACCTTCGCCCCGCGGTGGGATTTACTGGAGATGGGAAGCCGATCGTTGTCTGGCATGTTAATGAGGGGACGGGAGAGAATCCCGATTATAACCTTTACCACACCCGGGCGTTGACGGTTCCGGCAGATGCCGGGTCGGCGATTGAGTGGGCGGAAATTGGGCGGTTCGGACAGAACACCGTCGGACAGCAGGCCAGCCCGGTCATCGCGCCGTATTTGCCCTCATCGGTGCCCCACGTGGTGTATCTCCAATCCGATGAGGGTGGAGACTGGGAGACCTTCTACGACGGCAACGAGTATGACCGGTACTCGCGCGTTTTTCTTCCCATCGTTGGGCGCAATTTTTCCGGTGGAGAGTAGGGATTGAAGGGGAGCGGGGGCCGCTGGGCGGTGCTTCTGGGGCTGGCGTTCATCATTGCCCTGGGGATTGCCATTCTGGTCATCGCGCCGGGGATGAGGCCGGGCGGGGTAGAGTATACGGCCGCTTCTTCCATCTCGCTGCCATCCGAACCGGCGGCCCGGCAGGCGCACGCGCTGGCCCAACGGGAGGCTCTGTCCTGGCAACCGGATGCCCGATTGATGGGGCTTTCTGCGCACTGGCGGCCCATCCGCGGGCGCTGGCCCAGCCAGACCGTCTGGACGGCCCAGTTCTATTCTCCCTCTGCCGGGAAAATTGCTCTGATCGTGGTGGAGGGAGGGCGAACCCGCCGGGTTCAGGAGACGCTGGCCCTCTACCCTGTGGCGACGGTTGCCGAAGAGCAATGGCGGATAGATAGCCCGAAAGCCCTGGGGATCTGGTGGGAGCATGGGGGAGAACGGTTTCTCGCCGGGCGCTCTGGAGTGGAGGTCGTCGCCCAATTGCAACCGGCGGGGCTGCAGGACCCCAGTCCCGTCTGGAGTATTACAGCAACCGTCGGCGAGCAGGCCCATACCGTTACCATCCGCGCCACCGATGGTGCTGTGATTCCATAGAGGGAACCTTTGGTGGTTGCCCGCTGCACAGATCATCTCAGCCTGTGGATGTTTAGATTGGCAATGGCAGATTCTAATTTATATTGACAAACCGTTGATTAAAAGTATAAAAGGTATTAAGCCCGCCGGGCTTCTTG
>FWPU01009121.1_pt1 | contig 15996 bp, 14 predicted proteins | sample 2228361 | NCBI WGS metagenome assembly FWPU01 (sample SAMEA103939777, study PRJEB20133) | metagenome
TAAATATAATATTCTATATAATTTATTAAATAATAAAATTAATTTAACAAAATTATTTATTAATTTTTTTATTTATTTTATTTTACAGATTATATTAATAAGAGGGGGAATTCAGCAAAGTCCTATTCGGCCCGCTGATGCATTAATATCAAATTCCCAATTTTTAAATAATCTAAAACTTAACGGAATTTTTACAATACTTCATGACTCCAGTGATAGGGATGATTTTAGACTATACTATCCGGTACAAGAAAATCTGTTGTTTATTAGAGAGTTTTTGAAAAGCGAAGATCCCTTCATTTCTAATGAATATCCACTTCTCAGATATATGCCTCCAAGAAAATTATTAACCCCGAAATTTCAGACAATTCAAACAACAGAAAATCCAGATGTTAAGTATAATTTTATTATTATAATACTTGAATCCTGGTCTGCAAAATTTCTAAAAATTCATGGTTATAAAGAAGAAGTTGCTCCAAATTTCAATCGATTTATAGAAAAAGGAATTTACTTTAAAAACTTTTTTGCATCGGGAGGAAGAAGCGCTAATGGTATTTTTTGTATTTTAACTGGTATACCGGATAGAGCGGGAAGAACCATTTTTAGATCGAATCAAATTTTAAATCGCTTTGGAAGTTTAGCATTTATACTAAAAGAAAGAGGATATAAAACTATATTTACACATAGCGGCGATTTAAATTTTGATAATTTGCGAACAGCTTTGCCTGCCCTCGGGTTTAATCTATTGATTGGCAGTGAAGAAATAAAAAAAACGAAAAAATATAAAAAAACCTGGGCTATGGGATATTTTGATGAAGATCTTTACGATATATCTTTTGAACTTATTCAACATCTTAACGACCCTTTTTTATTAGTTATTTTTACTTCAAATAATCATTATCCATATACAATTCCTGATGAAAGATTTTCAATTTTTCCCGAAACAGATCCTGAAAGAAATTTCAAAAATTCTTATTATTATTCTGATTACTCACTCGGAATTTTTATTCGTAAGCTGGAAAATTCAAAAATTTTTAATAACACTATTGTCATAATGGTTGCAGATCATACTCATCACACAAATTTGAATTTTTACGAAGATAGGAAAATTCCTTTTTTAATTTATGCTCCTCATATGTTTAAAAATAAAATTATGCTTGAATTTGCAAGTCAACTGGATATACTGCCTACTATCTTATCTATTAGTGGCGGAGACGGGATTTATAGTTCTATGGGTAGAGATTTAACAAGAAAACATAATTTTAATTATGCCTTTTTTGCGGGAGGTTCCAATACCGATATTATAGGTATGATAGAATATCCATTTATTGGTTATCATTATTTTCACAGCAAAGAAAAATTCTTATTTAAATTAGATCAGGAAATTAATTATAATAATGTAGCTAAAAAATATCCTGAAATATCTCAAAGTCTGGATTATAAAATCAAAAACTTCTATCAGTTTGCTCGATATATTGAACAAAAAAATATAGTATGGCCAGAAATACAGAAATACCAATTATTAAAATCAGAGTACATCAATAAGGAGTAATTCGTGAATTTAATTAATGCTTATAGAAAGTATATTGAGTATAAAGACTATGAATCAGAAAGATTTCTGATTTTTGAGCTCTATAAAAACATTCAATTCTGGATACAGAATGGTTATCCGGATAATACTTTTTTAATGGAATTTTTAGAAATATCATTTGAACATGAAATGGAATATTATTATAATTTGAATTTATTAGAACTGGGATTATCTGAATTAATAGAAGCAGTAAATTATTACCAGGGTTTGGATAAAAATATAGAATTGATCAATCATTTTCTAAAACAGGCATTAATGCCTTTATTAGCATGGATTGAACCTGAGTCCTACCGTAAGATAAAAGATTTTCACTTTAGCGAAATTGATTTCAGAATTTTTGATATTATCGGTGGAGAATTTCCTCATGAATCTGCACAGTTTTTCCTAAAAACTTCAAATTATATAGAAGATATATGGGGGGTAATTAAATATTTTGAAAAACTGGATGATCATGATGTAATACTTGAAATTCTTGAATCATTATTAATAAATCTTAAAGTTTTACCTGAAAAATACGTATTGATTGCTTATTTATTGTTTAAATTTCCGGAAATGGTACGAAGCTTTTTTTATAATAAATATAATAAAAAATTTATAAAATTACCTAAGGAAATTCAATACTTAGAATTTGAATCTGCATTTCTTTCGGCTGAAGAATTCCTCTTTAAGGGACAGCTCAGAGTAGATTTTTATAAGAAAATTTTAAATCCAAGACATGAAACCATAGTTTTATTTGTTTTACTATCATTATTTGAAATTACGAATCCTGTGATAACACCTTCCTGGATTGAAGTTTTTGAAAGGGGGATCAGCCATCTATGGACATATAAATCTAAAACCATTCCACTACAAAAAAAACATCAACCAATTCCTGAGTTTGTAGCTAATATTATTGCTTTTCTTGATGAAAATATACAAAGGGAAATTCTAAGTCATTCAAAAATTTTAATATTATTTTTTGAAAATTTGTATCGTTATACGAAGCAAACTTTTGATGAATTATTAGATTTAATTACCATTCAATCAGATGTTTTTGAAGAAGAACTTATATTTCAATTACAAAAAAATTACATTAAATCACGATCAGAATTTCGAAGATGGGAAAGCTGTGCAAATAGCATCAATAAAAAAATAATTAAAGATGGTTCAATTTATATTTTAAAGGAGTTAGAAGAACTTTGAAAAACGGAAAGTTTCAAATAACCTTAAAATTACTTTTGTGGGATCAAAATTTTTATTTATTATTATGGGATTCTTATACGGGGTATGGGGATTTGCCGGGTGGAAGAATTCTGACTGAAGAATTTTACGACTTTAAAAATGCCATTGTTAGGGAAATTCAGGAAGAATTGGGCAAGAATCTTAAATATAAAATTAACGAAAATCCAATTTTTTGTTTTCCTCACTTTGTTTCGAAAGATGGTGAGTATGCACTTACTATCTTATTTGAAGGTTTTTTTCTTGGTGGTGAAATTCAACTTTCCGATGAACATCACAAATATGAATGGATTCATAAAAAAGAGCCTCTCGAAAAATATTTTTCAGATACAATGCTTTATGGACTTGAAAAATACTTTTATAAGTATACTTAGCATATTTTTAATTTTTCCAGTATATGCTATTGATTTAAACAAATGTTATAAGATTTCAGATGAGTTTATTTTCGACTCTGTAAAAAAAATGAAAATTGAAAATGTGGAAATTGATATTTATTATCCAGAAAAGAAGTTGAATTGCTATAAATTGTTATTGGTTCTTCCAGGATGGAATTTTTCAAAAGAAAGATGGTTTAAGGAAACAGAGTTGTTAAAGTATAAAGAATCTGGCTATATTATGGTAGCTCCGGAAATGAAAACAACCATCTATGAATCTCAATACTTCCCGGAAACGAAACTAAAATGGCATAAATTGCCCGGAATGCAATTTATAAAAATTCTAATTGAAGAATTTCAAAAACAAAACTTTTTCAAAGAAAATAAATACAACTTTATTTTAGGATTATCAACTGGTGGAAGAGGTGCAGTGTTAATTTCTATGAATTTTACGAACATTTTTTTTGCAGTTGCTTCTTTATCAGGTGATTTCGATCAAACCTTCAATCCCAGTGATAACCTAATGAAATTAGTTTATGGTGATTATAAAATATTTGGTAAAAGATGGGAAGAAATTGATAATCCTGTTTTTTTTATCAAAAAAAATAAAGACAAATGGAAAAGCCATATTTATCTAGGACATGGTGAAAATGATAATATTGTGTCTTATTTACATACAAAAAATTTTTATGAATTTTTAAAAACTCAAGGATTGGAAATACAGGTAAAATTAAATCTGGTCAAACAAGCAAAACATGACTTTCATTATTGGAATTCAGAATTAGCAACTGTATTTGATTTCTTTGAAAACCTGACTAGAATTGACTGAACAATAACACTAGAATTCGAAATAAGAATTCCAGATTCAGCCTGCGGTTCTTAAAGCACTTACTTATTGCATGGAAAGCTTAATATCTTCTTTAATTTCTTTTCTTTCTGAATCTGTCCATTTTCAATTAGGAAAAAAAGTTTTTTGATTTATCATCTTAAACTTAGAGTTTTTCAAATGATGAAATTTTACAATCCTAATTTAAAAAAGATTGATAAATATTTTAATTGAAATCTCTCTTTGGAATTGGTATTTTTTATAATTCTAAAGAAGGATATCTATAACTCATTAACAAATTATTTTATCTATTCAGTGATCTTCAAAATGCTCATAGAATGGTATAATAAAATATAAAAATATATTTACCTATAAACGATTTTAAATACAAAACATTAATTGTATTTAATAACTTTTATTTTATAATAATGTATCAGTTCTTCGCTATTTTTTTCTTTAAATTCACCTTTCAGTAAAAAGGGATTGGTTAATACAACATTTTTATTTTTATCATTGAGTTTTTCAAAGAAGGATAAACTCATTGCGGTTTCTCCTTTTAAGGCTAAATCATTTAGACGCGAAGCATAATTTACAGGACTTCCTATAAGAGTATAATCAATCTTCTCATCAGTACCTATATCTCCAATAGCAACTTCACCTGAGGTAATTGCTATTGCTGCTGGAAGAAGTTTTTCCTTATGTAATACTGTGTGAATTTTAATGGTTGTTCGAAAAGCTGAGTCAGCAAGATTTGAGGGGTAATAAGCCAATATTCCATCTCCAATCACTTTGTTAATCCGACCCCCCATTTTTTTGATAATTTCACTTACGATACTCATTTCCTTATTTAAGGTAAAAAAAATTTCATCAGGATTTTTTTGTTGAGACCATAAAGTAAAATTACGAATATCAAAAAATAAAATGATAAATTCTTCTTTATAGGAATTAACACTCAGTGATTTTAATTCAATAGTTTTTTCCAGTTCTACTTCACCATTTGTATTTTCTGGCATTTGTATTTGAATCATTTTTCTTAAGATAGCATTTTCTGTGCTAAAGCTTTTCTTAGATAAAATATGATAATCCAGAATTCTTTGTTCTTTGTTTAGAATTCTTCTTCCCGTCTTTTTTTCTAAATCCAGGATAAAGTCCACTATACTTAGTAATACAGTAATTCCTTTGGCTCCTGCATCATCTAAAATTTCTTTTAAATCAAGAAAATGTTTTTGATTTTTTGTTTCATTGATTAGACTGAAATAATAATCCTTTATTTCTTCAATCAGAGAAGTATTTACCACATCCTCCTGTAAATTTTTGTTCACTAAAACTTTTCCTGGTTCAATTTGCGGTAGTAATTCTATAAAATCATTTACCAGTTCTTCAGGTATTATACTTCCATGTTGGGGAAGAATTCTTTTAATTTTCAACTTTTTAAAAGCCTGATACGTATACATTATTGATTCTTTTCCTTCAACGTAGCTTTCCAGAAAATTTTTAGCTTTTATTAAATAATCTTTCGTAGCGTGCAATTTCCAATCTTTTTCAAGTACTGCAAATATATCTGAGCTAAAAAGGGATTCAGTTTGTTCATCATAACTCATAATACTTCCTACAAAATGCACATACGGCGTATGAACAAATTGAATTTTTCTCTTTTGATTTAAAAGTAATGTATCCCCATCTTCAATGGAAACAAGTGGTTTTCGAATCCCATAATAAGGCAAAAAAAGATTGGTTCGTGAATGTGAAAGTATCAATAATCCGGGATGAAAATGATTTTCTACATAAGGAATAGCACCACAAAGGTCGGGATCAGAATGATGAACTATAATGTATCGTATATCTGTTAATTTACAAATTTTTTCAATTTTTTGCAATAGGATATCTCTAAATAATGGGTGCCCTGGACCGGGATCAAACAAAACAGATTCATTTCTTTCGTAAAGAAGATAAGGATTATTGGAAAAGCCCGCTTCAAAATCCGGAAAACCAAGCCAGAAAATATTATCAGCTACTTCAATGGGTTCTTTGTAATCTATTTTCATATTCATTATCAAATTTTTGTTTTTTACTATTAAATACTAAATTCTATGTAATGTCAATATTTTTTTATTGGTTCACAGAGGGAATCATTAAAAAAAATTGGTTTTTTATTTAAATTAGCTAAGAATGAAAATTAAATTTTCGATTAAAGGTAAAATCCCTGAAAATATTTATCTAAATCTAATTCAGTTATATGAAGTTTTTGAAAGAAATCACTTTGATTGTTATATCGTAGGAGGTTTTATCCGTGACTTATTAATGAATTTAAAACTTAATTACGACGATATCGATATTGCTACCAATGCAAAACCAGAAGAAATTATGAAATTATTTTCAAGAGTGATTCCCACTGGTATTAAGCATGGAACTGTTACGATTCTTTTTAAAAATTTAAAAATTGAATGTACTACTTATCGCAAAGAAACAACGTATTCAGATAATCGACATCCTGATTCAATTGAATATGCAAAAACAATTTTTGAAGATATTTCAAGAAGGGATTTTACAATGAATGCTTTTGCATATGATATTAAATATGAAATTCTCATTGATGAATATGAAGGAATCAAAGATATTCAATCAAAAATAATTCGAACAATCGGGAATCCAGGAGATAGATTTCTTGAGGATGGACTTCGTCCCATTCGTGCCTTTCGATTTCAATCGAAATTCAATTTTGAATTACATAAAGATATAGAATTAGTTTTATTTGATCCCAATGTTAGAAAATCCATTTCCTCTGTTTCTATTGAAAGATTTTCTGATGAATTATGGAAAGCTTTTTCTGCTCCAGCTACTTCTGCAATGATTCTTTCTCTTGACAAATTTCAAATCCTGAATATTTTTATAAAAAATTATGATGTAAAATACTCCAGAAAACTTACTGAATACTTCCTGAATTATATAAATCAGTTTTCATCTCCTATTTTAAAAATGGCTCTTTGGTTCAATTATAAAAAATTTCCAGTAAGAGAAATTGCAAAGCAATGGAAATTTTCTAATAAAAAGATTGTATTTCTGGAATTATCTCTTGAGTTTTTTTCTTTTATAGAGAATAACCATTATTTTTTTGAAAATTCTTCAATTATGGATTTTGAGTACAGGAAATTTTTATCTAAAATAAAACAAAAGCTTTTAAAGGATATAGATTATTTTATCAAAGAAGTAGAAACCTATTTTACTCATTCAGTCTTTAATCTAAAAGAAAATAAGATTAATATCAATACTGAACTTATAAAAATTTATAAAAAAATTTTATATATTATAGAAAATGATCCTCTCTTAATAAAAGAACTGGATATTGATGGAGAAGATATTAAAAAATTTAATATTACTGGAAAAGAAATTGGCTTTATATTAAGCCAACTTCATCAAATAGTTTTAAAAGAGCCTGAAAAAAATAGAAAAGAGGTTTTGTTAAAATATATTCCTGAATTAAAACCATAATTTTATAATTTTCTTAAAAATATCTGTATTATCATAAATCCCCCGAAATTCTTCTGAACCTACTCCATAAGCAAAAACAGGAATCAATGTTGAAGTATGTTTTTCATACAAATATTTTGTTTCAGGGACGATAAGTTTGCCAGATTCTATTTTACCACCTGTAATAGCAAAACCTCCCGTTTCATGATCAGCAGTAATGACAAGTAACGTATTTTTACTTCTTTCTACAAATTCATAAGCTACTCCTATGGCTTTATCGAAATCTAAAACTTCTTCTGTTAAATAAGGTGCATCCATATTATGACCAGCAAAGTCAATTTGTGAACCTTCTACCATTAGAATAAATGGCTTTCCTTTTTTATTCAAATATTCAATAGCAAATTGAGTCATTAAAGGTAAAAATTCCTTAGAACGAACATTATTTATATCTGCATTTTCCGCAAGATAAGGAGCGTATTTTGAATTCTGATTTACCTTAGTTGAAACTACAGGAGGCATTCCTGTCGATGCAAATAGTCCTATTGCTTTTCGGTTTATATCAAGATTATTAGTGTTTATTTCTTTCCAATCATAGAATATCTGATAATTCTTGGATTCCAATGCTTTAATTAGATCTTTTCCGTCCATTCTATTCTGAAAGAACTTCAATCCACCACCGAGGGCAATGTCAGGCTCAATTTGAATAATATCTTCTGCTATTTCATATTCATTTTCTCTTGATTCGGAATGTGCCAGAAAAGCAGCAGGTGTAGCATTAGTAAGAGAAGAAGTAACAACTACACCAATACTATATCCTTTCTCTTTTGCCAATTCCATAATTGTTTTAAGAGATTTTTTATTTATATCAACAGAAATAGCTTTATTGTAAGTTTTTTCACCTGTTGCCATAGCGGTCGCAGCAGAAGCGGAATCTGTTACCAGATTATCAGCTGAATGAGTAGTTTTTAAACCTATGTCTTTGAATTTCATAAAATGAAGAGGTTGCTGACTTGAATACATTCCCATAAGAATTTGTTGAGGTCCCATTCCATCTCCAATCATAAGGATTATATTTCTGGGCTTTTGTTCCTGTACCTTACAATGAAAAATCCCGAGAAAAAATAAAAAAATTATTAAATATTTTAAATTTTTTTGCATATTTACACCTCATTAAAAAATTTTTTAAAATTTAATACTTTATTATAGATTGTCAAAAAAAAAGTTGTGATGACAAAATCATTAAAATTTATTGATGTTATGGAACCCTTAAGATACCATCAAGGTATAGTAGCCCCTCTTAATAGAGCTAATGTTGATACAGATCAAATTATACCCAAGCAATTTTTAAAAAAAATTGAAAAAACGGGTTTTGGTCAACACTTATTTCATGACTGGCGATTTCTTGATTCCGAAGGTAAAATCGAAAATCCCGATTTTATTTTAAATCAACCAAAATATAAGAAAGCCACTATTTTACTGGTAAGAGAAAATTTTGGTTGTGGAAGTAGCAGAGAACATGCTCCCTGGGCACTTCTGGATTATGGATTTAAGGTCATTATTGCTCCCAGTTTTGCTGATATTTTTTATAACAATTGTTTTAAAAATGGCATTCTTCTTATTGTACTTGATAACAACCTTATTCAGGAGCTTTTTGATTATGCTTTAACAAAAAATGACCCGATTCTCAAAATAGATTTAAGAAATAAAACAGTGGAAATTCCGGACAAAAAAAAATTTTATTTTGATATTGACCCTTTTAGGCAGGAATGTTTAATTAATGGATGGGATGATATTGGTCTTACATTACGATACGAAGAAAAAATACAGAAATTTGAAGAAGAGTATGGGAAAAAATTTGAGTTTTTATTTTCGAGTTTAAAGTAATCTTTATATGAAATATATAGTTACTATTTTGTTTGTTATAAGTTGTTTTACTTATAAAAAAAAAGTCCCAACTGGTGTAATTCGAATTGATGATCAAAACCGTATTATTTTAATATCTACTGGAAAAGCATCTGAAAATGCAATACAAAAAGATTCGATTTCAATGAAGGAAAGCACATCCAGAGAAGCAGCAATGTTATTACTTAAAATAGAATTATCAAAAAAGGAATATGAAAATATACGAAATCAATTTCAGATTGAATCCATTGAATTTCTGGAAAACAAAGAATATTGTAAAATTACTGCTACTTACAGGAACAATAATTAATCTAACTCTTTTTGCTTGTAAAACTGTACCTGGTCCTATTTATCCCCAATATGATAATCGCTGGCAGCTTATTGACATAGATTCTGAAATAAACAAAAATCAAAGTTTTCTACAATTTTTTTTCGAACCATATTATCAATTTTATAAAGACAACTTAGTAGGAGAACTGGTATTAATTGAAAAATCCTATATTGAAGATAAAAGAAAAATTTCAAGAGTTGTTTTTGAACTTCGCGAGCTGAATAAAAATCAAAATCAACACGTGCGTTTAAATATTTATAAAGGGATTGCTTATTTAGATAAGAAAAAGGAGACTCTTGATTTACACTTTCAGGATTGTTATCAATATGGAAATCAAAACTTTGAAGATAGATTTTTCGTTTTAGAAGGGTGGAACTGCGATCATATCGTACTTCTAACTACTTTTAAAAGAATCGATGATAAAATTATAATTATTCCTATTCCATCAAAAGATCATAGATTTAAATTCAGCCAGTGGTTTCGATCGGGAGAATTTGTTTCTTACATTAATATAAGTCCTATCTGGCAGGGACGATTGGTGGAAAAGACTCATAACAAAATTATTTTCTTTGGATACAATATTGATAATCTGTTAAAAACTAAAAAAATTTTAAAGTCAGATATACCTTTGCATATGTTTGCATACCAGTCAAAAAATGATTTTTTAATCATTACAGGATATGAAGTAAATCAGAATCTATTACAAATCCTTTTTGAATAGACTGACTCATATGCAGTAATTAAAAGATAAATTAATATTGATGATAACACTACCCTATTGATTCTGGAATAGTTATTCCAACAAATAAGCATATTGTTCTTCAGAAAAATAATTGCCAGATGATAAAAGAATTTTTTTCACTTTACTCATAAAGGAAAAAAAAATCATTGAAAATTTGTATATATTATTGTAATCTCTTTTTTTAAACTTCTCTGGAAAAGAGTTCAGTTACCTTTATATCTTCTGGCTACCACATTTTTTTTAGGAACGCTCGGTTTTAAAATTTTATTTCCACAAGAGCCATGGATACGATTATTTTTTATGACTGCTATTACTCTATCTACCGTAGGCTATGGAGATATATTGGGAGTTGAGAAGGATCCTATTGCTGAAATTTATACAATTTTTCTTATATTTACAGGAATGGGAACAGTTTTATATGCTGTATCTTCCATAACAGCATTTATTGTGGAAGGCGAATTAAAAAATATTATTTCTGAGCACTCAAAATACAGGAGGATTCGAAAAATGGAAGATCACTATATTATTTGTGGTGCTGGTGAAACTGGAATGCAGGTCCTTAAAGAATTATATATAATGCAAAAGAATATAATAGTGATAGAGAAAAATACAAAAATTATAGATCATATTAACAGTGAATACCCCCGTGTCATTACTTTAGAAGGAGATGCTCTTGAAGAAGAAACACTGATAAAAGCCAATATAGATAAGGCAAAAGCATTGGTATCTGCACTATCTATAGATAAAGATAATCTATTTATCGTTATTACCGCAAGATTTTTAAATTCGAACCTAAAAATTATTTCAAGGGCTGTAGATATGTCCATTGAATCCAAGCTGATTCGCGCAGGTGCAAATTATGTAGTTAGCCCTAATTACATTGGTGGAATGAGAATTGCCTCAATATTATTAAGACCTTATGCAGTTTCTTTCCTGGATAGAATGCTTAGAGATAGGTCTGGAGAATTCCGTGTTGATGAAGTCATTGTGGAAGAAGGTAGTAACATTGCTGGGAAAACTCTCAGAGATTCTCAAATCAGGAAGTTAACAGGAGTTCATATCTTTGCTTATTATCCCGATCCATTTAAAGGAGAGTGTATATTTAACCCCGAACCTGACACAGTAATTAAACCCCAAAGTGTTTTAATTTTTATTGGAAATCGTGAACAGTATCAGAAAATTTTAAAACTTAGTAAAAAAGAGTTTTATAAAAATTATAATTGACAAAATCTTTGATTCAAATAAACTGTTAGTTATACTTATGTTTTTAACAAAGAGAGTGTTTTTCTTAATTTTTTATTTTATCTTTCTTTGGAAGCTAACAGGTGATACAGTTATTTTAAAAAATGGAAGGATTATTGAAGGGAAAATATTTAATCAAACTCGTGAAAAAGTCTTTATAAGACTCAACAATGGAAAAGAAGAAATCATAGATAAGAATCAAATTGCAAAAATTACTTTTGAATCCTTAAAGCAAAAAAGATTAGAAGAAGAAAGAAAAAGGCAGGAAGAACTTCGCAAAATTGAAGAACAAAAAAGATTAGAAGAAGAAAGAAAAAGGCAGGAAGAACTTCGCAAAATTGAAGAACGTAAAAGACTGGAAGCAATAAAACAAAGAAAAGAGAACTATAAATTTAAATTCTTAAATGCGGGTATCTTTGTTAGCATAAGCTCTGTAAGTCAGGTAAATTATCTTCTTTATGATACACATTTGAATTTATACAACTATTATTTTTTAAGTTTTTTTACAATTAATAGACCATATATATTTACAACCAAAAAAAAACAACAGAATATGATTTCGAAAAGTTTAAAAACTTCTTTAGAATCTAAAAAACTAATTTTTTCATTAAGATTTAATGATTCTGATGAAATTCACCATCCTGTAAAATATAATTTAATTAGCGACGGCTTATATTTAAATACAAATCATAGAAGCTCCCCTTTTCGATGGACGAATATTAATTTTACCACTTCTATTGGCTTACCGGTTGATAATCTTTTCCTTGATTTAAATATTTTTAATTCCCGAACTAGAAATATTATTTATGAACAGTTGCAGGATCGAAATTCTGAAAGTTTAATATTTAATTCAGAATTAGATACCTTTGAAAAAGGAACAGGAATAGGGATTTCCTTTGAGAAAAAAATTAATAGGCATATTGTTTCTTTCAGAATTTTACCAAAAACTGGAGAAAGTGATCAAAGTAGTAAAAGTAAAGTTTCTATCATCAATTTATCTAACAATCTTTTTCTTGTTTCAAGTTATTCAGTATTTTCTGGAAAATCCAGATTTCAGGGCGGAGAAACTTCACTGGGTTATCTTTTTTTAATAGATAAAAATATATATTTTAATTTTTGGATTACATCATTAAAAAAAAATTATAAATATAAATCTTTTTCTTTTAACGGTTTTATTAAACCTCAAAATTTATTAACTAATTTTCCGTTACTGACACCTCCTTTAGTAATACTATTTCCTAATCTTTTAAATCAGGAATACAGGGAATTTAGATTATCTATGGGAATCTCTAAGAGTTGGAATTTGTAGTAAAGAAAATATCGAAATTCCTATGTTAATTTTTTTTTAATTGATTACTCATTACCATCACACAGGCATCCGTAAGATAAGTAAACTCGTTTTTTTCTAAATATTCTCTAACGCTTTCATCTCCTGCACCGGGTTGAATCCATACTTTTTTTAGTCCTAAACTCAAACATTCGTTAAGAATTTGCAAGGTTATTTTAGGTGGAACAACAAAAACAACTAAGTTAATTTGTAAAATTTTTGATAATTCACTCAGTGAAGAATAAGCCTTATGTCCATCTATTGTTGTGGCTCTCGGGTTAATGGGATAAACTTGATAACCCTTAGTATGCAAATCATGAAAAATTATATTACCATACTTCGATTTATCATTAGTGGCTCCTACCAATGCAATATTTGGATTTTGTTTTAAAATTTCAACAAGATTCAAATTCATAAATTCATTATAATCTAAATTTATCCTATGTAAAGCATTTATGGAGTTAAAATAAATCGAATAATTGAATTTTTTCGATTTTCAAGTTCTCTAACGCAGTCATTAATTTTATCTAATGGGAATTGGCCACTAATTGATTCATTTAAAGAAATTTTACCAATATTGTAGAAATCAATAAGTTCCTGAAAAGTCTCACTATCTATACCATAACTACCACAAATTGATAAACTCCGAAAAGTAATGATTGAAGGAATTCTAATTTGTAATTGTCCTTTACTTAGTCCTACAATTATATACTTACCTCCACTAAATAACAATCTCAGCATAGGTTCAACAAAATCATAAATGCCGGTAAAATCTAAAATTAAATGAAAATAAATTTTTTTATGTAAAGACTTAACTATTTCTCTTATAGAATAGGAAAGAAAAGTATGATTAGCACCTACATTTCTTGCATTTTGTAAGGAAGTATCAGAGATATCAAAAGCATAAATTTCAGAAGCTTCGAGAGCTCTTGCAATTTTTATTGCATGAATTCCCAAACCTCCACATCCTAAAACTGCTATTTTTTGATCCTTTTGAAAATTTCCAATTTTTTTTATTGCATAAAAAGGTGTAGAAACTGCATCTGCTAATATTGCTGCTTCAGAAAACGGAATATGAGAACTAATTTTAAAAACATTTCGTTCTTCTACACAAATATACTCAGCCATCGCGCCATTACAATGGAATCCTAGTACACCAACTTCTTCACATAGGTTTTCTCTGTGGTTTTTGCAAAAAAAGCATTTACCACAACTTATTCCTGCTGAGATTACAACATGATCACCTGGCTTAACTTTTTTTACATTTTTCCCTACTTCTGCGATAATACCTGATGATTCATGTCCGGGAATAATTGGACTAAAGGCGGGTTTTATAAATCCATGTAATAAATGCAAATCTGAACCACAAATACCACAAGCTTTTACCTGAACTAATACTTCATCTGGATTACGAATTGTGGGCTTTTCTACATTTTCAATAAAGAATTCCTTATGGTTTTTATAAAATCTAACTGCTTTCATTTAAATGAATCAAAAATTTGATATTTTTAAAGTCAGCAAGTTTATTATCGAAATGTTAACAAATTTTTTTCAGCTCAATGTGTATATGTTTTATTTGTTTTAGTAAGTATATATTAGAGGAATTTTTAGAATAACAATTTTTGTTTAAGTAATGTTAAAGAAATTTTAATTTTAATGAATTTAATTCAATTAAAAAATATGATTTGGATAGTTTCTGTTAATTTATTTTATTGTTTAATTATTTGATTAATACTAGATGAATATGAATTAGAATAACAATTTCTTAATATTCAATTTTGAATTAACATATAGGAATTTTATTAAGGATTTCTAAAAAATAATATTTCAAAGAAACTGAAGTTTAGTTTTTCAACATTATATTAAATATTAATAAGAATTGTTATTCATATTTAAAATTTGTCAATCTATATTCTTATTAAAAAATAATTTTTTCATTCTTATTTTAATGATCATACTCTACATATAAATTTTTTTCAAAAAAGAGAATTTTTTTATATAACAAAAACACAATATGGATATATAGTTATTATAGTATGAAAACACATCAAATAAAAAAAAGGAAGTATTCGTTAAATCTTGCAGTAAAGCATCTTGAATTTTTGATGCAGATAGTAAAATATTTAGGTTCTGTAGAGAAAGCACTTGATTATCTTAGTAACAAATACCAGAAAAGGATAGAAGTTTTAGCTAATTACAAAGAAGGTGACATAGAGAGATATCAACCAAGAGGAGAAGAATACATAAATTTCAGTTTTCTTATGGAAGAAAATAAAGTCTGGGGGATTTTAAAGGGATTAAAATCAGCGACGGGATTAAGTATTAGTTTGTTAATTAGACTTATGATAGAATGGGAGATGAACGAAGAAAAATATGATGAAGTTATAAAAACTTTAGTTAAAATTGGAATCGAGTTAAGAGAAGAAGACAAGATAACAGAAATAAATGAAAGTGAAGTAGAGCTGATATCAATTAGTTATAGAGCTTATCCTTTAGAAAGGAAAGTAGAGATAGGTTGCGAGTCTCGTATGGGACCGAAAAGAAACAATACATCAGATATTTATAAAAGCTATAAAATTAGGGAATAACTAAAATTTTTAGTCCTAATTATAAAAATAAATATCCCTTTAGAAACTTTAATACATTTAATTTTTAATTATTTAATCATACAATTCACTTTTTCAAAAAAAAGTTATTAAAAAAATTAAGTCTTTTACGGTATTACTAAATTGATAGACATTTATAATGCCAGAGATAAAACAAAAGAGCTAAAGAACATCTCATGACTTCTTTTGACTTTGAATAGCATTTAGTTTTTCTTTTAAATCTTGCCAAAAAATGTCGAATCTTACTATTAGAATTTTACTATTAGTATAGGTTACTGCCTTACTCTGAACATGTAGACATGATGGTAAAAAAACAGGTGTATGCTTTCCAAGAAAATGTAGTTATTTGTTTGTAGATGTAGTTTCTAA